>JACXTT010004712.1_pt1 | contig 20165 bp, 19 predicted proteins | sample 9270951 | NCBI WGS metagenome assembly JACXTT01 (sample SAMN15532306, study PRJNA645909) | rock metagenome | isolation source: weathered quartz diorite | place: Puerto Rico | collected 2017-06-21 | reverse complement strand
ACGAGGACTGGTTGATGGCGCGTTTACGCCCGAACTCCGTCTCGAGCGGCTCGACCGACAGGCAGTTCGATTTCGCGCTGCAGTCGCCGCATCCCTCGCACACCATCTCGTTGATGACCGCACGCACCGCGGGGTCCGGATACTCGTTGCGCTTGCGGCGGCGGCGCTTCTCGGAGGCACAGGTCTGGTCGTAGATCAGCGCTGAAACGCCCGGCGTGCCGCGCAATTCCTTCTGCACGGTATCGAGCTCATCACGATGCCGGATGGTCACACCGGGGGCCCAGTTGGTCGCGGGCGGATATTTGTGCGGCTCGTCCGTGACCACCACGATCGGGCGCACGCCTTCGGCGGCGAGCTGCCGCGAGATCATCGGCGGATCGAGCGGGCCGTCGACGCGCTGGCCGCCGGTCATCGCCACCGCGTCGTTGTAGAGGATCTTGTAGGTCATGTTGACCTTCGCCGCGACCGCCGCGCGGATGGCGAGCAGGCCCGAATGGAAATAAGTGCCGTCGCCGAGGTTGGCGAAGATGTGCTTCTCGTCGGTGAAAGGCGCTTGCCCGATCCAGGGCGCGCCCTCGGCGCCCATGTGCGTGAAAGTCGCGGTACTGCGGTTCATCCAGACCGCCATGAAATGGCAGCCGATGCCGGCGACGGCGCGGCTGCCTTCCGGCACGCGGGTCGACGTGTTGTGCGGGCAACCGGAGCAGAAGTAAGGCTGGCGCACCGCCGCCACGCGCGGTCGGGCGAGGGCCTTCTCCTTGAAGTCGAGAAACGCGAGGCGCTCGCGGAACTGGCTGCCGAGCGCCGCGGTCATGCCGAGCTTCTCCAGACGCTGCGCGATGGCGCGGGCCACCATCGCCGGTGAATGCTCGTAGTGCGCAGGCAGGAGCCACGTGCCGGCGGGTTGGCCGCCGCGCCTGCTCCACTCGCCGCTATCGTCGAACTTGCCCACCACGCGCGGCGCGCGCACGCCTTCCTTCCAGTTGTAGAGCTCCTCCTTGATCTGGTACTCGATGACCTGGCGCTTCTCCTCTACGACCAGGATTTCCTCGAGGCCTTCGGCAAAGCGGCGCGCGCCCTGCGGCTCGAGCGGCCACGAGAGCGCCACCTTGTAGACGCGAAGCCCGGTGTCGCGCGCCACGCGCTCATCGATGCCGAGATCGGCGAGCGCGCGCATCACGTCACCGTACGACTTGCCGGTAGTGATGATGCCCAGGCGCGCGCGCGGCGAATCCCAGATCAAGCGGTCGATGCCGTTCGCGCGCGCATAGGCGAGCGCGGCATACACCTTGTAGTCGAGGATGCGCGCTTCCTGCTCGAGGATGCCGTCGGGCCAGCGGATGTTGAGTCCGCCGGGCGGCATGGCGAAATCCGTCGGCATGTTCAACCGCACGCGATCCGGATCGACGATCACGGAGGCGCCCGACTCGACGACATCGGTGACGCACTTGAACGCGATCCAGCAGCCCGAGTAGCGGCTCATGGCGAAGCCGTGCAGGCCGAGGTCGAGATAGTCTTGCACGTTTGCCGGATTGAGCACGGGAATCAGGCAGGCCTTGAAGATGTGCTCCGACTGGTGCGGCAACGTGGACGATTTCGCCGCGTGATCGTCGCCCGCGAGCGCTAGCACACCGCCGTGGCGCGACGTGCCCGCGGCATTGGCGTGCTTGAAAACATCGCCGCAGCGATCGACACCTGGGCCTTTGCCATACCACATGGAAAAAACGCCGTCGTAGCGCGCACCCGGGAAGAGATTGAGCTGCTGCGTGCCCCAGATCGAGGTGGCGGCAAGATCCTCGTTGACGCCGGGCTGGAAGCGGATGTGGTGGCTCTCGAGATGCGTGCGCGCGCGCCACAGCGCCTGGTCGAGTCCGCCGAGCGGCGAGCCGCGATAGCCGGAGACAAAACCCGCCGTGTTGATGCCGGCGCGCTGGTCGCGCTCGCGCTGCAGCATCATGAGGCGAATCAGGCCCTGCGTGCCGGTAAGAAAAACGCGGCCGCGCTCGAGCGTGTACTTGTCGTCCAGGGAAGCCGAAGCGAGGGCAGCGTGATCAACAGGGGTGTTCATCGAGCTCGTCCACAAAAATTGTGTTCGTGTGGTGCGCTAGCGCGGGTAAGCGTAGCGCCGGGATCGCGCTGGATTGTGTCCCTCGCGGCCAGCGGAGACTAACACAGTGTCAGGCGGCAGCTCGCGCCCGGATGCGCGGCTTGGGACGCGCTGCCGGACGGTCCCAATAAGGCTCCGGGCCGAAGGACTGTGCGAGGAATTCGATGAACACGCGAGTCTTCGCCGGCAGCAGCCGCCGATGCGGGTACACGGCGTAGATGGCCACGTCGGGGTGAAAGGTATAGCCGGGCAGCAATGCGACAAGCGAGCCGTCGGCAAGCTGCCGGTAGACGTCCCATGTCGATTTGAGCGCGATGCCGAGGCCGGCGAGCGCCCATTCGCGCAGCACTTCCCAGTTGTCGCACGCGTAGCGGCCTTGCACGCGTATCGAGCCCGGACGGCCGTCAGGCCCCTGGTACTCCCAGTTCGACCTGAACTCGCGCGTGATCAGGCAGTTGTGCTCGATGAGCTCATCCGGCGTGCGCGGCGTGCCATGCACCGCGAGGTAAGCCGGGCTCGCACACACCACGCGCCGGTTCGGCGCGAGACGGCGCGCAGCGAGCGAGGAGTCGTGCAGCTCGGCGATGCACACGCCGACATCAAAGCCCTCCGCCATCACGTCTACCGTGCGATCCGAAAGGCTGAGAGCGAGCTGCACTCTTGGATAAAGGGCGGCAAATCGCGGAATGAGCGGCGCGACGTGCTGATGGCCGAATGAAGCCGGCAGGACGACCTTTAGCGCCCCCTGCGCATCAACCCGGCCCGCCGAAACCTCCGCATCCGCTTCCGCGATCTCGGCGAGTACGCGGGTGCAGGCGTCGTAATAGCGCGTGCCCTCGACCGTGAGGTTGAGCGTCCTGGTCGTGCGGTTGATGAGCCGCACGCCGAGCCGCGACTCAAGTGCCGCCAGCCGTCGGCTTACCAGTGCCGGCGAGAGGCCGAGCTCGCGCGCGGCGGCCGAAAGGCTGCCGGCTGCTACGACCTTTGAGAACACCGCCATCTCCTGCAATGCGTCTGCCATCTTTGCAAAATCAGCAAAAGTGTTTTGCTAGGAGACGCGATTCTATGCAAAGCCAAAAAGAGTGGTATAGTTGCTGCGTCGCAGCACCCGTCGGATCCTCCTCCTCCTCTTTCCGCCGGGATGCGCAAGGGGCGGCCCGCAAGGGCTGCCCCTTTTATTTTCGGCACGCGGAAGCTTGTGTCATGCGCCGGGGCGGACGCAGAAGCGCCCACGTATACTGCCCCGTCGTCACATAACTAAGAAGGCCGCCATGCAGGCCCCTGCCATGGCGACGAAGGTACGCCTAGGGGACGTCCTCGTCGCGCAGAAGCTCGTCTCCCGGGAGCAGCTCAATATCGCGCTCGAGCAGCAGAAGCGCTCGGGACGGCGTCTCGGGCGCGTGCTCGTCGACCAGGGGTTCTGCAACGACGAGCAGATCGCCGAGGCGCTCGCGCGCCAGCTCAACATTCCCTACGTCAACCTGAAGTTCTACAACTTGAACAACGAGGTGGTGCGCCGGCTGTCGGAATCGCAGGCGCGCCGCTTCCGCGCCATCGTGCTCGAGGACCGGCGCAGCAAGTACCTCGTCGGCTTCGCCGATCCGTCGGACCTCTTCGCCGCGGACGAGGTCCAGCGCTCACTCAAGCGCGACATCGAGGTCGCGGCGGTGAGCGAAGACCAGGTGCTCGTCACCATTGACCGTATCTACCGGCGCACCGAGGAGATCACCGGCCTCGCGAAGGCGGTCGAGCGCGAGCTCGGCGATGCCTACGTCGACTTCGGCGCGCTCGCGGCGGCCGCCGGTCTGGAGGACGCGCCGGTCGTCAAGCTGCTGCAGACGGTGTTCGAGGATGCGGTAGCCGCGAACGCCTCGGACGTGCACATCGAGCCGCAGGAGAGGAATGTGCGCATTCGCTTTCGCATCGACGGCGTGCTGCAGGTGCAGACCGACGTCGACGTGAAGATCGGGCCGGCGCTCGTGCTGCGCGTGAAGCTGATGGGAGGCCTCGACATTTCCGAGAAGCGCCGTCCGCAGGACGGGCGCTTCAACGTGCTCGTGCGCGAGCAGCAGGTCGACGTGCGGCTCTCCACCATGCCGGTGCAGCACGGCGAGTCGGTGGTCATGCGGCTCTTGAACCGCAAGGCAAAACTGCTGGCACTCGATGGTCTTGGCATGCCAACGGAGATGCTCGGGCGTTTTCGGCGGCTGCTGCAGCGCACGAACGGGATGATCCTAGTCACCGGGCCCACCGGCAGCGGCAAGACGACGACGCTCTACGCCGCGCTGGGGGAGATCAATTCGACGGAGAAGAAAATCATCACCGTTGAGGACCCGGTCGAGTACAAGCTGCCCGGCATCAATCAGGTGCAGGTGAACGACAGGATCGACCTCAGCTTTTCGGTGGTGCTGCGCTCGGCCTTGCGCCAGGACCCGGACACCATTCTCGTGGGCGAAATGCGCGACCAAGAGACGGCGCAGATCGGCCTGCGTGCCGCGCTCACCGGCCACCTGGTGCTCTCGACACTGCACACCAAGGATGCGGCGACCACGCCGATCCGCCTCATCGACATGGGGGCGCCGTACTACATGGTCGGCACCTCGATCCACGCGGTACTCGCGCAGCGCCTCGTGCGGCTCAACTGCGAAAGCTGCATGCAGGACGAGGTGCCCGACGCTGCGCAACTGAGCTGGCTTGCGCGCGAGTACGCGACGCCGATCGCGGGACGCACGTTCCGTCGCGGCCGCGGCTGCTCGCACTGCAATGGCACCGGGCTTTCCGGACGCACGGGCATCTACGAGATGCTCGAGATGACCCCCGACATGGTGGCGGCGATCAACCAGAATCGCACGGACGAATTCGGCGCGCTCTCCGAGCAGGCGTTGCGCGGCCGCTCGCTCAAGCACCAGGCGCTGGAGCTGGCGCTTGCCGGACGCGCCCCGCTCGCGGAAGTCATCCGCGTGGCGAGCGAACTCGGCGACTGATGGCCGTCTTCGCCTACCGAGGCCGCAACCCGCGCGGCGAGCTGGTGCAAGGGCGCCTGGAGGGCGCCGATACCGGCGCGGTCGCGGATCATCTGGTCAATACCGGCATCACGCCGATCGACATTCAGGTCGTATCTGCGGGCGCGGCGCCCGCCGCGAACGTCGCCCCTCGTACGGCGGGCGGCTTGCTGGAGCCGCGCATCACGCTCGTCGACCTGATGCTGTTTTCACGGCAAATGTACACGCTGATGAAGGCCGGCGTGCCGATTCTGCGCGCGCTCGGCGGACTCCAGGACTCGGTCACTAACCCGCGCCTGCGGAGTGTGGTGGCCGATCTGCGCAGCAGTCTGGATGCAGGACGCGAGCTTTCCTCAGCCATGCGCAGGCATCCAAAGGTGTTCAGCCCGTTCTATGTCAGCCTTGTACGCGTCGGCGAGACGACCGGGCAGCTCGAGGCGGTGTTCCTGCGCCTGTACGAACACCTGGAATTCGAAAAAGAAGTGCGCGATCGCATCAAGTCGGCGCTGCGCTACCCCGCGTTCGTCATTGTGGCGATGGCGCTTGCGCTGGCAATCATCAACATCGTGGTCATTCCGGCGTTCTCCAAGGTGTTCGCGAGCTTCCACGCCGAGCTGCCATTCGTGACGCGAATCGTCATCGGCTTTTCCGACCTCACGGTCAGTTACTGGCCTCTGATGCTCATCGCGGCGGCCGGCGCCGCGTTTGGTTTCGTTTTCTGGAAGTCCACGCCAAAAGGCAAGTACCAATGGGACCGCGTCAAGCTGCGGATCCCGATCGGCGGAAAAATCATCCTCAAGGCAACCCTCGCGCGCTTCGCGCGCAGCTTGGCGCTCGCGCTCAAGAGCGGTGTCCCGGTCGTGCAGGCGCTTAGCACCGTTGCCGGCGTCGTCGAGAACGACTTCATCGCCCAGCGCATCGAGCAAATGCGCGATGGCGTGGAGCGCGGCGAGAGCGTGCTGCGCACGGCCGCCGTCGCCGGCATCTTCACGCCGGTGGTGATGCAGATGATCGCGGTGGGCGACGAGACCGGCGACCTCGACGACCTGATGCAGGAAGTGGCCGGGCTCTACGAGCGCGAAGTCGACTATGAGGTGAAGACGCTCGCCGCCCAGATCGAGCCGATTCTTATCGTCTTCCTGGGCGCCATGGTCCTCATCCTGGCATTCGCCGTGTTCTTGCCGATGTGGGACCTCGCGCAGGTGGCGCGCAGACGCTGATGCGCAATCGCGGCTTCACGCTCATTGAGCTGCTGATCGTCATCTCGATCGTGGCCATTCTTTTCGGCGTCGCGCTAGATCGGCTGCTCAGGTATCAGGAAATGGGGGAGCGAGCCGCAGTCGAGCAGAACGTCGCCGCGATCAATACGGCGCTCAACATGAAATTCGCGGCGTACGTCGTGCTTGGTCGGCCAGCCGCAATGGAAAACGAAGTGGAAAAAAATCCGATCGGCCTGCTTGCCCGTCCGCCGGAAAACTACCTGGGCGAGCTCTATTCGCCGGATGTAAAGAGCCTGCCTCGTTCGAGCTGGTACTTCGACCGGGCAAGCCGCGAGCTCGTCTACCTGCCGAATCGAAGGCGCTACCTGTCTGCCGGCGACGGCCCCCCAAACATGCTTCGGTTCCGGGTAGCCCTGACCGAGGTGCGCAACAAGCCCGGCGAGCCCCGCGAGCTCCCCCAGCCGTTCATCGCGGCAAACCCGCCGTTCAAGTGGGTAATCGATTGACTTCGAGAAACATGCCGCACGCCCCGACCAAAAACATCGTCCAGATGTCTTGCACAAAACCCGGATATTGATGCAGTATCCGCCATATAACTTCAAGTTTGAGACGTAACTAGGGGACTATATGAAAAAAAGCTCTGGATTCACGATCATCGAACTGGTCGTTGTAATCACTATCCTCGGCATCCTCGCGGCGGTCGCATTGCCGAAATTCTTCGACATCACGGCCGACGCGGCGAACGCGGCAGCGAAAGGAGTAGCTGGCTCCGTTGCCTCGGGCACCGCGATCAACTACGGAACGCGCCTTGTCAAAGGCGTAGGCGTCTGCACCGTGGGCGGAGCGCCGTGTCTTAAGACAGCTGCCAACGCCGAGTGGTGCAGTGCAGCCGTATTGGGGCTTGTCTTGACCGGCGGGGCGCTGCCGGCCGGCATCACGGTGGGCGGCTCTTTCCAACCCGCTACAACAGGCGCAACGGGGACGTGTACGTTTACGAGCACTAGCGGCGGAGTGGCACAAAATGGCACCATCATCGGCGTCGTTGACTAACGCGACGATCATCGCGGTGGTCAGCTAAGCCGCGTCGAGCGCTAACCACAAAAAGAAAATGAAGCGCTGGAAAAAGGAGCCAAACGGCTCCTTTTTTTATTTCAGCAACCGAGCGGGCTTCACGGTGATGGAACTTGTCACCGTGATAATCATCGCCGGCGTGCTCGCCGTCGTTGCGATACCGCGTTTAACCCGCGGTACGTTCGACGACGCGCAGCTCTATGACGAAACACTCGCGGCATTGCACTACGCGCAGCGAACCGCGATGGCGTACCAGCGCACCGTGTGCGTGACCTTCACTGGCGGTAACCAGCTAAGCCTCACTTATGCGTCCGTCTACGGCTCATCGATCTGCAATACGAACCTCGTCCCGCCTGCGGGCAACAGCGCGGCATACGTGCTCACGGCGCCCGGTTCAACCACGTACACAGCAGCAGCCAATTTCAGTTTCGACCGCGTGGGGCGGCCAAGCGCTGGGCAGACGATCACGCTGAGCAGCGGCACGACGATCATCGTCGAAGCGGAGACCGGCTATGCGCGCTAGATCAGTCCGGCGCATCGCGGGAGTGACTCTCGTTGAGCTGGTCATTGCCATTGTCGTGCTCGCCATTGCGCTTACCGCCATCATGTCGGTGTTCGTCGTCACAACACACCACAGCGTTGATCCGATGTTACGCGTACAGGCGCACATCCTTGCTGAGGGTTACCTCGACGAGGTATTGCTGAAGAAGTTCTACGACACAACTACCAACAGAGTCTGCCCGGGTGGGGCGGCATCACACGCCGCCTATGTGTGCGGCTATAACGGCCTTTCAGAAACGCCGATCGCGGGGTACACGGCCGGCGTCAGCGTGACCTCGGCGGGCGTGACGCTCGGAAGCCTAAACAACGCGAGCGTCATCCGCGTCTTGCAAGTGGATGTTACGGTGACCGGGCCCGGAGGCGAGACGATCACGCTTACCGGCTACCGCGCCAACTACGAATGCAACGCTGCGGGAGATTCGGGATGCAAGCCGCTATGAACGCGCGCGGCGGCTTCACCCTTATCGAGATGGTGGTCGCCATCATCGTGCTCGGCATCGTCGGCATCACGTTGGGGGTGTTCATCGTGCCGGCGATCACCGCAAACCAAGGGGTTGAGCGACGCGCCGCGCTCGTCGATTCCGCGGAGATCGCAGTGCGTCGCATGGCGCGCGACATTCGCATTGCCTTGCCAAACAGCGTGCGGGTCTCGTACGTTGCCGGAACCGGCTTCGCTATTGAAATGATTCCGACGATCGATGGCGGGCGCTATTGCCTCGGCGGCGACGCGAACTGCGCCGGCGCCGCGCAGTTGCTCGCCATCGGCAGTTCCGACACCGATTTCGACATCCTCGGCTGCTTCCATAACGCCACATTCACGGGCGCGACCTTCCCGAGCACTGCGTTCCGACTCGTCGTCGGTGACTCGAACGGCGCGGTCTACTCCGCAGCCGGCACGAACGCGGTTGTTACGCCGACGAGTACGAGCATTACTCTCTCGACGGTGAATGGCGGCGGCGCCGGGAGCGGCGCCTGCGGCGCTTCGTCTGGCGCGAATACGTCGTATCGCCATCATATTGCTCTGTCGGCGGGTCAGACCTTCCCCAATGCCAGTAGTCGCCGACGGGTCTTCATCATCCAGACGCCGGTAACGTATATCTGCAACATCGCTGGCGGGACTCTTACCCGGTACTACAACTACGCGATCTCCGCCACGGCGCCGACGCCAACGTCGCCTCCTGCGGGTGCCACGAGTGCCCTCGTCACGGACAGGGTAAGCGCCTGTACCGTTACGACGCTGACCCCCGATGTGCAAGCCCAGGGCTATGTCAAGTTGAGTCTTAGCCTCACGAACGCCGGCGAGACGGTGCAGCTCAACCACGAGACGGAGCTCGACAACAGCCAATGAGAGCGCGCTATCGGTCTGCCGGCATGGCGTTGATGAGTGCGATCTTCCTGATCGTCGTGCTCATCGGCCTCGGCGTCGCCATGATGAACCTCTCGAACGTCGAGCAGGACACGGCCTCCAAGGCAATCCTCGCTGCCAAGGCGTATTACGGCGCAAAGGCCGGAGTGGACTGGGGCGTTCAACAAGCGTTTGCCGCCGGCTCGTGTGTCGGTTCAACCATCAACCTCGCGACAGGCTCGCTAAACGGCGTCACCGTGACCGTAACGTGTGCCGCAGCCCAGCAGGGAGCAAACACCTGCGGTCTTACCGGCACTTCGGCTTGCCAGACCTATTACCTCACGAGCGTGGCGACAACCGGCACGCTCGGCACGCTGAGCTACGCCGAACGGCACATCGAGGCGACGGTATCGAACATCCCATGAGCACACTCGTCGATACGAAGAAACCGCTTCGCTTCCTCATCCTCGTGTTTCTTAGCCTTTCCACGTTCAGCGCCATTGGAGCTAACTGCTTATCCAATGCAACCGGCAACTGGAACGCGGCCGCAACCTGGACGACTTGCGGCGGCACTTTCCCCGGAGCGGCCGACAACGCCACGGTCCGAAACGGACACACCGTCACGCTTACGGCTGCGGCGTCAGCAGCATCCGTAACTATCCAGGGCGGAAATTCGGGAGATTCCACGCTGTCCGTCAATTCTCGGACGCTCACCATTACCGGCGACTTGACACTCAACGGCGACCCCAGCGGCAACCTCGCTTTGCTCACTATCTCCACCGGCACAGTCAACGTCGGCGGGACAGTTGCCGTAACAGGCACTGCCTCGGGCACCGGAATACAGTTCAGCGGAGCGGGGAACCTCAACATCGGCGGTGACTTTCAGAATGGGCTTGGCTCCTGGGTGCGGGGTACCGGCACCGTGACCTTCAATGGCGCCGGTGCGCAGAGCGTCGGCGCCTACACGTACTACAACCTGACGGTAAACAAAGCGGCCGGCACGGCGACTCTGTCTGGCAATGCTCCCGTTGCCAGCAATCTGACAGTTACCAGCGGCACACTAGACCTTTCCACGTTCACCGCAAACCGCACCGCCGCGGGAGGAACGATCTCGGTTGGGGCCGGCGCAACGCTGATTATCGGAGGAACCAACAGCTTTCCTTCGAACTATACGACGCACACCCTTAATGCAACGAGCACAGTCAACTATGCCGGAACCAACCAAACGGTCACAGCAGAGAGTTACGGCACATTGATATTGAGCGGGTCGGGCACGAAGACGATGCCCGCTGCGGCGTTCACCACGGCCACAGATTTTCTGATGCAGGGCACCGCGACCGCGACGTCGCTCAATACGATCTCCGTAGGGCGTGATTTCACTATGTCGGGTACCGGCACCTTCACCGCGGGCAACGCGCTGACGGTCGCGCGAGACCTTACGCTTGGAGCCGGCACAACCTTCAATGCCGCCAGCTATACGCACAATGTCGCCCGCAATTTCACGAACAATGGCGGTACATTCAGCGCGAGCACTGGCACGATCAACCTGAACGGCGCCGCCGCTCAGGTGATCGGCGGCACAAGTTCGACGACCTTCAATAACCTCACGATAGCGAACACGGCGGGAGGGGTATCGCTGGGTGCCAACGAGACCGTGAACGCTACGCTCACGCTCACGAGCGGTATCGTGAATACCACGTCGACTTACACACTCACATCAGCGGGAAACTGCACGACGACCGTCGTTCGTACCGGTGGCTGGGTAGCCGGCAATCTGCAGCTGCATTTTCCGGCAGGAACTCCGACCTGCACGTTCCCAATTGGTGACGCGGCGACAAATTACACGCCGGTGACGATCGCTTTTACGACAGCCATCGCAACGGGCAATCTCACCGCAACGGTGACGAACACGGACCACCCGAACACGACGGGTGGCTCGGATGGAATCGATTCGACTAAGGACGTCACGCGCTACTGGACTCTTAAGGGTTCGACCGTCGCAGGGACGTACACGGCAACGTTCAATTACGTGGCCGGGGATATTAAGGTGGGGGCGACACAGGCCAACTTTGTTGCGGCGAGCGGGCAGAACTGCGCGGGGACCGGCGCGGCTCGGTCCTGCAGTCCATGGGCTTCTCCAGCGTCCACGAACCCGACAGGCACCTCGACCCAAGCAACCGGCAATTCCATCGCGAACGGCAGTCTCGATATCGATTTTGCGGTTGGTGAAGTTACCAACGCCAACTTCGCTAGAGAGAGACAGTTCATCTACACCCGCGAGCTGTATTAGCGCGAATCGGCAGAGCGCCCTTCGGGCCTGCCATCGTGACGTTTCCGACGTTCCAGAAAGTGATTTGACGACAATGGGTTATTGAGTTAACTTGAAGTATTTCTGATACTCGGGGGGAATGCGTGCTCGGCTGGCTCGCGCGCGAAAAGAAAAGTCCGGGCTGGTTCGCGATCTCGGTGGATGCCGACGCGATGCAGTTCGCGCACGGTCGTTTTCAGCCAGGCGCGAAGTCGCTGATTAGCGGCTATGGCGCGCAAACGATCGCCGAGGGCCAGGGTTTGCCGAAGCTCGCGCACCACATGAAGCGCGGACAGTACGAGTGCGCAGCACTTCTGCGTCCGGGCGAATACCAGTTACTGCTGGTCGATGCACCGAGCGTGCCGCGCGAAGAATTGAAGAGCGCCATCCGCTGGAAGATCAAGGACATGATCGACTACCACGTCGACGACGCGACGGTCGACGTGCTCGACATTGCGCCGCCCGAAGGCGCTGCAGGCCGCAACCACATGATGTTCGCCGTCTCGGCGAACAACGAAATCCTGCAGGAGAAGATCCGCCAGTTCGAACGCGCGCGCATTCCGCTTTCCGTGATCGACATCCCGGAGACGGCGCAACGCAACGTCGCGGCGCTTTACGAATCGGGCGACCGGGCGCTCGGGCTTGTTTACTTCGGCGACGAGTCGGGACTCCTGACGATCAACTTCCGTGCTGAGCTGTACCTCGCCCGGCGGCTCGACGTCGGGCTCCAGCAACTCACCGAATCGGCGGGCCGCGAAATCGCGCTCGAGCACCTCGCGGTGGAAGTTCAGCGCACCTTGGATCACTTCGACCGGCAGTTTCGCATGGTGCCGGTGACGCGCATGTTGGTGGCGCCCTCGCGCGCGAGCGGCATTGCCGAATCTCTAAGGGCGCGCCTGGGGATCGAGGCGCAGGACATCGACCTTTGCGACGTGCTCGCGTTCATTGGCGAGCAGCCGGACAAGGAAACGCAGTGGCGGCTGTTTCATCACTTCGGCGCGACGCTGCGCCACGAAACGAAGGTGCTCTGAGGAACGCCCCTTGAGTCAGCAGATCAACCTGTTCAACCCGATTTTCCTCAAGCAGAAGCGCCAGTTTTCCGCGCTCGCCATGGCGCAAGCGCTTGCGCTCGTGGCGCTGGCCGCTGTGGGCATGTACGCGTACGAAGTGCGGCAGAACCAAACCTTGGCCCGGGTGCTGGCGCAAGCGGACGAGGAGCTCGACGCGCGCCGCAGCCAGATCACGCGCTTTGGCAGAGATTTCTCCACGCAAGGTGCGAGCCGCCTGCTCTCCGAAGAGCTTGCGTCGGCGGAAGCCCGCCTGGCGCAGCGCAGAGGCTTGCTGGACGACTTGATGACCGGCGTCGGCGGCGACGCGCGAGGCTACTCGCGATACCTCACCGCGCTTGCGCGCCAGACGATGCCTGGCGTGTGGCTGACCGGACTGGACATCGGCGGCAAATCGAGCGCGCTAGTCATCAAAGGCCGTGCGCTCGATAGCGCCCTCGTTCCCGCCTATATGCGGGCCTTGAGCCGAGCGGCGCCGCTCGCCGGGCGGCGCGTCGACGAGCTGCGGCTGAGCGCCAAGGAAACCCCGTCGCCGGCGCCGGGCGCCGCGCCGTTTCGCGACCCGCAGGCGCCGAGAGAGCCGGAGAGCTACATCGAATTCTCCCTCGCCATTCCACTGCGAGGCGACTCGTGAAGCGGCTCTGGAGCCGATACGCCGAGCGCATTGACGCACTGAGCGTGCGCGAGCGGGTGCTTGTCTTTTCCTGCGCCATGGCTTTGCTGCTTGCGCTCCTGTACACGCTCCTCATCGATCGGCAGATGGCGATGCAAAAGCGGCTGTTCTCCACTGTGGCGCAAAAGCAGTCGGAGCTTAAAAGCCTGGAAGCGCAAATCACCGCCATCGCGACGGGGCGCGCCTCCGATCCCGACAAGCCACTGCGCCAGCGCCTCGGACAGGTGAACAAGGAGCTGCGCGAGATCGAAGGGCAGATTGGCGCTGAGGAGCGCAGGTTCACCGCGCCGGAACAAATGAAAGCGGTGATCGAGGAGATGCTGGCGCGTAACCGCGCCGTTCAGCTCGTCGCCATGAAGACGCTGCCGAGCAGCACGATCGCCGAGGCGCGCGCTGAGGGCGGCAAGGTCGAAGCGCCGAAGCCCGCCGCCAGGCCGCAGGCCCAGGCGAGCGCGCCGGGGGAGCGACTCATCTACCGGCACGGCATCGAGGTCACCGTCTCGGGCACGTACCTCGACCTGCTGCGCTACGTCGCCGACCTCGAGCACCTGCGCACGCAGCTCTACTGGAGCTCACTCGAGATCGATGCGACGCGCTATCCGCGGCACACCATGAAGATCGTCGTCTACACGCTGAGCCTGGATCCCGCATGGCTGAACGTCTAAGCGCGCCGCTGGTGCTTTTCGCGGTCCTCAGTGCCTGCCCGGCGGCGCACGCGCAGGGCGCCCTCGCCGACCCGACGCGCCCGCCGACGGTCACGTCTTCGGGGGCGGCGGGCGATGCCGCGCAGCCCACGGGGCGCTTGCAGAGCATTCTCATCTCGGCAACGCGCAAGCTGGCCGTCATCGACGGCGTGACCGTGCCGTTGGGCGGCAAGGTCGATGGCGCCACGCTCGTCGCGATCGACGAGACGCAGGTGACGCTCAAGCGCGGCGAACTGATCGAGACGCTCAAGCTCTACCCCAACATCGAGCGCCAATCCGTCGAAGATGCCGCCAACAAGAAAGAGAGCCGCTGATGAGACGCCTGCTCGTGATCTCCGTGCTGCTCGCCGCCGCGTGCGCCCTGCCGCCGCCGACGTCCACCGTCGACCCATCGATCAAGGACGCGCTTTCGCGCGCCGAGAAGCAAAAAGCTCCGCCGGCGCCGCCACTTGAGCAGCAGTTGCTGCCGCCGCTGCGCATGGAGATGCCCAAGATCGGCGGCCAGCCGATCGATCAGCGCTTCGACCTCTCGGTGGCGAACGCGCCCGCGGCGCAGGTCTTCAATTCGCTGGTCGCCGGCACGCGTTTCTCGATGCTCGTGCCGCCGAACGTGAGCGGCAATATCAGCCTCAACCTGAAGGACGTGACGCTGCGCGAGGCGCTCGATGCGATCCGCGAGGTCTACGGCTACGAGTACCGCATCGAGGGCACGCGTATCTTCATCCAGCCGCCGGGCATCCAGGCGCGTGTTTTCCAGGTGAACTATCTTGCCGCGCAGCGCCGCGGCCTGAGCCAGCTGCGCGTCACGTCCAACACGCTCGTTGGCAGGGCCGGCGGCACCTTGACGCCGGGTATCGTCGGAGCGGGCGTGACGCCGGGAGTTGGCGGCGGTGGAGTCGGCTCCCAACCGAACCAGGTCGCGAACCAGATTGGCGGCGGTCAGAGCATCGACAGCACGCGGATCACGACCAACCAGGAGGCGCTTTTCTGGGCCGATCTGTGCGAAGCGCTGGTAGCGATTGCGTTTCCGCCGAGCCGGCAGGGGGCGGCCGACGCTGCCGCAGCGGCCAGCGCGGCCGCTAGTGCGGGCGCGCTGCAGGCGCCGGAGGATCGCCAGCGCGCGAGCTGCAATCGCCGGCACGCGGAAAGCGACCGCTCGATCGTCGTGTCGCCGCAGTCCGGCATCATTGTCGTGCGCGCCACACCGTCGGAGCTGCGCGCGGTGGAGGACTATCTGCGGGCCACGCGCCTCGCGGTGGAGCGGCAGGTGATGCTGGAGGCGAAGATCATCGAAGTGACGCTCTCCGACCAGTTCCAGTCGGGTATCAACTGGACACTTTTCAGTCACCACGTCGCGGTGGGCCAGGCGACGCGACCGCTGTCCGCGCCGCGCACCCTGTTTGAATCGAGCTCCGCGCAATTCTCCCCGCCGCCGCCAACAGACATCAGGTCGGCGCTGCGCACTTCAGCGGAGGCGCAGCTCCTCACCGGCCCTGCCGGCGCAGTGGTCGGCGTCGCGGCGTCAACCAACAGCTTCGCTTCGCTCGTGACGTTCCTTGAAACGCAAGGCAACGTGCAGGTGCTTTCCAGCCCGCGTGTCGCGACGATCAACAACCAGAAGGCGGTGCTCAAAGTCGGGCAGGACGAGCTTTTCGTTTCGAACGTCACGGTGACGCCGCCGACGATTGGCACCGTCAGCACGCCCGCCACGGTGTCGCCGGAGTTCCAGCCTTACTTTTCGGGCATCGTTCTCGACGTGACGCCGCAGATCGATGAGCGCGGCATGATCACGCTGCACATCCATCCGACGATCAACGACATCGTCCAGGTGCAGCGCGTGCTCGACCTCGGCTCCGCGGGCAGCTTCAACGTGCCCACCGCGCGAAACACCATTCGCGAAACGGACACCATCGTTCGCGTCGCCGATACCAACATCGTCGCCATCGGTGGCTTGATGCGCACCGAGATCAACGACGTACGCGGCGGCTTGCCGGGCGCGCCGGATTGGGGCCCGGCCAACGTCCTGCTGCGCAGCACCAACCGGGTGCGGGAAAAGAAGGAGCTCGTCATTCTGCTCAAGCCGACGATCATCGAGTCGGACCGAGACTGGAGCGATGACATGCGGGACGCGCGCGAGCGCCTCGATGCGCTTGGCCGCGACATGGCCGGCAAGGAGATGCGATGAACTACCTGCCTCATTTCGGCCTGCGCGAGCCGCCTTTCGGCATCACCCCGGATACGAGCTACTTCTACTGCTGTCGCGGCAGCCAGGAGGCCCTCAACACGCTGCTCGTAGCGATCGCGAACGGCGACGGCTTCGTCAAGGTCACCGGCGAGGTGGGCGCGGGCAAGACGCTCCTTTGCCGCAAGCTCCTTGCCACGCTGGAGGAAGGCTGGGTGACCTGCTACATCCCGAACCCGAGCTTCGAGCCGCGGACGCTCATGCTGGCGCTTGCCGAAGAGCTCGAGATGCCGGTGGATGCGGCGGTCGATCAGCACCATCTGCTGCGCGCCATCACCAAGGTGCTGCTCGACATGGCGCGGCTGCGCAAGCGCGTGCTGGTCTGCATCGACGAGAGCCAGTCGATGCCGCTCGAGACGCTCGAGGCGCTTCGGCTGCTGACGAATCTCGAGACGGAGAAGCGCAAGCTCCTCCAGGTCGTGCTCTTCGGCCAGCCGGAGCTCGACCGCAAACTGTCCAGCCCGTCGATCCGGCAGTTGCGCCAGCGCATCATGTTCGAGCACCGGCTCGAAGGGCTTGCCGAGCACGAAGTCGGCGCCTACGTGGCACACCGCTTGGCGGTTGCGGGCCACACGGGCGCTCCGCTGCTCTCGGCCCGTGCGCGCCGCACGCTGCACCGTGCAAGCCGCGGCTTGCCGCGCCTTATCAACATTCTCATGCACAAGGCCATGCTTCTCGCCTACGGCGAAGGCGCGCAGGCGGTGGAACGGCGCCATTTGCGGGGCGCGATCGCGGATACGCCGTCGGCGTCGCGCCCGCGCCCGTGGTGGTGGCTGTTGCCGCGAGCCGCATGAGCCTCGTCAACCGCATGCTGCGCGATCTCGATCGCCGCCAGGCAGTCGATGCCGCGCCGGCGGACATGCCGCCCGGACAAGTGCGCGCCGTGCCGCGTTTCCCGGGCCGGCACGAATGGTTCTGGCGCATCGTGGCTGCGCTGCTTCTGGTTTCGGTGGCGTGGGTCGTCTGGGTGACTTTTGAACTGCGGCCGCGCCCCGCGCTCGCCACGCAGCTCGCGTTCGCTGCCGCCGAGGAGGCGAAGCGCCGGCCGGTCGAAAGCGCACGCGAGGTGGTGAAGCCGGCGGTTCAGCCGGAGCCGCAGCAGCAGGTTGCGGCCGTGCCGCAGCCTGCTCCGCTGGAATTCCTCAAGCTCGCCCAGCTCATTCAGACTCCAATCCCCGACCAGCCGGCAGCGCAACCGAAATCCAGCGCGCCGCGCCCGGCCAAGGGCCCGGTGAGCCTGTCCGTGCCGCCGTCAAGCCTCAGCAAGCGCAATCGTCCGCGCACCGCCGATCTCGACGCAGAGAGCCTTTTCCGCGAGGGCGTCGCGATGCTGAACCAGGGCCGGGTGACGGAAGCGCAACAGGATTTCACCGCCGCTCTGAAGCGCCATGCAGCGCATGAGCCTGCGCGCCAGGCACTGGTTTCCATCCTCATCGACCGCAGCCAGCTCGATGAGGCGCGGCGGCTCCTCGAAGAAGGACTGGCGATCAATCCGGCGCAGGCGTACTTCGCCACCGTGCTGGCGCGCATCCACGTCGAGCAGCGCAACTACGCGGCGGCCGCCGATGTGCTCAATGCATCGCGCGAGGCAGGGCGCGAAGACGCCGACTACCAGATACTGCTCGGTGCGGTGCTACAGCGGCTCGGTCGTCATGCCGAAGCAGCCGAGGCTTTGCTGACCGCCGTGGAGCTGAAGAAGCAGCCCGCCGCGACCTGGGTGGCCCTCGGCGTATCGCTGGAAGCGACCGGGAAAAAAGCGCAGGCTGTCGAGGCTTATCGCCGTTCGCTGCTGGCAGTCGCCGGCAATCAAGACACACGCAGCTACGCGGAGATGCGCATCCGGGCGCTACGCTGACGCCGCGGACTTACGCCGCCGGCGAGATCTTCTCCAGCCGATAGCCGTAGTTGTAGATCGGGACGATGCGGTAGCCCGACTCGGGCCGCAGATCGAGCTTCTTGCGCACCTGGCTTACGTGCGTGTCGACGGTACGCGTGGCGAGATCGCCGGTGCGCCCCCACACCGCTTCCTGCAGATGACCGCGCGAGAGCAGGCGGCCCATATTGCGAAACAGGGTCACCGTGAGCTCGAACTCCTTCGGCGTGAGCTCGATCGCCGCGCCGTTCTTGCGGATCTCGCTGCGCTGCAGGTCGATGTCGAAGGGCGGGAAGGAAAGCTGCTTCTTCTCCTCGACCGGGTAGGCACGGCGCAGCAGCGCCCGCACGCGCGCCAGGAGCTCCTGCCGCCGCACCGGCTTCACCATGTAGTCGTCGGCCCCGCGCTCCAGGGCAAACACGATGTCTTGCTCCGAGTCGCGCACGGTCACGAAAAGCACCGGCACGGTCTTCGAGACGTTTGAGCGCAGCCAGGTGAGCACCTCGGCGCCCGAGACGTCGGGCACCTGCCAGTCGAGCATGAACAGATCGAAGCTCTCGCGGCCCGCCTGCTTCATCGTCTCGCGGCCGCTCAGCCACCCATGAACATCATGACCATCGTCTGCAATCCAGCGCTTGAGCAGCGCCAGCTGGTCGGGATCGTCTTCTAGAATCGCGATACGCACGGACCGCCTCCCTTCGAGGCAGATGATACTGGAGACCGCGAATGCGTGTCGGCCTGCTCGGCGGCGGAACTATTGCACGCCTCGTGCTTGGCGCGATCCGCCGGGGCGCCCTGGCCGGCACTGAGGTGGTAGCGCTCGCTGGCCGTAGCAGCATTTCCCCGGCGGCGGCGCTCGCCAAGGAGCACGGCGTGGCGTATGTCACCGCGCGCGATGCGCTGCTTGCGCGGCGACCGGAAGTGGTTCTCGAAGCAGCCTCGCACGCCGCGGTGCGGGAACACCTCGTGCCGCTGCTTAAGGCGGGGGTGCATACGGTGGTTCTCTCGGCCGGAGCGCTCGTGGACGACGCTCTGCGCCTCGCCGCGGAGCGCGCGGCAGCCGCCTCGGGCGCGCTGCTTTACGTGCCCTCCGGCGGCATCGGCGGGCTCGACGCGCTCAAGGCTGCCTGTGCTGCCGGCGTCGACGAGGTCTCCATCGAAGTCGCCAAGCCACCGGCAGCGTGGAAGGGCATCACCTTCGTGCAGGCGCAGCACCTCGATCTCGATCGACTGGCAGGCCGGCACACGCTCTTCACCGGTCCGGCGCGCGAAGGCGTACCGCATTTTCCGCAGAACGTGAATATCGCGGCGGTGCTGTCGCTGGCAGGCGTCGGTCTCGACCGCACCCGGCTCGTGGTCGTCGCCGACCCCGCGCTCGAGTGCAATACCCACACCATTCGCGTTTCCGGCCCGACCGGGCGCTTCAGCATCGTGATGGAGAACGTGTCGTCGCCGGAAAACCCCAAGACTTCCTGGCTCGCCTGTTACAGCGCGCTTGCCGCCCTGCAGGTGCTGCAGTCGCGGGTTCGCTACGGGACGTGATTTGTTGCCCAAGCCGCGGAAAACTCAATATAATCGCCGGTTCCGCCGGAGGGGTGCCCGAGCGGCTAAAGGGGGCAGACTGTAAATCTGTTGGCCTTGCGCCTACGTTGGTTCGAATCCAACCCCCTCCACCAGTTTCGGGCGCCCCGGCGGGGGCAGAGCACGCGGGCGAAGCGATGAACCGGGCGGGTGTAGCTCAATGGTAGAGCAGAAGCCTTCCAAGCTTATGACGAGGGTTCGATTCCCTTCACCCGCTCCACGAGCCAGAGGACAAGTTAGGTAACTGAGAGCCTGTCATTCGCCCATGTAGCTCAGTGGTAGAGCACTCCCTTGGTAAGGGAGAGGTCACGCGTTCAATCCGCGTCATGGGCACCAGTTGAGTCAACGAGAGAGCACGATCTAGATGGCAAAAGGCAAATTCGAGCGCACCAAGCCGCATGTGAACGTGGG
>JACXTT010004711.1_pt1 | contig 20166 bp, 20 predicted proteins | sample 9270951 | NCBI WGS metagenome assembly JACXTT01 (sample SAMN15532306, study PRJNA645909) | rock metagenome | isolation source: weathered quartz diorite | place: Puerto Rico | collected 2017-06-21 | reverse complement strand
GAGTTCAAACCCTTCTTCGAGAGAGACGCTGAGTGCTCGGAGCACGGTCTCCTTAATCTTCCGCACGGCCAGCGGTCCATTGGCGGCAATCTTACGCGCAAACTCTTCCGCTTTGGCCACGACTTGGTCGGCAGGAACGCTGTAATTGATTAAGCCAATCCGCTGTGCTTCTTGAGCATCGAACATATCGCCGACCAGCATAATTTCCATCGCCTTGCTGTAGGCAATCTGCCGAGGTAATCGCACCATCGAACCAGCATACGGCAGGAGCGACCACTTGACTTCGGTCAAAGCAAAGGTGGAGTGGTTCGCAGCAATGCGGATATCGGTCGCCTGAATGAGTTCACAGCCTCCGGCTAAACAAAACCCGTTGATCGCTGCAATGATCGGTTTATAGAGCGGAAAGCCCCGCAATGTGGCGATCTGCCCAAGCTTGGGATTGGTAAGCAGTCGATGATCCCATTCGTCTTCCGGCGGACGTCCGCCAGACATCAGCGGCGTCAGGCGTCCCAGGTCGGCGCCAGCGCTGAATGCCTTATCTCCAGCGCCGGTGATGATCGCGACACGTAAAGAGTCATCGGCTGCATAAGCTTGCCAAGCGTCAGCCAGCCGACAGAGCACTTCAGGACTAAATGCGTTACGGCGCTCGGGCCGGTTGATGGTAATGTAGACAATGTCATTACGTTTTTCATACAGCAAGGCGGGTTCAGTCACAAATAACTCCTTTACAATAGAGCATTAAAGAAAATCGCTCGACTACTCAACCCGCCCCCAGGCCAGCACCTTTCGGGGCTCGATGCGCACCATCGTGTTCTGTGGGAAAGACAGAGGCATAACGCGATACTGCGGATAGCGCTCTCTCAGCAGAGTCAAGGCGGCGTTATATTCGTTTTTGTCGGCAACGAGTTGTGCGGAACCTGTCACTAAGACATACGCTAGCTGTGTCCAGTCGTCGTTGTAGTCGTCAATAACCAGTGAGACCTGGGGATTTTCCAACATATTGCGGATACGTTTGAGCGGCTTCCCAGTCTGACGCTTGGGTTTTTCATCGACAACAAAATAGAAATGTTCTCCGTCAAAGGCGTAACAGAACGGAATCACATGCGGCTGTCCGTTTTTGTCCGCCGTGGCTAAACGCGCCACGACATGAGAAAGAATGAAGCGCTCGACCGCCGGTAAGATTTCTGGGCTCATAGTGACGCGTCAACTTTCCGCGGACTGCACTACCGTCGGCAGTTGTTCCATAGCTGATTCTTCTGCGTCGTGAAAAGCGTCTTGCGCTTCACGATAGATGCGCTCGGCTTGCCCGGCGTAACGCGGAGAAAAATGGAAGACGACGAGTTTCTTCGCTGCGGCAGCACGACCAAGCAATCCGGCTTGACGCGCGGTCAGATGATGGCGTTTGGTCGCCTGATCCTCGTCCTCATTGAGGAAAGGAGATTCACAGAAAAACAGATCAGCCCCGTGCGCCAAGGCGGCGATGCGGGCGGCGTTCTCTGGGCTGTATAAGGTATCCACAACATAGGCGATCTTCTGCCCACGCGTCTCTTTGATCAGCTGGTCCCGCACCTCGCTCAATGGAAAGTCGCGTTGGCGTTCGGCGCCGTCTTTCTCTCGCCACTTCGCCGTCACCACAAAATCATCAGGCTCTTCCCTGCGCAGCGCTCGTTTCACTTCAGATAACCAAGGCCCAGTTGGCACGCCCAACCTGTCCAGTAGGTCCTTATCCACATTGAAATGGCTCTTCTCTTCGAGGGCGAACCCAAGAGAATAAATCTTATGGTCCAAGTGCGCCACCCGCACCAAAAAAGCAAGTTCGTCGATGAGCACGCCATCAACAAGCGGACGAGCCGGTAACATCTCGGGATGAAACGCCTGCGCTGCAGGAAACAACGCGCGCCGCACTTCATCGAGCGCGACTTCATGCGCCTCGATAGCAAAGCCGTAGTTATCGACCAGATTCCAGGTGTATCCCCGCAGTTTTCCGGCGACACAGTCAATAATTCCTGGCGGACCAAAAATATGCAGCGTTTTCTCGCGCGCCAAAAACAAGCGCAACAGGCGATCAAAACCAATGAAATGATCGATATGACAGTGCGAAACGAACACGTGAGTTACGCGCAGCAATTCGGCAGAAGGAAACGCTTCGTTCTGGCCCAGATCAAAGAGCAACGCCCGCCCTTCCCAGCGCAAATGAATGTATAGGCCTGGATCACCGAAGGGACCATTGACCAGGCGAGCTGTAAACGCAGGATTCATGTTGTCATCAGGAACGGCGAGAACACCCTCTTATCGACGCAAGCGACAGGAAGAAACACATAAGCCTACGGGAGGCATCTCGGGGAAGAGCGCGCCCTATTGACGATTGAGCACGACGAATTGTTCTTTCACTTTGCTGACCTGATCTTGAATCGAAGGTAAATGCCGACTTTCTTTGAGTACTTGGAACAAATCGAGGTCAGAAGCTTCACGTCGTCCTTCGGTCATTTCGCGCACTGCATCGATGATGTCATGGATCACCCGAGGAATTTCTCGCTGGGGAATTACTAAATCGCCACGCCCTAGCGTGCCCCCCCAATGGGCAGCATAGGGTCGGAGTACATTGAGAATTTTTTCGGTCACACTTTTTTCAGCCATTATTTTCCTCCTTACCCCCGTCCCTCTCTCACGGTCCGGTATTATCCGTCTTGCTGTTCGCGATTGCAAGCCGGCATTGGTGGAATGTTCAGGAAACGCATTTGACAGATCCTGCTGGACTCACTAATACCTGCTGAGGGAAAGTCATTCGAACCCACGAAATTACGAAGGAGGAAAAGTCATGGCGGAAAAACTAGCTGATTACAGCGAATTTTTGAAAAATTCCCCAAAGAACTGGGGGCGTTGGGGAGCGGACGATGAAATCGGCGCTCTCAATTTTCTTACCAACGAAGAGGTCTTGCGCGGCATTCGTGCGGTTAAGCAAGGCAAAACCTTTATGCTGGGCGTACCGGTGGCGCGGCCACAGGGCGACCCTCTTCATCCCATTCGCTCACAGCCGATTCATACCCTCACGCATGACGAAGGTTTTTATCTGAGCGGTCGCTCTAAACCGTTTCCCGGAGGGCTTAAATACTCCGACGATGTCATCGTTATGTATCCGCAGGGTACGACGCAATACGACGCCTTGGGTCACGCCTGGTATGGCGACAAACTGTACAACGGCTATGACTCCAAGACAACGATCGGAGGCTTACAGAAGTGTTCGATCGAGCCCATTGCTAACCACGGCGTGATCGGACGCGGCGTCTTGATCGACTCCGCTCGCTATAAGGGCAAAAAACATCTTGATCGAGGTGAAGGGATTACGCTCGACGATTTGCTGGGCGCTGCTAAGCAGCAAGGCGTCACGATTGAGAAGCACGATATTCTTGTCGTACACACGGGCTGGTTAAATCGCTTCTACGAAGAGGGCCAAGAAGGACTCTTCCCTGATGGTGAGTTTGACGAACCTGGGATTGAATACAGCCCAGAACTCGTGCAGTGGTTTCATGATATGGAGATTCCATCGATCACGGCTGACAATATCGGCTGCGAACAAGGCTATAATAAAAAGATCGGCGGAATGGGGGTCCTCCACGCCGCACTGCTCTGCAATCTTGGAGTCATTTTTAATGAGATTGTCTGGCTGAAGGACTTGGCCGAAGACTGTGACAAAGACAAACAGTATACATTCCTCTTTGCAGGCGCGCCGATCAAGCTCGTCTACGGCTGCGGCTCGGCAGTGAATCCGATTGCGATCAAATGACAGCGCCGGGGAATTCATTCCCCGGCTACCCTCATACGCCCCGCCTGGGGCGTCTATCCGCTTCGGCGGACTCGTGGTTTAGCCCCGGAGGGGTGGTCGATGGTAGCCGGGGGTTTGAACCCCCGGCTGAGGAAAGATCGTTACACGCTTTAGCGCGGCGCAAACGCTTCGACCGCGCGCAGGTCGGGAAGCGATTCGTTATCCGCTCGAATTGGCAGGATACACACATGGGTGGCGCCGGCTTTGAGATGGGCATTAATCCGGTCGCGAATTTTATCCTCACTGCCCCAGGCGACGATGTCATCAACCAGACGATCGCTGCACCCGTTCTCGAAATCAGAGTCCGGATAACCTAACGCCTTCAGGTTGTTGGTGTAATTTGGCAGCCGGGGAACGTAGGTCTTCATATACTGGCGCGCCATCGTACGAGCTTTGGAGGCGTCACTTTCGAGAATCACCGCTTGTGCAGCGCAGATCCACGGCTGGGGACCGATTTGCGCGCGCACCTTTGCAGTATGCTCCGGCGGGACGAAGTAGGTATGCGTACCTTTCGTCTGTTCCGCCGCGAGTGCGAGCATCCTGGGATGCAATGCTGCAATGAGAATCGGCACTTCTTCTTTCGGCTCGGGCGCGCGATAGAGCGCACTCTTCATTTTTGGCAGATACTCTTTCATGTAGCTGTAGGGTTTGTCGTAACTATGACCACGTAGATTGGCCACCAACGGCTTATGGCTCACGCCAATGCCGAGCATGAACCGTCCGCCCGAAAGTTCCGCTACGGTTTTTGACGCCGCCGCCATTGTAATGGGGTCGCGCGCCCAGATGTTGGCGATGCCCGTAGCAATCGAGAGTTGTTCTGTACGACTCAGTAAATACGCGGCATGCGGGAACGGCTCGCGCCCTACCGCTTCCGGAATCCAAAGCGCACGGTAGCCGGCCTTTTCCACAGTCTGAGCGAACTGGGCGCTTTCTGGCGCTGACATGGCGTCAAGAAAAAACCAGATCCCTACTTTTCCAATATCCATGAGGTCTCCTCCTCTGCTTTTGACTTAAAGCAACAATGTAGACTTCGAGCGCCACCCACCCTGGGGTGGGTGCCACTGCTGGCTTGCCCAGCAGTGCAGTATAACGTCACGCAGACACTTTCTGTTCGTATCTTTTCCCAAGCTCCAGCGCTTCGGGCACTCCGAGGAGAGCAGTGAGTTCTCCAAAGGAGCCGGGCTCGCTGCTGTGCGCGATCGCCCCAGTGTTCTTCAGTTCCCGCATCGCATCGCGCATCCGCAGATAGAACACTAACAGCGTTGAGGAATTGATCATGAGCTTAAAGCCCATCTCCGCCGTCTCCTGCACGGGCAATAGTTGTCCATTATAGAGCAAGGGCAGATCACCTAGTTCTTTGACATATTGCTGCATATCTTCAAGAGTGCGAATGCCATCGACAAAAATCAGATCGGCCCCCGCCTCTCGATAGGCGCGTGCTCGCTTATTCACGTCCGCCCAACCATTCACTGCTAGCGCATCGGTGCGCGCAATCACGACCATATCTTTCCGGGCGTCACACGCCGCCCGCACCTTCGGAACCATCTCTTCCAGCGGAATGACTTGTTTACCCGCCAGAAAGCCGCAGCGTTTCGGCCAAACCTGATCTTCGATGTGCAATGCCGCCGCGCCAGCGGCTTCGTATTCCCGCACGGTGCGATACACGTTGACAGGATTGCCATAGCCAGTGTCAGCATCACAAATAAGAGGAATCTCGACGGCATTGGCAATAGAGCGCACGTTCTCGACCATTTCAGCCATCGTTAGCAGTCCCACATCGGGGAAACCGCGCGCCGCCGCCGTACCAAACCCAGTCATGTAAATCGCTTCAAACCCGGCGGCTTGAGCGATTTTGGCTTGGAAAGCGTCAAAGACAAATGGAGCGACCACCATATCTGGCCTAGTGAGCATCTGGCGAAAGCCTTGTCCTGCTTGTGACATAGCCCGTCCTCTCTTTCTTCCTCGGCACATAAGTGGTTGCTGACCTCATAGGCGGCATTCTACTTGAGCGAGTGCAAAAAGGAGAGGAGCGCAGCAATACACTCTTCCGCCCGATCAAGATAAATTTCATGGCCGTGACCTTCGATCACAGCGATGCGCGAGCCCGCGATATTGTCGCGGATCATCACTTGTTCCGTCAACGGCGAGAGCGGACTATGCGCAGGCGCCAGGATGAGCGTAGGCGCCTTCACTTGCGATAAAATAGGCTCGACGTCAACGCTAGGGACGAGACGACAGAGTCCTTGCAACACGTGGGTCTTGGTCTTGCCCCATTCCTTGAGAATCCAATCGATATGGGCGGGATTCCCTGTGCCTATGCCGCCGCCCTGCTCCATCAAGGCTTTAACCCACCCTGCAGCGCCAAGCTTTCCCAAGGCGGTATACCAATCGGCATAACCAACGGCAAACATCTCTTGCACCCATGGACGGATCGCGGTTGGAGTGGAACAGAGCGTCAGACTTTTGAGCCGTTCCGGCCACCGTGCGGCGAAAGCGATGCCGAGAATGCCGCCGACCGATTCTCCCACATAATGCACCTTGTCGAGGCCAAGCGCATCAAGAAAGCCTTTCATGTCATTGAGCAGGTCATCGACGGACCAAACATACTCCGCTCCTGGATCTGCGGACTGACCGTGCCCGCGCATATCACGCCGTAACACGCGATACGTTCCGGCCAGCGGCGGAACCCAGTGGCGCCAGAACTGCGAGCTGCGACCAAAGCCGTGCTGAATCCAAATCGTCTCAGAGGATTTCCACGGGGCGGTAAAGTCGTCAACTTCGTAGAACATCTCATAGTTATTGGCTTTGACTTTCGGCATCGGATATTCCTCCTTTTCGTCATTTCCGCGCAGATGGGAACCAAGAGTTTCTGCCTGGATTCCGGGTCTCATTCTGCTCGCCCGGAATGACGGGACGCCCACGAATAGGCGAGAGAACAAGGATGTTGTTTCTGAGCAGCCCTTCGACAAGCTCAGGCTAAACTCCGCGAAGCAAGCTTTGCTCGAAGAGGAGAGAAATTTTCGTGCGCAAACTCACCATTCCGTGCGAGCCGGCGCCATTGCCCCCTGCGCACGGGGAGCATGAGAAAATTGCTCCTGCTCCATAATGTCTTTCTCAAGATATTGCTGTAAGAGTTCAGGCGCTTTTTGCAGGAGAGCGTACTTGTCCTTAAACACAGCTTCCCGCACCCATTCGCCGCGAATCCAACAATCAAAGGACGCTTCCTCAATAAAATTAAATTCGAGGATGCGTTCCTGAGGAATCATCCCAGTGACAATGGCTCGCAGAGATAGTCCGGAATCGACCAGCACGCCGATAGCGTTTGGCGGAAGCGGCAAGGCGCGTCTAATCTTTTCGATTTCTTTGGCGGGAGAACGTTCTCCAGTGAGCGGCAAATACGCCCACTCTCCAGGAACTGGCTTCGCTTGTGCGAGGAGCTTGAAATTCAGGTTGGTTAAATGTTCGCGCGCTTGCTCTTGGTCATACCCCTCGACACTCCGAAAGAACTGCGCCCCGGCGGGCGCTTGCCGTTCTTCCGGTTTGGCTCGCTCACGACTCTTCCCTTGATCAACCCACCAACGGTTCTCGTTGCTAGGCGTTTTTTTGTCGCTGTTCGGCATATATCCTCCGCTCGGGCGCTAACAGACCGGCCAACAACTCGGAGCATACGAGCGGCGTTTTCGCGTCGAAGATAAAGGCCGCGGACCATTCGATAGGCAAAGGTATCGGCTTTTCGTTCCGCATCTGTCCAGTAAATAAAGTGTCCGAGTTCGTGATACACAACGTTGATCCATTGCCGCTCAGAGTTGTATTTCCGTCCGCGCTTCCAGTTTTCAGGATGGACGAGATGAATATGGCCGTTTTCGTAGGTCTTTCCTGCCGTTTTCCCCCAATCCAGATATTCATACCATTCAATACGCGGTCGCTTCAGCTGATAGAACTTACACATCAGCGACACCGCACGGCGGAAGTCTAATTCGCGGTAATCACGGAAGAAGTTCGAAAGATAACTATCGATGACTTGACGATCTCGTACAGAGGGGAGGATCATGCGCATAAAGTCTCACCAATTTGGGAGGTAATAGGAAACTCCTGCTAGAAAAAGGCCGGAATTCAGACCAGCATTGTCATTATAAATACCTGCGTTCGACATGTGACGGAAGCGAAATTCTGCATTCACAGCTATGTTTTTATCCAGAAAATAGGTGAGACCACCACCCACAGTCTCCATGAAAGTAAAGGATCCGCCCAGATGATACCCATGGAGATCCTTGTACATAAGGCCTAAGCCTCCGACGAAATACGGGGAAATCCCTAGACCTAAATCGAAGTAGTAAGTAAAGACAGGCAAGGCAAGTCCGGCTTCTCCATCGCCATGAGCTATTTTCTTTTTCAGAGAAACATAAGTCGAACCAAAAGGTTCAACGCCAACCTCAAGAGAACCGGCAGGCACGAACCACCATTGCCCTTTGAAAAGGGTATAGCCGATATGGAGATACGCAGGAGCCATATCCACACCTTTGTTATCGAGGCTGGTCCCGTACCCAGCTTTGAATCCTAGGGACCACGTCCCTGCGTCGGGAAGCAAATCTTCCGCATGCGCAGGGGAAAACGCCCAGAGAATAACGCCTGTAATCACCCATCCTACAAACCACCAGCTCCATTTCGACATGCTCGCTCCTCCTCTCCTAATAACGGCAGCTCCTATCCCACCGCGCACCATTTGGCAACGGCACTAGACGGTCGTGCTGAGTTCCTGCGCTACAAAATCCTTCTTATTCTCATCCCACGCATAAGCGCGAATCGTTTTGACCTCGCGATCATAAATTGAAATCACGACATACGAAGCGCCAGGATACGATGGTTCATCGCCGAACAACGCCCGCGCTTTATCTTCAGCAGAAAAATAGGCGTCGTGATTCGGGTGCGAATGATAGAATGCCTTGAGCTCCGCTTGCCCACGGTCAACCTCTGTAAGAACCGCCAGCAATGCCTGTGGATCCATAAAATACGCGATCGTGGCGTCACGCGGATACCCCTGCGGGTCTTTTGCATGCATGGCGTTCTGAATGTTGGGGATACGGCGTACTTCTTCTTTGCCGGCGCGACTCAGCATAACCCCACAGCATTCATCGGGAAACGTTTCCTGTGCGTGACGACAGATTGCGTCCCACGCATGAGCAGAAAGATGCACCATAATGTCACCTCTCAATGTTCGTACAGTTCCATAGTCAGTATCGAAGAAGACAGATAGAGTAAGCGAGTTCTCTTATTTTGAAAATGACGGGAGGGCTTCATTATGAAAGAATTTGCAGACCGCGTCGCCGTTGTGACCGGAGGTGCCAGTGGCATTGGCCGTGCGATGGCGGACCGTTTCGCCGCTGCGGGGATGAAAATTGTGCTGGCTGACGTTGAAGAAGGCGCGCTCCGCCTGGCGGAAGAAGAGATGCGGGCAAAAGGCGCGACAGTGTTGGGAGTGGTGACCGATGTAGCGAAAGCGGAATCTGTCGGGACCCTCGCGCAAAAAACCATGGAGACGTTCGGCGCCGTGCATATCGTCTGCAATAACGCAGGCGTCGGCGGTGGCTTTGGCCCGTCCTGGACCCAACCATTACAAAACTGGGAATGGGGATTTGGCGTCAACTTATGGGGCGTCGTGCACGGCATTCGCACCTTCGTCCCGCTGATGCTGAAACAAGACACAGAAGGACACGTTGTCAACACCGCTTCCATGGCTGGACTCCTATCGGCGCCGTTCATGTCCATTTATGACGCCACTAAGTTCGCCGTTGTCGCCATCTCTGAATCGTTGCAGTTAGAGTTGGCAATGCAGAGCGCAAAGGTCAAAGTCTCCGTGTTGTGTCCTGGCTTCGTCAACACCAATATCGCCACCTCGGAACGGAACCGCCCAACCCATCTCCAGGTAGAAATGCCGCAGTTCTCCGAGGCAGAACAGTTATTCGCTGCTACTATGTTTACACGTATCGCTTCGGGAATGCCGCCAACGGAGGTTGCGGAGAAAGTGTTTACAGCCGTACAGAACGAACAGTTCTACATTTTCCCGCATCCGGAGTTTCTGGATTTCTTCCGTGCGCGGACGCAAGCAATTCTCGAACAACGGAATCCAGAGTCCGTGTTTACCAGCGGCGAGATCCCATCCCTACTGCTGCCGTCAGACAAATAAAGTATCGTAGGCTGGGTTGAGTCATACGAAACCCAGCAGGTTCGTGTCCTCGCGCCCAGGCTCTGCCTGGGCGCGAAAGGAGACGAAGGCTGAGCCTCTTTCACTCTGCATGCCCAGGCAGAGCCTAGGTATGAGAAGAAGAAACAGGGCGTTAATCATTGCGCCCCGGCTACATCTTCACCCGAACTCTGTACATCAGTTTTGTTTCGTCGTCTTTGGGCACGGACACGTCGAAGCGCAGGGTATGGGCGTCAGCTTTCTCATATTTTTGAGACGAAGAGAGCACCTCCCAATCACCGGCAAGGGGCTCATTGACGCGGACCACAACCGGTTCTTGTTTGTGGTTGCGCAAAGCGATCTCCCAGCTCACTTCGGTCACGGTCCGAGAGATGCGTTTGAAGTCAGTCTGTTTGCGCCGACCGATAACGTCGAAAGCCTCGCCCATTTTTACTTTGACAAGTTCATCTTTTGCGGTGTGATCGATACTATCCTCACCGATGAATTGCAAATTGCCGTCCGTATCCGTTTTGTAAGCGCGGAGCGTGCCCTTCGGCAACGGCATCCCGAGATTGTTCTTTGGCGTGTTTTCAATTTCGACGGTGACACTCACTTTTTGTGGCGGCAGTTCATCGTCTGGGCTGAACACGCTGGTAAAATAAGAGGGCTGTCCTTGGAGCGTCAGCCGTTTCGTCACCGGGATATTGACCGCGGATAAAAGTTCCATCTGTTTCGTCTGATTGCTCTTCACTGTGGCGGGACGATTAAGTGTGTACAGATGATACTCAAAGAAGCCCTCCTCTCGAAACTGCGGCGCTGCAGGGGCAGCGGCGGCCACATCCATAGCCATGGTCCGTTCATACGCTACTTTCGGTTGAACACGATGCACATCGCCGGCTACAAGTTTGAGAGTCGCATTTTTATAAGTCGCCCCAGATTTATTATCGATCGACACCCATCCAGTAAGGTCAGCCTGGGTGTCCTCTGCATTCAGCACCACAATGTAGTCGGCTTGCCAGGTGATTTGATTGGTGAGGTACGAGGCTTCGATTTTCTGTTTCCCAGCTTTGCCGGCGCGCAAAAGCCACACGAGAGTTGGTTTAGAAAGTAAATTTTCCGGAAGCTGGGGAAGGATAACGCGACCGGGGAGGCCCACATGAATTTCATCCCCAACTTGATACACTGGAGAGCCATTGGTAGAGAGCAGTGTGGCGGAGACAAGCTCTTCTTGGCTGGTATAGTAGTTTTTGTCAAGTATTTTCACTTCTTTGCCGACGTACTTTTCCATCAGCTTTTCTGGGCTAATGAGATCGTATTCATAGTTCTGCTCCAAGACGTCAAATCCTTGTGCATCGGTCAGCGATTTGACGTGGACAGTAGTGGGAATAATTTCCGACGCCACGTCCATGAAGCGCAGCTCACGCTCACCGTCAGTGAGGTCGATCTCGCGCACATCTTTGACGAGGCCAAGGTTAGAGTTGTAGATCGTCACAGAGACCTGGGATTGATTGTCCAGCGTACTGACACTGACCAGCGGACTCTTTTGCTCGGGAGCAGCGGTCTCATTGTCTACAGCAAGGGCTAACGGCGTCGTAGAATCCACACCGATAAGAGCAACGACCAAGAAGAGAGCACTCGCAACAACCGTCTTCGTCATAGCATCATCGTCCTTTTTGTCCTTTATGCTTAAGCAAGCCTCAGGCGCGCGCCAAACGAGTCCAAGACCAACCTAAGACGAGTCTAAGACAAGTTTTAGGCAAGTCCAGAGCACGTCTTCAGCAAGTGCAAAAGAGGCGGTAAGACAGCGCCTACCTTGTCGGGAACTGACCGGAAACTCTGCTGCTACGCCATCTCGAACCGAGTAAGTAATCCTAGCCGTTTCGCTTGACGCAGCGCGTGTTGAAAGAAGAACAACGCAGCAATTAAGAGAACGAAGGTCAAACCGAGCGCGGTAAACAGCGGACGTAGTGCGAGTTCTCCCGTGGTGATGGCGTGACGTAAGCCTTCGAAGACATGCGTTGTCGGCAACGTCACTGCGATGATTTGCACCCAGTGCGGCATACTGGCCAAGGGATAAAACACACAGCTGAACGGCTGAATAATGAACCCCACAGACCATGCAAGCACCTGGATACGCAACCCATAGCGAAAGATCAGCGCGGCGATGACAATACCGACGACCCAACCAAACAAGAGCAGCACGGCGGTAAACAGCGCGAGGGCAAGACCTCCAATCTGTAAAATGTTAAACGCATAGAGCATCCAGGTGAGCAAGCTCAGGAACAGAAAACTGAGCACGCACCGCAGCAACCCAATGAGCGCGATTGCTAAAAACAATTCTAACGATGTAATCGGAGAGGCGAAAACGTTGTAGACGTTGCGGCTCCAGAAATCTTCCAGGATGAAGGTGCCGACGTCGGTTTGGGCTCGCCAAAATAAGCTCCACAGCACCGCGCCGCCCAAGAAAAATTCCATGACGCCGGCAAACGTTGAGGTGGTCGCGACAAACGTACTGGTGAAGCCCCACAGCATTAACGAAATCACCGGCCAGTAGATAATGTCAAAAATCCGATCGAGACTGCGATAACAGATACAGGTAAATTTATACACCAGCCCCCAGAGCGCAGCTGGGGAACAATGCAAGTCTTGGCGGAATGAAGAAAACATACGGGAATTATTATCAGTTCGGAGTTAACGAGCCCAGGATGCCATATTGACGGAAATTTGTCAAAGTCCATGTTTTATGCTATAAAGACCCTTATCCAACTGCCGGATATGTATTTATGCTGCATCGCCTAGAGATAGTGAATTTCTATTCGGTTCGAGATCCGCAGATTATAGATCTACGGGCAGCAAGCAATGCACCCGAGGAACCCGGACGGCTGGTCCCTGTCTGGCGCGGCGCCGCTGAGCGTGCCCCGAAAGTCATGGCGCTGTTCGGTGCGAATGCATCGGGAAAGTCCAACGTCCTCAAGGCGCTTTCCTTTCTCGCATGGTTCGTCAGGGATAGCTTCCGGGCGGCTCCCGAAACTTGGATGCCGTATGAGCGATTCAACGATGAGACTTCGCGAGATTTACCAACACGTCTCGCGGTGTACTTTGCTGGCCCCGCAGAGCTCGACCGTGCGAACGATCCTGTTGCGCCTCTATGCAGATATGCATACGAGGTTTCTTTCGGCGGCCCGAAGGACGAACCACAGAGGGTCCTAAGAGAGACGCTCCGGTACTGGCCTCGGGACGCGGGTAGGCAAGTGCGCTTGTTCGAACGGGACGATAAAGGAACAATAAGTGCTGGAAAAGCTTTTGCGCTCGCCGGATATCGCCAAGCGCTAGAGAAGATTCTGCGGCCAAATGCCAGCGTCGTTTCTACACTGACGCAACTTCAGCATCCATTCGCAACTCTCCTGTGGAACGTTGCTGCTTTGGTAGTTTCCAATATCCTCATTGAGAAGCAGGAAGTGAACGATGATACCATTGCCCGCCATTACGCGGCGAATCCGAAGCTCTTGGAGCGACTGAACCAAGACATCGAGCGCATCGGCCTGGGGGTGCGGGCGATGCAACTTCAGCAAGGCGTTAATGGCCCGATAGCATGGTTCGAGCATGAGGGCTTAGCCGGACCATTACCGGCGCAACTCGAAAGCCACGGAACGCGACTCTTCGTGAGAGTCTTTCCGCTGATCGTTCAAGCACTCGAAACTGGTGGGGTCGCTGTAATTGATGAACTTGATCTCGCCATTCATCCACTTGTTCTGCCGGAGATTGTGCGATGGTTTCATGATCAAGATCGCAATCCACACGACGCACAACTTTGGATGACATGCCAAAACGCGTCGCTGCTTGAAGACCTGATTAAGGAGGAAGTGTTGTTTTGTGAGAAGGACAGCCGAGGCCGAACAATCGTCTACAGCTTACGCGACGTACAGGCGGTGCGGCGAGGCGACAACTACTATCGCAAATACCTGGGCGGTATTTACGGTGCAGTGCCCCACTTAGGATGAAACGTCTGCACCGACCCTTCATCCAGCAGCGCCGTCGTGTCTTCCTTGGATGCGAAGGGGAAAGCGAGCGGGGTTATGGCGCCCTCCTGCACCGACTGCTTGAAGCGCGTCGCCAAGATATCCATCTCGATGTTGTCCTTCTCAGGCCCGGCGGAGGTGATCCTTTAGCCCTCGTGGAGCTTGCCCAACGACTTATCACAGAGCGTGAGCGTAAGCGTGATGCGCCCTATGTGGTCCGGGCAGTCCTGCTCGATGCTGATAGGTTGGGGCGCGCGCCAGAGCGGGATGCACGAATACGCGAGATCGCCGCGGTTGCAAAGCTCAGGTTAATCTGGCAACACCCTTGCCATGAAGCCCTGTTACTACGGCACCTCGAAAATTGCCGAGACCTTCGTCCGCCAACAACAGAAGAAGCCGCGTTGCAACTTACTCGGCGCTGGCCTGAATATGTTAAGGGGCTCCCAGCGATGCGGCTTGCCCAACGGATAGGGGAGAAAGAGGTTATGCAGGCCCTCCAGGTGGAGCTTGAGCTCGCCGCCTTTCTCACTGACATCGGATTTCTATAGACGCGATTCCCAGCAAAACGCTTAAGCGTTCAACTGCTCCTAATAGAGAATAGGCCAGGAAGCAAGCCAGTAAATGAATAGGCAAAGCGTTGAGGACCCAATGGATCAAACACACAAGGGCGAAGGCGCCCTTGTGGAATTCATATTTCCCCTCTTGCCACTTTGATAAAGACATCCTCAAGGGTGGGTCGCATCACTTGGATGTCGACGATCTGCTCGCCGGTCTGCGTCAGCTTGCGCAAGAGCGGATCAAGTTGTCGCGCAGGATCATCGAGGATAAAGCGCAAGGTCGAGTCGCCGGCGCGTTCGCCGTGCGGATAACCGTCCAGCTGTTCGATGTTGACAAGATCTATTCCAACGGGAAAGCGAATCTCCAAGACTTGCTGAGGAATTAATCCTTTAATACGCTCTGCAGTGTCGACGCGGAGAATCTCCCCTTTATTAAGAAAAGCGATGCGTCCACACAACTCCTCTACTTCGTTCATATTATGCGAAGTAAAGATGATCGTGGTCTGTTTTTCTCGCTGAAACTGTTGGAGCGCTCGCCGAGTCTTTTCCGCAATGTCAGGGTCCAGCCCCACGGTGCATTCGTCGAGCAAGAGCAGCTCGGGGTCGTTGATCAACCCTTTGCACAAAGTGACGCGCGTGTGCTGTCCGGAGCTGAGTTGTTGCAATTTACGATCCGCCAGATCAACGATTTCAAATCGTTCCAGCAACTCAGCAATTTTCGCCTTGAGATTTTTAACGCCGTAAATGTGGCCGTACACTTTCAAGTTCTCACGAACCGTGAGCACACCGCTCAAGCTCGTGAACGCCGCCGCAACGTTCATACGACGCCGGATGGCGGAATGTTGTTTGGTAAAATCCTCGCCGAAAATACGGATGGAGCCGCTATCAGGAAGGATCAAACCCAGCAAAATATTGATCGTCGTCGATTTGCCGGCGCCGTTGGGGCCAAGCAGGCCGAAGAATTCTCCGCGCTCAATGTCTAACGACAAGCCTTTGAGCGCCGTTACGGCGCCGTACCGTTTGCAAAGATCGCGAATTTCGAGCAGCGGCATGCCTTTTCCAGAAGAAACGTAGAAGGATGAATACAGAACGATGAACCGAACACAAAAAGAGGAGCCGCCTTATGTGTTCTTCGGAATTCATTATTCAGAATTCATCATTTCTACATTAAATCACTCCTTTTTCTTTTAACTGCGCGAGTTCAGCGGTGGAGAGCCCAGCGAACTGGGTATATACTTTTTCGTTGTCATATCCCACCGGGACGGAGCCGCGCCAAATCTTTCCTGGCGTAGCTGAAAATAATGGACTAACGCCGGTCCCCTTCACTTTTCCAACTTGGTCGTCTTCCCACTCAATATGCACGCCGCGCGCTTTGTAGTGTGGATCTTCAGCGACGTCGCGGCTGTTCATGATGGGACAGCACGCCACCTGCGCCGTATTCATTGTCTCCACCGCCTCGGCCACTGTTCTCTCAGCCACCCAGCCGCGCAATAGGGCGTCGAACTCAATGCCTTCGATAGAATTGATATCGGTGCAGGCGATTTTCCATTTTTCTTCGCTCGGATCAAGCCCCAACACCGAGCATACGCGGGAGAAGACAGCATAGCCGACGGCGCCAATCACCACCCACCCGTCACTCGCCTGAAACGCATCGTAGGGTTGAAAGGCGGTTGCTTTGTTCCCTGAGCGCTGACGAACGAAGCCGTCGGCGAAATACTCCACCATCGTGCCGGACAACAAATGGTGAATCGACTCGAATTGGGAAATGTCGATCACCTGCCCTTTCCCGGTCCGTTGGGCAGAAATGTAGCCAGCCAGTGAGGACCACAAACAGAATAAGGCGGTGATATAGTCTGCCGTCCAGGGATTCGCACGCACAGGGGGCTCAGGATCAGGAAACCCGGTCTGATGCATCAAACCGCCGAACGCTTGTCCGATCATGTCGTACGACGCGCGTCCGAGATAATCAGGATGACCACTTTGACCGTAGCCAGACACGTGGGCAATGACGATTTTTGGGTTCCTCTGTAAGACGACATCATCAGTGAGGTTCCATTTCCCATAGGACCCCGGCTTCGAGCTTTCCATCCAGATGTCGCAGACTTGCACTAATTTGAGAAAAATCTCTCGCCCTTCTGGCTTACCAAAATCAAGAGTGGCGTAAAACGAATTCCGTCGTTCTTGGATCCATGTAGTAGCGACAAATCCGTTCCCATCTTTTGTTGGCAATTGGCGACCGAGATGCCGCCAAGCAGCGTCTCCCTCGCCGGGGCGTTCGATTTGAATGACCTCAGCGCCCATGTCCGCGGCAAGCGAAGCCGCATAGGGCTGGGCAATCAAACTGCCGGTCGAAAGGATGCGGACGCCTTGCAGGGGCCCAAACTGTTCTGGCAGCAACGATGCCGGACGGATTTCCATGAATATTCCTCCTTCTGCTTCCGCTGAAAAGCGCAGTTATCCGTACCCCAAATCGACCAGGAAGGCAACGCATCGGATAAGCAGGGCGACGTCTTAAAGAAATACCACGGGAGGCCGATGGCAGAGGATGATGTTGAGAGCCCCCGAAGCAAACTATTACAGAAAGACATCGTCTAAACCTCAGCCACTAAACGCCGATCGTCTACACAATGCGCTTCAATACTATTCACAGAATTGCTCCGAGGGAGAGGAGAGTCAGCGGATGAATATCCTGTCAAACGCTACCAACGTTGCCCCCTCTTCGCAGGATCCCGCCCTGAAACGTCACTTCCAAGAGAGTCTTCCACATTTTCGCACGTTGCTGGAGCACTCTTCTGATCTGATCACGTTCCTCACTCCGGAAGGGTTTGTGTGGTATGCGAGTCCCTCAAGCGAACGCTTATTGGGCTATGTGCAAGAAGATTTGACCGGAAGAAATATTTTTTCCTACATACATCCTGACGATCAAGACACAGTCCGCACCACTTTTACTTCGGCCTTGCAAAATCAAGGAGTTGCGTATCGAGGAGAGGTTCGTTTTCTACATCGCGACGGTTCCTGGCGTATACTCGAAACGATGAATACAGGATTACATAACGAAGCTGGTGAAGTCGGTCTTGTCGTTAATGCGCGGGATATTAGTGAACGCTTAGCGCAGGCGGAGGCCTTGCGGCATCGGACTTTGCACGACTCGCTTACGGATCTGCCAAACCGCGCATTGTTTCAGGAGCGTCTCCAGCAAGCGATTCTCAACGCGCACCGTCGCAAAAAGCCCCTGGCGCTTTTGTTGCTCGACCTCAACCGTTTTCGGGAAATTAATGACACGTTCGGACATCAGTGGGGGGACACGCTGCTCCGAGAGGTAGGCGCGCGCTTGCAGGAGATCATCCGTAAGTGTGATCCCCTGGCTCGGCTAGGCGGGGACGAATTTGCCGTTCTCTTGGCAAATGCAGGAGATGAAAGCGGCGCACAAAATGTGGCGAATCGCATCGTGCGTGTCCTGGAGCACGATTTTGTCATAGACGGTCACGCGTTTAATGTTGGGGGCAGCATTGGCATTGCCCTGTATCCTCAACACGGGCAAGACGCCGACACTCTCATGCGGCGGGCGGACATTGCCTTGTATGCGGCAAAACGCGCGAACTGCGATTATGCTTTCTATCAACCGGAGCATGATTCTCACAAACCGGAGCGGCTCTTCTTTGCCGCAGAGCTGCGCCAAGCCATCGCCTCTGATCAGCTTCTCGTCCACTATCAACCAAAGGCGAGCCTTGTCACTGGAAGCGTCTTTCAAGTTGAAGCTCTGGTGCGTTGGCGTCATTCGGAACGAGGATTGATTCCGCCTGATCAATTTATTCCCTTGGCAGAGCAAACTGGGTTAATTCGCCCCCTTTGTCACTGGGTGTTAAACGACGCCTTGCGTCAGTGCGCCCAGTGGAAACGCAGTGGTGTGGATCTTCGGGTGGCGGTCAACTTGTCGATGCACAATCTGCAGGACTCGCGCCTTCCCGACGTGATCGTGAAGCTCTTGTCGCGCTGGGCGCTGGAACCAGCGTGCTTGGAAGTAGAAATTACGGAAAGCGCGTTGTCTGTTGATCCAGGACGCACCTTCGACATTCTCACCCGGCTCCATGATATGGGAATACGCATCTCGATCGACGACTTTGGGACCGGCTATTCGTCCCTGGCCTATCTGAGACGACTGCCCGTGGATGAAATTAAAATTGACAAGTCGTTTGTTATGGGGATGGCCACGGAAGAAGATGACGCCACCATCGTTCGCTCGACTATCGAGCTGGGACACAATCTCGGTCTGCAAGTCGTCGCAGAAGGAATAGAAGATAAAGCAACGTGGGATTTGTTGAAGTCGCTAGGGTGTGATTTCGCTCAAGGATACTTCCTGAGTCGTCCGCTGCCGGCTCCAGATTTTCTAGCGTGGTTGAGCGCCTCTGGACGCAGTGGGGCGTCGGACCTGCACCCGGTCAGAAGGCGCAAACGCAAGAGCAGCGCAAAATAGCGCGGAACATTTTGCCGTATGCCTTGGGAACCACGAGAGCCGCTCTTATTAAAAGGGAACAACAGTTCTGCAAATACAGCGCTGAACAGCTTGCAAGATTTCCATAGAAGCCAGCAGCTTAACGCAAGGGACGAGAGAGTGTTTATTTTTGACTTCAACACTGTCATTTTTGTCATGTCTGCCGCATTTGTCATGCTTTTGCCATTTTTGGCAGAGCCATTTGCTAGACAGGAGATAAAAAGCCTATACCTTTGTAAAATGTAAGAAGTAGCATTCTGGCATAAAACGTGCTCGATTAGCTAAGTCGTGATCGAGGCGCAAGCCGAACCCATTAAGGTTACGATAGTTCCTCAGAGACAGTGCAGAACGGCTTTTTTGTCATTAGTGGCGAAGCCTGAAGACGAGGGACTCTATACGCAATCTTCTTAGTCTAAGCTTCTAAAGGGCGTGTTCGTTATGGAAACAAAAAGCAACAATGAAGGCTTCTCCGCGTCAGGCCTTGCCTCTGCAAAGGAGCCCCTCACCTTCACCTTGGGCGCTCGTCCAGCCTCCACTGCTCCTCTTTCTTCTCCAGGTAAAGAGACGCAGTCGCCGGCGCTTAACGCCCTCCGAGTCCTTATTGCTGAGGATAATCGCGATCTCAGAGATATTGTCGCGCGCATGGTGAAAGCGCTGGGCCACGAAGTGACGGTCGCCTCTACAGGCAAAGAAGCGCTCCACCAAGTACATGAAAATCCGCCGGACATTGTTCTACTTGACATCATGATGCCGGAAATGGACGGATTTGAGTTTTGTCATGCGCTCCAGGCCGAAGAAAAAATGCGAGATTTTCACATCATTATCACCTCCGCGCGTGACGCCCTCGAAGATAAAGTTAAAGGGTTAGAGCTGGGAGCGGCAGATTACCTCACGAAACCGTTTAGTCTTGCTGAACTGCGCGCACGTCTGCAAGTGGGGGAACGCATTGTACGGCAGCAAAAGTCGAGCAAAGATCAACAGATTCAGTTAGAGCATCTGGCTCGGGAAGATACCCTTACAGGCCTCGCCAACCGTCGTCATTTTGACGAACGCCTCCAAGAAGAATGGCAGCGCGCTGCGCGCCACGGACATTC
>JACXTT010004710.1_pt1 | contig 20172 bp, 7 predicted proteins | sample 9270951 | NCBI WGS metagenome assembly JACXTT01 (sample SAMN15532306, study PRJNA645909) | rock metagenome | isolation source: weathered quartz diorite | place: Puerto Rico | collected 2017-06-21 | reverse complement strand
TGCGGCGCCATTACCCCGATCACGCGCCGCTGCCGCCGATCGTCCCGCTGGTCGACGCGGTGTTCCGCGGCATCGAGCGCGTGCCGGCGCTGGCGCACGCCGGCAAGAAGCTGCGCTGGGCCGATCCGTGCCAGCTCGGCCGTGGGCTCGGGCGCTACGACGAGCCGCGGGCGATCCTCGCCCGGCTCGCGGGCGAGCCTCCCGCCGGTTTCGTGCGCGACCGTCAGGCCGCCGAGTGCAGCGGCGGCGGCGGGATCTTGCCGCTCACCATGCCGGCCACGTCGCGGGCGATGGCCGACGAGCGCGTCGCCGAGCATCGCGCGCGCGGCGGCGGCACGCTGGTCACCGGTTGCGCGCAAAGCCTCAAGCGCTACCGCTCGCGCGGCGAGGACGCGGTCGACTGGATCGAGCTCGTGGCCGAGGCGTGCCGGCGAACGTGACGGCCCCCTCGCGCCGCACCGTGTCGGGGCGCCTGCTCGCCTCGTACCTGGTGGTGCTCGTGGCGTTCGCCGTGACCCTCGGCTGGAGCTTCCAGGCGCTGCGCGAGTCGGCGCGCGACGCCACGCTGGTGCGCGACGCCTATCTCCCGCTGGTGACGTCGATCGGCGAGGCGCTCGCCGGCCAGAACGTCATGGCGGTGCAGCTCAACCACATCACCGCCGCGAAGAACCCCGCCGACGTGCGCCAGTGGATCGAGACCGCGCGGCGGCTGCGGCCGGCCACCTTCCAGCGCATCCGCGACGACGCCGAGCGCGGCCTCGGCCCGGCGCTCGACCGCACCGGCCTGCGCAAGCAGGTGCTCGGCGAGATGGACGGCATCGGCGCGCTGCTCGAGGCCGACGACGACGACTTCGCCAAGCTGTTCGCCGCGCTCGCGGCCGGGGATCGCGCCGGCGCCGAGCGCTACCGCGACCAGCTGGTGGCGAGCGAGAGCGACGGCGCCAAACGCCTGCGCGGCCTGCGCCAGCGCGTCGAGGAGGAGATGCGCGCGCTCAGCGAGGCGGCCGAGAAGCGCGAGCGCCGGTCGATCCAGCTGCTCCTCCTGCTCAGCGCGCTCACGCTGGTGGTCGGGCTCGTCACCTCGGTCTACACCCGGCGGGTGCTGGCGCCGCTCAGCGTGGTGACGGCGCGCGCGCGGGCGGTCGCGGGCGGCGATCTCGGCCCGCGCGAGATGGTCACCACCGACGACGAGATCGGCGAGCTCGCCAAGACCTTCGAGGACATGGTCGCCGCCATCCGCAAGGCGCGCGCCGAGCTGGTCCAGGCCGAGCGGCTCGCGACCATCGGCAAGATGGCGGCGCACATCACCCACGAGGTGCGCAACCCGCTGTCGTCGATCAGCCTCAACCTCGAGCTGCTCGAAGAGGAGCTCGTCGCGGCCGGGCCCGACGCGGTGCAGCTCGGCTCGGCGATCCGCGGCGAGGTCGAGCGGCTGTCGCAGGTGGCCGAGCAATACCTCGCCGCGGCGCGCGATCCGCGCCTGCGCCTCGCGCGCGAGAACGCCGCCGACGTGGTGCGCGAATGCCACGCGTTCATGCGGCCCGAGCTCGAGCGCGCGGGCGTGAAGAGCCGGGTCGAGGCCGGCGAGGTGCCGCCGAGCGATCTCGACGAGGCGCAGCTGCGCCAGGCGCTCGTCAACCTGATCCGCAACGCGCGCGAGGCGATCGAGGACGGCGGCGAGATCGTCCTGCGCGTCGAGGGCGGCGACGCGGTTCGCATCGCGGTCGAGGACGACGGGCCCGGCATCCCCGAGGAGGTGCGCGCCCACATCTTCGATCCGTTCTACACCACCAAGCAGCGCGGCACCGGGCTCGGCCTCACCGTCACGCGCGCGATCATCGAGGCGCACGGCGGCGCGATCCGCTGCGAGGCGCGCGAAGGCGGCGGTACCCGCTTCGCCATCTCGTTGCCGCTGCCGCCTAAAACCTAATGGATGAAGCGCAGCACCAGCGCGACCGCGAGGAAGCCCACCAGCATCAGGCCGATCGCCCCGAGCACCAGCGTCAGCGCGGTGCGCATGCCGCTCTTCGGCGGCGCCGGAGCGGCCTGGCGCGGGTCCATCAGCGGCGGCGGCCCGTCGGGCATCATCATCGTCCCGCTCGGGCCCGAGGGAAGCGGCGGACGCGCCATCGGCAGCGGCGGCTGCATCAGCGGCGCCGGCATCATCGGTGGAAGCGCCACCGGCGCGGGCATCTGCGCCTGGGCCATCAGCGCCCGCGGATCCGAGCGCGGGTTCGACAGCGTCGACGGCTCGCTCTCCTCGCGCGGCGGCGGATTGCGCGGGTAGCCGCTCGGCAGCGGGCCCTCGGCCTGCGACGGCGGCACGTCGAGCGGCACGTCGGGGCCGTACTTCGACATCATCAGCGTCTTGGCTTCCTCTTCGGGAGGTCGCCACGGCTGCGAGTCCTTGGCCGGCGCGGTGCCCACGAGCGACACCGCGCCCTCGGGCCGCAGCGCGCGCCAGCCGGCGAGCGCCTCGAGCGCGGTCTGGAAGCGGTGATCGGGGTTGCGCGCCAGGCCCTTGGCGATGAACGCTTCGAGCCGCGCGTCGACCGGCTTGCCCATCGCTTCGGCGAGGCTCCGCGGATCCTGCTTGGTCTTCAGCTCCATCATCGCGACCACGTTCTTCGCCTGGTAGGGCAGCTTGCCGGAGAGCCCCTGGAAGATGAGCGTGGTGCAAGCGTAGATGTCGGCGCGGTGATCGACGTTCTTCGCCCGGCCGATCTGCTCCGGCGGCATGAACGAGAACGTGCCGAGGCTCTGGCCGAGCTGGGTGAGGCTCTCGGTCGAGATGGTCTTCGGCAGCTTGGAGATGCCGAAGTCGAGGATCTTCACCTTGAGCGTGCCCGACTTGGTCTCGAGGAACACGTTCGACGGCTTGAGGTCGCGGTGGACGATTCCCTGCGCGTGCGCGTCGGCGAGGCCGATCCACACCGCCTCGACCATCGGCCACAGCTCGACCATCGCGATCGGTCCGGCGCGCTTGAGCCGGTCGACGAGCGACTCGCCCTCGAGCAGCTCGAACACCAGGACGATGCCGTGCTCGGGATCGTCCTCGACGTCGAGCACCTGCGTGACGAAGTCGCTCTTGATGACGCCGGCGGCGCGCGCCTCGCGGCGGAAGCGCTCGATCGCGCTCTTTTTCTGCTTCGATTCCGAGCGCAGCACCTTGAGCGCGACCATGCGCCCGGTGCGGGTGTTCTCGGCCGAGAACACCTCGCCCATGCCGCCTTTGCCGAGCAGCGCGTGAACCCGATACCGCTCGGCGACGATGGTCCCGGGCTCGATCGACAAGGTGCCCCCGGCCTCGTCGTTCAGAACGACGCGGTCAGCGCGACCCCCGCGCTCTTGCCGGCCCCGTCGGCGCCGGGCGTGGCCCACGGCGCCACGACGAAATCACGGCCGAACCGCGGGGCGCGACGGCGCGCCTCGTCGCTCTTCTTCTCCTCTTTCTTGTCCACCGTCGGGCGCGTGACGATCAGCACGACGGTGGTCACCGCGCTGGCGATGGTCAAGCCCATCATCACGTCCGCGACGGTGTTGAGCGTCTTGACCGACTTCTGCTCGCCGGTGAGATCGAGGTTGGGGTTCGCCTGCAGCGCCTCGGCGGTGTTGTCCTTCTTGTACTGGCTGCCCTTCGCCAGGGCGAGTCCACCCGTGATGCCCCAGCCGATCGCCAGCGCGCCGGTCACGCCGACGAGCGCCCAGGCGTAGCCGGGCATCGGCCGGCTGGGGCCTTCGTCGTTGTGCTCGACCGGCTTGACGGGCGGCTTGTCGCCGTTGTCCTCCGGCTTGAAGCCCTCGGCGGTGACCGGCTTGCCCGACTCGAAGGTGAACTCCTTGCTGAGCTTGTCGCCGCCCTTGATGTCGACCTGCCACTCGATGTCCTTCTGGCTCTTCTTGCTCGCGACGATCTTGTGGTCGCCGGGGTGCATGCCGATGCGCAGCGGCCCGGAAGAAATGGTGTAGGTGTTGCGGATCGGCGCGCCGCGACGCGGCGTGCGCACGTCGACCACCTGCACGCCCGACTGGTCGCTCGAGAAGGTCACCCACGCGACCGCCGCCTGCAGCGCGCGCAGATCGTTCTCGACCTGGGTCTTGTCGTCGGGGTTGATGTCGGCGCCCTTCTTGTCGAGGAAGCGCTTGAAGCACTCGACCGCCTCGCCGTCGAGCTCGAGCTTCTCGGCGCAGATCGCCAGGTTCTGCAGCGCGTTGAGCGAGCCGGACAGCTGGTAGGCCTGCTTGAACTCGGGGTAAGCCTCCTCGTAGCGGGCGCCCTCCGGATCCTGCATGAAGGCGACGCCGGCGCCCATGTGCTTCTTGGCGTCCTCGATGTCGTTCGGGCTCGGATCGTCGTTGGGCGACAGGCATTGAGCGCGGGCTTCGGCGGAAAGCAGCAAAAATGAAGCCAGCGCGGCCAGCACCGCGGTCACCATTCGGCTCATGAGTCTCGCGCGCATGCCCCAAGGTTAGCCGAGCGCCCCGTCCACGTGAAGGAATTCATCCTTCATGCCCGGAGCTTACTCCTGATCGCCGCGGAGGCGGGCGAGGACGGTGAAGTCCTCGAGGGTCGACATGTCGCCCTTCGACTCGCGGCCGGCGGCCACGTCCTTGAGCAGGCGGCGCATGATCTTGCCGCTGCGCGTCTTCGGCAGCGCCTCGGCGAAGCGCACCGTATCGGGCTTGGCGAACTTGCCGAGCCGCTCGCCCACGAAGTCGGCGAGCTCTCCCGCGAGCTTCGGGCCGACCTCGACCCCTTGGCGCGCGGTGACGAACACGACGAGCGCCTGGCCCTTCAGCTCGTCGGGCCGGCCGACCGCGGCGGCCTCGACCACCGACGGGTGGGCGACCAGCGCGCTCTCGATCTCGGCGGTGCCGATGCGGTGGCCGGCGACGTTCAGCACGTCGTCGATGCGCCCGACCACCCAGAAGTAGCCGTCCTCGTCGCGCCGCGCGCCGTCGCCGGTGAAATAGCAGCCTTCGACGTCGGCGAAGTACTGCTTGCGGAAGCGCTCGTCGTCGCCCCACACCGTGCGGATCATCGACGGCCACGGCCGCCGCAGCACCAGCATGCCGCCGCGGTTCGGCGGCACCGCCTGGCCGTCCTTGTCGACCACCTCGGGCTCGACGCCGAAGAACGGCAAGCCGGTCGATCCGGGCTTGCTCTCGGCCGCGCCGGGGAGCGTCACCATCATGATCGAGCCGGTCTCGGTCTGCCACCAGGTGTCGACGATCGGGCAGCGATCGCGGCCGATGACCTGGCGGTACCACATCCACGCCTCCGGGTTGATCGGCTCGCCCACCGAGCCGAGCAGGCGCAGGCTCGACAAATCGTGCTTGTCCGGCCATTCGCGCCCGGCGCGCATGAACGCGCGGATCGCCGTGGGCGCGGTGTAGAGGATGGTCACGCCGTGCCGCGCCACCATCTGCCAGAAGCGGCCCCAATCGGGGTGGTTCGGCGCGCCCTCGTACATCAGGCAGGTCGCGCCCACCGACAGCGGGCCGTAGACGATGTAGCTGTGGCCCGTCACCCAGCCGACGTCGGCGGTGCACCAGTAGACGTCGTCGTCGCGCAGATCGAACACGTACTTGCTGGTGACGTGCGTGCCGACGAGGTACCCGGCGGAGGTGTGGAGCACGCCCTTGGGCCGCCCGGTCGAGCCCGAGGTGTAGAGGATGAACAGCGGGTGCTCGCTGTCGACGATCTCCGGCGCCGAGCTGGCGTCGCCCGCCGCTTCGCACAGCGCGCGCCAGTCGTGATCGCGGCCGGCCGTCATCGCCACGCCGCGCCAGTCGCCGCGCGGCTCGCCCATGCGCGCGAGCACCACCACGTGCTCCACGCTCTTGGCCGCGGGGCTCGCGAGCGCCTCGTCCACCGTTTGCTTCAGCGGCACGACCTTTCCGCGGCGCCACGCGCCGTCCTGGGTGATCACCGCCTTCGCGGCGCAATCGGCGATGCGGTCGCGCAGCGCGTCGGGCGCGAAGCCGCCGAACACCACCGTGTGCACCGCGCCGATCCGCGCGCACGCGAGCATCGCGATCGCCGCGCCGGGGTGCATCCCCATGTAGATCGCCACGCGATCGCCCTTGCCGAGGCCGAGCTTCCGCAACCCGCGGGCGAGGGCGCACACCTCGCGATGTAGTTGCGCGTAAGTGAGTGTGTGCGTCTCGCCGGTCTCGGCCTCCCAGATGAGCGCCGCCTTGTTCTTGCGCGCGCCGGCGACGTGGCGATCGAGGCAGCTCTCGCTCACGTTGAGCTCGGCGCCGACGAACCAGCGCGCGTGGGGCAGCTTCCATTCGAGGGTGGCGCTCCACGGCTTGCGAAACGTCAAATCGCGCGCCTCGCGCCGCCAAAACCGATCCGGATCGTCCAGGCTCTCGCGGTAGAGCTTGTCGTACTCCTCGCGTAGGCCAATGTGCGCGCGCTCGGCGAAACCGGCGGGCGGCGGGAAGCGGCGGTCCTCTTTCAGGAGCGACTCGATCGACTGCGACTCGGTCATATGTGACGGCCACTTAGCCACGAGCCGGCGCTCCCGCAAATGGCGAAAACCGCTGCTTGAATCCGTGGCGTTACCGGACTTTAATCGCGGGTCTACACGCGACTTGGCCCTACCGTGGCCGAGGAGACCATGAGCGTCGAGAAGATCCGCACGGCACTCGGGCAGCTGCTGTCCGACCCCGACAACGCCAGCGCCTGGGAGCAGGTGGAAGAGGTCATCACCAGCCACAACGGCGAAGAGGTGGCCAAGGAGCTCGAACGGGCTCGGGTCGAGCAGGAGCGGCTGCACGCCTGGTCGGCGGCGGCGCGCCTGTTGGACCTCGAGCTCGCCGTCGCCGAGGGCGACGCGGTCATCGCCGCCAAGCAGCTGCAGCTCGGGCGGATCTACCACGAGGAGCTGTGCCGCGACGGCGACGCGCTGAGCGCGTTCCAGTCGGCGCTCGCCTCGAAGCCCGACGACAAGAAGGCGAAGGCCGCCGTCGCCGAGATCACCGCCAACCTCGAGAGCTGGGAGGAGACGGTCGACGCCGCGCTGGTCGACGCCGAGGCGGCCGAGGAGGCGCCGCGCAAGGCGCGCCTGTTCGTCAACGCCGCGGACATCACCCTGCGCTACGCCGATCGCAACGAAGCGACGCTGAAGGACGTCGCCGAGAACCTGAAGAAGGCGCTCGAGGTCGATCCCGACAACCGCCGCGGGCTCACCCTGCTGGCGCTGGTGTACGAGGGCCTCGGCCGCTGGAAGGACCTCGCCAAGGTGCTCGATCGGCTGGTCGACGCCGTGCCGGCGAAGAACGACAAGATCGCCACCGCCGCGCGCCTGGCGCGGCTCTACCGCACGCGTCTCGACAGCGAGAAGAAGGCGGTCGAGGCGCACACCCAGCTCTTGGACCTGGAGCCGGGCAACCCCGCCGCGCTGTCGTTCCTCGTCGATTATTTCACCCACCACGAAAAATGGGACCGATTGGTCTCTTTGTTCGAGGACCAGCTGTCGAGCGGCGCCGTCAAGCAGGCCGACGAGTTCGGCGTGTGGGTGCAGATCGCCATGCTCAACTGGCAGACGCTCGCCAAGCCGGACCTGGCCGAGCCGTACTTCGAGAAGGTGCGCCGCGCCGATCCGACGCACCTCGGCATGCTGCGCTTCTTCCGCGAGCGCTGCAGCCAAAAGGGCGACACCGCCCGGCTCATGGCGATCCTCACCGACGCGCAGCGCGCCACCGGCGACGAGGACTTCAAGCGCAAGCTCGCCGAGGAGATCGCCGGGCTCGCCGAGGGCCAGGAGAACGCCAAGCGGGCGATCGAGCAGTACAAGACCATCCTGCGCAGCGACCCGAACGACGCCGAGGCGCGCGAGAAGCTGAAGAAGCTCTACCTGCAGACCGAGTCGTACAACGCGCTCGTCGAGCTGTTCCGCCAGGATCTGCAGCGCATCGCCAAGGACGACAACGCCGCGCGCGTGGCGGTGCTGCGCGAGATGGCGTCGATCTACCGCGATCGGATGAAGAGCGACACCGCGCTCCTCACCGTGCTGACGCAGATCCTCCAGCACGACGACAAGGACGTCGAGGCGGTGCGCGGGCTCATCCAGGTGTACGAGTCGCTCGCCCGCTGGCGCGATCTGCTCAACATGCAGCAGAAGCTCGCCGACATCACCGACAACCCGACCGAGCGCGTGTCGCTGCTCCGGGCGGTGGCGCGGCGCTGGCTCGACCAGTTCTCCAACGTGCAGAACGCCATCGGCGCCTACGAGCAGCTGCTCGAGGTGACCGGCGACGACGTCGAGGCGCGCGAGCAGCTGCGCGACCTGTACCAGAAGCGCCGCACCTGGCCGAAGCTCTACGAGCTGTACGAGAAGCAGCTGCCGCACTGCGACGCCGCCAAACGCGTCGAGGTGCTGCGCGAGATGGCCAAGCTCGCCGCCGAGCGGCTCGAGAAGGGCGACGAGGCGATCAAGCTGTGGCGGCAGATCTACGAGGAAGCGCCCGCCACCGAGGGCGTGCTCGACGCGCTGGAGAAGCAGGCCGAGCGGCAGAAGGACTTCGCCACCGCGGCGTTCGTGCTGGAGGAGCGCATCTCGGGCTCGGACGACGAGAAGAAGCTCGCGCTGTTGCAGAAGCTCGGCGCGCTGCAGTCGGAGAAGCTCGCCGACGAGAAGGCGGCGAACCAGACGTGGCGGCGCGTGCTCGAGCTCTCGCCCGGGCACAACCGCGCCCTGCGCGTGCTCCGGCAGTCGTTCGTCGACGGGCGCGACTGGGACGGGCTCGAGGAGCTGTACGCCTCGCAGAAGGATTGGGAGGGGCTCGCCGATTTCCTCTCGACCACCGCCGACCGCCACGACAAGGACGACGAGAAGATCGACCTGTCGTTCCGCGCCGCGCGCATCTACGAGGCCGAGCTGAAGGCGCCCGAGCGCGCCGCGCGCTCGTACGAGCGCGTGCTCGGCGTCAACGGCAAGGACGTGCGCGCCGCCAACGCGCTCCTGCCGCTCTACGAGCAGGAAGAGAAGTGGTCGCGCCTGCCGGGACTCTATTCCATCCTGCTCGAGGCCACCGCCGACGTCGACGAGAAGATCGGCATCCTGCAGAAGATGGCGAGCATCACCGGCGGGCCGCTCGCCAACAAGACCGCGGCGCTGCAGTACGCGCGCCAGGCCTACGAGCTCCGGCCCGACGACGAGGGCCTGCGCCGGCTCCACGAGTGGTCGCTGCAGTCGGGCGAGTGGGCGACGTTCATCGACGTGGTGAAGGAGCGGCTCGGCGACGAGCGGGTCAAGCCCGCGCGCGCGCGAGAGCTGCGCAAGATGCTCGCCGAGGTCTACGCCAACCAGATCGGCAAGCTCGACGAGGCGGTGGCGATCTACCGCGAGCTGGTCGAGGCCGACCCGACCGACCGCGACACCGTGGCGGTGCTGGAGAAGCTCCTGCGCGGCGCCGATCGGCGCGATGAGCTCCGCTGGCTGTTCGGGCTGCGCGTCGATCGTTTCGAGGGCGAGGCGCGGGTCGAGGCGCTGGAGGATTGGGCCACCGTCGAGGAGGAGGCCTTCGGCGAGCCCGCGCGGGCGATCGAGCTGCTCGAGCGCGTGGTGAAGGAGCAGCCGGACCGCGTGCGCGCGCTGGCGGATCTGACGCGCTTGCTCGTCGCCGCCGAGCAATACGAGGCGGCGGTGGTGGCGATGATCGCCGAGCGCGACGCCAGCGAGGGCGACGACCGCGTGCGGCTGGAGACCAAGCTCGCGACCGTCTACCTCGAGCACCTGAACGCGCCGAAGAAGGCGTTCGACGCGTGCGTGCGCGCGCTCGACATCGTCTCGACCGCGCCCACGGCGATCACCCTGCTCGAGCGGCTGATGACGCCGCCGGACGACGAAGCGCCGGATCCGAGCGGCGTGCGCGCCAAGGCCGCCGAGGTGCTCGAGCGCCATTACGCCGATTCCCACTTCGCCGAGAAACAGGTGGGCGCGCTCAAGGTCATCCTCGAGTTCGAGAAGAACAAGGAGCGCCGGCTCGAGCTGTGCGCCCGCCTCGCCGACGTGCTGGAAGAGGAGATCGGCGACAAGCTCGGCGCCTTCGAGGTCGTGCTCAACACCCTGCTCGAGGCGCCCGCCGAGCTCGGCTTGTGGGACCGCGCGCAGAAGCTCGGCGGCGCCGCGGGCCGCCCGACCGACCTGGCGGAGGCTTACCGCCGCCACCTCGCCGACAAACCCGGCGACGAGACGATCCCCAAGGAGCTGCGCATCGAGCTGTGCGAGCGCGCCGCCGCGCTCCACGAGGAGCAGCTCGGCGACGCCGAGGGGGCGATCCCCTACCTGCGCCAGGTGCTCACCCTCGATCCGAAGAGCGAGCGCGCCTTCGCCCGGCTGAAGGCGATCCTCAACAGCTCGGAGCGCTGGGACGAGCTCGAGGACCTCTACCGCCGCTCGATCGACGCGGCCAGCGACGACCGCGATCGCATCGAGACGCTGCACCAGGCCGCGCTCCTCGCCGAGGAGATGATCGGCGACGACGCCAAGGCGATCGGTTACTACGAGCGGATCACCGCGCTCGACTCGCTCCACGACGCGGCCATCGACGCGCTCGAGCGGCTCTACGGGCGCGAGGAGCGCTACCAGGATCTGGCCGATCTGCTCGAGCGGCGGCTGGAGACGGCCACCGACGACGAGGCGGTGCCGATCCGCTTGCAGCTGGTCGACCTGTACCTGCACGCGCTCAAGACGCACGGGCGGGTGATGTCCCACCTCGACGCGGTGCTGCGCCGGCGCCACGACGAGCACGAGGCGCGCGAGCTCGCCGAGGAGTGCCTGGCGGTCGAGGACCTGCGCCAGCCGGCGGCGGAGCTGCTCGACGCGGTCTACGAGGCGCGCGACGACATCCGCGATCAGGTGCGCGTGTTGGCGGTGCGGCTCGAGGGTGTGGGCGACGAGGCGCAGAAGCGCGAGCTCTTGCGCCGGCTCGCCAGCCTGCGCGACGAGCGGCTCAAGGACGATCCGGGCGCGTTCGACGCGCTGCGGCAGCTGGTGCCGCTCGAGTCCGAGGACGTCACCATCCGCGAGCGCTTCCTGTCGATCGGCCGGCGCCTGTCCGAGTACGCCAAGATGGCCGAGTCGCTCACCGAGGCGGCGGCGCGCTGTGAATCGCCGCAGACGCGCGGCGAGATCCTCATGGCCGCGGCGCGGCTCTACCGCGACGACCTCGACCAGGGCATGCGCGCGGAGAAGGTGTTCCGCCAGGTGCTGGAGATCGACGCCGACGACCCCGATCTGGCGGTGCCGGCAGCGCGCGCGCTGGCGCAGATCTACGAGGAGCGGGGCGAGCACGGCAAGCTCGCGGCGATGCTCTCGGCCGAGGTGCGGCTCGAGTCCGACACCGCCGCGCGCGCCGAGCTGTTCGAGCGCGTGGCGCACCTGTACGAGCACGAGATCGACGACAAGCCGAAGGCGATCGAGGCGTGGAAATCGCGCCTCGGCGACGACGCCACCGACGTGGCGGCGCTGAAGGCGCTCGAGCGGCTCTACGGCCAGACCGAGGAGTGGAAGGCGCTGGTGGAGATCCTCCATCAGCTCGAGCAGGCCGCCCCCGACCCGGACGAGCGCAAGCGCTGCATGACCAAGAGCGCCGAGGTGCAGAGCGACAAGCTCGACCATCTGCCGGAGGCGATCAACGCCTGGCGCGCGGTGGTCGACGACTTCGGCCCCGAGCCGAGCGCGCTCGCGCCGCTCGCCAAGCTCTACCGCAAGGCCGAGCGCTGGGACGACCTCGCCGACGTGCTCGAGGTGTGGCTGTCGCTGGTGGAGAAGCCCGAAGAGCAGGTCGAGCTCTACACCGAGCTCGGCGACGTCCGCCGCGAGCACCTCGGCGATCCGCAGACGGCCATCGGCGCCTACCGCGAGGTGCTCGATCGCGACGAGAAGCACCACGGCGCGCGCGCCGCGCTCGAGGCGCTGCTCTCGCACGAGACGCCGGAGATCAAGCGCGAGGCGGCCGAGATCATCGGCCCGCTCTACCAGGCCGACGGCGACGCCGAGCGAATGCTCAAGGTGCTCGAGATCGAGGTGGAGTTCACCTACGAGGTCAGCGGCAAGCTGGAGATCCTCGAGCGCGCGCTCAACACCGCCGAAGACATCGTCGAGAGCCAGGCGCGAGCGTTCGATTACGCGGCGCGCGGCGTGCGCGAGGCCGTGGGCGACCCGTCGCTCGAGCAGTGGATCGCCACCGCCGAGCGGCTGGCGTCGGCGACCGATCGCTTCGGCGATCTCATCGCGCTGTTCGAGTCGGTGGCGGAGGACATCCTCGACGCCGAGGTGCAGCAGAAGACGCGCCTCCGCGCCGGCGAGATCGCCCGGAGCATGCTCGAGGACAAGGAGCGGGCGATCCGCCATTTCCGCGCCGCGCTGGAAGCCCGCGGCGACGACAAGAGCGCGATGGTCGCGCTGGAGGAGCTGTACGAGGCGAGCGGCGACAACCCGCACCTGCTCGAGATCCTCCTGCTCCGCGCCGAGGCGGCCGAGGACAAGCAGCGCGTGCAGCTGCTCCTGCGCGCGGCCAAGCTGCAAGCCGGGCCGATCGAGGATCGCGCCGCCGCCATCCGCACCTACGAGGACGTGCTCGAGCTGTTGCTCGATCGCGAAGCGCTCGACGCGCTGGAGCAGCTCTACACCGTCGAGAAGCAGTTCGAGTCGCTGGTGTCGCTCTACGAGCGGCAGCTCGACGCCGCCGCGCCCAAGGCCGCGGCCGACATCCGGGTGAAGATCGCCAAGGTCGCGCTCCACGAGTTGAACGACGCGGCGCGCGCGCTCGACGAGCTCGAGGCGACGCTGGCGGCCGAGCCGATGCACAAGGGCGCCATCGAGGTGCTCGAGGCGATGCTGGAGAAGACCGAGGAGCCCGATCTGAAATCGCAGGTCGCCAAGACGCTCGAGCCGGTCTACCGCTCGACCGCCAACTGGCAGCGGCTCAAGGTCGCGCTCGAGGCGCGGGTCGAGACCTGCCAGGATCCCGAGGAGCGCGGCGTGCTGCTCGAGAAGCTCGCGCAGCACTACGAGGAGCAGCTCGAGGACTACAGCGCGGCGCTCGACACCGTGGCGCGCCGGCTGCGCGACGATCCGGGCGACGAGCAGATCTGGGACAAGATCGAGAGCCTCGGCCGGGTGATCGGCCAGGGCGCCGAGCTGCGCGTGGCGGAGATCTTCGCCGCGGCGCTGAAGGAGGTCGGCGCGGACGATCCCAAGACCGCGCAGCTGTCCGAGCGCACCGGCGAGCTCTACAGCATGGCCGGAAAGGCCGAGGAGGCGCTCTCCTGGTATCGGCGCGCTTACGAGTTCAGCCCCGACTCGGAGACGCTGTTCCGGGCGATCGACGAGCTGCTCGTGGACCTCGGCCGCAGCGAGGAGCGCATCGCCCACCACCGTCACGGCGTCGAGCAGGTGGTCGACGCGGACAAGCGCGTGGCCTACCTCCACGTCATCGCCAAGCTCGAGCGCCAGCTCGATCGCACCGACGACGCCATCCTCACCCTGCGCGAGCTCGTCGACGTCGCCCCCGAGGACGCGGTGGCGCTCGACGGGCTCACCGAGCTCTACAAGAAGACCGAGAAGAACGACGACCTCGCCGAGCTGTACGAGCGCCGCGCCGAGATGACCGGCGAACCGGCGCAGACCGCCGAGTACCGCCTCGCCCTCGCGCGCCTCATCAAGGTGAACGAGAGCGATCGCGATCGCGCGCTGGAGCAGCTCGAGATGATCGTCGACGCGGTGCCGGCGCACGCCGGGGCCATCGGCGAGCTCGAGGCGCTGCTCGACGACGCCGAGCGCAAGGAGCGGGTCATCGAGATCCTCCAGAAGGTCTACGAGATCAACGACTCGTGGAAGAAGCTGGTCGGGCTCAACGATCACCGCCTGGCGCTGCGCGAGGACGCGCTCGACAAGACCACCATCCTGCTCGAGTCGGCGATGCTGTGGGAGGACCGCGGCGACGACCTCAAGCGCGCCTTCGAGGTGACGCGCCAGGCCTTCGAGCTGTCGCCCGAGCACGACGAGGCCAAGGCCCACCTCGAGCGCTTGGCCGAGGCGACGAGCTCGTGGGACGCGCTGGCCAAGACCTACGAGGCGGCGGTGCCGCGCATCGAGGACACCTTCGCCAAGCGCACGCTCATGGCGACGGTGGCCGACATCGCGGACGAACGGCTCGACGACCCGCGCCGCTCGCTCGCCGCGCTCGCCGAGATCGCCATGCTCGATCCGAGCGACGAAGAAGCGCTGGCGAAGATGGACGACCTGTGCGTGCTGCTCGGCGACTGGGCCACGCTCGCGCGCGTGCTCGCCGGCAAGGTCGAGCACGTCGGCGATCCCGACGAGAAGGCGCGCCTCTACGAACGGCTCGGCGGCATCCGCCAGGACATGCTCGGCGAGGACCAGGGGGCGATCGACGCCTACGAGCAGGCGCTCGAGCTCGCGCCGGAGTCGGTGTCGGGGCTCGATCGGCTCATCGCGCTCTACCAGGGGCGCGACGCCGCGCGGCTCGCGGCCTTGCTCGAGCAGCGCATCGAGGCGACCAGCGGCGACGACGAAGTGCGCCACGAGCTGCTCGTCCGCGCCGCCGAGGTGCACGAAGGCGAGCTGAAGCAGCCCGGCGAGGCCATCCGCCTGTTGCAGATGGCGCTCGACGTCCAGACCACCAACGAGACGGTGCTCGCCTCGCTCGAGCGGCTCTACCGCGCCGAGGAGCGCTGGCCCGACCTGCTCGAGAACCTCAAGACGCAAGCGAGCATCACCGGCGAGGCGAAGGCGCGGCTCGATCTGCGCAACCGCATCGGCGACCTGTACGTCGACAAGCTCGACGGCGCGCTCGACGCGCTCGAACAGTACCGCCTGGTGCTCGACGAGTCGCCGGACGACGCCCACGCCATCGCCGCGGCGCGCGGCATCGCCGAGAAGCACCCCGATCTGCGGCTCGACGTGACCGATCTACTCGAGCCGATCTTCGCCGGCGCCGGCCGCTTCGACGAGCTCATCGCGCTGATGGAGATCCGCTTCGAGGCGCAGTCCGACTCGGCCGAGCGCGCCCGCACGCTGGTGGCGATCGCCCGCATCCAGGAGGAGCAGCTCGACGCGGCCGACAAGGCGCGCGACACCATGCTGCGCGCCCTCGGCGAGGTGTACCGCGAGGGCCCGCCGCCCGACGCGCAGGTGCACGAGGACGTGGAGCGCCTGTGCGAGCTCACCGGCGAATGGGCGAAATACGCCGACGCGCTGGAGAAGCTCGCCGGCGAGGCGTACGACGGCGAGACGCAGGGCAAGCTGTCGCAGCGGCTCGGGCGCATCGCCGAGACCAAGCTCGACGACCCGCCGCGGGCGATCGAGGCCTACAAGAAGGCGGTGGAGCAGTCCGACGAGCCGACCGAGCTGCTCGTGGCGCTCGACCGGCTGTACCTGGCGGTGAAGGACTTCGACCGCCTCGCCGGCGTGCTCGAGCGCCGCATCGAGCTGGAGCAGAGCGACAAGGCGCGGGCACAGCTCTATTTCCGCCTCGCCGAGCTGCAGCTCGAGCACGTGAAGGACAAGGTCGCCGCGGTCGACAAGCTCAAGCGCTGCGCCGAGCTCGATCCCGAGCACGCCGGCGCGCGCCAGCGGCTCGAGGCGCTGGCCGACGACCGGGCGCTGTTCGAGGACGTGGCCGAGGCGCTCGAGGCGATGTACCGCGTGGCGCAAGACGGCGCGGCGCGCACCAAGCTGCGCAACAAGCGCATCGACTACGCCGAGAGCCCCGGCGAGCGCGTGCGCCTGCGGCTCGAGCTGGCGCAGATGCTCGAGCACGAGAGCTTCGACACCGCCGGCGCGCAGGAGGTCGTGCAGCAGGCGCTGTTCGACGATCCGACCGACGCGCCGGTGATGGCCGAGCTCGAACGGCTGGCGATCATCAACGCCTCCGGGACCGAGGGCAAGAAGGCGTGGCAGCGCGCGGCCGACGCGGTGTCGAACGCGGTGGCGCGCGCGCTGGTCGAGAAGGCCACCGGCAAGGCCGAGGTCGATCTCGCCGCCGACGCCGCGCGCGACCTCTACCTCGGCGCCGGCGCCTGGTACGAGGAGCACGTCGGCGACTCCGCCGCCGCGGAGAAGGCCATCGGCGCGGCGCTGGCGCAAGATCCGCGCTGCGCCAGCGCGGTGCTGCGGCTCGAGGCGATCCACCGCGCCGCCGGGCGCGAGAAGGATCTGGTCGCGACGCTGCGCAAGCTCGCCGATCTGGTGCAGGCCGGCGACGCGGTGCTCGACCGCGACGCCGCGGCGCTGCGGCGCGAGGCCAAGGTGCTGGCCGAGACGGTGCTCGCCGATCGCGAGCTCACCGAATCGATCCTGCGCGAGATGCTGGCGGCGAACGACGGCGACGCCTGGGCGCTCGCCGAGCTGTGCGCCGTGTGCGAGAAGAAGGGCGACAACGACGAGCTGTTCCGCCTGCTGATGCGGCGGATCGAGCTCGCCAGCGAGGCGCCGGCGCTCCGCGAGCTGCGCCACGACGCGGCCAAGATCGCCGCGGAGAAGCTGTCTGACGCGACCGCGGCGGTGGACCTGTACCAGAACGCGTTCGACGACGATCCGCGCGACGCCGAGGCCGCCGCCGAGCTCCGCCGGCTGTACCAGAAGCTCAATCGCCACGGCGACACGCTGCGGCTCATCGAGCGGCTCGTCGATCTGGAGGACGACGCCCACAAGCGCGCCGAGCTGCGGCTGGAGATGGCGCGCATCTGCATCGACTCGCTCGAGGCGCCGACCGAGGCGATCGAGAACCTCAACGCGGTGCTGAACGAGGTGCCGGGCCACCCGCGCGCGGTCGAGCTGCTCACCGGGCTGCTCGAGAAGTCGGGGCGCGACAAGGAGCTCGCCGAGCTGCTCGACCGGCAGATCGATCTGGCGCGCGAACAAAAGGATCAGAAGAAGGAGCTCGCCCTCCGGGTGAAGCTCGCCGAGCTCTACGAGACCCGCCTCAACGACGTCGATCGGGCGATCGACGGCTACCTGGCGGTGCTCGAGGCCGACGCGGGCTTCCGCCCGGCGCTCGAGTCGCTGGCGCGGCTCTACGAGGGCCAATCGCGCGCGCGCGACGCGGCCGAGACGTACGAGAAGCTGCTCGCCGGCGCGGCGCCCGAGGACGTCGCGCGCCTGGCGCTGAAGGCGCGCGATCTGTTCGCCGGCAGCGAAGGCGCCGACGAGGCCTCGAGCCGCGTGCTCGAGACCGCGCTGAAGGCCGCGGGGCTGCCGAAGGACGCTTTGCGCCAGCTGCGCGACGCGCTCGAGTCGCTCTACCGCAAGCGCGGCGCGTGGCAGGAGCTCGCCGGGCTCATCACCCGGCGCGCCGACGAGGCCGAGGACGTGGCCGAGCGCGTGCTCCTCTACCGCCAGGCCGCCGAGATCCACGCGGGCGAGCGCAAGGACCACGCGGCGGCGGCGGGCCTGCTGGTGCGCGCGGTCGAGCTGCAGAAAGACAACCGCGAGCTGATGCTGGCGCTGTCGGACGCCTACACCGCGGCCGGCAAGGCCGACTCGGCGATCGAGGTGCTGAACAAGATCGTCGAGTCGTTCGGCGGCCGGCGCAGCAAGGATCTGGCCGACATCCACATGCGCATCGCCTCGGCGCAGCTGTCGAAGGGCGACGGCGACGCGGCGCTGCGCGAGCTGGAGTCGGCGCGCAAGATGGACGCGGCGAACCTGCGCGTCGCGGCCGACCTCGGCAAGCTGTCGATCGACATGTACGACAAGGCCGGCGACGACAAGCAGAAGGCCGAGCACCTCAAGCGCGCCGAGGGCGTGTTCAAGTCGCTGATGCTGCAGAAGATCGACGACAGCTCGCCGATCGGCAAGGCCGAAGTGTTCTATTGCATGGCCCAGGTGCTCAAGCGGATGAACGACCCGAAGAAGGCGATTCACAACCTCGAGCGCGCGCTGCAGGCCGACAAGGACTTCGTCAAGGCGAAGGAGCTCCTCGAAGAGCTCAAGGGCTGATCGCGGTGCGCATCGCGATGATCGACGGCGTGGCCTACACGCCGGAGCAGGCGAAGATCTCCGTCTACGACCGCGGTTTCCTCTACGGCGACAGCGTGTTCGAGACGGTGCGCACCTACGCCGGCAAGCTGTTCACGCTCGACGAGCACCTCCGGCGGCTGGAGCGCTCGGCGGCCTCGCTGGCGCTCGGCTTGCCGCTGTCGCGCGAGGAGCTCGCCGCCGAGACGGCGCGGGCGATCGCCCACGCGGGAAACGCCGAGAGCTCGGCGCGGATCATGGTGACGCGCGGCGCCGGGCCGCTCGGGCTCGATCCGGCGAGCGCGACGCACCCGAGCCGCGTCATCCTGGTCGAGCCGCTCGTCCTGCCGAAGGACGAGCAGTACCAGCGCGGCGTCACCGCGCGGACGGTGCAGACGGTGCGCGCCTCGGACGCGGTGCATAGCGCGAAGATCGCCAACTACCTCGCTTCGGTGCTGGCCACGCGCGACGCCAAGGCCGCGGGCGCCGACGAGGCGCTGGTGGTCAACCGCGAGGGCCTGGTGGTCGAGGGCACGACCTCCAACGTGTTCGCGGTGCTCGGCGGCAAGCTCGTCACCCCGCCGGTCGAGATCGGCATCCTCGACGGCGTCACCCGCGCGATCGTGCTCGAGCTCGCGCGCGCCGAAGGCATTCCGGTCGAGCTCGCCGCGCTCAGCCCGGCCGAGCTCGGCAAGGCCGACGAGGCGTTCATCACCTCGACGCTGCGCGAGATCCTCCCGCTGCGGGCGATCGACGGCGCCCCCGTGGGCACCGGCGCGCCCGGGCCGCTGACGCGCCGGCTGCACCAGGCCTTCCGCAAACACGTCGGCGCCGCGCCGCCTCCTTACGGCTGAGCTAGACTAGAACCATGATTCGCGCCCTGGTGGGATCGGCGGCGGCGGCGGTGGACGTGATCGCCACGCGCGCGGCGTACTGGCAGTCGGCGCGGGCGCGCCGCACGAGCCGCGCGGAGGGGCTGCGGCACGCCGAGCGGATGCGGGCCCTCGGCGAGATCGCCCAGGTGTATCCGGCCGGCGCCGATTTCTTCCGCGAGCCGCGGGCGATCGCCTGGAGCGAGGAGCCGGTGCGGCGGCTCCGCGGCGGGCGCGTCGTCGACGTGCGCTGGGACAGCGCCTACGCCACGTACCTGCCCGAGCTCGGCGATCGCTACCACAAGTGCGAGTCGAACCGGCAGGCCGCGGCGCGGCTGTGGCTCCACGACGAGCCGCGCGCGGCGCTCGTGCTGATCCACGGCTACATGGCCGGACAACACGCCATCGAGGAGCGCATGTGGCCCACCTCGTGGCTGTACCGGAGCGGGCTCGACCTCGCCCTCTTCGTGCTGCCGTTCCACGGCGTGCGGGCGATCGCCCGCCGGAGCGGACCTCCGCCGTTTCCCGGCAGCGATCCGCGCCTCAGCAACGAGGGCTTCCGCCAGGCGATGGGCGACTTCCGCGATCTGGTGGCGCGCCTGCGCCGCGACGGCCGCGAGGTCGGGGTGATGGGCATGAGCCTCGGCGGCTACACCACCGCCCTCGCCGCGACCGTCGAGCCGTCGCTCGCCTGCGCCGTGCCCGTGATTCCGCTGGGCTCGCTCGCGGATTTTGCGCGCGATCAGGGCCGGCTCGGCTCGAACGACGCGGAGGCGGCGCTGGAGCACGCGGCGCTCGAGGCGGCGCAGGCGGTGGTGTCGCCGCTGCAACGGCGGCCGGCGATCGAGCCGCGGCGCGTCCTGGTCGTCGGCGCGCGGGCCGACCGCATCACCCCGTTGCGCCACGCCGAGCGCCTGGCGGCGCACTTCGGCGCCGAGCTCGACAGCTGGCCGGGAGGTCACCTGTTGCAGATCGGCCGGAGCGACGCGTTCCGCCGGATCGGCCGCCATTTGGGCGATCTCGGCCTGTTGCGCCGCCGGACCGGGTGACCTCGAGCGGCGTTTTTTTGGTTGTGCGCTTGACTCCACATCAAGTGTAATTCTCGGGTAAGCGCCCCGTGAGGTGGGGCGCAGGGACGAGCCGCCATGCAGCCTGTGGTGAAGTCCCGCGGGAATGAGCCGGGCTGGAGGTCACAGTGAAAAACGTTTACGTCGGCAACCTTCCATTCCACGCCACCGAGGACGATCTGCGCCAGCTGTTCGAGCAGTACGGCCGCGTGGACCGGGCGAGCGTGGTCA
>JACXTT010004709.1_pt1 | contig 20172 bp, 21 predicted proteins | sample 9270951 | NCBI WGS metagenome assembly JACXTT01 (sample SAMN15532306, study PRJNA645909) | rock metagenome | isolation source: weathered quartz diorite | place: Puerto Rico | collected 2017-06-21 | reverse complement strand
ATCGTCGCGCTGAGCGGCGGGCGCCACGAAGAGTACAGGGTCGTCCATGGCCGGTGATGGGACCGTTACGGTCGTCATCGCCGTGAGAAACGGCGAACCGTTCATCGTCGAGGCCGTGCAAAGCGCACTCGCCCAGCGCGACACCGTAAGCCGCGTGATCGTCGTTGACGACGGCTCGACCGACAGCACGCTCAAATCGGTGGCGGCGCTGGGCGATCGCCGCGTGATGGCCGCGTCGAGTCCCGGCCGCGGCGTCTCGGCGGCCAGAAATTTTGGCGCAGGACAGGCCGACACCCGGTGGCTCCTGTTTCTCGATGCCGACGACCGGCTTGTGGACGGCGGCGTGGCCCATCTTCTTGGCGCGGCCACCCGCGTGCCTGGAGCCATCGTGGCCTACGGCGACTACGAACGGATCGACCGCGCCGGGCAACGGATCGGCCGCCGCTTCCTGGTCCGATCGCGGATGAAACCGTCGGGCTTCATCCTCGATCGGATTGTGCGCGGCAACTTCATCATCAACGGCGGCATCGCCATCATCGACCGTGCCGCGTTCTCGTCACTGGGCGGCTTTGATCCGGGTTTGTCGCTGTGCGAGGACTGGCATCTGTGGTGCAGGCTCGCGGCGTCAGGGCCCTTCGCGTACACGGCCGAACGGGTGATGGATTATCGTGAGCATCCCAGCAGCGTGATGATGACCCGCTTTCGGCAGTACGCCGATTTCGAGCCGGCGATTGACAGAATATTCAGCGACGATGGCGTGCTCGCAAAGCTGCCGCCGCTCGGCGTCGATCCGGCGCGCCGCGAGGCGGAGGTCAGCCTCATGACCTACTGCGCCACGCAAGCCATCCGGCACGGCGCCACATCAACCGGCATCGGCATCGCGCGGGAAGCCATGCGCCGTTATCGCGCAAAGGCGCCTTGGGTGATGCTGCGGCTTGCCGGCGCGGTCGTCGGAATCTAGCCGGGCATCCGCTCAGTCCTACGCGGATGCGCGACCTGGTGCCAGTTCCATGCCGATTTCACGATGGTCGGCAAATCCGAGTTCTTCGGCTTCCAGCCAAGGCTTTTTTGGGCCAGAGCAGCGTCAGCAATCAGGATCGGCGGGTCACCGGGCCGGCGGTCTTTCAGAATCGCCGGAACCTCGCGGCCGGCCTCCCTCGCGATCGCCTGGAGCACCTCGCGCACCGAAAAGCCCGCTCCCGTGCCTAGATTGAAGCTGCCGCCCGCAAAGCCCTCGCGCAAGGCAACGAGCGCACGCAGATGCGCTGCCACGAGATCCGTGACGTGGATGTAGTCACGAATGGCCGTGCCGTCGGGCGTTTCGTAATCCTTGCCGAAAATCGCGAAGTCCGAGACGTGGCCCTGGAGCGCCAGCATGGCGCGCGGAATGAGATGCGTTTCGGGGTCGCGCAGCTCTCCGATCAGCTTCGAGCCATCGGCACCGCTTGCGTTGAAATAGCGCAGCGACACGGCGCGAAGGCCATATGCGCGCCGATGGTCCGCGATGATCTGCTCAGCCATCCATTTGCTGGCGCCGTAAGGGTTGACTGTGCACCCCGCAGCCGCCTCAGCGATCGGCTCACGGCTGGCATTGCCGTAAACGGAACCGGTGCTCGAAAATATGATCGTGTCGCAGTCAACAGCACGCATGGCATGCAGCAGCGACAATGTTGCACCGACATTGTTGGCGTAATATTTGTGCGGATCGACGACCGATTCACCGACTTGGCTAAACGCCGCAAAATGCATCACCGCGCTGATTTTGAAGGCGCGCATCGCCGCGATGACAGCCGCCGTGTTTGACGCATCGGCTTCGACCAGCGGTCCCCATTGCACAAACTTGCGATGTCCTGTCGTAAAGTTATCCAGAGTGACGGGAAGATAGCCGGCCTCCGACAGCGACTTGCAGCAATGCGCGCCGATGTATCCTGCGCCACCCGTTACCATCACCGCACGCTGATCGGCCGACATGTCACCTCCATTTCGCGCGAGAGCAAAGAGTCTCACGCACGACACAAACGTTCGATAAAAAATTGTCGCCAAAATTTGGCGGGCTGCATCGCATGCATTTAGGTGCCGCCATGATTTCGACCATGTTTGAAGATCGGCTTGCTGCGATGCAATAAAAAACTTGACGTGCATACAAAGATCGCAGAACTATCGAACGGCATGGTGGATGAACTCGAAGCGGTGCTCGACACCAATCCGGTTTGATCGCCGCCAACAACAACGCTCTCTTTTTTTGGCCGCAGAAATGCCGCTCGACATGCGCCGCGCGCGTATGCCGTGGTCCGGCTTGCTTTGGGAGAACGATGATGCATCTTGCGATGATCGGTGCCGGATATGTCGGCTTGGTGTCCGGCGCATGCTTCTCGGATTTCGGGCACCATGTCGTCTGTGTCGACAAGCACGAAGGAAAAATCGAGAGCCTCAAGCGCGGCCAAATTCCGATCTACGAGCCAGGGCTGACGGACCTCATCAGCAAAAACGTCAAGGCGGGCCGTTTGTCGTTTGGTGTCGACGTCGCCGGCGCAGTTGCCGAGGCTGACGCAGTCTTCATCGCGGTCGGCACGCCGTCCCGCCGCGGCGACGGCTTTGCCGATCTCAGCTTTGTCTATGCCGCAGCCCGCGAGATCGCGAGTGCGCTGTCCGGATTCACGGTGATCGTGACCAAATCGACCGTTCCGGTCGGGACCGGCGACGCCGTCGAACGCATCATCCGGGAATTGCGGCCGGACGCCGAGTTCGCGGTCGTGTCAAATCCGGAATTCCTGCGCGAAGGCGCCGCGATCAGCGATTTCAAGCGGCCCGATCGCATCGTGATTGGTTCGCAGGACATCCGAGCACGAGATGTGATGGAAGAGGTCTATCGGCCGCTCTATCTCAACAGCGCGCCTATCCTGCATGCCAGCCGGCGCACGGCAGAACTCATCAAGTACGCCGCCAATGCGTTCCTCGCCACCAAGATCACCTTCATCAACGAGATTGCCGATCTTTGCGAGCAGGTCGGCGCGAACGTGCAGGAGGTCGCGCGCGGCATCGGGCTCGACAATCGCATCGGCTCGAAGTTCCTGCACGCCGGGCCGGGCTTCGGTGGCTCGTGCTTCCCGAAGGACACGCTCGCGCTGATCAAGACCGCCCAGGACTACGGCGTGCCCTTCCGGATTCTCGAGGCCGTGCAAGCGGTCAACGATCAACGCAAACGCGGCATGGCGCGCCGGATCATCCAGGCTTGCGGCGGCTCGATCCACGGCAAGACCATGGCCGTCCTCGGTCTCACCTTCAAGCCAAACACCGACGACATCCGCGATGCGCCTTCGCTTGCGCTGATCCAGGCGCTTCAGGATGCCGGCGCGAGCGTTCGCGTCTATGACCCGGAAGGCATGCCCAACGCCAGGGCCGTGCTCGAGAACATCACCTACGCGGACAGCGCCTACGACTGTGTCACCGGCGCCAACGCCGCCGTGATCGTGACCGAGTGGGATGCGTTCCGGGCGCTCGACCTTGCGCAGCTCAAGTCGCTCATGCTCACGCCTGTTCTCGCCGATTTGCGCAACATCTATCGCGCCGAAGAGGTTCGCAAGCATGGCTTCGTCTACGTCGATGTCGGGCGCAGCACGGCGGATGACTCCGGCGCGGCTGGCGACGTGGAACAGGCGGCGTAGCGCAGTCGCCGCGAAACGGGACAGAACTGCCTTCTTACCAGACGGCCGACGAATGACGATGCGGGATCAGCTGAACAATGTCGTATGAGAAGACAATCCTTGTAACGGGCGGAGCGGGTTTTATCGGGTCTCATCTTTGCGAACGGCTGCTGGCCCGCGGACATGCTGTCTTGTGCGTCGACAACTATTACACGGGCACACGGGCCAATATCGCGCATCTGCTGCCGAGCGAACGCTTCGAGGTGATGCGCCACGACGTCACCTTTCCGCTCTACGTCGAGGTGTCCCGCATCTTCAATCTGGCCTGCCCGGCCTCGCCGATTCACTATCAGCGCGATCCCGTGCAGACCACAAAAGTCAGCGTGCACGGCTCGATCAACATGCTGGGCCTCGCCAAGCGCTTGAGCGCGCCGGTCCTGCAGGCCTCGACCAGCGAGATCTACGGCGATCCATTCGTTCACCCGCAAACCGAAGACTATTGGGGCAACGTCAACACGATCGGTCCACGCGCCTGCTACGATGAAGGCAAACGCTGCGCGGAGACGCTGTTCTTCGACTATCACCGCCAGCACAAGCTGCCCATCAAGGTGATCCGGATCTTCAATACCTACGGCCCCCGGATGCACGCCAGCGACGGCCGTGTGGTGTCGAACTTCATCGTCCAGGCCTTGAAGGGACAGCCGATCTCGATTTTCGGCGATGGCCGGCAGACCAGATCGTTCTGCTACGTCGACGATATGGTCGAGGCCATGATCCTGATGATGGAAACCGGCCGCGAGGTCACCGGCCCGATCAACGTGGGAAATCCCGGCGAGTTCACCATGCTGGAACTGGCCGAGCTTGTCTTGCGCAAGACCCGGTCGAAATCGAAGCTTGTGCATCATCCGCTTCCGGCGGACGATCCGAAGCAGCGCAAGCCCGATATCAGCCGCGCGAAGTCCGTCCTCGGATGGGAACCCAAGATCGCCCTCGAGGATGGTATCGAGCGAACCATCGACTATTTCAAGCGAACCCTGCAATGAAACGACGCGTTGAGGTCAATCACTAGACGCCGATCGGGTTGCCAATGAGCGCTCTGACACTCGGATCCGCGGAGCGGCAATGGGATACCTTGCGATGGCTGTTCTTCATGGCCATCCTGGGGTTTGTCTTCATTGAGCCGAACCCAACATCCCGCACCTGGTCGGCAGACGGCGGCCTTGGAACTGTCGAGGGTTCGCTGTTTCAGCAGCTCCTGTGGCCGATCATCGTCTTGTTCGTTGCCGCCTGCGTTGCGAACCGCTGGACGGCCGTCTATCGCCAGTTCGACATGACGTTCTTTCTGTTCATGTCATGGGCGCTGCTGACAACGATATTCGCTATCGCCCCGGGGGTTTCGATCCGCCGCTACATCTTCATGCTGCTCGTGGTCGTTGGTGTCCTGATCGCGGTGTCGTCGATCTCGGATCAGCGGCAGCTCTGGCGCGCGCTGCTGCTGTGCTTTGCCATCACCACGATTTACGCGCTGTTCTACGCCATCGTCATTCCGCGCTACGGACTGCATCAGGCCTTGGGCCCGGAGCCCCAACTGGCGGGCCTGTGGCGCGGGCAGTTCGCGCACAAGAACGTCGCCGCGCCGCTGTTTGCCCTCATGATCCTGACGATATGGCGGCTGAGAAACCAACTGAGCTGGTGGTATACCTGCTCGCTGCTCCCGCTCCAGGCGGGGTTCCTCTGGCTGACCGGCGGCAAGACGGCGATCTATCTGACCATACCGATTTATTTGCTGACGGAATTCGTCACGCGATCGCGCAACACAATTGCGATATGGGCCGCCGTCATCTGTCCGCTGGCGATCGCGAATTTCGTCACTCTCGGTTCGGTGTCGAACGACACCGCAAGATACTTTGCCTCCAAAATCGTCGGCGACGCGTCGTTCACGGGCCGGACCGAGATCTGGCAGGTGCTGCTGTACTACACCTCGCTCAAGCCGATCACGGGCGCCGGCTTCCAGTCGTTCTGGCAATTGAGCACGGACTCCCCGGCCCTGCAGTACGGCGGCTCATGGCTGAATACGGCGTTCTATGGTCATCAAGGCTATCTCGATCTCGCTGCGACAGTCGGCATACCGGGCGTTATTCTCGCGCTCGGCTTCGTCATATGGCGGCCGCTTCGCGACATCTGCGCGTACCGCGATCGGACCAATCCGTTTTTTGCCGTCTATGTCACGATGTGGCTGATGCCGCTGTATCTGGCCGTCACCGAATCGAACCTGTTCGACAAATCCGATCCGTCCTGGGTGATGATGCTGATCGGGATGGCCTGCCTCCGCAGGATGGTCGTCGAGCAAGACAAGGCGCCTGGATGGACCATGGTCCGGCAACACGGCCTGGGACTGGCTCATCACTTTCCGACCCGCGTGGCCGCACCGCAGATCGGCGCCCGGCACGTGGCCGCCTTGCCGGACCGCTCGCACCAACCTCGCCCGGCGCCCGAATAGCCGTTCAACGTCCCTATGGAAGCAATCCATGGTCCTTGATCAGGCGGGCGACGAACACCGAGCCATCCGCCGAACCTCGCCCCAGCGAGCCGATCAGGTAGCCGGAAACGACGAAGAAGATATCGACGCCGACAAACCCACCGCGCAATACCGGCAATTTGAGATGGAACATCACGACCGGCACAACAGCCAGCGCGCGAAGACCATCGATGTCGGTTCGATATTGCGGCAATACCGGGTGCTTCACTGACGGCCTTCCAAGAAACAACACCCCGTATCGTTGCGCCACTTCGGCGAGGAAAATGCTCAAACTGAGACAGCGTTCCCGACGCGACGTTAGTGTTCAGCGCTGCGCTCAAAACTTTGGCATCGGAAACTCGTGCAACGATTTCTCATTGCTGACACATTCCAGATGTGCACTTCGGACAAGGTGCACTCGTTTCTCGCTTGAATCGGAAACAACAAGGGCGCGCGATGAATTCTGCGCACTCCATGCCGCGGCGGACGCTGCTGACGGCGTCTGCTTTGCTCGGATTGACGGCGGCGCGCGCCTACGGCGGCGATGCCCAGGCCGCTCGGCTGTATGCCGAGCCGCCGCTCAGAGACATCGGCAAGCGCGTCGGGATCCCTTACGGGCTGTGCGAGACGACATCCCAGTTTCCAGCGAACCGTGGCTACTATGAGCAGATCGCCAAGGAATGTAACATCTACGTCCCCAGCAACGAGTTCAACTGGAAGAGCATCGAGCGCACGAAGGGTGTCAGGGCATACGGCAAGCTTGACACCATCGCCCAGTTCATGAAGGAACGCGACGTTCGTCTCGTCGGCCATACGCTGCTCTGGTACTACGCCGTTCCGCAGTGGCTCACCCAGATGGAGGCCCCTTCCGACATCACCGCCGCGATGGAGGCCTATATCCACGATGTGGTTTCGCGGTTTCGCGGTACCGTCGTGCGATGGGATGTGATCAACGAGCAGGCCGGAGCCGGTGGCGAAGGCAACGCACTGCGGCGCACGTTTTATCTGGACAAGCTCGGGCCCGGCTATATGAAGCAGGCGTTTGCGGCGGCGCGGGCCGCCGATCCGAATGTCCTGCTCTGCTACAACGACTTCGGCTTCGAATACGACAAGCCCGACAACAAGGCCAAGCGCGCCGCCCTGCTTGCGTTGCTCCGCCAGTTCCGCGACGACAAGGTCGAGGTGGACTGCATCGGCTTCCAGTCGCATCTCGACGCAGGCCTGCAGCTCGACCGCGATGGGCTCGTCAAGTTCGCGCGGGAGGTCAAGCAACTTGGCTACAAGATCGCCATCACCGAGCTCGACGTCATCGACGAGAATCTGCCGGCCGACGAACAGTCCCGCGATCACGCGGTGGCCAACCATGTGAAGGAATATCTCGCCTGCGTCGGGTCGGAAGCGAAGCCGGTGACGGTGACGAGTTGGGGCTTCACCGACGGCCGCACCTGGCTGACGATGTGGCATCGGCGCAAGGACGGGCGCGCGATGCGGCCGCTGCCGTTCGATGACCAATACAATCGCAAGGAACAGTGGGCGGTGATCGCTCAATACCTTCAGTCAAAGCTGTGACACATCGGTCCTTTCGTTTGGTGTTTTGCAGATGACCGGTCTTTCAAGGGGCGATTCATGAGGGCTGTTGACGAATGGAAACCCTCGAAATTCGTCCTCAAAGACGGCAAGCTGCAGCCCAGTGACGACCCTGCCGAGCTGGGCATCGGCTCGCGCATCGTCGCCGAATGCATGGCAGCCCAGTACCAGCGGGCGCTACAGGGATACGCCCACGGCAAGCTGCTCGATCTCGGTTGCGGCAAGGTGCCGCTCTACGCCGTCTATCGCGATCTTGTCGACGAAGCGGTTTGCGTCGATTGGCAGAGCGGGCATCACGGCAGCAAGCACGTCGACTTCTTCCGCGACCTCAACAACGATCTCGGGCTCCCGGCCAATTCCTTTGATACCGTGATCCTGAGTGACGTGCTCGAACACATCAGGAGGCCGGAGAAGCTGATCGGCCAGGTCCATGCGCTGCTGCGCCCCGGCGGCGTGGCCATTCTGGGTGTTCCATTTTTCTACTGGATCCACGAAGAGCCTTACGATTTCTTCCGCTACACCAAATTCGCGCTGTCGGCGATGGCCGAAGATGCGGGTTTGGAGGTCTGCTATCTCGAGGAGACCGGAGGGGCGCCGGAAATCCTGGCCGACCTTGCCGGCAAGCTCATGTCGCCTGTGCCGATCATCCAAAAGGGCTTTGTCCGATGCGCGCGAGTGATGCGGCGGACATCGCTTGCCAAGCGGCTGACAGCGCGCACGCGCGTCCGGTTTCCGCTCGGCTATGTTCTGGTCGCCCGCAAGGCGTCAGCGAACGGCAAGGCGCGCCTTTAGAACGTTGAGCAGCATGCGCGATCGTTTTCGCGCGCCGCAGACATCGAACAGCAGCGCCAGCAGCCCGTATGCGGCTATGCCGCATGACATTGCGGCTATGAGCCTCGACACATTTCCGACGATCGCATGAGTGCACGCATGCGCAACAGCGGCCATCCCGGCGGTGCAGATGATGATTTTCACCGTGCCGGCCGCCGGCAAGGACACCGGGAAAATCGACCGCGCCAGCGCCAGCGTCACGACGCTGCCAATCGCGCTTGCCACCACGAAGGCATAGGCGGCGCCTTCGACGCCCATCGACCCGATCAGAAGATAAGTGAACGCGACCAGCGCGACGACCTGAATGAGTCCCGCGAGCACCTGCAAGCCGGGCTTGGAGACGACCTGGAACGCGATGTGCAGGTGATACTGATTCCAGGCAGAGATCGCGACTGAAACGATCATCAAGGGCAAAAGCCTTGCCGTCACATCATGAAAGTGCGATCCCGTCACCACGGAGACCAGCGGATCGGCCACGATGACGACGCCAACCGTGGCCGGCAAAGCCACGGCCAGAAACATCTCGCCGGCCCGGCGAAACTCGGCACGTGCCCGCTCGATGCCGTTGTTGGCAAAATTCTTGATGACGGTCGGACCGGCAATCGAATAGATGCTGATACCGATGATCCCGCCGATCTGGGATGCGAGGTCAGCGGCCGCGTTGTAAGGGCCGGCCGTCGCGATGCCGAGCATGCTCGCCACCATCAGCCGCGACAGCGCCGAGCCTGCCGAGAACACCAGGCCCGAAATTGCGAGCGCGCCGCCATAGAGCAGAATTGTCCTGATCGAATAGGTGTGGCCCGTCTCGATGCCGCCACGAGTCTGCCTCCAGACATTCGCCAGCGCGCACACAAGGAAGGAGAAGCCGAGGCTGCTCAACAAAAGCGCGCCGCTTGGAACCGAGAAAGCAATGGCCAGCGCCAGAACGATGCTGAGCGTGCTGCGGGCCACGTTGAACGCGGCAAACGGTCCCGATCGGTGCCGTGCGCGGTAGAACTCCTGTGCGAGATCGAACAGCCCCTGCCCGGCGGTGATGAGGAAAATCCCCGAAGCGACGCCCGGCGTTATGAATTTCAGCAATACCGTGACCCCAAGGGCTGCAGCCGCGACAGGAAGCGTGAGCAGATAGCAGGACATCCAGAATCGGATGGCGATCGGGCCGCTGCCCTCCGCCTCGTATCGCGCGGCCGAAAAGCGAACCCAGCTGAAGAAGAAGCTGCCAGCGAAGAAGGCGAAGCTGTTGCCTGTCGAATAGATGGCGTATTGGGCGGGATCCAGCAGGTGTGTCAGCGTGACAAACGTACCGAATCCCAGGACGGCCGGGATCAGAAAGGCCATCCCGTAGATCAGGGCGTGAAGGGCCATTCTCGATTTGGCTCCGGGGTCCGCCGCCCGGCCTTCAGCACCAGGGGCTCGATCCACTCATGAAAAAACTGTCGGTCCAGCGTCCCGAATATTGAATCCGTTCCGCGCATCTTATTGGGGTACCGGGCCGTGAACGGCAACGCGCTCACGATGGCCTATGCCGCCCCCTTGGGATTCTTCTCGAAGAAATAGAAATCCGCGAACGACGTTTGCCGCGGGTTCGTCTCGTCCCAGGCGTACTTGTTTTTGACAAAGCCGGTCTGGCGCCAGTCCGGCCGCTGCTTTTCGATCCAGGTCGAAAACCGGCGATGCCGCACGTGCGGGTCAGACGACACACGGTCTTCATTGCTCGCATAAATGGCGACATATTTTTGCGAGGCGCTGAACAGAGCCGTCATATGCTGATTGAAGACGCGATCCTCCACGAGGTGATAAATCACGTCGAGCGATAGCGTCAGGTCGGCGATAAACGCCGGCTGACCCACGCCAATCGGATGAAATTGCTTGCCGGGGTCACCCTGATAGCGCGTGCGGCACAGCTCGACGGCACGCTCGGAAACATCGAGGCCGATGTAGTTGGGATAGTCCGCGAGCGCGAGCTGGGCACCATCGCCGCAACCGAACTCCAGGACGGTCGACACATGGTGACTCCGAACGAACCCATTGAGCACATCCGCCTTGAACAGCGCGAGCTCGTTGTAGGAGCCGGAGCCGGAGTTGCCTCCCAGCCTGTAACGGGATTCCCAATATTCAGCCGAATTGGTGAAAACTGGATTCGAGTTCCCGCGCACACCGCGATAAATCTTGGTTGCCACGCTGCCCAAGACCGGCGTCTGCGAGACAATTCTTTTCAGATTTCGCAGCATGCGATGTATCCCTTGACGATGTCCGGCGCGGAGGCTTCAACGTGGCGGCCTTCGATGGAACGCTACACTGGCGAATTTTAGGCGTAAAGCGCGAGACGTTTTGCGCCGAGAATGAGCAGGAGTGTTGAAGTAAAAGGCAATTGCATGACCATGCTTTCCATCAGGCGCGCAAAGCAATCTGCCATCGAGCTCTACGATCGCTGGCTGCGACTGAAAATTTGTTACAATTGGAAGCAGCGCCGCCGGGCATCGGTCGCCCACGGTCTCCCGAAGCCGTTGATCGTCTCTCTGACGTCATATCCGCCGCGATTTGAGACACTGGGGCTGACGCTGCGCTGCCTGCTCGCGCAATCGATCAGAGCGGATCAGACGATTCTCTGGATTGCGGAGCGGGACCGGCAGGCCGTGACCGAAGATATCGCGGCTCTCGAATCACAAGGTATTATGATCCGCTACTGCGACGACGCCCGGTCTCACAAGAAATATACCTACGCGTTCCGGGAATTCGCCGACTGCTTTGTGGTCACTGCGGACGACGACGCGTACTACTGGCCGCAATGGCTTGAAGAACTTGTCGAAGGCTATCGCCCCGGCTTGCGCGAATTCGCGTGCCTTCGTGCCCACAAAATCATCTTCTCCGGCGCCGGCAGCCCACGGCCTTACGACGAGTGGGAGCACAACACCGACGATTCGCGCGCCTGTCCCCAAATTTTCCCAACCGGGCTTGGCGGCGTGCTGTACCAGCCGGCGGCCATGGACCCGGAGGTGACCAATCTCGATCGGGCAATGACGCTTACGCCGACAGCAGACGATCTCTGGCTTTACTGGATGGCGCGTCGTGCGGGCTTCTGCTTCCGCAAAGTGGGCCCGCGGCGGAGGTTTCACAACTGGACGGGAACGCAGGGCCAGTCGCTCTATCAGGTGAACTCCGTCGTGACGAACGGTAACGACATACAGATCAGAGCAATGATCGACGCGTACGGCTGGCCCTGATGGCACGACACTTGCGCAACGCGCATCATTCCACGCGCGCGAGCCGACAATTGTGGGACACTAGCTTGCACATCGCGTCGACAGTGAGACGCCGACATGCAATTCGCGCAGGCATGTACACATCATCATTTGCCTCGAATTTTCTGTGCTGAATTTTTCGTCACGGCGCGACGCACAAACTTTATCATTGCACTGCACCATGAAGTCGCCGCAAATGTCCTCGACGTTTGGTTCGCAGATCAACCGCGGTTTGGAGCAGCTGATATGTCCTATCAGAGCAAGATGCCGGTGTTCGTCATCGATCCAGTCCGAATCCAGCGGTCGACTCCGGAACGTGCTTTCAAATACAGCCGCGTCGAAGCGATTTATGGCATCTACGAAATCGCCAGCATCACGGTCGCGGCTTTTCTTGCGGCGCTGATCTACTGGCAGAAAAGCTACGAGTGGGTTCCATCCTTCTGGGATCTGCTTGCGCCGAGCATTCTGATCTCGCTGCTCGTGAGCGCCATCACGGTGTTTGGCGACCGCGTGCGCCACGTGCTCGCACCGAGCCCGGCATTCCTTTGGTCGGCGGTCCGCACCTCGCTCGAGGCGTTCAGCATCCTGATCGCGTTGTTTTTCGTGCTGAAGGTTTCCGACAGCTACTCGCGCGGCATGGTGATCACGCAATTCTTTGCTGTCACCACAACGCTTTTTGTGGTGCGGGCCGGGTTCCAGACGTTCATCCGCTCGGCGCTGGCGCAAGGCCAGCTCTTAACCGACAATGTCGTCGTCATCGGCTCGGTCGCCAGCGACCATTCATTTCTCGACCGGCTTACTCTCGGCGGCGCGCGCGTGGTTTCAGCTTTGCCCCTGGACGATTCGGGGGCGATCGTGGGGAACCGCAATCTCAGCGCGTTCATCCGGGATCTCGTCGACCAGTGCCGCACACAGGCCGTCGGTACGGTCGTGATCGCCCCTTCGCGGGGGAACACGGCTGCAGCCGCGCGAATCGTGGACGCACTCGCCGAAACTCCAGTCACGGTTCACATCGTGCCGCTGGCCGAAAACAGGTCCGCCGGCCGGCGAAGCACGGACGGCATCGGTGGATTGCCGACCGCCATCGTCTCGAACAAGCCGCTGTCGCCCATCGACCTGGCGCTCAAGCGCAGCTTCGACATCGCGGTGTCGTTGTCGGCGCTGCTGCTTCTTGCGCCACTCTTTATGGCCGTGGCGATCGCCATCGCGCTCGATTCGAAGGGCCCGATCTTCTTCCGGCAATCCCGGCATGGCTACGGCAACAGCCCGATCCGCGTTCTCAAATTCCGTTCGATGCGCGTCATCGAGGATGGGCAGGCGTTCCGGCAAGCGACGCGCAACGATCCGCGCATCACCCGAGTCGGTCGCTTCCTGCGACGCACGAACCTCGACGAGATTCCGCAGCTTTTTAACGTACTGTTCGGCGAGATGTCGATTGTCGGGCCGCGGCCTCACCCGATCGCCCTGAACGATTCGTTCTCGGATCGCATCAAGTGGTTCAACCGTCGCCACAACATCCGGCCGGGCATCACGGGCTGGGCACAGATCAACGGTTATCGCGGCGAGACCGACACCATCGAGAAGATGGCCGGCCGCGTCGAGCATGACCTCTGGTACCTCGACAACTGGTCGTTCTTCCTCGACTGCAAGATCATGCTGCTAACGGTGTTCTCGCCGCTGGCTTATCGTGAAGCGCGGTAGCTGCCGGCTCTGCGCCGATGTTGGCTCCCGATGACAACGCCCCGCAATCGTCCAAGGGGCTGGCTTCGCGGCTCTGGGAGATCAAGGCCTTTGGCCTGCGATTTCATCCACTGACAAAGCAGCAACTGCTCGACGAGATTTTTCGGGTTCGGGGTCCCGATGACAAGCTGGTGATAGGCGGCGCCAACCTGCACGGCCTGTATGTCTGCCACACCGATCCTGAATACGACCGGCTACTGCAGGATCCGAGCACGCTCGTCATCGTGGACGGCATGCCGATCGTGCCGATGCTGCGTGTGCTGGGCCACAAGGTCCGGCGGCAGCACCGAACCACTTGGCTGGACTGGTTCACCGACGCCTTGGAGCGTGCGGAGCGCGAAGGCCGCTCGGTCTTTATTCTTGGTCACACCGCCAAGGTCGTCGGCGAGGGCCTGGCCAAAGCGCGCGCAAGATGGCCCAGGCTGCGGATCGACGGATATCACGGCTACTTCAGCATCGATGAAGCATCGCTGGAGGCGAGACACGTGATCGATCGCGTCAATGAATTCAAGCCCGACATCCTGATCCTGGGCATGGGCATGCCCCGACAGGAGCAATTCGCCTACCGTTTCGGTTCCAGGCTTCGCGCTCCCGTCGTCGGATTGGGCGGCGCCGCGTTTGCCTATTTAGCAGGCTTCGAATCGACACCGCCGCGCTGGATGGGGCGGATGGGGCTCGAATGGCTCTACAGGCTCGCCGGTGACCCTCGCAGGCTGGCTTTTCGTTATCTGATCGAACCCGCGCTGCTTGGGTTCCTTCTTCTTCGGCGAGTTATAAGAATGTCTGCCTTGAGCAGATCCTCGTTCCGCGCCCCTTGAGCGCGATGCTGTTCTGCGACGGCAACACCTGCCTGGAAAACAATTGAGTCTTGTTAAGTGGCTGTTCTACGCGACATTAAGTCGGTATTATTATTCTACCACTATTTGGACTCAGGTGCCTTAAGACCTGAGACTTGGTCATGTCAGCCTGGCAGGCTTTTTTCCTCGGCGTTTTCGTCTCAACGGTCCCGTCCGTCGTGTTCTTCGCTTGGATGAGCCTGCGTGCTCCTGAATTCGACGGAAACGGACGGCAGGTCAAAGCCCAGAAGCCGCAAGATGGTTATTGCTGCTGCGGCGCGCCGCTTGGACCCGATGGCCGCTGTCTCGCGCGATATCCCGCAGAACGCGCCGCGTGATCGTCGCAGTTGCCGGCGCTTCGATCGGATTATTGCGAAACCGGTTCAGCCGGAGCCGGCACGACGTGCTCGATCGCGTCGATGATGCGTCCCGCCACCAGCGGCAAGTCGACAGTCGGCGTAAATTTTTCATCCAGTTCCATGTTCAGCACAATCGCCGAACTGTTGTGCTGGAAGGACTGCAAGGCGGCCGCTGCGCGACTGATGAATTCGGTCACCAAATTCTGAGGCAATTTGACCCGCGTCAGGCCATCGCGGCTGCGGCGGCGGGTCCAGTTGTATTTGATCGCCAGATCCCGCGCCGTCACTGACGAGCACGAGCAGAATTCACCGATCTCTCCATAGGTAAGCCAAATCTGCGCCATGACTGGTATCCCGCCACCCTTCTTGTTTTGTATGGTGCTATTGTGCGGGGTTGAGGTTTCAGCGCCCTTAATGAATACGGCAGAAGACGGGCCGTTCGGTCGAATTGGACCAGTGTCCATCCTTTTTCCGCGATGGATGATCCTTCGGTCGACGGATGCCCGAGTTGACGCTGACGGGGCCTTGCTTCAGAGTCGCTTCATTCCAGGGAGATCCCCGACAAGGGGCTGAGAAACCGCTGGGACTGCGGCACTGCTGCGGTTAGCGCGGAAATCCTTCGAACCTGATCCGGTTCATACCGGCGTAGGGATTGGATTTCGAGCGCCCCCCGGTCATCGAACTCCAAGCTCTCCGCCGAAAAGACGGAGACAACGATGACCTTATATGCGGACCGGACGCTCCCGGTCGGAGAGCGGCTCAAGCCGCCGGCCGGGACGTCGACCGGCGACACCTTATATATGCGTGAACTGCCCGCCCAGGTCGACGTGGCGGTGATCGGGGCAGGCGTGATTGGCCTGTCGATCGCCTGGCGTCTCGCGGGCCGCGGTCTCGCGGTCGCCGTGTTCGATCGCGGCGAGGCTGGCGCCGGCACAAGCCTCGCCGCAACCGGCATGCTGGCGGCTGCCGCAGAGCATGAGCCGGGCTCAGAGAAATTCCTGGCGCTCGCGCTGGAAAGCCAGCGGCAGTGGCCGGAATTCTGCGCGCAGCTCGAAGGCGAGTCTCGTCTCTCCATCGACCACCGAAACGACGGCACGCTGCTGGTGGCGCTCGGCCACGACGAGGTCGAGCGGCTGCGCTTCCGCCACGAGCAGCAGCGGCGCGCTGGTCTCGAGACCAGATGGCTCACCGGTGTTGAGGTGCGCGATGCCGAGCCGGGCCTGCGGGCGTCGGTCGCAGCCGGAATCCTGTGCCCCGACGATCATCAGGTCGATCCGCGGCGGCTCGTTGCCGCGCTGAGAGTCGCGCTGCTCAGCCGAGGCGGACTCCTATTCCAAGGAACCCCGGTGACGTCGCTTGAAATGTCCGGCGGCCGCGTCTGCGGATTGCTGACATCCGCCGGGCGCTGCCGAGCCAAGACCATCGTCGCCGCTTCGGGCGCGTGGAGCACGGACGGGCTGCTGCCGCCCGCGCTCGACATCCCGATGCGCCCGCTGAAAGGCCAGGCGCTGGCGCTGAAGACCGGTCGTCAGACAGGGTCGCCGCGCCACGTGATCTGGACCGAGCAGATCCATCTCGCGCCCAAGAGCGACGGACGATTGATCGTCGGTTCCACGATGGAAGACGCGGGCTTCAATCCGGCGATCACCGCGGGCGGCGTGCTGGCGTTGCTGGAAGGCGTGCATCGCGCACTGCCATCGAGCGAGGAGATGGAAATCGAAGCGGTGTGGTCCGGCTTCCGGCCGACCACGGACGACGATGCGCCGATCATCGGCAAATCCGGAATTTCCGGCCTGCTGCTCGCCACCGGTCATCACCGCAATGGAATTCTGCTGGCGCCGATCACCGCAACGGCGATCGAGCAATTGATCACCACAGGCGAGATGACCGGCGCTGCGGCTTCGTTCGGCCTGGAGCGCTTTCAACGAAATGCCGCAAGCACGGCGCGAGCCGCGGGAGCATGACAATGATCCTCACTGTCAACGGCGAGCGGCGCGAAACCGCATCCGGCAATCTCGCCGAGCTGTGGCGCAAGGAAACCGAGCACCTCGATCTCGACAGCCCCAAGGGTTACGCAATCGCACTGAACGGCACGCTCATCCGCAAAGATCGATGGCAGAGCACTACGCTGGCCGACGGCGATCGCGTCGAGATCGTTCGTGCCGTGCAGGGAGGTTAGCGATGAACAAGTCCGATCCGTTTTCGATCGCAGGCGTGACGCTAGGCTCGCGCCTCTTTCTCGGCACCGCCGGCTATCCCAACCAGCGCATCATGGCCGACGCGGTGGCCGCGAGCGGCGCCGAGGTCGTCACCATGTCGATCCGCCGGATATCGCTCGACCGCCGTGGCTCCGACACCATCAATCTGCTCAAGGGCCATCGCTTCCTGCCGAACACCGCGGGCTGCGAGACCGCGCGTGACGCGGTGCTGACCGCGGAGCTCGCACGCGAAGCGCTCGACACCAACTGGATCAAGGTCGAGGTGATCGGCGACCGCGAGACACTTTATCCGGATGTCGCCGAGCTCATGGACGCGACGCGACAACTGGTTGATCTGGGCTTCGTCGTCCTGCCCTATTGCACCGACGATCCGGTGGTGTGCCAGCGGCTCGCCGATCTCGGCGCCGCAGCCGTGATGCCGATGGGCTCGCTGATCGGTTCCGGCATGGGCGTGGCGAACCCGGCCAATCTCGAGCTGATTTGTCACCGCTCCAATGTGCCGGTGATTGTCGACGCCGGCATCGGCACGGCTTCGGACGCAACCATCGCGATGGAATTGGGCGCCTCGGCCGTGCTGCTCAACACCGCGGTTGCGAGGTCCGACGACCCCGTGCTGATGGCAGCCGCGATGCGGCACGCGGTGGAGGCCGGCCGGCTCGCCTACCGCGCCGGCCGCATTCCGCGCCGCAGCCGCGCCGAGCCGTCGAGCCCGCAACTCGGGCTGGTCGGGTCATGAATGCGCTGCCCTGCCCGCTGCTGATCGTGACCGACCGCCATCAGGCGCGCCGGCCGCTGGAAGTCATCGTGCACGATGCGATGGCCGCCGGTGCGCGATGGTTCTGGTTTCGTGACCGCGACCTGCTGCTAGCCGAAAGAAAGGCGCTGGCGTTCCAGCTCGCAGAGATCGTGCGCGGAGCCGGCGGCTGTCTGTCGATCGGTGCCGACGTCGAGCTTGCCGTTGAAGCCGGCACCGGCGCCGTGCATGTACGCAACGTCGCCGATATTGCCCGCGCGCGGCAAACACTCGGCAGCGCGGCCTTGATCGGGCTGTCGGCCCACAGCGTAAAGGACGCGGCCGAGGCACAACGCGCGGGCGCCAGCTATGTGACGCTCAGCCCGATCTACCCGACCGCGAGCAAACCGGGTTATGGGCCGGCGCTTGGCACCAGCGCGATCGAACGCGCTGCGCAGATCGGGATCCCCATTGTGGCGCTCGGCGGCATCGATCCGGACAACGCACCGCCTGCAAGAGCAGCTGGTGCGTCAGCCATCGCCGTCATGGGCGGGGTGATGCGGGCCGAGGACCCGCAGCGTGCGGTCAGAGCGCTGCTCACCATGAGGTGACAGTGCTGGCCAGTCGCGCGGGCAAGCAATGAATATTGATCGGCCGACGTGCATGGCCTTGAATGGCTGCACGTTGCATCTCGGTGGAGACTGACCATGCGGCACGCTCGAAAGCTCTTTTCGCTTCTTGTTCTACTTTTTGCCTTGGGCGGCGCTGCCATGGCGCAGCCCGCCGATTCAGACGAGCAGCGCATTGCCGACCTCGCGCTGGCGAGCCGGATTCTCGTCAACGAAGGCGTGCTGGACAGCTTTGGCCACGTCACGGTTCGCTCGCTGAAAAACCCGAACCATTATTTCATGCCCAAGGCGATGCCGCCGGGCCTCGTGACCACCAAGGACATCGTCGAGCTCGACATCAACAGCGCACCAATCGATCCGAATGCGCCGCGCACCAATGGCGAGCGCTTCATTCACGGCGAGATCTATCGCGTGCGCCCGGATGTCCAGGCGGTGGTGCACAGCCATTCGGCCGCCGTCATTCCGTTCAGCGTATCACCCGGCCGGCCGCTGCGCCCGGTGCTGCACATGTCCGGATTCATGCCGTTGAAGGTTTCGGTGTTCGATCATCGCGACATCTCGAAGGACGATCCGAGCCTGCGCGGCAAGCTGATGGTCAACAACGCCAAGCTCGGCGCGGCACTGGCCAAGGCCCTGGGCCAGGATTCGCTCGTGCTGATCCGCGGGCACGGCAACGCCGTGGTCGGCGCGTCACTGCCCTGGGCGGTGTTCCGCGCGCTCTACACGCATCTGAACGCCAAGACACAATTGGAGGCGATCGCGCTCGGCGGCGAGGTGATCTACCTCAACGAGGATGAGCTGAAGCTCCACTCCGTCGAGGTGTTCGACGTCGGCCGGCCCTGGGAGAATCTGAAGAGCCGTCTGCCGAAACCGCCCTGACCTGGATATTTGCCACCCTCGATCGTCGCTCCCCGCTAGGGCTCGCCGACGGATTCCTTCAGGAAAGCGATGAACTCGGCAGTCTTGGCCGGCAGGCGCTTGCCCTTGGCGTAGTAGACGCCCATCCGCTCGGGCGACAGTGAAAGATTCTTCAAAAGGATCTCAAGTCTCTTGGCCGCGAGCGCAGCTTTCACGGCGTAGAGCGGCACCCGCACGATGCCATAGCCCTGCAACGCCATCTGGATGAGCACGTCGTTGCTGTCGGATGACAGCGAACCTTTCACCTCCACGTGCAGCGGCCGGGCGGAATTCTGGAACGGCCAGGTCTTCGGGCCGCCATATTGGTCCGCCAGGCAATTGTGCTCGCGCAGATCCTGCGGAACCTTGGGCCGTCCAAATTTCTTCAAATAAGCCGGCGAAGCACAGATCACATGCCGGATCGTGCCCAGATCGAGGACGACAAGGCCGGGCACCGGCGGCTTCTGCTGGCTGACGATCACGTCGAAGCCATCCTCGACCGCAAGGGCGTGGCTGGAGACCGCGGAAACATGCACGCGGAGCCCCGGGCGGCTCTTGCCGAACTTCGTCGTCAGGGAGCTGAGCACATGCTGCGCGTAGTCGCTCTCGGCCAGAACGCGCAAGGTGCCGAACGGTCCGGTCTCGATGTTGCGCCGCTCGGTGACGTAGTCGTCGACCTTGGCCAGCATCTCGAGGCAATTCCGAAACAGCCCCTCGCCCGCGTCGGTCAGCGTCAGGCCGTGCGTCGAGCGGTTGAGCAGCGTGAAGCCCAGCGCCTCCTCCAGCTCCTTGATCCGCTTGCTGATGACGGACGGCGCGGTGCGCAGCTCGGCCGCCGCCCTGGTGAAGCTCCGGCGCTGGGCGACGCGGACAAACGTGTTGAGCTTGTTCAAGTCCCGCAGCGGCGCCGTGGAGGACATATCCCGATCTCTTCCCC
>JACXTT010004708.1_pt1 | contig 20179 bp, 9 predicted proteins | sample 9270951 | NCBI WGS metagenome assembly JACXTT01 (sample SAMN15532306, study PRJNA645909) | rock metagenome | isolation source: weathered quartz diorite | place: Puerto Rico | collected 2017-06-21 | reverse complement strand
TGTTGAGAAATGCAAAGACAAAGCGGCCTTCTTCGCAACTTCCGCCGCCTGGGAACATGCAAGAAATGCCGGTGTTTTTTCATCAGCTATAAAAAAAGAATTACGAGACCCTGGTAAACATTGGCACTTGACAGAGTTGGATAAAAACAGCTGGTCATTGCAAGAGACAGACATTAGGGGAGCAAAAGCAGGCAAAGCAATCACTCTCAATAAAAAGATTGAATAAATTGAAAAGAAATAAATGAAAAGAAAGCTGTTTTTTTCGACGATTATTTTTTGGAGCATCCTCCATTCTGCCCGTTCACAAGAGCTGAATACTAAATTACCTGCCTGGAAGGAAAACAATAAGCCGGCCCTTACTCAGGATTGGTTAGTTAGCCCTGTTAAGCAAAAGGCTGATGTTTATACCGATGGAAAGGATATTATTCTTAGCAATGGTTTAGTAAAAAGGGTTTTCCGTAATCAGCAGAATATCGCTTGCATTGATTATAGCAATATGAGCAATGGCCAGCAATTGTTAAGAGCCGTAAAGCCGGAAGCCCGGTTAACTATTGACGGCAAGGACTATAATATCGGAGGCCTTTACGGACAAAAAGAGAATGCCTACCTGTTGCCGGAATGGGTGAGTGGCTTCAAAGGCAATGAAAATGATTTTCAGTTCCAATCCTTTTCGGTAGCGGATATTCCCCCTTACATCCGTTGGAAGCCGCGGGGATGGGCTTTAAACACTGTTCCGGGTTCTGGTAAAATGCTGTCATTTACCTATAAAGCGAATATTGATGACTTAAAAGACCTGCTTGTTACCATACATTACGAAATTTACAATAACATTCCTCTCATGGTGAAATGGCTTTCGGTTGAGAATAAAGGGAATAACACTATAAAATTGAACAGGGTAGTTAATGAGATACTTGCAACAGTAGAAGAAGAGAGCGCCGTAGTTGGTTCTACTGCTCAGATGGAAAAACAGCATGGCCTTTATCTGGAGTCTAACTATGCCTTTAATAATTCGATGCGATATGATCTCAGCGACCAAACCACCCATTGGAAAGCAGATAGCAGTTACACATCCCAGGTGAATTATGATTATCAGACGCCATGCTTGCTTGAAGTATATCCGGAAAAAGCCACGGGTATAGAATTGAGGAAGGGACAAATTTTCAATTCGGTTCGCACTTATGAATTACTGATGGACAGCTATGACCGCGAAAGACGTGGATTGGCCATTCGCAAAATGTATAGCACTATTGCGCCGTGGACAACAGAAAACCCCATTTTCATGCATTTGGTAAGCCGTAATGACGAAGATGTGAAAAATGCGGTAGACCAATGTGCGGCAACAGGATATGAGGCATTGATCCTTAGCTTCGGGAGTCATTGTAATATGGAAGACAGTTCGGCTTCCAATATACAGCGATGGAAAGCATTGTCTGATTATGCACACAGTAAACACATACTGATAGGGGGCTATTCGTTATTCAGTTCAAGGCGGATCAGCGATGAAGACGATGTGATCGATCCGGTAACAAAAAAACCGGACGCCGCCGCTTTCTTCGGCCATGCGCCTTGTCTGGGCAGCAAATGGGGATTGGCTTACCTGGACAAATTAAAGTACTTTATCAGCAAAACCGGGTTTGATATTTTCGAAAATGACGGGCCTTACCCTGGTGATGTTTGTGCGTCAACTACCCATCCCGGTCATAAAAACCTGGATGACAGCCAATGGCAGCAAATGGAATTGCAAAAGGGTTTATATCGTTGGTGCAACGAACATGGCGTTTATGTAAATGCCCCGGATTGGTATTTTCTGGATGGTACCAATAAAATTGCTTTAGGATACAGAGAGGTTAATTTCTCCTTGCCGCGCGATCAGCAAATGATATTGAACCGTCAGAACATTTTTGACGGCACATGGGAAAAAACGTCTGCCATGGGCTGGGGTTTTGTTCCACTCACCCGGTACCAGGGCGGTGGTCCCGAAGCTGTGCTGGAACCTCTCTCAGACCACTTGAAAGACTACGAACAATTGATGATGCAATACTACGGAGCCGGGGTGCAGGCCTGTTACCGGGGACCGCGATTGTACGATACTGAAGCTACCCGAAAGATGGTTGTAGGTGTGATCAATTGGTATAAAAGATATCGTAATATCCTCAATTCTGATATTATCCACCTCCGCCGGGCAGACGGCAGAGATTGGGATGGTTTGCTGCATGTGAATTCGCAGCTTAGTACAAAAGGAATGCTTATGCTTTACAACCCGCTTAAAGTTAGTATCACAAGGACCATTAAAGTCCCTCTGTATTACACCGGGTTGACAAGTTTGGCAGTGGTTCGTGAGAAAGAGGGCATGGCAAAAAAATATCCTATTGATAGGAAATATGAAATAGAATTAACCTTTACCATCGCTCCTGAGAGTTATACATGGTTTTCCATTGAGTAAAAATGAGCAAAACAATATTAATCGTACTTGAATTACAAAATGAAAATTTTTCTATTAACCGGAGTAGCGTTGCTGACATGCATTGGTCAACCTGAGATTGGCTTCGGACAAGTTAAAACAGCAAAACCACTGTCCGGTATTAATGCCAAAACTATAGCAACGATGGGAGCATCGGATACCCGGTCTTTCGATAGTGACTGGCTTTTTTCAAGATTTGGATTACAGCCTGAAGGAACAACAAAACCCGAACCTCAGGGGTTGGAGCAGGTTGCTTTTGAAGATGCATCCTGGCAAAAACTGGATTTGCCTCATGATTGGGCTATTCAGGGGCCGTTTCGTATAGACCTCGCTGGTGAGACCGGCAAATTACCATGGAAAGGTATTGGTTGGTACCGTAAGCATTTCATGATTCCCGAAGCCGATCGTGGCAAGAGGATATTTGTAGATTTTGACGGAGCAATGGCCTATGCTAAGGTTTGGCTCAATGGTCATTATCTTGGCACATGGCCCTACGGGTACAGCTCATTTCGCATGGATTTGACGCCCTATTTGAAATTTGGCGGCGAAAACGTTTTGGCTGTTAGCCTGAATACCGAGAAATGGGACTCAAGATGGTATCCAGGCGCAGGTATTTACAGGCATGTTTGGTTGGTGAAAATGAACCCTGTGCATGTCGGGCATTGGGGAACATATATTACTACGCCGGGAATCACTAAAAATACTGCGACGGTGAAATTAGCCATCTCCGTGGATAACCAGGGAACAACACCAGTAAATGCAATTATTAATACCAATGTCTATGAACTCAGCGCCAGCAATAAGCGAGGCGTGAAAGTGGCTTCTGCAAAAGGGCCGGCGATAAAAATAGGCAGCGAAGCAAGCGTTACGATCAATTCGGGGGCACTTATACCCCATCCTAAACTATGGGATATCGTTTCTCCAAACCGGTATCTCGCTGAAACATTAGTGATTGTGAACGGGAAAGTGGTGGATATTTATAATACCCCTTTCGGCATCCGCACACTTCAGTTTACAGCAGATAAAGGCTTTCTGCTCAATGGCAGGCGGGTAGCCGTGCAAGGCACATGCAACCACCACGATCTGGGGTCGCTAGGGGCTGCTTTTAACACCAGTGCGTTAATACGCCAGCTCAAAATACTTAAAGAAATGGGCTGTAATGCATTACGCACTTCGCACAACCCACCCGCGCCTGAGTTACTCGAATTGGCAGATCAAATGGGCTTCCTGGTTTGGGACGAGGCCTTCGATTGCTGGAAACATGGAAAAAAGAAGCTTGACTATAATCAGCTTTACGACGAGTGGAATAAAAAGGACCTGCAAGCGATGGTCCATCGTGACCGTAACCACCCTTCGGTATTTATTTGGTCTATCGGTAATGAGGTGATGGACCAGCGGGACGTCGAAATGACTAAGCATCTTGCCGGGGTGGTGCGTGCAGAGGACCCGACGCGTCCAATTTCCAACGGCTATAACGACCCGGACGGGGGCCGCGAATCAGGGGCTGTTGTCGCATTAGATGTGATGGGGGTCAATTACTTTTTCAGTCAGCAACCCAAATGGGACGCGGACCCGCGTTACAAGGACAAACCTACCATCGGGAGCGAAACATCTTCATGTGTGTCCTCAAGAGGGGAGTATTTTTGGGATAAGGAATATCAGAACTGGCAGATATCATCCTACGATACCGCCAAACCGGGCTGGGGCTGCAGCCCCGATGATCAATTTCGCACTAATGCTAAGTTTCCTAATCTTTTGGGCGAATTTGTCTGGACAGGCTTTGACTACCTGGGCGAACCAACGCCTTACGGTTCTGATGAAACCAACTTATTAAACTTCAGGAACGACCCCTCAAAAAAAGCCGAATTGGAAAAGAAGCTGGAGGAAATGCGAATTCATAATCCGCCTTCACGCAGCAGCTATTTCGGCATCGTAGATCTGGCGGGATTTCCTAAAGACAGATTTTATCTTTATCAATCACACTGGAGACCGGAGTTGCCTATGGCACATATCCTTCCGCATTGGAACTGGGCAGAAAAAACCGGAGAGAATATACCGGTGCATGTTTATACGTCAGGTAACGAGGCCGAACTGTTTGTCAACGGTAAAAGCATGGGGCGCAGGAAAAAGAGGCCCAACGGAGATTTTCGCCTGATTTGGGATAGCGTAAAATATGAGCCGGGAGTTGTTAAAGTGATTGCTTACAAAAACGGGAAGGAGTGGGCTACTGATATAGTTAAAACCACGGGCGACGCGGCGAAACTATCTCTCTCTTCCGACAGGCCTGTTATTGGCTCCGATGGTAACGATTTGGCTTACATCACGGTTAAGGTAGAAGACAAAGAAGGGCTGACCGTACCGAGGTCGCATCCGTTAATAAAATTCGAAGTAGAAGGGCCTGGCGAAATTATAGCTACAGATAATGGCGATGCTACCAGTTTTGTATCCTTTCAAAGCCATGAGCGCCCGGCATTCAATGGATTGGCATTGGTTATTGTCCGCGCAAAAAAAGGAATGAAAGGTAAATTCACGGTGAAGGCAATTAGCGATGGGTTAGAAAAAGGCACCGCTACAGTTGAATCAAAATGAAATTAAAGATTGACAATTAGTCGATGGTTATTTAAAACCCGCATCGAAGTTCTTTTGAATAATCACAATGAAAAAAATAATTTTATACACCACATTCTTTTTTTTAATACAATCTGCCCTGCATGCACAGGTGAATGATATTGCTCCCAACATTATACCGGCAGTTCGTCAATGGCAAGCCAGTCGTGGCAGTTTTATTATCAATGCTTCTACAGTATTCCGATTTAAGCCATCGATATCGACACAAAGGACCATTGCGATATTCTTAGAGGACTTAAATGCATTGCAAGGCAGAAAGCAACCCCCTGGGACAAAATCAAATGCAGGCAAAAATTATATCATTATAAAAATCACACCTAAGCACCAGGCATCCCAATTGCAAAGGGAATCTTACCGCCTGGAAATAAAACCGGGACGAATTATTATAAAGGCGAATGATAATGCCGGTGTTTTTTATGCTACCCGGACATTGCTGCAGTTAATTGAACAAGGTGTTGATAAACAAACTGTTCCATGTTATACTATTTCTGACACCCCTGCATATCCTTTCAGAGGATTTATGCTGGATGTAGGGCGCAAATTTTTCCCGATATCGCAATTGAAGGATTACATCTGTCGTATGAGCTGGTATAAAATGAATCAATTACAACTGCATTTAAACGACCAGGCTTTTCATGGGGAACACTACTCCGCTTTTAGGATCGAAAGCAGAACATACCCTCAACTGACAGCAAAGGATGGATTTTACACCCAGGCGGAAATTAAAGATTTGATACAATACGCGGCAGATCGTGGCATTAATATCATTCCGGAAATTGATGCGCCTGCCCATGCCATGAGTATTTTGGATATTGCCCCTGAACTAAAAAATGAGAAGTTGCAAGATGGTCAATTAGATGTATTGAATCCCCGAACCACTTATATGATGGAAAAGATATATGACGAATTTGTACCGTTGTTTCCATCGCCCTATTTTCACATTGGAACCGACGAATACAGATTTAAAAAAGCAACAACAACGGAAGATCGTAAGGCTTTTGCGGTTGGCTTTTGCAATTATATCAACCATTTCAACAAATACATACGTGGTAAAGGGAAACAGGTGATGATATGGTCTGGATATAACCAAATGACAGGGTTTACACCTATTGATAGTAACATAGTAATTGATATGTGGCTGGGTAAGGATGCTAGAGAAGAGATTAAAGCAGGACATCAATTGGTCCAATCAACAGATGAATGGTTATATGTTGTTCCGGGCGCGAACTACTATGGCGTAGACAACAAGTTTTTATATGAAAAATGGACGCCTAATGATTTCGGACCAAACCAGCAATTGAATCCAGGCGAATCTAATTTGTTAGGAGGGAAGTTACATGTGTGGAATGATCTTGGGCCCATGGGTTTTACTTACCACGAAACGGCGGACGAGATCGAGATGACACTGCCGGTGATGGCCGAAAAACTGTGGGGCAATAAAATGTCACCTGCCTTTGATGATTTTGTAAAAAGGGCTGATCGCTTAAAAAATGTCCCGCAGGTAAATGATGCAAGGTTATTGGAGACCCCAGAGAACACCGATCCTATCATAGACATTGATTTCAAAAAAAACATTTTACCCGATGCCGTAAACAAACAATTAATAAAACCATTGACCGGTTATGAGACAAAATCCGTACTGGGGCTGGGTAAACATGATTTTGTTCAGCTAAATTTAAAAGACGATGAGCTGGAACAGCCTTGGACATTAAGTTTTTGCGTTAAAAAAATAGACGATCAGGACACAACTGCGGTGCTGTTCGAATCTCCTTATGGAACAATTTTCCTGAATCTCAAAGACAAGAAATCGGGCAAGTCCGGCTTTGGTATTGCCAGGACCGTTGGCTATAAAGAATATGCGGGTGATGGGGAAGATTTTTATCGTCAAGTATTCAATAGTGTTATTCCGGCAAATAAATGGACACAAATAACGTTAACCGGCGGCCATAATTCTTGTACCCTGTACATAAATGGAAGCGAAACAGAATCTGTTGAAAAGCAATTCGTATGTCCGTTAAAGACAATTGGAAGCAATAGTGGCCACCTTTCCGCTTCAGCAATGCTGACCAATTTAAAAGTATTTAGCCGCGTATTAAGTAAGGAGGAAATAAGAGTATTGTTTTTAAATTCGGCCCCATATTAAATACGCCTGGGAATACAAATGCAGTTTAAGCATTGAATAAAAAGAACACCATACAAATATCTAAATAATAAGAACTATGACTTTTTTATCATTGATCACATTTCAGCTTGGAAATACAGCAAAGAGTTTTTTGCTGGCCACCTTGCTATGTATCCTATCTCCTTTTTGCCAGGCGCAATCCTCTGTTGATCCGGCAAGTATTAAGAATAAAATGCAATGGTTTGCCGACGCAAAACTTGGAATATTTATTCATGAAGGTATTTATGCCGTTAATGGCATAGACGAATCCTGGAGTTTTCACAACAAAAAGATAAGCTATGCTGATTATATGAAACAACTGCAGGGCTTTACGCTCAAAAAATATAACCCGGAGTACTGGGCAGACCTAATCAAAGAAAGCGGGGCAAGATATGCCGTTATTACTACTAAGCACCATGATGGCGTGACTATGTATGATTCACAGGTCGACAATCTGAACATCGTAAAGTCAACGCCGGCAGGCCGGGATATGATTAAGCCGTTGTTTGACGCATTGAGGAAACGGGACATCAAATGCGGCGCCTACTTTTCGCTGATAGATTGGTCCAACCGCGATTATCCGGGTTTTTTAAAGGATAGCTCAAGGTATAACGTCCGTGATGATTATGATCGCTGGAACAGGTTCCGGTCATTCTTTCAATCTCAGATCAGCGAGATAGGCCAAAAGTTCAAACCTGATCTATGGTGGTTTGATGGTGATTGGGAACATAGCGCCGAGGAATGGGAATCTGCTAAAGTCCGCGACATTATATTAAAGAATAATAAAAATGCTATCATCAATGGCAGGCTGCAGGGGTACGGCGACTATGAAACGCCTGAACAAAACTTTCCCGTTTCGCGCCCTGCTTTTAATTGGTGGGAACTGTGTATGACTGCGAATAATAACTGGGGCTATCATCCTGACGACACCAACTGGAAGACCCCTTACGAAGTTATCACCATCTTTACAGATGCTGTCTCAAATGGCGGTAATTTATTATTCGATATTGGCCCCCGTGCAGATGGAACAATACCAGATGAAGATGTACACCTGCTCAAGGAACTTGGTGCGTGGACTAAACGGAACGGCGATGGCGTATTCAACACGGTGGCGGGAATACCTCAGGGGCATTTTTATGGGCCAACTACGCTTTCTAAAGACTCGACCGTGTTGTATTTATTTCTGCAGGGCGATATCAGCGGCAATGTTACACTAAAGGGTTTACAGAATAAGATCAACGATATAACCGTATTGGGTAATGGCTCACATCTAAACCATCATATTGTGGGCAAAATATCATGGAGTAAGGTGCCAGGGCTCGTATATATCGACATCCCTAAGGGAGTACAGGATAAATATGTTACCGTGTTGAAGGTTTCTCTTGATGGACCTATTAAATTATACAATGGTAAAGGCGGACTGTGATTTTAAAGATTAGGTTCGAATCCAGTATAAACTGAAGAGCTTAAAGCCTCACATATTCGTGAGGCTTTTTTAGTTTAAAATGACTTGGGATAAATTCACGGCAGGATTATTGATCCGATAGGGTCGCCTGTTTAGCCCACACTTAAGGTTTGATGTCGGGGCGAAATAAAACATGATAACGACTTCTTTTCAAAATAATGGCTGCTGAACCGGCGTTCAGACAGCCATATTATAGACCAATTATTAAGGAGGGACTGGGATTATTTCTAATTTAATTCATTTAATATCGGTTTGTTCAGTGTTTTCAACGTTGCTTGTTCTGGTTTAAGAAGCTCCAGTACCACTACTTCATTACCAGCCTTCTTTAACCATTCTGCCGGTAAATAAATAGTTTGCTGAGGGCCAACAGACCAATACCTGCCCAAATTATGTCCATTAACCCAAACTACTCCCTTACCCCAGCTGCGCATGTCCAGGTAAGTATCTGCAACTTTTTTAAGATCAAATGTTCCTTTTTTTATTACCGGGGAGCCAGAATTTATTTTATCTGCTTTGAAAGTAACCCCTTTTACCGTGTTAAACGGCAGGCTATACATTTTCCAGTTTTTAAGCTCTTTCCCCGCAAGTAACACCTGCTCAGTGACACCTTTTTTATTTTTCAATAAATAAGGCCCAAAGTTTATCCTGCCAAGGTTCTCAACCAAAATATCCAGCTTCACCTTTCCTTTTGGCAAATCTACCTGTATACTATCCTGTTTATGACGTCTGTCGAGTACACCAGCCCTCTTCCCATTTACATAGATAATGCCATAATCTCGCAGGTCTTTGATTTTCAATGTGCCCGATATGCCGCCATCAACTGTAGTACGGTATAACACAAAGCCGTACGCCTGGTTTAAATCTTCAAAAGTGAGCGGTTCTGTGTTCAATTTAGGCGTAGGTAAGATGTCGAAAAGACTAGTGGCCTGTTCAAGATGAACATCCGGAATGGTAATAACCGGTTTTGCTTCCGGTACCGATGGCAATACCTGCCCTGCAGGCAAATATTTTTGTATCACCGCACGGAATTTCATAAACTTTTCCGTTGCATTACCTGCCTCATCCAGCGGCGCATCATAATCATAACTGCTGATTTGAGGTTCATATGGGTGATGGTCGTCATAATTAGCACCATTCATAAAACCACGCGTAGTGCCGCCGTGAAACATATACATATTAATTGAAATGCCTGCCGCTAATACAGAGTCCAACCTGTTTACATATTGCTCTGCCGGTACGGTATGATGTTTTGTTCCCCACCAATCAAACCACGCAGGGTACCATTCTGCAATATAAAATGGCCCGGTACCATTATGATTTTCCTTTACCAGCTTCTTAACTTCAACCGGGTTATCTATTCCGTTTACCGCCGGTAATAAACCAGGCAGATGACCGTCTTTTACAGCGGGCTTGGGATCACAGGTATACAGGAGCCCATCAAAACCAGCATCAATAAACATTTGCTTATTTATCGCGAGGTACTCTTTATCATTTGAGTAAGAGCCATACTCGTTTTCGATCTGCACCATTAAAATATTACCACCGTGATTTATTTGCAGTGGTGCGAGTTGTTTGCCTACCGCGTTAATGTACTTTTTGTATTCATCCAGGTATTTGGGGTCTTTGCTTCGTACAACAAGGCCGTTCTCTTTTTCCAGCCAATATGGGTATCCTCCAAACTCCCATTCTGCACAAACATATGGGCTCGGGCGAAGGATTACCCATAAGCCTTCTTGTTTTGCAATCTTTACAAACTCGGCAACATCATTATTACCCGAGAAATCAAATTTTCCCTTCTGAGGCTCGTGCAAATTCCAGAAAACATAAGTGCCAATTGTATTTAACCCCATAGCCTTCGCCATCTTCATTCGCTGCCGCCACGCTTCACGCGGTATGCGCGGATAGTGCATTTCTCCGGAGATCATTTGAAATGGTTTGCCGTCCAGCAGAAAGGCCTCGTCTCCCAATCTAAATGTATGAGATTGAGCAAATGTATAATCGACATTTAAAAAAATAATTACAAAAAATAGGAGTGTTTTAAATTTCATTTTCAGCATTTTAAAGCATATTATAGTGTGAGCCGGGGTATTGTGATTATTATTTAAGGTGAATTATGAGACTGCCCGTCAAATAGATGCAGGTCCCATTTATCGAGCCAGTTGATCTGAATATCGTCGCCTTTAAAGGTGATAGGCAGCCATAAGTATCGCCCATCAATCGCATTTTCAGGTTTCCACAGATCGGCCATAAAAATAAATGCATCCTTTTTCCCTTCAACGGGTAAACATGGGTGCTTTGCCCTTTAAAAGTTAATTCCGCATCGGGCCCATGGCATGGGTTTCCGTGATAGGTCCAGGGGCCCCATATGCTGTTTGCGGTAAACCACCGGGCTGCGTTGGGCGCCCATCCGGTGCATCCGGAGCCTAACATATAATACTTGCCATTTCTTTTGAACAGGGCAGGGGCTTCTGTTTGATGACCGATATAAACGCGGGCAAATTTTCCGGTGTAGCCGGTATAATCGTCATTCAATTCGGCTATTTGCAAGGTGTAGTTCTCTTCAGAAGAAAACACGTGATAGGCTTTCCCGTCATCATCCACAAAAACAGTCATATCACGTACCATCTGTCCGGGAGACATATCGCGGCAAAAAAACTTATTGGCTACGCTAATGGTATCGCGACAATTAACTTTCTCATTTTCAGGAGTACTGGCAGGATAGAAGGGCGTTTTCCCTGGATTCGCTCTGAAGCTTTTTAGATATTTATACGGCCCGGTTACATTGTCGCTTGTTGCAATACCAGCCAGGGCAGAACTGTATCCCTTCCCCAAAAGCTCCAGGTGGAACCACATAACATATTTCTTTGTCCGGCGATTGTAAACAACTTTTGGCCTTTCAATAATACTCCCGCGGGCGATGTCGCTTTTAGCGTCATCGCTCACATTTAAGGCAATTCCTTCGTCTTTCCAGTGATATAAATCCATTGACGAATAACAATGTATGCCTACCTGGGCCGAATTACCTTTTTTTCCTTCAATTTTATGTTCACCAAACCAGTAGTAAGTGCCATTCCGAAATAATATACCACCGCCATGGGCATTGATATGCATACCGTTATTATCCGGCCATATCGCGCCGGGATAAAAATTCTTATCTGCAACACCTGATGTTTGTCCTTCGGCATTACAGACAGTTAACAAGGAAGCAGCCGTCAGCAATATAGCTGGCAATAATTTTTCTATTATTCTCTTTTTGAACAATTGGTTTAAGTATTGATATAGTGTTATTTATGCCCTTTAACTTTATTTACCACCCATTCGCCCACTTTCGTACCCTGCATCATGCCACTATTAATAGCATCCTCAAAATGGATACCTCCCCAAAAACGTGACATTCCCGCTTCGTTTGCTGCCTGATTAAATGAAGTAAAACTTCGGGGAGCAAGACCATATTTTTGTTCCACATTGTCGGTAAAATGTACTGCGTCACCGAAATAACTGGTCAGGATCACGGCAGACGTAGAAGAAATACAGGAGTGCCCACTTAAGTATTCCGGGAACGGTGGCGTTTGCAATAGAGGCTTCCAGTTGGGATCAATATATTTACGGATAGCGGTTTCGGGCCGGATACGGTTGCTTCTGTACTTTTCGTCCCAGCAACACATAAAGCTATCCATTAAGCCGATAGATACAACCATGTGGATCTCCATCGCTTTTGAAAAGCTGGTTTTTGTTTGCCGGCAAACTATGCCCGTAATGCCAAGCCAGTGTGCCCCTGGTGATATTTTTTTCAGGCCGATCAACATGTGACCATTATCTTGTACTGCAAATGGATTGCAATCCCAAAAGGCGGCGATGGTCCGGTGTTCTGGCGTCAACTCACTTCCACCTAACTTGTAGCACCTCAGCATATATTTATAAAACTCGGATTGCTTATCGGTTGAGAAGCGTATTGGTCGCGATACTTTAAATTGCGAGCTGGAATCAAGCGTAAACGGACGAATGGTATTAAAATAAGGTTCAACCGGCGCCATATAGGCCGGAGGGGTAGGATACCAGGTACTATCTTTTCCAAGCGGTGTATACCTGGTATAGTTACTAATACGATTGTACTTGTCCTTTTTGGCATAAGCCATTATTTGTTTACTAATAGCCTGTGCGTAATGTTTTGAACTATCAATAACATCATCAGTAAACCCGATTTTCCGGCATGAGTCCAGAAAGGTCTGCTCATAATTAATCATCAGGTTGCCTGAAGGCTGCAGCTTTCCGGCGGTTTCCATCATCGCAATCAATGCACTCAACTGATAGTTATATCCATTGGCGTACGATGGTTTTTTGATATCGGGATACTCATTTAATACGCTATGCATGCTCTTCTCCGTCTTATCGTTCTCGGACACTATTTCGTAACCTGCAAGACAGGTGTAAGAGAAGAAACGGGCGGCGAGCGGAGGGTTGGTAATGTCGTGGATCATAATCCCTGACATCTGACCGATCACTTTTGTAATGTCATTGCTAGTTAGCACCGGTTGGGTTTGACTTTTTCTGCAGCCATTATTCAGGATAACAGCAGCAAACAGAACAATTAATAATAAAGCCTTCTTTCTCATATCTTAATTCTCCTTGTAGGCTTTTATTCCCTGTTGGTTAATGCCAAATAGCAATGTATTGTTGACTTCTAAAACACTTCTCACGTCTCCCCATAAACGGAAGCCAGACTTTAGTTGAGGAACATAAGTAAAATGCCCCTTGCCGTCACCTTTTAACAGGATGCCATAATTTGCATCTGATTTTCCAAAGCGCAGCCTGGCCTTGTTAATATTGCCGCATAGTAACAAATCTTTATTCCCATCATGATCATAATCCAATGTTGTAATTGTAAATACGGGAGAAGATTGGACCTCTAATGGAAGTGATGCAGCATGCAGTTTGCCTTTACTATCGCTTAAATAACAGCTTGTAGAAAGGTTATTAGCTTTTAAATGTCCTGCTCCCTGGAACTCTATCGTGGTAAAGATATCGCCCAGTGAAGCGTCTGCGTAGCTTTTATAATCCGGAAACCGTGAACGCATCATGCTGATCTGCTCCAATAACTCGTCACGGGTAACGTATGGATAGCTCTTCCCCTGGATATAAAAGCACAAAATGGGATCAACTGCTCCGTTATCATCAAAATCCTTATAATACATTTCGGCAGGCTCTGCAGCGCTAACTTTACATTGTGTATTTAACCCTTCGTTTCCTATAATCAGGTCAGGATGGCCGTCATGATTAAAATCATCAACCAATATTTTGTTCCACCAGCCATTTGTTGACCCATCAAAATATGCGCTGGTATTATCCACCAGTTTGCCATTGTTGTTGATCATTACCGTCACAGGCATCCACTCTCCAACCAAAACAAGGTCGGGTTTTTTATCGCCATTCATGTCAACCCAGGCAGCATCTGTAACCATGCCAATATGCTGTAATGAAGGCGACACCTGTTTGGTCTGGTCAGTAAAATGGCCCTTTCCATCGTTTATCAGCACATAGCTGGTTGGCATCTCCGGATATCTTCCTGGTATAACCCTGCCGCCAATAAATAAGTCGGGGTGACCGTCGCCATTAATGTCTGCCACTCTTACGCAGCTTTTACTACTACGCATTTTAGGCAAGGCATCTTTTGATTTGGTGAAATTCCCTTTACCGTCATTCAAATAAAGCCGGTCTTGCAATAACGGGTCATCCGGTGCAAAATTGTCGTAGCCTCCCGAACATACATACAGATCGGGCTTACCGTCGCCATTGGCATCAAAAAATATCGCATCGGCATCGCTGCTCTTTTTATCAGCTTCAAATGCAGGCTCTGGCTTTGCTATAAAACCGCCACCGTGTTGCTGAATATATAGTGTACCCGGTTTGCCATTACCACCGCCCACATATACGTCTTCCAGGCCATCGCCGTTGATATCTCCTTTAATCATGCACGGGCCTGAAAATGATAATGGATTTACCATCAGCGGCTGCCGTTTAAAATCATTAATGTTGTTCTTATCCTGCGTATGAACAACAGGCGATTTAACTTCGGTGAATATGGATTGCGGTACTTTGGGAATTTGAAAATTGCCGTTAGCGTCTTTCTCATTTAGGGTAAGTTGCTGATCTGCTTTAACATTTCTTATCACCTGTTCTTTACCCTGTTGCCATATTATGCGCAGAGAATCGATCTTGGTATCCTTTCCAAGTCCAAAATGCAATATCGGCGACACACTCGATTGAAAACCACGGCTTGGCATTTGCTCCAGGTATTGCTTTTTGTCTTTTACATAGATGGTCACTTTTGCACCTATGCCTTGTGTGTTTTTCCCTGCGCCGTTCAACTTGAGCTGCAAATAATGATTGTCTAATTGCTTATTGGCTTCGTTTTGATAGATAAATGCCGGCTGATTGATGTTGTTAACCACCAGGTCCAAATCGCCGTCATTATCCAGGTCGACATAGACAGCCCCGTTACTGTTAGATGATTGAGTGATACCCCAGGCCGTACTGGTGTTTGTAAATGTCAGGTTGCCATTATTTTTAAACAAATAACTCTTTACCTGCGATGACGGCATCTTTTGTACCAGGTTATAGATATCCTGGCGCATCACTCGCCTGTCCTTCAAAAAGTCGCCCATGTATTTTACGAAGTCCATATTGGTAAAATCGCGGGTATAACCGTTGGTTACGAACAGATCCTTCCAGCCGTCATTATCGTAATCGGCAAACAAAGGCGCCCAGCTCCAATCGGTATTTGAGATACCGGACAATTGGCCGATTTCGCTGTAGGTTCCATTGCCATTGTTTATTTGCAGCATATTGCGCATATACTGATAATAGAAACCTGTGCGGAGCGTGAGGTCAAACTTTTCATAGTTATCGGGGTCAAGCAATAATTTTTGCCGGTGGTTGTCCTCCGGAAGCATGTCCAATGTAAAAATATCGGGTAACCCATCATTATTTATATCCGATATATTATTCCCCATCGAAAATTGTGAGGTATGCCCAATAGAAGATTGCAGTTTGTTCGTGAAAGTGCCATCTCCGTTATTGATATATAGGTAATCAGGTATTGTATAGTCATTGGAGATATAAATATCGGGCCAGCCATCACCATTTACATCATCTATAGCGGCTCCCAACCCGTAAGTAAGGTCAGAACTGCTGATTCCCGCTTCGGCTGTTACATTTTTAAATACGCCGTTATCGTTCCTGTATAGTCTTACGCCACTTGGGGAATTTTGCCTTTTCAAGGCTTCTGCTGTATTGACCTCATCCAAGACAGGCTGTTGAGTAGGGCTGTGATTCAGCAAAAACATATCCAGATCGCCATCTCTGTCATAATCAAAGAAAACGGCCTGGGTACTGTATCCTTCATCAGCTAAACCATATTGCTCGGCCTGGTCAATAAAATGCGGGACGCCATCCTTATCATTTCCCTGGTTGATAAATAGTTGATTTTTACGCTTTTCAGCCCGCACATTTCCAGAATAGCATACGTAAATATCCAGTTTGCCATCGCCATTCACGTCTGCCATGGTAACCCCGGTTTTCCAGGGACCTGGCCGGCCGGCTACATCGGCAATAGCTGTAACATCCTCAAACTGCATATGCCCTTTATTAAGGTACAGCTTGTTGTCGGTCATGTTACCCGTAAAATACAGATCTGGCAAGCCGTCACCGTTTAAATCACCGGTGGCTACGCCTCCGCCGTTATAAAAGTACTCATACATCAAAACGTTGGTATTTAACCCCTCGGTCAATGTATTGCTAAAATCCACGTGTGTTTGTTCGGGCGATAATAGTGTAAATAAAGGGTTGCCGCCTGTATCTCCGGCTTCTTTATTATCAGACTTACGACCACAACCTGCTAATGCTAACCCTCCGATAAAAAGTAACCGGCAAGATAATTTGATGTACGTATTCACAAAAGTTTAAACTTAAATTAACGGATTAAATGTAAAAGAATGCCGGATATAACACCGGCATTCTTCACACTAAATATATAGATTTTTATAACCCATTAATTAATAACCGGGGTTTTGAACCAATTTATTATTCTTGTTCATTTCGTCCCTGCTAATTGGCGGGAAGTAGATCTTGTCAGCCCAGGCACGGTTTTCTACACCCGGATCGATATCCTGCGTCGTGTAGGTATAGCTGTAATTAGTAGTATTATACCTGTAAATAGGCACCGTTACGCCCGGTTTTAGCGTGCCGGTGATCTTCATTATCCGGACCTTATTACCCAACGTTGCCGGTGCGATCATCCAGCGGCGGGCATCGTAAAAGCGTTGCTCTTCAAACAGCATTTCTTTGTTACGCTCACGTCTGTACCGCGTCACCAGGGCAGCGCCCGTTTCGGTAATTGCCGGCATGCCTGAACGGAAACGTATTTTGTTCAGCCAGGTTTTGGCGGTTGCTTCATCTCCTAATTCGAGACAGGCCTCAATATAATTAAATACCACTTCGGTAAACCTGATCTGCGGTGAAGGTACCTCTGAACGGGTGTTCTGATCAACGATGGCTGGGTTAGGGTCCATAAATTTCCTGATCGCATAACCGGTACGGGTTCCGTTCCAGTTTTCAAGCGGGCCATTTCTGGTATCCAAACCGAAATAAGTTGTCGGGCTGGAAGCGCTGCCAGTTTGATAGGTTCCCATTTGTATCTCATTAAAAGGGTCTATACCTGCGCCGTCTGGTGTACGTGGTTTCCATGGAGCGCCATCATATAAAATAGAGGCATAAAAGCGCGGATCACGGTTTGCATAAGGCGTTGCTGCATCAGTTGGATTACTCCAGCTGAAATCGTGAGCGGCGCCTGTTCCATCCAGGGCTTCATAATCATCTACCAGGTTTTGAGTAGGCTCGCTTGATGTCCAGCCGTGGTAACCATTTGTACAGTTATTACGGCCGTACCATGCACCCCATTCGTCTTTGGCGTTGCTGAAATAGCGGGCAAAAATAATTTCTGCCTCACCGCCATTTCTTGATAAATAAGAGTTTTGATAGTTGGTAAACCCGTCGGTTGTACTTGCCGGAGCAGACAAATTAAGCATATAGCCATATTTGCCTAAATCTATTACCGCTTTTGCTGCAGCCTGGGCTTTTTTCCAGCGGCCATCGTGGTCGCTGGTTGTATAACCCAGCAGTTCGGGATGGGCAAAACCAGAAACAGTGCTGATCGTCTTTAAGTTTGCCGGGTCATGTAGTGCGCTGGCAGCATAAGTTAAAACTCTGGCTTCCAGCGCCAGGGCTGCGTCAGCTGTGGCACGACCTTTATCCATAGTCTTGTTGCTTAACAAGCTGCGGGCCTGGTCCAGGTCGCTCAGTATAAAATTCACGCAGTCTTCATAGCTGCTCCTGGCGATCGTAAAATCAGAGGCACTTGCGCTATAGGATGATTTTACCAGCGGAACACCGCCATAATAGCGCAGCAGCTGATTATAGAAATAGCCACGCATAAAATAGGCTTCGCCCTTCAATCTGTTTACCAATGCCGAATCGAGCGGGGCCTTTGAAAGATTCTCTAACGAGATATTGGCAGATCTTATCCGGGCGTACATTGCCCCCCACTCATAAGTATCCTGTACCCAGCCCAAATGATCCGGGCTTATATTGCCCTCCATCATATCCTGCTTCCCAAAGTTATAAAGGGCATTGTCAGTAAGGCAATCATTACTTTCCTGGTTCAACTCCCCGGTACTTAACCCGTTATATAATTCGGTTACATAAGCGGTAGAAAGGTTAGGATCCGACCAGGTAGTTGATGCCGATGCCTGATTCAACGGCGTCGTATTCAGGAAGTCCTTCTTACACGAGGCAAGCAGCACGCCGGATACGACAATTATTGCTGAAATATTTCTTGAAAATGTTTTCATATCGTTCAAATTAGAATTTTACACTTGCTCCCATATTGATAACCCTTGCCTGCGGATAATAATGACCATCTTGACTGGTAGATTCCGGGTCATAAATCTTTTGCTTAGCAAATGTTAACACGTTCAGTCCGTTTACATATAACCGCAAATTGCCGATACCAACCTTGCTGGTAATAGATGGCGGAATGGTATAACCCAGTTCAACGTTTTTAAGGCGTATATAATCCATGTTGAGTAACCAATAAGTGTTGTTGCCTGAAAAATATTGGTTATTTCTGTCAACCGTACGCGGATATTTGGTGCTTTGATTGTCAACGGTCCAACGGTGGTCATAGCTCCATTGCAGGAAGTTTCCGATCGTTCCTGATTCTGTTTGCAGGAACTGCACAGCGCCGGTTGCACCCTGCATTAAAACGGTCAGGTCAAAGCCTTTATACTGTACGCCCAGGTTGATACCACCCTGGAAGGTAGGAGTTGAACTTTTGTCGATCCTGATCTGGTCATTGCCATCAATTTTACCGTCAGGTACTTTTTGACCATTATCGCTGCCAATGTCTTTGTATTTCATATCGCCAACACGGATGGTGCTTTCGCCGACACCGCTATAAGCTCCGGGATGGGCTGCGTTGAAAGCGTCAACTTCCGCTTGCGTAGAAAATATGCCGTCGTAAACGTAGTAAAGTGAAGATCCGATAGGGTGGCCGGTTGATTTTTGCCAGTAAGGAGCCCCGGGAGCTTCATCCCACTTATCAATTCTGTTTTTAGAATAGCCACCATTCACACCTACATTATAGCTAACATCGCCAATTTTGTCGTGCCAGTTAAACTGGAACTCCCATCCCTTGTTGGTTACTTTTCCATAGTTTACCGGAGGCAATTGAGATGAAGGTATTGCTGACGCCGGAACTGAAGCGGTATTCGCCCATAATATATTGGTACGTACATTGTAAAATCCTTCCAACACGAAACTTAACCTACCGTTTAAGACGGTTCCTTCTAACGCAACGTCGCTATTGTTGGCAGTTTCCCAGGTGAAATTTGGATTCGGCGCAGTAACTTCCTGCAGCGTTTGAGCCGGAGCACCGTTGATGATATAGGAGCCAACGTTATATAACGGAAGATAGGCATATTCTGCCAAAGTACTAGAGTTAGGTCTATCTACCTGGTCGTTACCCATCTGTCCCCAGGAACCACGCAGTTTTAAATTCTGAAAGAAGGGAACATTGTTTTTGAAGAAATTTTCTTCTGCAATGTTCCAACCGGCAGATATACCAGGGAAAAAGCCGAAACGGTGACTTTGAGGGAACATATAAGAACCATCTTCACGCCATAAGAACTCAAACAGGTATTTTTGCTTGTAGTTGTAGCCCACACGGCCAAAATAATTTAAACGGGCCCTTTGCCAGGCGCCGCCACTGTTGCCTATCTCTGAGTTACCACCCCATGAAAGTTCGTCGATAGCGGTTGAACTGAAATATTTACGTGACGCGCCGAAGTAGCTGGCATTTGATGTTTCTTTCTGTACACCTGCAAGGAAGGTAATGTTATGACCTCCAAAG
>JACXTT010004707.1_pt1 | contig 20184 bp, 20 predicted proteins | sample 9270951 | NCBI WGS metagenome assembly JACXTT01 (sample SAMN15532306, study PRJNA645909) | rock metagenome | isolation source: weathered quartz diorite | place: Puerto Rico | collected 2017-06-21 | reverse complement strand
GCGAGCGCCTGGGCCACCGCATCCACGGCCTCCTTGTACGACAGGCCGCTGTAGACGTCAGAGTTGACGGTGACGCCGCGCTGCTTGTCGCCGTACCAGTCCTGCCACTGCGCGTGGTCGTAGGTCAGGCCGTCCACATGCACCACGTCGTTAATGGCCAGGTGGTATTTCTTGGCAAATGCAAAGTCGCGCTCATCGTGCGCAGGCACGCCCATGACGGCGCCATCGCCATAGCCCATCAGTACGTAGTTGCCGACCCACACGTCGACGGCGCGGCCGGTCAGCGGGTGCGTGACCTGCAGACCAGTGGGCATACCCAGCTTTTCCTTGAGCGCGAGCTCGGCCTCGGTCGTGCCGCCAGCCTTGCACTCTTCGATGAACGCGGCCAGTTGCGGGTTGCCCTGGGCCGCGTGTTGCGCCAGCGGATGCTCGGGTGCCACGGCGCAGAAGCTCACGCCCATGATGGTGTCGGCCCGCGTAGTGAACACGTACATGCGGCCGTCGCCGATCAGCGCGCCGGTCTTGTCACGGATGTCGTGCGTGAACGCGAAGCGCACGCCTTCCGACTTGCCGATCCAGTTTTCCTGCATCAGGCGCACGCGGTCGGGCCAACCGTCCAGCGTGGCCTTGGGGTTGCCCAGCTGCACATGGTCCAGCAGCTCCTGCGCATAGTCGGTGATCTTCAGGTAGTAGCCGGGTATCTCGCGCTTCTCCACCGTGGCGCCGGTGCGCCAGCCCTTGCCGTCGATGACCTGTTCATTGGCCAGCACGGTCTGGTCCACCGGGTCCCAGTTGACGATCTGGGTCTTGCGGTAGGCGATGCCTTTTTCCAGCATCTTCAGGAACAGCCACTGGTTCCACTTGTAGTACTGCGGGTCGCAAGTTGCCACTTCACGCGACCAGTCGATGGCCAAGCCCATGGCCTGCATCTGGCCCTTCATGTAGGCGATGTTCTCGTAGGTCCACTTCGCCGGCGGCACGCCGTTCTTCAGCGCCGCATTTTCGGCCGGCAGGCCGAAGGCGTCCCAGCCCATGGGCATCAGAACATTGTGGCCGTTCATGCGCAGGTAGCGCGTCAGCATGTCGTTGATGGTGTAGTTGCGCACATGGCCCATGTGCAGCTTGCCGCTCGGGTAGGGCAGCATGGAACAGGCGTAGAACTTCTTCTTGGACGCGTCTTCGATCACGCGGTAGGCGGTGCGGCCATTCCACAAGGGCTGCGCCCAATGGGCCTGGGCGGCTTGTTCAACGTCAAGGTGCTGGTATTTGTCTTGCATGGGGGACGGGGCGGCCGCGGGGGCCGCCCAAAGAAAGGCTTGTTGCCGATTTTAGGCGCTGTAAGGCTCAGTTCGCGGGCGCAGCCGCAGGTGCCGGGGTTTCGGCGACAAAACCGATGCGGTTCAGGCCGGCCTTTTGCGCCAGCCCCATGACCTCGACCACCCTGCCGTAGGGCACGGCGGTGTCGGCGCGCAACTGGACTTCGGTGTCCGGGTTGCGCTGGGCCGCCTGCTGCAGGGCCGCTGCCAGCGCGTCCATGCCCAGCGGCTGGTCGTCCAGGAACACCTGGCCGGACTTGTCCACCGCCAGCGCGACAGACTTCGGCACATCTGCCGCCTGCGTGCCCTCCGCCTTGGGCAGGTCCACCTTCACGGCACTGACCAGGAGCGGCGCGGTGACCATGAAGATGACCAGCAGCACCAGCATCACGTCGACCAGCGGCGTCATGTTGATCTCGCTCATGGGCTGCGGCCCTTGCGTGCGTTCCAGGCGGCCGAAACTCATGGTGTGACTCAGGGTGTGCCGACTTGGCTCAGCAGCAGCTCACGTATATCCAGGGCAAAGCCTTCCAGGTCGGCCTCGATGCGCCCGATGAAGCGGCCCAAGATGTTGTAGCCCAGCACGGCAGGAATGGCCACGGCCAGACCGGCCGCGGTCATGATCAGCGCCTCGCCGACCGGGCCGGAAATCTTGTCGATGCTGACCTGGCCGGAACCGGCAATGCCAACCAGCGCATGGTAAATGCCCCACACCGTGCCCAGCAGGCCGACAAAGGGGGCTGTCGAACCGACGGTAGCCAGCAGCACCTGGCCCGACTGCAGCTTGCGCAATACGCCGTGCAAGGCGTCACGCAGCACGCGGGTGAGCTGTTGCGAAGGGTCGCCCGCCGTGCCCAGCGTACCGGCCACGCGGCCCTGGGTGGCTTCCACCAGCGGAATCACCAGGGCTTCCCGGTCAAAGGACTGCAATGCACGCATGCCGTCTGCCAGGCCCGATGCCTGCCAGAACGCCGCCGTACTGCGTGCCACGTCGCCATGCGCGCGCTGCAGCAGCCAGGCCTTCCACAGGATCACGACCCAGCTGCACACGGACATCGCCAGCAGGATCAGCGCCACCGCGCTGCTGACCGCATCACCACGCGACAACAGATCCATCAGATTCATTTCAGGCCCAGCACGTCGAACATGTCGAACAGGCCGGTCTTGCGCGTGGCCAGGAAGCGCACCGCGCGCAGGCTGCCCTGCGCATAGGTGGCACGGCTGGACGACTTGTGGCTGATCTCGATGCGCTCGCCGGTACCGGCAAACAGCACCGTATGGTCGCCGACGATGTCGCCGCCGCGTATGGTGGCAAAGCCGATGCTGGACGGGTCCCGCTCGCCGGTGATGCCCTCGCGCGCATAGACCGCGCAGTCCTTCAGGTCACGGCCCAACGCGCCGGCAATCACCTCGCCCATCTTCAGCGCGGTGCCCGAGGGGGCATCGACCTTGTGGCGGTGGTGGGCCTCGACAATCTCGATGTCGTAGCCGGTGGACATGGCCTTGGCCGCCATTTCCAGCAGCTTCAGCGTGACATTGACGCCCACGCTCATGTTGGGCGCCATCATGATGGCGATGTCGCGCGCAATGGCAGCGATCTCGGCCTTCTGCGCGTCGCTGAATCCGGTGGTGCCTATCACCGCATTGACGCCCAGTTCGCGGCACATCTTGAGGTGCTCCAGCGTGCCTTCGGGTCGGGTGAAGTCGATCAGCACCTGGCTGGCCTGCAGGCCCTGGCGCAGGTCGGACGTGATCAGCACGCCAGTGGGGTGGCCGGCGAACGCGCCGGCGTCCTGGCCGATAGCCGGGCTGGCTGCAATGTCCAGGGCACCAGTCAGCTTGCAGTCGTCGGCGGCCTGCACGGCGTCAATCAGCATGTGGCCCATGCGGCCGGACGCTCCGGCAATGGCGATAAGGTGGGTCATGGTCCTGTGCGCTATCGGGGAAGAGGCCTATTGAGCAGCGGGCTCAAGCGGCGGGTAATTCGTGGGGGGAGCAACCGTAGTGGCCGGTGCAGGCGCCGGTTTGGGGGTCGCGGGGAATTTGTCCAGGCTGCCGGCAGGCGCTTCCAGCTCCGGCAGCGGGCCGGGCTTGGCGGCGGCCTTCAAGGTGGCGGCGAACTCGGATTCGCTGGGCAGTTCGTCCGCTTCGATTCGCTCCAGCACATCTTCCTTGAAGAACAGGGTGACCTTGCGCGATTGCGGCTCGGCACCCTGGCGCTTGAGCGTGAACACGTAGTCCCAGCGCTGGGCGTGGAACAGGCTGGTCAACAGCGGCGTGCCCAGCACGTCGCGCACCACCGAACGCGGCATGCCAGGCTTGAGCGCGGCGAGCTGTTCACGTGTCACGACATTGCCTTGCACCACATCGATCTTGTAGGGCGAGACTGCCGTCGCCACCCGGTTGGCCGAAGGCAGGCTGGGCAGACTGCCGCACGCTGCCAGCGCCAGACAGGCCAGCCCTGCCAAAAGGGAAACGCTGCGGCGGAAATGAAGTTCAAACATGGGGGAAGGTGGGGGCGATATGATCGGGCGATTGTACCGGCTGGTGTCCCGCCAGCCACCCCGCCCCCGAGCCGGAACCCCGCCCATGACCAACATCGACGAACTGAAAAGTACCGGGCTCAAAGCCACCCTGCCCCGGCTGAAAATCCTGGAGGTTTTCCAGCGCGGCACGCAACGCCACATGACGGCCGAAGACGTGTACCGTGTGCTGCTGCAGGAACATTCCGACGTCGGCCTGGCCACGGTGTACCGGGTACTGACCCAGTTCGAACAGGCCAGCATCCTGAGTCGCAGCCATTTTGAATCCGGCAAGGCCGTCTACGAACTGAATGAAGGGCAGCACCACGACCATCTGGTGTGCCTGGACTGCGGGCAAGTGGAAGAGTTCTATGACGCCGAAATCGAAAAGCGCCAGCACGCAGTGGCCAAGGCCAAGGGCTTCGCCATTGCCGACCACGCACTGAGCCTGTACGCCACCTGCACCAAGGACAAGTGCCCAAACCGCCCCCAGCGCCGCTGACGCCGCGCTACCGGGCCTGAGGGACGCTCAGCCGCCCTTTTCCATCGCCTTGCGGTGGCGCTCGACAAACTCCTGGTAGGTATCGATGCCGCGCAGCTGCAGGATGGTGTTGCGCACGGCGGCCTCCACCAACACAGCAATATTGCGGCCCGCGACCACCTGGATCACCACTTTGCGCACCGGCACCCCCAGCACGTCCTGGGTCAGCGGTTCATAAGGGATGCGCTCGTATTCGCGCTCCAGCGTTTCGCGGCGCACCAGGTGCACGATGAGCTTGAGACGCATCTTGCGGCGCACGGCGGTCTCGCCAAAGATGCCGCGGATGTCCAACAGGCCAATACCGCGCACTTCCAGCAGGTTCTGCAGCAGTTCGGGGCACCGCCCTTCGATGGTGGTCTGGTTGATGCGGAACAGGTCCACCGCGTCGTCGGCCACCAGGCCGTTGCCGCGCGAGATCAGTTCCAGCCCCAGCTCACTCTTGCCCAGGCCGGACTCGCCGGTGATCAGCACGCCCAGGCCCAGAATGTCCATGAACACGCCGTGCATGGACATGCGCTCGGCAAAGTGCTTGGACAGGTAGGCGCGCAGCACATCGATGACAAAGGCCGAGGACTCCTTGGTGGCGAACATCGGGATCTGCGCCCGCTCGCACATGGACAGCAGGGCCTCGGGGGCGCTCTGGCCATCGGCCAACACCAAGACGGGAGGCTCCAGCGTGACGATGCGCGCAATGCGGCGCGCACAGTCCTCGGGCGAGGCGTTGGTGATATAGGCCACTTCACGCGCGCCCAAAATCTGCACGCGGTAGGGGTGGATGTAGTTCAGGTAACCGACGAGGTCGGCGCCGGAGCGGGCCGCGCTGACGGCGACCTCGTCAAAACGCCGCTCGGAGGCGCCCAGACCGGCGACCCATTCCCAGCGCAGGTGGGCACGGAACTCCTCGAAGAGGACGTCAGCACTGACAACGGTGGGTTTCACAACGAACCGCAGTCCAGCGCCAGGCTCAGCTGACCTGTGCGGACTGCCAGCCAGCAATCAGGCCATGCAACTGCGCTGCATCGGTGCTGGCAGTGAGCTGTTCGCGCAGCCCGGAATCGCTGAGCAGCTCAGCGATCTCGGACAAAATCTCAAGGTGTTTCTGGGTGGCCGCTTCGGGCACCAACAGGAAAATCAGCAGGCTCACCGCCTGGTCATCCGGCGCATCGAAGCCGATCGGCTGGGCCAGCTGGAACACCGCAGCCAGCGGTGCCTTCAGGCCCTTGATGCGTCCGTGGGGGATGGCCACGCCGTGGCCCAGTCCGGTGGAACCCAGTCGCTCCCGAGAGAACAGGCTGTCGGTGACCAGTGCGCGGCTCAAGCCGTGCAGGTTCTCGAACAACAGCCCTGCTTCTTCAAAAGCCCTCTTTTTGCTGGTGACCTCAACTTGCGCAAGAACTTGCGCAGGAGACAGGATGCTGGCGAGTCGGTTCATGGTGTGTGGAACGGGATTATGCACATAAAAAAACCGCCCAGGAACCCGGGCGGTCTTTTCCTGACGCGGCCAGGCTACATCAGGCGTTTGGGGGCTTCGTGGTGGTGGTCCTGCACGCGGCTCTTGTGGCGTACGACCTGCCGGTCCAGCTTGTCGACCAGCTCATCCACGGCGGCATACAGGTCTTCGTGCGCGCTCTCGGCAAACATGTCGCTGCCCTTGACGTGGATATTGCATTCCGCGCGCTGCCGTCGTTCCTTCTCCTTTTGCTTCTCAACGGTGAGTAGAACCTTGACATCTACGACCTGGTCAAAATGCCGCATGATGCGATCAAGCTTGCTGGTCACATACGTACGTAAGGCCGGGGTAACTTCAAGGTGGTGACCGCTGATCGTCAAATTCATAAATAGCCTCCAGTGCTCTCAGGGTTGAAAAAACTGCCCACCTTGGCGGACAGCGAACAAACCAAAAAAATCGTCGGTAACCTGTGCCCTTGCGACCCACTATGCGCCCGAACCCCATCAATTGCAACGCCTTTTTTTAATGCATTGCAGCAATCCGGTTATTGCCGAATTTGCATGTCGTCGCGGGACTGTTGATGCAAACAGCGGGGCTTGCACAATGCGATAATTTGGGCTCCTTCACTTCGGAGAATGCTCCTTGGAAAACTACCCCAGTCGGTAGCTTTCAACGCCCGGCACGGCATCGGGGTTGAAAGCAACCACCAACCCACCCACGCAGATGCAAGCCAACCGGGAGTGAGCCATGCTCAACATTTTCACGCTCGCCAACGGGCGTCTCTTCCAGGAAGAGATCGAGTCGCTGGAAGAGCTCTCGCAATTCCAGCCGATCTGGGTCGATCTCGAGTCCCCGACACCCGAAGAAAAGCGCTGGGTCAAGCAGTACTACGGCCTGTCCATCCCCGAAGACGCGATGGACGAAGACATCGAGGAGTCGGCACGCTTCTACGCAGAAGACAACGGCGAAGTCCATATCCGCAGCGACTTCCTGATTGCCGACGACGACGAACCGCGCACCGTGCGCGTCGCGTTCATCCTGAACCTGGTCAACGACGGCCTGAAGAGCAAGGGTGTGCTGTTTTCCATCCACGACGAAGACGTGCCGGTGTTCCGCCTGTTGCGCATGCGCGCGCGCCGTGCGCCAGGCCTGATCGAAGATGCCAAGGAAGTGCTGCTCAAGCTGTTCGACGCCGACGCCGAATACTCCGCCGACACGCTGGAGGGCATCTACGATGAACTCGAAAAGGTCAGCAGCCAGGTGCTATCCGGCGATGTGACCGACGCCATGGCCGGCGTGGTGCTCGGTGCCATTGCGCGCCATGAGGACATGAATGGCCGCATCCGCCGCAACGTCATGGACACACGGCGCGCCGTGAGTTTCATGATGCGCAGCAAGATGCTCAACGGCGAGCAGTTCGACGAGGCACGGCAGATCCTGCGCGACATCGATTCGCTGGACTCCCACACTGCCTTCCTGTTCGACAAGATCAACTTCCTGATGGATGCCACCGTCGGCTTCATCAACATCAACCAGAACAAGATCATCAAGATCTTCTCGGTGGCCAGCGTGGCGCTGCTGCCGCCCACGCTGATTGCCAGCATCTACGGCATGAACTTCAAGGCCATGCCCGAGCTGGACTGGTCCTGGGGCTACCCCTATGCCGTGCTGGTGATGGTGGCCAGCGCGCTGGGGCCGATGTGGTACTTCCGCAAGCGTGGTTGGCTCAAGTAAAAATAACTCGCAGCCCGCACGCAGATTGCGCAATAAGCTATACAAACTATAGCAGTTGCATCAGCTCGACGATGATGCCGCGGGCATAGACGCTGGCCACCTCGGTGACGAAGCGTGCAAAGTCCACGTGTGCGCTGTCATCCGCGCGGTCGGAGATGGTGCGCACGGCGGCAAAGGGCACGCCATAGTCGACACACACCTGCGCCACCGCCGCGCCTTCCATCTCCACGGCCAGCGGCCTGTGCCCCGCGCCCTGCAGGGCCTGCACGATGGCGGCGGATTCTGCAGCGCCGTTGACAAACCGGTCGCCACTGGCGATCAAGCCCAGATGCACGGCGGGGGCGGCACGCCCCGCTTGCGCCAAGGGCGGCAATGCCGCCTGGCAAGCCTGCACCAGACGCTCCGTCAAACCGGTATCACCAGCAAACACGGCCTGCCCGTACAGCGGAATCTCAAACCGGGGGAACAGCGGTGACGCGTCCATGTCGTGCTGCACAAACGCGTTGCCCACCACCACATCGCCCACCTGCACGCCCGGCCCCACGCCACCGGCCACACCGGTGAACACCACCCGGCCCACGCCAAAAACTTCGATGAGCGCCGCGGCGGTCGTGGCCGCAGCCACCTTGCCGATCTTCGACAAACCCAGCACCACGGGCCGGCCATGCAAGTGGCCGCACCAGAAATCACGGCCGGCACGCTGCACGCGACGGGGGTCTTGCAATTGCTCGACCAGGCCTTGCTGTTCTTCGGCCAGGGCACTGAGGATAGCGGTAGGGATGGTCATGGTGCGTCATCCTAGCGGCAATAAAAAAGCGGCACTAAGGCCGCTTTATAAGCACACTGAAAAGGCGTCATTTGTCGCGCAGTTCACGGCGCAGGATCTTGCCGACCGGTGTCTTGGGCAGCTCGGTACGGAACTCCACCACCTTGGGCTGCTTGTAGCCGGTCAGGTTGTCCTTGCAGTAGGCGCGCACGTCGGCTTCGGTCAGGTTGGGGTCCTTCTTGACGATGACCAGCTTCACCGCCTCGCCGGACTTGGCGTCGGCCACGCCCACGCAGGCGCACTCCATGACGCCGGGCATCTGCGCGACGACGTCTTCGAGTTCGGTCGGGAACACATTGAAGCCGCTGACCAGGATCATGTCCTTCTTGCGGTCCACGATCTTGAAGAAACCCTTCTCGTCGACGACGCCAATGTCGCCGGACTTGAAGTAGCCATCGGGCGTCATGACTTTCGCCGTTTCGTCCGGGCGTTGCCAGTAGCCGGCCATGACCTGCGGCCCCTTGATGGCGATCTCGCCAGACTGGCCGGCGGGCACTTCGTTGCCGTCGTCGTCCAGCAGCTTCAGGTAGGTGTTGGGCAGGGGCACACCGATGGTGCCGGTGTATTCCGTGGCCGTGACCACATTGCAGCTGGCGGACGGCGAGGTTTCGCTCAGGCCGTAGCCTTCGCAGATCGGGCAACCGGTCTTTTCGAACCACAGCTTGGCCACCGCGCTTTGCACCGCCGTGCCGCCACCGACCGCCACCTTCAGATGGCTCCAGTCCACGGTGTTGAAGTCCGGATGGTTGGCCAGCCCGTTGAACAGCGTGTTGACTGCCGGGAAGCTGTGGATGGTGTGCTTGGACAGTTCCTTGAGCACGCCGGGAATGTCGCGCGGATTGGGGATCAGGATCAGCTTGCCGCCAGTGCGCATGGACAGCATCATGCCCACGGTGAACGCAAAGATGTGGTACAGCGGCAGCGCGCACACGCCGGTGGGCTGCTCGTCGGCCGGCACCTTTTTCATGACCGGCTCGTTCCAGGCCTCGGACTGCAGCACGTTGGCGATGACGTTGCGATGCAGCAGCACGGCGCCCTTGGAGACGCCGGTGGTGCCGCCGGTGTACTGCAGCACGGCCACGTCGTCGGCCTTGGTGTCGGGCTTCTTGAACGGAGCCTTGGTGCCGCGGGCAACGGCTTCGTTGAAGCGCACCGCGCCGGGCAGGCTGTAGGCCGGCACCATCTTCTTGACGTTGCGCACCACATAGTTCACCAGCGCGCCCTTGAGCAAGCCCAGCTGGTCGCCCATGGCGCACAGCACCACATGCTTGACCGGTGTCGCGGCAATGCACTTCTCCAGCGTGGTGGCGAAGTTCTCGATGATGACGATGGCCTTGGCGCCGGAATCCTTGAGCTGGTGCTCCAGTTCACGCGGGGTGTACAGCGGGTTGACATTGACCACCACATAGCCGGCGCGCAGGATGCCTGCCACCGCCACCGGGTACTGCGGCACGTTGGGCATCATGATGGCGACGCGGTCGCCCTTGATCAGCCCCAGGCTCTGCAGGTAGCCGGCAAACGCCTGGCTCAGGCTGTCGGTCTGGGCATAGCTGACGTCCTTGCCCATGAAGCTGTATGCCGTGCGACCTGCATATTTGGTGAAGCTCTCCTCCATCAGGGCCACCAGCGAGGTGTACTGCGCGGTGTTGATGTCGGCCGGCATCCCTGGCGGGTAGCTCTTGAGCCAGATGCGGTCTGTCATGTCTTGTCTCCGTAGTTCAAAATTCGCAACCGCGTATTTTCGCGGTGTCGCCTGTGGCGCGGGCTTATGTTTTCCCTAATGCCCGCGCAGTCCTCACGCCTTGAGCGCGCCCAAAACCTCGTCTAGCATCTTCTTGGCATCGCCAAACAGCATGCGGTTGTTGTCCTTGTAGAACAGGGGATTGTCCACGCCCGCATAGCCCGAGGCCATGCTGCGCTTCATGACGATGGAGGTCCTGGCCTTCCACACCTCGAGCACCGGCATGCCGGCGATCGGGCTGCCCGGATCGTCCTGCGCCGAAGGATTGACGATGTCGTTGGCGCCAATGACCATCACCACGTCGGTGTCCGGGAAGTCTTCGTTGATCTCGTCCATCTCCATGACGATGTCGTAGGGCACCTTGGCCTCGGCCAGCAGCACGTTCATGTGGCCGGGCATGCGGCCGGCCACCGGGTGGATACCGAAGCGCACGTTGACGCCCTTCTCGCGCAGCGTGCGCGTGATCTCGAACACCGTGTGCTGGGCCTGGGCCACCGCCATGCCGTAGCCCGGCACGATGATCACGCTCTTGGACTCGCGCAGCAGTTCGGCCGTCTCGGTGGCGCTCACCGGCACGGCTTCGCCCTGGGGCTGGGCCGCTTCACCCGATTTGGCGGGGGTGCCGGCACCAGAACCAAAGCCGCCGGCAATCACGCTGATGAAGTTGCGGTTCATCGCGCTGCACATGATGTAGGACAGGATGGCGCCCGACGAACCGACCAGCGCACCGGTCACGATCAGCAGGTCGTTGGACAGCATGAAGCCGGTGGCCGCCGCAGCCCAGCCCGAATAGCTGTTGAGCATGGACACCACCACCGGCATGTCGGCGCCGCCTATGGCCATGACCATGTGCACACCGAACAGCAGCGCGATGACGGTCATCACGACCAGCGGTGTCATGCCCTCGGCCGCCGTGGGCGCATGAACGAAAGCCGCGCCAAACCAGATGACGATCAGCAGCCCGGCCAGGTTCAGCCAGTGGCGCGCCGGCAGCAGCAGCGGCTTGCCGCCGATGCGGCCGTTGAGCTTGCCGAAGGCGACGAGTGAGCCCGAGAACGTGACCGCACCGATCAGGATGCCGATGTAGATTTCCACTTCATGGATCAGCTTCTCGGCACCGGCGAAGGGCACCGAGGTGTCGACATAGCTGGCAAAGCCGACCAGGCAGGCGGCCAGGCCGACCAGGCTGTGCATCAAGGCCACCAGCTCGGGCATCTGCGTCATCTTCACGACCCGGGCGGCATACAGGCCAACGCCGCCACCGATCACCAGCGCACCGATGATCCAGGAAATGCCGGAGGCGCTGACGCGTGGGCCAAAAATGGTGGCCAGCACGGCCAGCGCCATGCCGACCATGCCGAACACATTGCCGCGGCGTGAGGTTTCCGGGTTGGACAGGCCACCCAGGCTCAGGATGAAAAGAATGGCGGCGCCCAGGTAGGAGACCGTAGCGAGACTTTGGGACATGGTCGTCTTTCTTATCTGTTCTTATTTGCGGAACATGGCCAGCATGCGGCGCGTCACCGCAAAGCCACCGAACATGTTGACGGCCGTCAGCACGATGCCGGCAAACGCCAGCCAGCGGATCAGCTCATCCGGCCGTCCACCCAGGCCGGCCTCCGGCGGCGCGATCTGCACCAGTGCACCGATGGCGATGATGCTGGAGATCGCATTGGTCACGCTCATCAGCGGCGTGTGCAAGGCCGGCGTCACATTCCATACCACCATGTAGCCGATGAAGCAGGCCAGCACGAACACCGTGAAATGCCCGAGGAACGCCACCGGCGCGTGCGCACCGATGAACCAGAAGGCGACGGCGGCGACGGCAAACAGAATCGCCAGCGTCTTCGCAGGCATGGGCGCACTGCTGCCGTGACCATGGCCACCCTTCTTCTCTGCCACCGGCGCGGCAGCCGGCTTGGGCGCAGGCACGGCGGCGGGTTTGAGCGGCGGGGCCGGCCAGGTGACGGTGCCGTCCTTGATGACGGTCAGGCCGCGGATGGCGTCGTCTTCCATGTTGATGTTGGCAACACCGTCCTTGGCCTTGCACAGCTCTTCGGTCAGACGGAACAGGTTGGTGGCGTACAGCGTGGACGACTGCTTGGCCAGGCGCGATGCCAGATCGGTGTAGCCGACGATGGTCACGCCATGCCGCACCACCGCTTCGCCCGGCACGGTCAGCTCGCAGTTGCCGCCCTGCTCGCCGGCCATGTCCACGATCACGCTGCCGGGCTTCATGGACTGCACCATCTCGGCGGTGATCAGCTTGGGCGCAGGCTTGCCCGGGATCAGCGCGGTGGTGATGATGATGTCGACTTCCTTGGCCTGCTGCGCATACATCGCGCGCTGTGCCTGCTGGAAGCCCTCGGACATGACCTTGGCATAGCCGCCGCCGCCCGAGCCCTCTTCCTCGTAGTCGACCTTGACGAACTCACCGCCCAGCGACACCACCTGGTCGGCCACTTCGGCGCGCGTGTCGTTGGCGCGCACGATGGCACCCAGGCTGGCCGCCGTGCCGATCGCCGCGAGGCCGGCCACACCGGCACCGGCGATGAACACCTTGGCGGGCGGCACCTTGCCCGCGGCGGTGATCTGCCCGTTGAAGAAACGGCCAAAGGCATTCGCCGCCTCGATGACCGCGCGGTAGCCGCTGACGCCGGCCATGGAGGTCAGCGCGTCCATCTTCTGCGCGCGGGACAGCGTGCGCGGCAGGGCGTCAATGGCCAGCACCGTGGCCTTCTTCGCGGCCAGCTGCTGCAGCAGTTCAGGGTTTTGTGCCGGCCAGATGAAGCTGACCAGCACCTGGCCTTCGCGCACTCGCGTCACTTCTTCGGGCGAAGGGCCGCGGACCTTGAAAACGATGTCGGACTGGGCCCAGAGTTCGGCCGCGGTGGCCACAACCTCGGCGCCTGCAGCGCGGTAGCTGTCGTCGCCAAAGTTGGCCAGCGCACCGGCACCCGACTCGACGACCACCCTAAAGCCCAGCTTGACCAGTTTCTCCACGACATCGGGCACCGTCGCCACACGTTTCTCGCCAGGGAATATTTCCCGGGGAACACCGATACGCTGTCCTTTTTCAGGGGCAACACTGGTTTGCATGAAGCGACTCCTCTACGTGGATTTTTTAGGCTGGCTCAAAGCACGGCTTTCGCCAACGGTAAGGTTCACGAAAGGTATCTCGGCGGCAACTTTAACTGAATTTGCCCAGGCAAAACGCCCCCCAGCCGCCCTCGGGACAGCATGCGGCGCAAAACAGTTTCGCCCTGCATGCCCATAATCCGGCATGGATACACGCTGGAAACCCAATGTCACCGTGGCCGCCGTCATCGAGCGCGACGGCCGCTTCCTGCTGGTCGAGGAACACACTGCCGACGGCCTGCGCCTGAACAGCCCGGCCGGCCACCTGGACCCGGCCGAGTCGCCCGAACAAGCCTGCGTGCGCGAAGTGCTGGAGGAAACCGCACACCCGTTCACGCCCGCTGCGCTCGTGGGCGTGTACCTGTCGCGCTTCCAGCGCGGGGCCGAGGACATCACCTACCTGCGTTTTGCCTACTGCGGCAGCGTCGGCAACCCAGACCCTGAGCGGCCGCTGGACACTGGCATCGTGCGCACACTGTGGATGACCGAAGCTGAGATCCGCGCCTGCCCCGAGCGCCACCGCAGTGCGCTGCTGTTGCGTTGCCTGGACGACTACCTGGCCGGGCGGCGCTACCCGCTGTCACTGGTGACCACCGACGCCTCGGTCTACCAGCCCGAGATCCGCTAGTGGACGGCGCCAGCACCTTCGCCCTGCTGGGCGCGGCGGCCTTGGGCGCTGGGGTACTCAATGCCATTGCCGGCGGCGGCAGCTTTCTGACCTTTCCCGCGCTGGTACTGGCCGGCGTGCCGCCCATTGCGGCCAATGTCACCAGCGCCCTGGCGGTCAGCCCCGGCTATCTGGGCGGCGTGCTGGGATTCAAGGCCGAACTGCGCGCGCTGGACCGCACACTGCTGCGCCGCGAAATTCTGCTGTCGGCGCTGGGTGGCGTCTGCGGGGCCCTGCTGTTGCTGGTCACGCCGGCACGGCTGTTCTCCGGGCTGGTGCCGTGGCTGCTGCTGTTTGCGACGGCCCTGTTCGCGCTCGGCCCCAGCCTGCTACGGCGCAGCGGCGGGCAGCCCGCGGACACGGCCCGCTGGCGCGCGCCGGGCCTGTTTCTGGTGGCGGTCTATGGCGGCTACTTCAACGGCGGGCTGGGCATCTTGCTGATGGCGCTGTACACGCTGACTGGCGAGTCACGCCTGCACACCGTCAATGCGCTGAAAAACCTCAACTCCTTCGTGCTGTCGGTGCTGTCCGTGGTGGCCTTTGCCTGGGCCGGCGCCATTGTCTGGCGTGAAGCAGCGCTGATGATGGTCGCGGCCACGCTGGGCGGCTTTGCCGGCGCCCGGCTGGCGCGCCGGCTGCCGGTGCAGTGGGTGCGCGCCATAGTCATCGCCACCGGCCTTGCCATGAGCATGGTGTTTTTCCTGCGCACGCATTGAAAAACCGGGGCCTGCCTACAATTTGGCCCTATGAAAAAGCAAAGGGTCGTGGTGGGTTTGAGTGGCGGGGTGGACTCCGCGGTGACCGCCCACCTCCTCAAACAACAGGGCCATGAGGTCGTCGGCATCTTCATGAAGAACTGGGAAGATGACGACGACAGCGAATACTGCTCGTCCAACATCGACTTCGTCGACGCCGCTGCCGTGGCCGACGTCATCGGCATTGAGATCGAGCACGTCAACTTCGCCGCCGACTACAAGGACCGCGTGTTCTCCGAGTTCCTGCGCGAATACCAGGCCGGGCGCACGCCCAACCCGGACATCCTGTGCAACGCCGAAATCAAGTTCAAGGCCTTTCTGGACCACGCCATGCGCCTGGGCGCAGAAAAGATCGCTACAGGTCATTACGCCCGGGTTCGCCGCGTTGCGGCAAACCCGGGCGATGCCCTTGGCCAAGCTGGAACATCGCACGCTGCCGCGCGCGATGGCGCCCTCGACCCTGCCTGGCGCTACGAGCTGCTCAAGGGCCTGGACCCGGCCAAGGACCAGAGCTACTTCCTGCATCGCCTGAACCAGGCGCAGCTGTCCAAGACGCTGTTCCCCGTCGGCGAGCTGCGCAAGACCGAAGTGCGCCGCATCGCCGAAGAAATGCAGCTACCCAATGCCAAGAAGAAGGACTCCACCGGCATCTGCTTCATCGGCGAGCGCCCGTTCCGCGAGTTCCTGAACCGCTACATCTCCAAGGAGCCCGGCCCCATCAAGGACGCCAAGGGCCGCACCATCGGCCAGCACGTGGGTCTGTCCTTCTACACCCTGGGCCAGCGCCAGGGCCTGGGCATCGGCGGGCTGAAGGCCAAGGGTGCGCAACGCGGCGGCGGCGAGCACGCGCCGTGGTTCGTCGCACGCAAGGACATGGAGGCCAACACCCTGTGGGTGGTGCAAGGCCATGACCACCCGTGGCTGCAGTCCCTGACACTGCAGGCCCAGGACGCCAGCTGGGTGAGCGGCGCGGCCCCTGCGGGCATCGCGGCCCTGGCCGCCAAGACCCGCTACCGCCAGAGCGACGCGGCCTGCCAGCTGGACCATGCCACGGCACAGGCATTCGGCCTGCAGTTCAGCGAGAACCAGTGGGCCGTGACGCCGGGCCAGTCTGCCGTGCTGTACGACGGTGACGTGTGCCTGGGCGGCGGCGTCATCGCAGCCGCCGACACCCAGCCCGCAGCGGCCTGAAGCCGCTAGCCGGCGTGCGTGGTGCGCCGGATCAGCCCTTCCTGTGCCACACAGGCCACCAGTTGGCCGTCGCGGTTGAAGATGTTGCCCCGGTTCAGCCCGCGCGCATGGCCGGATACCGGGCTGTCGCAGGTGTACAGCAGCCAGTCGTCGATGGCGAAGTCCCGGTAGAACCACATTGCATGGTCCAGGCTGGCCGTCACCATGTCCGGCTGGTAGTAGGTGACGCCGTGTGGCCGCAGGCAGGTGCTCAGCAGACTGAAGTCCGACGCATAGGCCAGCAGACATTTCTGCAAGGCCGGGTTGGCAGGCACCGGCCCTGCCGCACGGAACCACAGATGCTGCACAGGGTCCTTGACGACAGGCTGCAGCGGGTTGACCGGGTCCACCGGCCGTATCTCTATGGCCAGGTCGCGTGTGACCGCGGGTGCAGTCTCCTCCGGGATCAGCTCCGGCACCGGCCGTGTGGTGTTGATGAAGCTGGCCAGCGCCTCCGGTGGCGGCACATCCGGCATCGTGGCCTGGTGCGCCATGCCGCCTTCGTTGACCTGGAACGACGAGGACAGGATCAGGATGGCCTGGCCGTCCTGCGACGCCGTCACGCGGCGCACGCTGAAGCTGCTGCCGTCGCGGATGCGGTCCACGGTGTAGTCGATCGGCGCGCGCGGATTGCCGCCGCGGATGAAATAGGCGTGCATCGAATGCGCATGGCGCTGTTCACAGGTATTGCCGGCCGCCACCAGCGCCTGACCCAGGATGTGGCCGCCAAACAGGTTGCGAAAGCCCAGGTCCAGGCTCTGCCCGACATAGTGGTCCGGCTTGACGGGCGTGAGTTCGAACAGGCCCAGGAGCTGGGCGAGCGCGCTGCTGCTGGCGGTGGTGATGGGCACCGCTTTCACGGCAACTTCGGATGGCTTTGGCATTGCTGCGAACGGAAATGGATTCCCGTGGATTGTAGGGAGCGCACCTGGACGCCAGGCGCGGTTGACCGGCCTTGATGGAGAATCTGTGCTCCATCATGAAGCGCCGCCAACTTCTTTTGTCATCTGCAATGGCGGTCATGCCCCCGCTCAGGGTAGGTGCAGCCCCCGCGCCGGACACGGGCTTGGCGGCTGTCGCACTGGCGAAGGGGGAGCATGTTTGCGGCATGGCCTTTGGTCAACTGGTCGCGGGTGTCGCCCAGCCGCCGCAATCCGCCAGCGGCTGCGGCCTGGCGACGGACAGTGACGCCATCTATCAGGCTGCCTCTCTGTCCAAACCGGTGTTCGCCTACCTGGTGCTGAAGCTGGTCGCCAACCAGGCCCTGGCGCTCGACACGCCGGTGGCCCGCTACCTTCCCCAGGGCTATGTGCACCGGCAAAACCTCTTTGCACTGCACCAGACACCGGTACAGGACATATTCCCCACCGCGCAGTTGCAGAAAATCAGCGTGCGCATGCTGCTGACCCATTCGTCGGGCTTGCCCAACTGGTCGGGCAATGGGCCACTGGTGCCCGCGTTCGCCCCAGGTTCCAGCTGGCAGTATTCCGGCGAAGGCTATGTGCTGTTGCAAAGGGTCGTGGAGGCTGTCACCGGCGCGGCGCTGGAGCAACTGGCCGAGCAGCTTGTCTTTGCACCGCTGGGCATGCGGCACAGCGCGTTTTATCTGACCGACGCAGTGTCCGTCCGGCTGGTCCCGGGCCAGCCCTCGGCGGGCAAGGCGCGGCAACTGCGCTTTCCGTTTGCCATTGCATCAAGCTCGCTGTACACCAGCGCCAGCGACTACCTGGCGTTCATGGCCGCCATTCTGGAAGAAGGCGGCATGGCATCACGCATCGTCGAACAGGCGGTGCCTGTGCCAAGGTCTGCGGGCTTGCTGTGGGGGCTGGGCTGGGGTATCGAGCAGAGCGCAGCGGGAACCTACCTCTGGCATTGGGGCAACAACCCGGGCTACCGCGCGCTGGTGATGCTGTCCTTGACTTCGCGCGACGGCGTCGTCGTGTTCACCAACAGCGACGAGGGCATGCCAGTGGCGAAGGCGCTGATCCAAGCTGCGCTACCGGGCGCACACGAGGCGCTCCGGTTCGGACTGGTGGAGTAGGCGGCCCGCAAAAAAAAGGGCCGCGGCATTGCGCCGGTGGCCCTTTGTTAACACAACCAATTAAAGGTAATCCCTAGAACGGAATATCGTCATCCATGTCGTCAAACCCGCTGGCCGGGCGCGGTGCCGGCGCCTGGCGCGGTGCGGGGGCTGCCGCACGAGGGGCGGCGGCCGGTGGCGCAGCGCGGCGCGGGGCTTGCTGGTAACCGCCGCCTTCGTCACCACCGTCGCTGGGGCCACCCATGCCTTCACGGCCGCCGAGCAGTTGCAATTCGGTGGCGATGATGTCCACGGTGTTCTTTTCGACGCCGGACTGGTCGGTGTACTTGCCGTACTTCAGGCGGCCTTCCACGTAGATGGGACGGCCTTTCTTGACATATTCACCGGCGATTTCGGCCAGACGGTCATAAAAGGTGACGCGGTGCCACTCGGTGGTTTCAATGCTTTCGCCGGTGTTCTTGTCCTTGCGGCGGCTGCTGGTGGCCACGCTGACATTGGCCACGGCCTGGCCAGACGGCAGGTAGCGGATTTCGGGGTCGCGCCCACAGTTGCCGACCAGAATGACTTTGTTCACAGATGCCATGGTTTTCTCCAGATAAGCGGATGATTATCCTGCGTTTAGGGCCGTTCCCGTCCCGGCTGCGGCCGGGGCCTGCATAGGCCAGGCCAGCACCAGCCAGGCCAGCATCGCCGCCGCACAGGCGCCAAACAGGCCCGCCGGCCCGGCATGCTTGACCAGCCAGCCGCCGGCCGCTCCGCCGGCAAACAGCCCCAGCGACTGCAGGGTGTTGTAGACGCCCAGCGCCGCCCCCCGGGCATGCGCGGGGGCGGCCCGCGAGGCCAAGCTGGGCTGGCTGGCCTCCAGCACGTTGAAGCCGCAGAAGAAAGCAAACAGCAGCACGGCCAGCTCCGCCACCGAGGGCACATGCGCCGCCAGCAGCATCAGCGCCAGCTGCACCAGCGCAATCAGGCCCACCGCCGCCAGGAACACGGCACGCAGGTAGCCGCGCTTTTCCAGCGGGAACAAGGTGGCGCCCATGACCACGAAGGACAGCAGCGTGGCCGGTAGGTAGACCCACCAGTGGTGTTCCTTGGCCAGCCCGGCCTGCACCAGCAGCGTCGGCAGCGCCACCCACATGGCCAGCTGCACCGCGTGCAGCACAAATACGCCCAGGTTCAGGCGCAAGAGCGTGGGCTGGCGCAGCACGGCACGCAACCCGCCGCGCGACGCCTGTGCGTGCACGGCCGGCTCAGCCGGCACCCACCACAGCACGACGGCCACACCGCCGAGTGCCAGCACGCAGGTCAGGCCGAACATGCCGCCCAGGCCCAACGCCGCGTCCAACAGCGGCGACAGCACCAGCGACAGCGCAAACACCAGGCCGATGCTGGCCCCGATCACGGCCATGGCCTTGGTCCGCACGGTGTCGCGCGTCTGGTCGGCCAAGAGCGCCGTGACGGCGGCCGAGATGGCGCCCGCGCCCTGCACCGCGCGGCCCGCCACCAACCAGCCCAGCGTGGGCGCCAGCGCCGCCAGCAGGCTGCCGGCAGCAAACACCAAGAGGCCCAGCACCAGGACGCGCTTGCGGCCCAAGCGGTCGGACGCCAGGCCGAAGGGGATCTGCAGCAGCCCCTGGGTCAGGCCATAGACGCCCATGGCCAGCCCGACCAGGGCGGGGTCGTCGCCGCCGGGATAGTGGCGCGCCTCCAGCGAGAACACCGGCATGACCAGGAACAGGCCCAGCATGCGCAAGGCAAAGAGCAGGGCCAGCGAGGCGCTGGCGCGACGCTCCAGGGGCGTCATGGCGGTATCGGGCAGGGCGGGCGTAGGCACAACAGGCGCTTGGGGGCAAAAGACGGCGCCAACCCCGGGGCGGGCAGCGCAAGCCGACATTGTCTATCATGGCGGGTTACTCTTTTGGCGGCCAAGAACTTGAACTCTCCCACTGACGACGGCAAGTACCTTGCCAGGGCGCTACAGCAGCAAACCATCAGCGTACGCGGTGCCCGCACCCACAACCTGAAGAACATCGACCTGGACATTCCGCGCAACCAGCTGGTGGTGATCACCGGGCTGTCCGGCTCCGGCAAGTCCAGCCTGGCGTTCGACACGTTGTACGCCGAAGGGCAGCGCCGCTATGTGGAGAGCCTGAGCACTTACGCACGCCAGTTCCTGCAGCTGATGGACAAGCCCGATGTGGACATGATCGAGGGTCTGTCGCC
>JACXTT010004706.1_pt1 | contig 20186 bp, 23 predicted proteins | sample 9270951 | NCBI WGS metagenome assembly JACXTT01 (sample SAMN15532306, study PRJNA645909) | rock metagenome | isolation source: weathered quartz diorite | place: Puerto Rico | collected 2017-06-21 | reverse complement strand
GGCGGCTATTTGTGTAAGGGCAAAGCACAACAATATCGGCAGTGTCTTTTTCATGATGAATGTTTTTGGATAAAAGGTTATGGCTGGGTGTTTTTTTCCTGTTTAAATAAACGATACGAATACACGCAGGGTATAAGCGTTAATACAATAATAGCGGAGATGAATACCGGCATCCATGCCTCCATGGAAATAAACATACCGGCAACGGCCAATGCCAGCCCACCCCAAAACCAAAGCCTGCCTGCCAATTGGTGGGTTTGCCGCCAGTTAAATTCGCTGTTCAATGTCCAGGGCAACCGGATGCCGGCAAAATAATTGGGCTTAAGCGCGGGAAGGTAATTACCAATAAAAGCAAACAGCAAACCGATAGCAGGCTGAAGCAATCGTAAAGACGTATGCCCCTCTGAAGCGGAAGACACAATGATCAGCAGGTTTAATACAGAAATGAACGCTACAACCACCAGCCCAAGCCGGCCAAAGCTGGCAGGCGGGGTAGTGGCGTACCGCTTTGGATCAATTTTATGAATATTCTTCAGCAGCAGGTAAGCCAGGAACGAAACACCCGCCAGCAGCAGGGCTACCATTAATAAGGTAGATTTGGGGCCCGTTTTATCCGGCTGCATGTGAAGATTATAATGAATGGGCACAATAGCCGGGATGCTGTTCCACGTTAGGGCCAGGTACAGTATCGGTGCTGCAGCAATAAGCAGCACTACTATAATAAAAGGAAAAGAAGACGATTTCATATATGCGTGCTTTGGTTATTTCTTTTTGGTTTTGAACTGCAGGAACCATTTTACAATATCATCCACCACGGTAGTATTTAACGAATAATAAATAAACTGCCCTTCTTTGGTAGCTTCTACCAGCCCGGCCTGTTTGAGCAGGTCAAGATGGTGAGAGATACTGGGTTTTGATATGTCAAACTGGTCGGCAATCTCCCCTGCCGTAAGGTCCTTAACCCGCAGTAGTTCAAGTATTTCGCGCCGGGTGCTGTCATTCAGGGCTTTAAAAAGCAGGTTCATGAATTGTATTTAGATAGTTATATATTTAGACAAATATCTAAATACTACCCCATATTTCCAAATCATTTTTCGTGGTTTGTTCACCGCTCAACACCGTATTTTTATTTTAACGCTTGCTTAACCGGTTTTATATTTTCTTTAAGAAACATGCTGAAATGCCTGGCTGTAAAGGGTTTCAGGATACAAAATCTGGTCATTGGCCCCTGTAACCTGCCGTTCCTTTAACCTCCTGTAAGGTTGCGCACCGGTAATCCGAATTTGCTTGTGCATGGCTGTAACATAAATACTTTTGTTGCGTCTTATACAGCAGACAAGAAAAAAACACTATTCAAATACATTTTAAAAACAAGTATCATGAAGAAGATTATCCTTTCAATGGCCCTGGCCGTTGCCGTTCTTGGTTCAGCATTTGCCACTCCTGCAGATAGAGAACCTTCTGTCATCGTAAAAGAAGCGTTCTCCAAAGAGTTCACCGGTATAAAAGAGGTACAATGGAATAATGTACCGGGCGAAGGTATTTATGAAGCTAAGTTTACGTTCAACAATGAAACGCTCCAGGCTTATTTTACCACGGAAGGTGAATTTTTAGGCACTACCCGCCTTATTTCCCAATCGCGCCTGCCGGTACTGGTTGCCAACGAACTGGCAAAGCAATACCCTAACGCACACGTAGTCAGTGTGTTTGAACACAGCATGCCCGAGAGCCTTGCTTATTATATTACTGTTACCACTGAAAAAGGCGGACTGGCATTAAAAGCCACTGGTAACGGAGAATTGACCGTTTATAAAAGGTACAAACCATAAACTGTAACAAAAACTACAGGCCTGCGTCTGATAGTATGTACAACCAATTAACAACGTATAAAACAATCAACAATGAAAAAGATAATTATAGGACTGGTATTAGGGAGTGTGTTACTCGTCAATACCGCCTTTGCCGCAAACAACGACAATGTAAATGAAAAAGTAGCCGCCGCCTTCAAACATGAATTTGTACAGGCAAAAGAAGTAAGCTGGTCAAAAGCCGACAACTACTTCAAGGCCGTATTCAAACTGAATGAAGATGTGCTCACCGCGTATTTTTCGGAAGATGGTGAACTGATGGGTGTAATTCGCAACCTGTTATCAACCGAATTACCTATCGGCCTTCAAACCTCCCTGCGCAAATCGTACAATGGATACTGGATTTCCGATTTGTTTGAATATGCCAAACAGGACAGCTCGGGTTATTTTATTACCATTGAAAATGCCGGCGAGCGCATTACGCTGCAGGCTACCGATGGCAGAAACTGGACCGTTTACCAAAAGTCCAAAAAGCAATAGCAGTCGTTTTCTTTCTCTATAGTTTTTGTTGGAAGTGGAACAACCCCGCAGGTTACTGTGGGGTTCTCTTTTTTGTAAATGCAGCGCATACCCGGGCAGCGACCCCGCCGGCATGCTCTATATTGGGGTGGCTCTTTGCTGACCTGTTAGATTATACCCTAACGGGTATAAACCTGCCCGATTTTAAGCTTATTATACCCGAACGGGTATAAAATTGTATAAAATGATTATCTTTATACCCGAACGGGTATAATTATGAATAATAAAAACATCTCCAGCTTTATTAAATATCAGCGGGGCGTATTAAAAATGACCCAGGAGGAGCTGGCTGAAAGAGCTGGTGTTGGCCTGCGATTTATTCGCGAATTGGAGCAAGGTAAGGAATCGTTGCGAATGGATAAGGTGAACCAGGTGCTGGCCCTTTTTGGCCGTACGCTTTCCGCCGCCAGCGGAAAAATAACTGACCCCTATGATATACTGATGTATCATTTTAACAGGAGCGTGCATGTTCTCTTAAAAAACAAGACGGAGTTATTTGGATTTATTATTGATGACGTGAAAGATAATAAAACCAATGCCATTGTGGGTTGGGAATTCGTCACCAACAATCATGCAATTGCCTACCGGAAAACGGCACGGGAGGATTTAAAGCAAATTATAGACCATGCCGATATTGAACGCATAGAAAACATCGATTGATGAGACGGGAAGGAAAGGTATTATATAAAAATAAGCCGGCGGGTACTGTGTGGCAGGACGACGAAGGATATGGGTTTGCATATAACAAATCGTATTTGCAGCAGCAGCACGCAGCCCCTGTTAGCCTGACGCTGCCTTTAAGGGAAGCTCCCTACCTGTATAAAACGATGATACCCTTTTTTGATGGGCTGATCCCGGAAGGCTGGCTGCTGGATATAACAGTTAAAAACTGGAAAGCGGACCCGAGGGATCGAATGGGTCTTTTGTTGATTGCCTGCGCGGATTGTGTTGGCGCAGTAAGTATTGAACCGATTGAAACCAGGGAGGAATAATGCAACATCGTTGTTTATATTGCTACCAGCCATTGCCTGCAAACGGGACAGACTTCCACCCAAAATGCAGCAAAGCGTTTTTTGGGACCAGCACAGCACCTGCGCTTGACTATCGGCTTGATGAAATGGAAGCGCTGGCAAGCCAGGAAGTTGCGCAGCGCATAACCGTTACGGGTATTCAGCCAAAGCTGTCGCTTACTGTAATAAAGGAGCCGAACAATCCTAAACACGGGCGCTTTACCATTGTAGGCCTATGGGGCGAATATATTTTAAAACCTCCTACTGCCATTTTTGCACATTTGCCGGAAAACGAAGATGTAACCATGCACCTTGCGGCTTTGTTTGGCATCCCCACGGCGGCGCATAGCCTGGTACGACTGAAGAGTGGAGAACTGGCATACATTACCAAACGGTTTGACAGGGAAAACGGCGATAAACTGGCGGTGGAAGACTTGTGCCAGCTTACCGAAACGCTGACGGAAGATAAGTACAGGAGCTCGATGGAAAAGGCAGGGAAGCACATCGCTAAATTTTCTGACAGGCCGGGATTGGATGTTGCCATATTTTTTGAAACAGCGTTGTTTTGCTATTTAACAGGCAACAGGGACATGCACTTAAAAAACTTCTCCCTGTTGACCAGGGATAAAACTGTGCTTGCGCCGGCTTATGACCTGCTTTGTACAAAAATTGTGATGCCGGAGGATAAAGATGATATGGCCCTCACTATTAACGCCAGGAGGAGAAGGTTGAAAAAAAACGATTTCGATTGCCTGGCCAAAAACCTGCATATCCCGGAAAAGAGTATGGAAAATGTGTATACGAAATTCAAAAGAAAGATAAAGGAGGTGAACGCCTTACTGGATATATCTTTTTTGCCAACCGGGTTAAAAGAGGCATATAAAGAAGTGCTTACGGAAAACGCGGGAAAAATTGAGCTGGGGTAGAAAAGCACAGGGCAGGTACTCAATCACACAAAGCTACTCAGCACCTTGCGCAGAAGCATGGTATTACCTATACCACCTGGAGAGCAAAATGGGGGAATACCTGGTGGATGGCGCATACCCCAAAACCAGTTTATGGTTAAAATCTTCAAAACGATAGGTAAGAATAGAAGATACGTTTTATTTGTAGTTTTGCACCTATGTATAGCAAGGCGCTAACAACCGCAATCCGGCAGATGACGGATCTTTCTGATGCGGACAACGCGTTGTTTAACGCAGTAATGAGCTCAAGGCGTTTCAAAAAAGGGGAAATCGTCCTGCAGGAAGGCATGGTATGCCGCGCCGTCTATTTTGTGGAACAGGGTTACCTGCGCACCTATTATAGTAAGGAAGATGGCAGCATTGTTAACCTCAACTTTACTTTTGAGGGAGAGTTCACTAGCAGTTTAAAAAGCGCCATCAGCCGTGAACCGTCTAAAATGTCTATTGAGGCCGGGGAAGATACTCTCCTTTGGATATTCGACCTCAATAAGCTCTCTCCCGAAATGAAATCCCATCCCTCAATCAACCGGTTCATTCGCCGCACAACCATGCAAATGCTGCTGGCTTCCGAAGCCCGCGGCAATCTCCTGAAAATCTATACGCCCACAGAACGTTACCACTACATTGAACGGAATGTACCGCATGTCCTGCAGCGGGTTTCGCTTTCCCACCTGGCCTCCTTTCTCGGCGTAAGCCGTGAAACATTGAGCCGCATACGCGCAAAAAAAGTATAACCGCTTGCCGATTGTGACTTTTGACGCAGGCTCATCCGGCCGCTTATCGTCATCTTTGCGCATCAACTTTCAATTTATGGAATGGTATCAGTACGTTGCCTGTTTTTTTGCAGGCTTATTTTTAGCCAACGTTGTGCCGCATTTTATTGCAGGTGTTTCAGGCAATAAATTCCCCACGCCGTTTGCCAACCCGCCTGGCCGGGGTTTGTCCTCAGCGACCACGAATGTGATTTGGTCGCTGGTCAATCTCGTTATTGGTTTTCTTTTGTTCCGGGCCGGCCATTTGGCAGCGGGCGAGACGCTTTCCCTGCTGCTGTTTTTTGCAGGCATCACGGTCATCAGTATATTTTCAAGCAAACATTTCAGCCATAAACACCAGGAATAATATATGGCAGCCGGCACATTCCGTTCATTCCGCAATCGCAATTACACCTTATTCTTCTGCGGGCAAACGGTGTCGCAAATCGGCACCTGGATGCAGCGCACAGCCGTAAGCTGGATGGTTTACACGCTCACCCACTCCGCTTTTATGCTGGGGCTCACCGTTTTTGCACAGCAATTTCCGTCGTTTCTTTTTTCGCTCTGGGGTGGCATCGTTGCCGACCGGTATCGTAAGTACCGGGTGTTATTGGCCACACAAACCGCGTCCCTGCTTCAGGCGGTGTTGCTGGCCGCACTGGCGTTGTTGCATCGCGATACGGTTTGGGCTATCCTGGCGCTGAGTGTGGTATTGGGGGTTATTAATGCCTTTGACATACCTGCGCGCCAGCCTATGATCCATGAAATGCTCGACGATCCCGGCGACCTTACCAATGCCTTGTCGCTAAACTCAGCTATGGTGAATATGGCCCGGCTGGTGGGCCCCGCCCTGTCGGGGATCATCCTTCAAAACTTCGGGGCCGGAGTTTGCTTTACGCTCAATGCGCTTAGTTTTTTGGCTGTATTAACATCCCTGCTGCTGATGAAATTACCACAACAACCGGCAGCACAAGCTAAAAGCAACACAACCGCCGCTCTTACTGAAGGGTTTATCTACCTGAAACACACACCCGGAATCAGCATAACGCTTTTATTCCTGGTGCTGGCAAGCTTATTCATATTGCCTTACAATACGCTTTTGCCCGTCTTTGCAAAAGTTATCTACAAGGGAAACGCTACTACCTTCGGCTATATCAACAGTTTTATGGGCGCCGGGGCTATGGCAGGCACTTTTTTCCTTGCATCGCTTAAGCCCGGTATAAACCTTAGGCGTGTGCTGCTCCGGAGCGCCGTTTTGCTTGGGCTATCACTTATCTTTTTTTCCAGGGTGAGCAGCTTTCCATTGGGCATGGTCGCGGCGGTTCTTTGCGGTTTCAGCACCCTGTGCATCAGTACGGGTTGTATTACCATTGTACAGGTGGAGTCTGCCAAAAATATGCGGGGCAGGATGATGAGCTATGTGGCAATGGGGTATTTCGGTATGCTGCCCCTGGGCAGCTTGCTGATTGGCGCCCTGTCTCAAAAAACAGGAGCGCCGGGTACAATTCTAGGCGAGGGCGTAGCAGCACTTATTATAGCGGCTTGCTTTTCCAGGTTTTTAAGGAGCCCCCGAAGCGAAAAAGAAAAAAAGGAAGATCATTTAATCCCTTAAATGATTTACTATACGAAGGACAAATTTTAAGTAGATGATTAATTTAACATCCTAAAAAACAAATGGAAAACAATACAACAAACACCGCCCTGCTGGTTATGGATATGCAGCAGGGCATATTGGGCGGCTACCCGGGTGCTGCGCCCCTGGTGGTTAAGGTGGCGAAAGCAATAGCAGGTGCCCGCGCCCGGCAACTACCTGTGATCTATGTCGTCATCGGTTTCCGCAGTGGAGCACCGGAAGTAAGCCCGAACAATAAAAGCCTTAGTGCAAGAAAGGCGGCATTTGGCGCTATCAATATGGAAGACTTTATGAAAGTCCATCCTGGCATTGCGCCACAGGAAGAGGATATTACCGTTATTAAACGTCGCTTTAGCGCCTTTACCGGCAGTGATCTCGAAGTAATACTAAGGTCATTAAACGTGCAGCACCTGGTACTGACCGGTATCGCTGCCAGCGGGGTAGTATTGGCAACGCTTATTGAAGCAACGGATAAGGATTATCGCCTTACGGTATTGTCCGATTGCTGCACCGACCCGGAAGAAGAAGTACAGCAGTTGCTGCTGGCAAAGATTTTCAGCAGGCGGGCAAGCATACTGACAGTTGAAGAATGGTGCAAGCAGTAGCAATCGACCGCCCTGGCGCCGCTTAAATTAACCCATATATAAGGTTGAATAATTCGTGCAATAGAGTATTTTTGCGGTCCCGTTAACCCGGGGCATAAAAATACCACCATGAGCAAAGGACCCGTTTCCAATTTTATAGAGCATCACTACCGTCACTTCAATGCAGCTGCATTAATGGATGCCGCCAAAGGATATGAAACACATTTGCTGGAAGGCGGCAAAATGATGGTTACCCTGGCAGGGGCTATGAGCACGGCCGAGCTGGGCCTTTCGCTGGCCGAAATGATACGGCAGGATAAAATTGCCATTATCAGCTGTACCGGCGCCAACCTGGAAGAAGACATCATGAACCTGGTGGCCCACAGCCATTACAAGCGCGTGCCCAACTACCGCGATTTGAGCCCGCAGGAAGAATGGGACCTGCTCGAAAATCATTACAACCGCGTTACCGATACCTGCATACCCGAAGAAGAAGCGTTTCGCCGGCTGCAACAGCACATTCATAAAATATGGAAAGAAGCCGATGACAAAGGCGAACGTTATTTTCCGCACGAGTACATGTACAAAATGCTGCTGAGCGGTGTGCTGGAGCAGTATTATGAAATAGAACCCAAAAACAGCTGGATGCTGGCCGCCGCCAAAAAGAACATTCCTATTGTGGTGCCGGGCTGGGAAGACAGCACTATGGGAAATATTTTTGCTTCTTACGTCATCAAGGGGCAGCTTAAAGCATCTACCATGAAAAGCGGTATTGAATACATGGTATGGCTGAGCGAATGGTACCGCGGCAATTCTTCCGGCAAAGGCGTTGGCTTTTTCCAGATCGGCGGTGGTATTGCCGGCGATTTTCCTATATGCGTAGTGCCCATGATGTACCAGGACCTGGAATGGCATGATGTGCCCTTCTGGAGCTATTTCTGCCAGATTTCCGATTCCACTACGTCTTACGGTTCTTATTCCGGCGCGGTACCCAATGAAAAAATTACCTGGGGCAAGCTGGACATCAATACACCCAAGTTTATTGTAGAAAGCGATGCTACCATTGTGGCGCCGCTGATATTTGCGTGGATACTGGGGTGGTAGGCGGGGTGCCTCAGGCGCAGTTTTTCATACAATAATATAAAAGAGGAGGAGTTCACGGAGCAGTAATGCGCTGTGAGCTCCTCCTCTTTTTTGCCTGTGGGTATTCCAGTCTTTTGCAAAAGGGCATTTAGGGAGTATCTTAGGGTATACTAAACTAATAAAAGATATATAAATAGAATAAATAATGTATATAAGCCATAGATAAGCCGTCCCTCTAAGATACGGCTTATCTATGGCTTATATACGGGTTATATACAGTTTATCTATGGCTTATTATATAAGAAAACCATTAGTTGAATTTCAGACGCTCCAACGATGGCAGCGGTTGAGTTGGTGCGGAATGGCTGTTTGCCGGCGGGAAATTTTCGGCGCGGAATTGCCTTATTTTAATAAATTTTGCCGGTGCCGGGTTTGTTTTACTGACCCGGGTTGTTTGTTGAACGGATAGTAAACCACGCAGAAATGGTTGAATTAAATATTTTTCCGGTGAAACGCATTAAAAGCCTCGTCCTCCTATTGCATATTCCTGCTATCCTGCTGTTGCCACTGGCATCAAAATCACAGGATTGCCCACCCGTAAAAATAGCAGACTTCCCAAAGAATGATCTTCCATCCACTTCCGACCTCGCACATATAAAGCAGGAGAAATCGTACAAATATTATTATGGCGTAGGGGTTCCTGTTGATTATATAAAAGCGCGCAAGCTTGCCTTTCTTGAAATGGAAAAGGAGGGCAATAAGGATGGCGATTTTGAAGGCTCCTCTATTTTAATGATGCTTTATGCCAATGGCCTGGGGGTAAAACGCAACCTTGATATTTGCATCCGGCTGGCCTGTGCAAATGTAGGCGGGGCCGATGCTGAAATAGAACAACGGGTGCAGCATTTAAAAGACATTAGGGCCGGCACTTCCAAAGAACGCTTTGATCTTTGCGACGATATCACCAGCGGTTATATGGAAGGCATGTGCCAGTCGGTGCAGTCGGAAATAGCGGCCATAAAAAGAAAAGCCGCGTTGAATGCGGTGATTAAAAACTGGCCAAAACAGGATCTGCTGGCCTACGAAAAGTTGCGGAAAGCTGTTTCCGCTTTCTTTGACGAACGATTGCTTTCTGAAGTAGATATATCAGGAACCGCGCGTGCCGCCATAGAACTGGAAGAATCGGACGCGCTGGAAGATGGTTTCCTGGAAACGATCCAGGATGCCGATAAATGTACCAGTACCACCTATAGCCCGGAAGATTTTATAAAATCTGATAAAGAGCTGAACCTGCTTTATTCAAAAATCATGGCCGATAAAAGCTTTCAATGGGGTACGGTTACCAAAGAAGGCATTAAAGCCGCCCAGCGAAAATGGATCGAGTACAGGGATGCCTGGGTGGCTTTTGGGGCGGTACGCTGCCCCGCCATAACCCAAGCATCGTGGAAAACCCTTATTACGGAAGAACGGATTACACAGCTCAAAGAGTTTGTGGATGAATGAGGTGGGTTGCCCACAGTCCTTTATTTAATTACGCTCCGCCTCGCTGGTAGCTATTTCACGATTGTATTTATTCCGGTATTGCACGGGCGATAAACTGGTAATTTTTTTAAAGGTAATGCGGAAGGCCTTGGGGTCGGTATAACCTACCTTGTACATGACTTCGTTTACATTATCGCGTGACGATTCAAGGCTGATTTTTGCCGCCTCAATTTTTACCCGCTGCATGTATTCCACCACGGTGTTGGACGTGGCTTTTTTAAACCGGCGTTCCAGGTTGCGGCGGCCCAGGGCAAGCATGGACGCCAGCTGGTCTACCGTTATCTTTTCCTGGAAATTTTGTTCAATAAACTCCTGTGCTTTTTTTACCGGCTCATCTTCGTGGTCTTTCTGCCCGTGAAACATCATAAAGGGCGACTGGCTGTCGCGCCGGATATCTATCTGGAATGCCTTGGAACAGAAAACAGCCGTTTCGCGGCCGGCATATTTTTCTACCAGGTACAAAATAAGGTTGAGATAGGAAAAAGCGCCCCCGCTGGAATAGATACCGTTTTCGTCGGTAATGATTTTGTCTTCCACCAGGATAACGTCGGGAAACATTTTCCGGAAATCATTTGCGGCCATCCAGTGCGTGGCGCATTTACGCCCGCTGATCAAACCGGTGGAAGCCAGTAAAAAAGCGCCTACACAAAGGCTGGCTACTTCCGCCCCGGCTTTATAGTGCCCAACGATCCAGGGAATAAAGTCTTTGTTGGCTTCCAGGGTCTTTTCCATATTGCCGTCCAGCGCCGGTATAAGAATAAGGTCTGTTTTATCGATGTCTTTTACCAGTACGTTGGTGTTCACGGTATAGATACCGCCTGCTACGGCCACCTCGCGCGAAAGGCCTACCAGCTGTACTTTAAACAGGGAAGGCTTGCCCCGGCTATTTAAATATTTATTTACCTCTGTAAATACCTGGCGCGGGCCTTCGATGCTCCCGAGAATGGCCCCTTCGGGCACAAGAATTGAAATGTGTTTCATCCGTTAGCAGTTTATTTTTTAGCCGATAAATAGGTGGGGTAAAATGATCTTGCCGGATTTGGCAGGTTAAAATTAACGAAAAGGTTTGTCGCAATCAACCCCTTTCTTTTCCGTCATTGCACCCGGCATGTCCGGGAAAACGAACGCAACTTTGTGTAGAAGCCGATTCTTTGACGGAAAGAAATATTTGGGCAACCAAAAGGGTGCTCTTATATTTGGGCAACCATAAGGTTGCATATATAATGAGAAGAGATGTGTTCCAGGCAATAGCCGACCCCACGAGACGGGCAATCATTAACATGATTTCGCACGAATCGCTCAATGTTAATTCGGTGACAGCCAATTTTGAAGTAAGCCGTACCGCTATATATAAACATATTAAGATACTCACCGAATGCGGGCTGGTAGTGATAAAACAGCAGGGCCGCGAGCGGTTTTGCGAGGCCCGGCTGGACAAGCTGAATGAAGTATCGGATTGGGTAGAACAATACCGTAAAATATGGACGGCCCGGCTGGACAGCCTGGAAACCTACCTGGATGAATTACAAACAAAAAAGAAAAAACAGGGCAAAAGAAAATGAAGCAATAACGACTGGTGCAGACCGAGAGCTGGTATTTGAAGCGTGAACCAACCCGGAAGAACTCCTGGCAACATTGTATGTAACGGTTTAAATTATTACCAATAAAACGTAAACAATGAAAAAAACGAACATTCTCTACTGGGTATTTACCGGCCTGCTGGCCCTGTTAATGTTATTCAGCGGTATTGGCGGCCTGCTGTCTCCCGCACAAGGCATTGAGTTGTTTAAACACCTGGGTTATCCTGCTTACCTGCTTACGTTTCTCAGCGTTGCCAAAATAGCAGGCGTGGTGGCCATACTGGTGCCGGGCTTTCCGCGCCTGAAGGAATGGGCCTATGCGGGTTTTGTGTTTGACCTGGCGGGCGCCCTGTTTTCCTATATTGCCATAGGCGATCCGGCCAGTAGCTGGTTGCCCCTGCCGGTTGGCTTTGTTATCATTGGCCTTTCTTATTTTTTCTATCACAAAAAGCTGAAATCGGCCTCTATCATAATAAAAAGCAAGCCGGTTGCCCCGCCCTCTTTTACCAACTGATTCAATCATCCCAAATCATACTACTATGAGAAAGGTAATTGTATCCAACCTGGTATCGTTAGACGGATTTTTTGAAGGCCCGGGGGACGAGCTGGATTGGTTTGTGACCGACGAGTCATTTTTTGAATATGCCCGGGAAATGCTGAATGAAACGGGCACCATCCTGTTTGGGCGGAAGACCTACCAGATGATGGTGGCGTACTGGCCGTCTTCTACTGATAATGACCCGGTCATTACCCATAAAATGAACAGCCTGCCGAAAATTGTTTTTTCAAGAACACTGGCTTCGGTGGACTGGGAAAACGCAACGCTGGAAAAAGGACCGCTGGAAGAAGCCATCCGGAAACTGAAACAGGGCGATGGTAAGGACCTGGTGCTGCTGGGCAGCGGCAGCATTGTATCTGCGCTGTTGCAAAAAGGATTAATTGATGAATACCGGCTTATAGTAAACCCGGTTGTTTTGGGCAGCGGCCATCCGATGTTTAAAGGCATCCCTGCCATGGTTAAACTAAAACTCATCAAAACGAGGGTATTCGATTCCGGCAACGTGATGCTGTATTACGAACCGCTGAACTGATGTTATTTATAGGCGCCGGGCTTTGAAAGCGAAAACAGGTTTTGTATATTACGGGGTGTATAAGGATGATATATTCATGTGTAGTGCTGAAAATAAAAAAGACCAATGGGTAACGATTTACTATAATGGTGCTGATTCGAAGTCAGGGATCTCCAACAGGAATATACAGGGGTATGTACACATTAGTCACATAACATCACTGGCCCGCTATATGGCGGAGAGCAGGATAAAAGAAATCGGCGTACACAAATAACAAAAAACCGGGCCTGTTTCTTTACCTTTAGCACATGCTCAGCATTCGAAAAAAAGGGGCCGGTTTTGCCGTTGCCCAAACGATTGTTTTCCTGCTGCTTGCCTGTACAGCATTTGCCCAGGATAAGACAAAAGACCACCCGGTTATCGATACCGATATTTTCCAGGATGCTTCCCATCATTGGTATGGCATTGCCGACAAAGACAATATGATCAATGCCCGGCCCAACCAGCCCCGTTATAAACCCGGCCAGGTAGTGGAAATAGCCGATAATATCCTGCTGTACCAGAAAGACAATGGCGGCTGGCCCAAGAATTATGATATGCTGGCCATACTCACCGATGCGCAGAAGGATACACTGCTACGGGCAAAACAGCTTACCAATACCACCTTCGACAACCGCACCACCTACTCGCATATTGCCACCCTCAGCAGGGTATACGCGGTAACGAAAACGGATAAATACAAAGAGGCGGCGCTAAAAGGGATGGACTTTATACTGGCTGCCCAGTATACCAATGGCGGATGGCCGCAATATTACCCGCTGGAAAACAATTACAGCCGCTGCATTACCTTCAATGACGATGCGATGACCGGTATTATGTGGTTGCTGAAAGACATTGTGGAGCATAAGCCTACCTACGATTTTGTGGATGACAAACGAAGAAAACAATTGGAAACCGCTTACAATAAAGGGCTGGATTGTATTTTAAAAACACAAATCAATGATGCGGAAAAGCCAACGGCCTGGTGCCAGCAGTACGATGAAAAGACGCTGCAACCTGCCTGGGCCAGGAAATTTGAACCGCCCAGTATCTGCAATGGCGAAAGCGTGGAAATTGTATCGCTGCTCATGAGCATCCGGCAGCCATCGGCAGCTATAAAGACCGCAATTGAAAATGCGGTAAATTGGTTTAATGCATCAAAGATTACCGGCATACGGGTTAAAACCATCCCGGCCCCTGAAATGGTAACGCCGTTCCGGGTGTCGAGAACGGACCGGGTAGTGGTCAGCGATTCAACGGCGCCGCCGATATGGACCCGCTATTATGAATTAAAAACACACCGCCCCGTATTTTGCAACCGGGATAGCAAGCTGGTGTATTCGCTTGCCGAAGTAGCCCGCGAAAGAAGAGACGGTTACGGCTGGTATACCTATGGCCCGCAAAAAATACTGGATGGTTATGCCGCCTGGCAAAAGCAATGGGCTGCGGAGCAATAACAGTAATTTTGATATATCACCAAAACAGGTAGCTATATGGAACAGGTGGAAATAAACAATACAGCAAAAATAATTCATGTAAAAAACGCCACTATCAGTGGGTCGAACTTTAAAGAGTCCATGCTGGAAGGCATGCGTTTTGAAAAGGCCATGCTTTCGGGCACCACCTTTCTCGATGTAAATATGAGCGGGGTATGCATCAGCAATGCCAACCTGAGCGATTTGGAAATCGAGGGCGCGCAGCTGGGCGGCGCTTATATCCATAATATCGGCATGCCTCCGAAGGGCCACCCCATGTACGATGCCAATGCAAAGCAACGGCCATTAAAGTTTGAAGATTGCAACCTGGCCGGTAGTACAATAACGAATTGTAACCTCAGTGCTGTGGCTATCAGCGACTGTAATCTCAGCGGCATGACCATAAATGGCATACTGGTAGAAGATATGCTGAAGGCACACGGGAAAAAATAATCGTTGGCCGTTGCTGGTTGTCCGTTGGCCGGGGAGTAGCTATCGAACAACCAGCAACGGCCAACGAACAACCTTTTACTTCAGCGGTATATCTCTTTTCAGCATGGCGTCCCTGTTGGCCATTTCCCAGGCGGTATGAAATATCATGCGCACACGTTTTTCGTAGAGGTCCCAGTATATTTTGTCGATGGTGTCGGTAGGCTGGTGGTAATCGGCTTTTAACATACCGTCATAGAAAAACAGGATGGGGATGCCTTTGCGTGCAAAATTATAATGGTCGCTGCGATAGTAAATGCGGTTGGGGTCCTTGGGGTCGTCGTATTTATAATCCAGTACAAGGCCGGTGTATTTGGCGTTAACGGCTTCATTTATTACCGGTAAATCACTGCTCAGCTTATCGTGGCCGATAACGTAGATATAGTTTAATGTATCGCCGGTTTTGCGCTCGGTGTCAATGCGCCCGTCCATATCCGTATTTAAATCAACCGAGGTTTTGTCGAGCGGGAAAAGCGGGTGTTCGCTATAGTATTCAGAACCCCAGAGGCCTTTTTCTTCGCCGGATACGGTCATAAAGAGAATGGTCCTGCGCGGGCCGTTGCCTTCGGCTTTTGCTTTGGCAAAGGCTTTCGCCATTTCCAGTACGGAGCAGGTGCCGCTGCCATCATCGTCGGCGCCATAGTATATTTTGCCGTTGCGCATACCCAGGTGGTCGTAATGGCCGGTAAGGATAACGTATTCGTCTTTTTTATCGGTGCCTTCCAGGTAGCCGGCCACGTTGCTGGCGTTATTGCTTATTTTTTGCTCGGTAAAGCTGTAAACGATCTTTGTTTTTTTGCTGAAGCTTTCGGTATTCAGCGCTTCGTTTTTCTTTGCTTTTGCCAGTACGGCGGTAAAGAAATCATTACCCAGCAGATCACGGGCAACGGACTGGGGAATATAAGCGGCATTGACCGCTGTTTCGGACGTTTTTATAACGTGCAGGCCTGTACGGCGGGTAGACCGCAGCAGCCCGGCCGATAATGTATCCTGGTTGGCGTTGATAACAAGAACGCCTTTGGCGCCCTGCTGGCGGGCAAAAGCCAGCTTGGCGGCCAGGCCCAGGGCCCAGCTGCTGTAAGTGCGGGTGCCGGTAATCAGTGAATTGCCATCCTGCCGGGGCTCGCCGGAAAAGATGATCAACATAGCCCCTTTCACTGTTTTGCCGTCGTAGTCGTTGTATTTGGGGTCGCCGATACCATACCCGGCAAATACAACTTTCTTTGCTTTAACGGTGCCGGTATTGTTGCTGGCCGTTTCATCGGCAAAATCCTTTCCGGGCGCCAGCTCCTTACCGTTTATGCTCAGGGCAGATTGCAGCAGGCTGTCGTAGCCAACAGCATAGTACTGCAGGTAATGATTGGTGCCGGGGGCGGGTTTAAGGCCAAACTGTTCAAACTGGCCGGCAATATAGGCGGCGGCTTTGCGCTGACCTTCGGTACCGGTTTCCCGGCCCTGCATGTCATCGCCGGCAATAACGGAGAGCTGATTTTTTAATCCTTCTTTGGTAATGGTGGCGGCATATTTACCGGGATCACTTTGGGCCATAGCGCCCAGGGACACAAAGGATAAGAGGCTTGCAATAAATTGTTTTCTCATACAATAGCTGGTAGTTTTTTACTCATGTTGATGTTTTCAGCAGGCTATTTTATTGATTCGCTGCTGGTGGCGGCCACCTTCAAAGGCCGTAGTCATAAAAAGCTCAATCATTTCCTGCGCCAGCGGCAAGGCCACAAAACGGGCAGGAATACATATAATGTTGGCGTCGTTGTGCTGTCGTATTACACGGGCTACATCGGGCATAAAAGCCAGTCCCGCGCGGATGCCCGCGTGCTTATTGGCCGTCATACAAACGCCGTTGGCGCTGCCGCAAAGCAATATGCCAAAAGCGGCTTCGCCTTTTTCCACGCAGGTAGCGGTGGGGTGGGCATAATCGGGGTAATCGACCGAATCGGGTGAATGGGTGCCAAAATCCTGCACCCGGAAGCCCTTTTGCGCCAGCCATGCTATCAACGCGGTTTTATAGGGAAAACCGGCATGATCAGAACCGATGGCAATGGGCAGCAACATATTAAATACAGCCATACAACTATGGTTTACAAATTACGAATAAGCGGTTTTATGTCTTGCTGAAAAAGGATCGGCGGCAAAATTAAACGCCTTCGGCGGACTAAGAGCTCAAAGGAGAAAAAAGAGAAAAAGAGATTTGTCCCAAAAATTTTTGCCTAATCAGCTACTCCCGTATTAAAAAGAATATTTCCGCTAAAGCCTCCTTCTCCTCTTTTTCTCCTTTGAACTCTTAGCCCTTAGCTCCATTCTTCCGCTTCACGCTTTTCCCTTTCTTTAAACACTTTGGAAGCCACAAAGATGCTGGCTTCGTACAGCGCATACAGCGGGATGGTTACCAGCGTAAGGCTGAACGGATCAGTGCTGGGAGTGATAATGGCCGCGGCAATAAGGATAACCACAAAGGCATGGCGGCGGTACTTTTTTAGGAACTTAGGTGTAACAATGCCTATTTTGGCCAGGAACATGACCAGCAGGGGCATCTGGAATAATACGCCGATACCAACCGTGGTCCAGATCAGGTTTTCGATATAATCAGATATGGTAGGTTTAAATTCAATTAGCTCAGGGCTGAGTTTGTAGTTGGAATAGAAATTAATCATAAAGGGCGTGAGCAGGTAATACCCGAATGCCACTCCCATAAAAAACAGGGCGGAAACCCAGAAGATAATGCCCCGTGTTTTCTTTATCTCTTTTTTACTGAGCGCCGGGCGTATAAAACGCCAAACCTCCCAGAATACATAGGGGAAAGCCACGACAAACCCACCTACAAAAGCGATGGTAAAAGACATCATGAATTGTTCGGTCATGGCATTGCTCTGGAACTTAACGGTGAAATCGCCCATGCACAGCACATCCCCGATATGTAGCTTGCGACCCAGGTTGCAAAGGAATGAGTAGGTGACGAAATTCTTATGGGCCGGGCCCATGATAACGACGTCGGTAATCTTCTCTACGTAAATAAAAATGGCAATAGCGCCAACAAGCACCGCAATTACAATCCGGATAATATGCCAGCGCAGGGCCTCCAGATGATCGATAAAAGACATCTCAGCCGCTGAATCTCCCCTGTTTCTTTTAAATAGTGCCATACTAAAGAGCAGCAAATGTAATGGATTGGCTTCAAGCTACAAGCTGCAAGCCACAAGTTTCTCGCAGCGTTAACGTCTTGCAGCTTATAGCTTGTGGCTTGCAGCTATTTGAGGATTTTCATCCGCACCATTTCAATGCGGGTATCGCTAACGCTCATGATATCAAACTCATAATTGCCAAAAATAATACGTTCTTTCACCTTGGGGATTTTTTCGTGCTGCGAAATAATGAGGCCGGAAAGGGTTTCCGCCTTGTCGGAGGGCAGTTCAAACCCGTATTTTTCATTTATATAGTCCAGTTCCAGGCGGCCGGAGAAAAGGAATTCGTCTTCCGACAGTCGTTTTTCTTCAAACTCCTCGGTATCGTATTCATCCTGTATTTCGCCGAAAATTTCCTCCAGCAGGTCTTCCATGGTCACGATGCCGGCGGTACCCCCAAATTCATCCACTACCCAGGCAATGCTTTTCCGCTCGCGCGAAAATTTGCTGATAAGGTCGGTAGCGCTCATGCTTTCGGGTACGGGAGGGATGGGCAGTAGTATATTTTCTATTTTTTCCGGGCGTTTAAACAGGTCCAGCTGGTGAATATAGCCCAGCACATGGTCGATATTGCTTTCATACACTACCAGCTTGCTCAGTTTGGTGCCGATAAATTTCTTTCGGGCGTCTTCTACCGAAGCGCCTATTTCAACGCCTATAATTTCCTTGCGGGGTATAAGGCACTGGCGTATTTTGATGTTGGGCAGCGACAGGGCATTTTCAAATAACTCGGTGTTGAGTTCCTGCAAGTCCTCGCCCTGTTCATTGCCGGGCTGAAAAAGATGCTCCAGGTCGGCCCGGCTAAAGGGGTCCCTGCGATCATCTATCCGCACGTTAAACAGGTATTTGAGTATCCATTCGGCAATGGTAATAAAGAAAGAAGCTACCCCGTTGAACATCCAGTGAAAAAAAGTAACCAGCCGGCTGATGGGCAGGCTGAGCAGCCATTCGTTTTTGGAGCGCCAGAAGGCTTTGGGTATAAATTCGCCGAATATGAGTAATACAATGGCAGAGAGAAAGGTTTCGGTAAACAGGCGGGCCATGTTTACATACGCACCGGGAATATGCACCTGCGTAATGAGCCAGTGCCATACAGGCTGTAGTATTTCGCCTACCAGCAGGCCATAAATAACCAGGAAAAGATTGAAGCCAATAAGGGTAGTGCTGATAAAGCTGGCGGGGCTGGTAAGAAAACCGGAAATAATGATACCGCCGGTTTTACCCTGCTTTTTTTTCAGTTCCACCGTTAGCCGGTTTACGCTCACAAAAGCAATCTCAATTCCCGCAAAAAAACCCACCAGCAGTAAGGCCACAATAATCCAGATAAGGGTATTAAGGTTAATACTCATGCCACGAATGTAAATAAAAAAACGGGCTGTTTTGCACGCAAAATTACGCGTCGGCCTGCAGGAAATCCTGTATCAGGCGGGTGGCTTCGGCGCAGGCGCGTCCTAAATCGTCGTTTACGATGATGTGGTTAAAATGGTGTTTGAACGATATTTCGTAGGAAGCCTTGTTTACCCTGGCCTGGAGGCTTTCGGGGGTTTCGGTGCCCCGGCTTTCGAGGCGGCGGCGGAGCTCATTGACTGAAGGAGGTTCAATAAAAAGAGAAAGGATATTGCGGGGGTATTGCTGCTGTACGTGGATGGCGCCTTTTACGTCAATATCCAGTACGGGCACCTGCTGCCGGTCCCAGATGCGGTGCAGTTCGCTTTTGAGGGTGCCGTAATATTTGCCTTCGTAGACCATTTCCCATTCCACAAATTCCTTGTGCACTATTTTTTGCTGGAATTCTTCCAGGGGCATAAAATAGTAATCCACCCCGTTTTTTTCATTGCCGCGGGCGGGCCGGGTAGCGGCAGAAACGGAAAAGGCCAGGGAAGGAAAATGCTTCAGGAGATGCCGGGTAATGGAGGTTTTACCGGCGCCGGAGGGAGCGGTAATGATAATGATTTTATTGAATTCGCTGGCCATGAGGTTTGCAAAGAAAACGAAAAAGGGCTAAGAGGTCAAAAGAGAAAAAGGGGTTAAAGGATGTTTTAGGCGGGAATACTGTTTTATTGGCTGGCTGAGGGGGCAAGGGGTTTTAGGGCGCACAGAGCTACAAAAGAAAAAGAGATAAAAAAATTGTCGCGCAAAGAGCCTCTTTTTCTCTTATAGCTCTGTGCGCCAACCATCGCCTCGCGAAGCCTCTTTTTCCTCTTTTGAACTCTTAGTTCTCCACCCGCTTAATCTGCGCCCCCAGTTTCTTCAGCCGCTCGTCAATATACTGGTAGCCGCGGTCTATCTGCTCAATGTTCTGGATGGTGCTTTTGCCTTCGGCGCTCAGGGCGGCAATGAGCAGGGCTACGCCGGCGCGTATATCGGGGCTGCTCATGGT
>JACXTT010004705.1_pt1 | contig 20189 bp, 20 predicted proteins | sample 9270951 | NCBI WGS metagenome assembly JACXTT01 (sample SAMN15532306, study PRJNA645909) | rock metagenome | isolation source: weathered quartz diorite | place: Puerto Rico | collected 2017-06-21 | reverse complement strand
AAGAGGCTCTGCCGAAGATGAAACCAGCTGTTCTTGCAGAGAACTACCCAACAGTAGTTGCTGTCTTCCCACATACAAACCTCCCCGGAGCCATCGCTTTGATTGGGCGGGAAACCAATGGCGGGCTATGGTCAGACTGCCAAATTGCGACTTCCAGGTTGGGTTTGCCCCGTAGCCGGGAATCTCCGATTTGGGCTTCCCCGTAGCCGAAAGCCTAGCCTTCCTGTCCTGTGGTGTCAACGGTACTTCCTATCAAATCATGGGAGTAGCAGTGCGGATTGTTGCAGCGTTCTGCGAGCTGCTGCGATGGTTTTCGTCCGACCAGCGCCTATGGAAACTGAAAAACTTGCTGGACATTTTGCCGCGAATCGATTTCCATACGTGATCTCAAGGCGTTTGAGGGGGATTTCCATGCGCAAGAACCTGCTGCTATTCGCGGCCATCGCTCTGTTGGTGCCGTTTTCGTTCGCCGACGCGCAAGAGCAGGCGAAGAAAAAACCGCTGGACATCTATTTCCTGGACACCGAGGGCGGCCAAGCGACTCTGTTCGTATCCCCTTCCGGCGAATCGATGCTGGTGGATACGGGATTCCCTGGCAATCAGGGCGCGCTGCCTGCGGAAGCGAACACGGGCGGCGTGACGCGCGACGCGGACCGTATTATGTCCGCCCTGAAGCTCGCGAACGTCAATGTCCTCGATTATGTGGTGGTCACGCACTATCACGCGGACCACGCCGGGAACGCAGCGGAACTCGCGCACCGCATTCCGATCCGCCATTTTGTGGACCACGGCCCTTACGTCGTCGAGATGCAGGCGGGCCGCGACGCTGCTTTCCTTTCCTACCTACCGGTTCGCGAGCACTCGCACGTGACGGTGGCGAAGCCGGGCGGCCGAATTCCCGTCGAGGGCCTGGATGTGCAAGTCGTTTCCTCGGCAGGCGAAGTGATCAAGGAGCCGATGGCGGGAGCTCCGGGAGCCGGAGCGCCCAACCCTCTCTGCCGCAACGCAAAATTGAAAGAGCAGGACGCGACACCTGAAAATTTTGAGTCGGTGGGAGTGGTAGTTCGCTACGGCAGCTTCCGGCTCATCGATCTCGGCGACCTAACTTGGAATCAGGAACACAAGCTCGCTTGCCCGAATAATCTGGTTGGGACAATGAGTGTGTTTCACACCACGCGGCACGGCGATCCGCATGCCGGCGCGCCGCAATTCGTGCATGCGATCCGCGCGCGCGTCGCGGTGATGAACAACGGCGAACGAAAAGGCGGCTCGCCCGAATACTGGCAAACCGTTCATGAGGCGCCAAGCCTCGAGGATTTCTGGCAGATTCACCGCTCAGCGGCGGGCGGCGCCGAGCACAACTCGCCGGACCAGTTTCTCGCAAACGTCAACGAAACCGACCACGGCCACTACATCAAAATGTCCGTGCGAGCCGATGGCGGCTTCACGATGACCAACGAGCGCACCGGGTTCACGAAGGATTACCCGGCTCGCGGCAGCGCTCAGTAGGCTAGACCAGTCGCGGAAAACAGCGGCCCCGGCGTTTTCCCTTCGGCTGTGGCCTTCAGTCGAAACATCAATTCGCCCCAAGTCGTCGTGCAGGACACCATGTAGTCCGTTTCGGCCTGCCAGCCTGCGTGCGTGAATCGCAGCACGGTCTGATCCTTCTGCTGTATAAGGTCGAAAAGAAGCCGCGTCCCGCTCCATTCCTTTCCAGATTGACAGAGCCAGTGCGCCCTCAGCGGATCATCAAGTTCAGTGGCGTGCAGGCCATAAACGGTCGAATGATTGAAAAAACCGAGTAGGACGTCGCGCTTTCCTTTGTCCTCGGTGACGTCCGCCGCCCACCAGCGGGAGAATCCCTCCGACGTCGCGACGAGCGGATAGACCGCACCCACTTTCGCGGCGATCTGGATCATATGTTTGATGTCGGGCATGTTTGGCTTCCCCTTCCCGGCCGCCTGCACCGCATGAAGTCTTCGTCGCCGCCGGAGAGAACTACGCGGAGCGTTTCTTCGCCTGCGGTTTGGCTGATTTTTTCGCCTTTGATTTTGGTTTGAGTGATTCGCCGTATTCGAGGGCCCTGGCAACCCACGCGGCAAGCTCTTTACGGTCGTTCCTGACGGAGCGTGGCAGCGCTACATATTCCTTCATGCGCCGGCCCGGCATTGGTTCAAAAATCTTGGCCCCTCGCGCGCTGATTATTTTCTCCCGAAGATCTTCGGGAAGCCGCAGAATCATTTCGTCCGCGAACAACCCCATGAACATGTTTCCGTTCACGAATCCAGCGGGATAACCAAAAACCTTGCGCTCCGTGGCGGGCGGACCGGGCATCACGCTGGCGAACAAATCAACGAGTTCCTGCGGTGATTTCTGCATTTTCATAGGTCGCACCTCAAGTAGCGCCCGCACTCGACCCGAGAGAATGCGGCCTTCGATAAGGTGGGCAAATGGGTCTTAGTGGCGCAGGCTTCCGCTAGCTGAATGGGTTTTCGTCCGCGCTCGGTCCGTAGATCGACGGAACAGGAATGTCCAAGAGACGCAAGTACACGGAAAGCTGTCCGCGATGATGATAGATATGATTCATCATGATGGCTCGCATGAATCCGATCCGCGGCATGGACATCAGAACTTTCCCGTTTTTTGTGAGCGTCCAATTGCCCAGAATCCGCGCGTCGTCCATGCCCTTGAGAATTTGTTTGGCGTTCGCCGTGCCACTCGTGAACGTATCCTGAATCTCCTTACAGGTTTTCGGCTCCGGCTGCTCGAAGGTTGTGAGCTCATGACTATCCTTGGCCACAGCTGTCGCCAAGGCGCCTTGCGCCCTCGCAATATGCAGGGCAAGCTGACCCAGCGAGTACGATTTTGGATGCGGCTTCCAGCTGAGTTTGGCTTCCGGAACCCGCTCTAGAACACGCTGCGTAGTTTTTGCTTCTTGATCCATCTCCATCAGAATGGAATCCACGATCGCCATGACTGCTCCTTTCGATGTCTCTGAGATTTGAACTTTGACTTCTGAAGCCCCAAATAAATTCGATCACTTTGCCTGCACGTATGCGGCGAGCCGCTCGAGGCAACCGTTCCACCCATGCTCGTGCTTTTGGCGTTCTTCCGCGCTTGGCAGCTGGACGTGCGTGAGCAGCACTTCAGTGGCCGGCCCCAAATCGAGGAACTCGATGGTGACGAGCGACTCGCTCGCGCTGGGGTCTCCTTCCCAACTCCAGGTAAACACGATCTTCTCGGGGGGCCGGATCTCTCGATAGGTTCCACCCACCGTATGAACGCTGCCTTCCTTATGACGCATCTCGACTTTGTATTTTCCGCCCACTTTCAGGTCGAGCTCGGGGATTTGGGTCGCATAGTCTGCCGAAGGAGCGAACCAGCAAGCTAGTTCTTTCGCGTCGGTCCAAGCGCGAAACACGCGTTCGCGTGGGGCTTGGAAAATTCGCCTGACCCTCAGCGTTGCTTCGGGGGAGAGCTGTTCCTTTGCCATGCCGATTCCTCCGTTTGGGTTTGAGCGAGGTAGCGCTCGAGTGCATCAAGTTGCGTTTCCCAAAACGCGCGATACTGGGAAATCCACGCTTCCGCCTTCTGAAGCGGCCGGGCAGTCAGCCGGCACCGGCGAGTCCGCCCCCTCTTTCTTTGGGTGACGAGCCCGGCCCTCTGCAAAACGCGCAAGTGCTTCATCACGGCCGGCAAGCTCATCCGGTGAGGCCGAGCCAGTTCCGTGACCGACGCCTGGCCGCGCGAGAGCGCGGCGACGATCGCGCGCCGCGTGGGATCGGCGAGCGCCTGGAAAGTGGCGTCCAGCCCTCGTTCATACTTAACCATTCGGTTTACTAATATACGGATTCTTTCCCCGTGTCAAGCGCAATTTTTCCGGCCACTGACAGGGCCGAGCGAACCGGACTATACTGTTCGACCCCGGGCGGCTCGATTTTTCATTGGATGATGCTGAGCGGGCTGTGAGACGCGGGTGTGGGCTCTACTTGAAGCCCGCCGGAGTAACGATGGAGCCTGAAAAAAAGAAAATAGTCCTCCTACCCGGAGATGGCATCGGCCCTGAGATCACGCGCGTCGCCGTTCGTGTGCTTCAGAGTTGCGCCGCCGAATTTGGCCACAAATTTCAGTTCGCCGAATTTCCGTTCGGCGGGTCCGCGATTGACCAAGCCGGCGAGCCACTCCCTGCGGAGACGCTTGCCGCTTGCCGCGCCGCGGACGCCATCCTGCTTGCCGCCATTGGCGGGCCGAAGTGGGACGCGCAACCGCCCGCCAAGCGCCCCGAAAGCGGTCTGCTGGCTCTGCGCAAAGCACTAGGGCTCTACATCAACTTGCGTCCGATTGATGTGCGCGAGCCGCTTCGCAGCCTCTCGCCGTTGCGCGCCGATCGTGTGACCGATATTCACATCGACTTTGTGCGCGAGCTGGCTGGGGATATCTATTTCGGCGAGCACCGCACAGAAACAGGCGCCGATGGAGAGCGCGCCACTGATGTGGCCGTCTACACCGCTGTGGAGGTCGAGCGCGTCGCGAAGTACGCCTTCGCGCGCGCGGAGACGCGCAAGGGCCGCCTCGCCTCGGTCGACAAGGCCAATGTGCTGGCCACTTCGCAGGTCTGGCGCAAGACAGTGACGCGAATGGCCGCGGATCACCCCAACGTGAAAGTCGAGCACCTTTACGTGGACAACGCCGCGATGCAGCTCGTGCTCGCTCCCGCGCAGTTCGACGTCATCCTGACCTCGAACATGTTCGGCGACATTCTGAGCGATCTCGGCGCCGCGCTTGCCGGTTCCATCGGTTTGATCCCGTCGATGAGTATCGGGCCCGGGCCGTCGCTCTATGAGCCGATTCATGGTTCCGCGCCCACGCTCGCCGGGAAGGATGTTGCGAATCCCGTTGGAATGATTCTCTCCGCCGCCATGATGCTGCGCGAAAGCTTCGGCCTGGAACGAGAAGCGGATTGGATTGAGGCAGCCCTCGACCGGTTGTTCGCCAACGGTATTCGCACGCCCGATGTTGTGGAACCCGGCACGACCCGAGTGGGCTGCGCGGAATTCGGTGAGCGGCTTTGCGCGGAGATGACCGCAACCCGACACCATTCGCAGCGTGCCGACCAGGGCGCCTAGCGGGACTTTGCAGTCCTCAAAAGCCTCTTGATCAATTGAATCTGCCCCGCGTGATAAACGTCGTGGAAGGCAATGCCGGCGATCAGCCGACGCACTAAGGTTCTGCTTCCTCGCGCGGCCTGATCCAGATCTTTCGGCTGCAGTGCAGAAACAACCTCCCTCAGCCTCTGATGTTCCGCATCAAGAAGCGCGATATCGGCCCGCCATGCTTTTTCGCTCCGATCGATTGGCCGATCGAACCAATTGCTGCCCTTCGGAGAGAATGAGCCACGTTTTTCTCCAACCAGTCGCCGCCTGACCGCGTATTTCCAATAGGCGGCGTGGACCACAATTTCCCAGATGTTATGGCGTCCGGCTCTGGGCCGCTGGGCTGCTTCACGCGCGGCAACACCTCGAATCGAGCCACGCAGGTTAGGCCCGTGCCATGCAGCGCGGTTGTAGGCCTCGTCGAGCAAGCCTAACAAATGCGCGATTTCAGAATGTGCCATGTCTCCTCCCGCGGCTGTCGGCGGTCCCACCGGTCTGATTGGATGCACTGTCGCGAGGGGTTGGCGCGGGCGCCGTCGCAATTCCCGCGAAAAAAAAGAGCGCCCCTGGATTTCAGGAGCGCTCCCCCTTGCAGCTGCCCTTGTCTTGTGGTTGCTCTAGTCCCCGAAGACCAGGCCTGGCAGAACCGCCGTGCCTTCCGCCCTGACGGCATCGAGTTCGTTCGGATTGAGGCCAAGAAGCTGGAGGATCGTGGGAGCCACCTGCATGGTTTCCACGAAGCTGTGGACGGTCTTGGCTTCGAGGCCAGGGTTCGATACAAGAAGCATCACGTTGGTGTCGTCATGGGCGAAACCACCGTGCTCAGATTGTTTTTTGAGGTTCCCGGTATAGACAACTCCCACGTTCGGAATCACAACGATGTCCGGTGTGCGGGGATCACCGCCTTCGCGAAGTTTGCAGCATGGGCCCGGATGGTCGGGCACGCCAGGGGCGTTGTACATGGTCGTAAGCGTAGCGCCATAGTAGATCTGGCCCAGTCCCACTCCCGGCGGCGCCGTTGCGTTGGCTTCCAAAGCGTTCACTGCGTCGCCGGTCTTGGTGGAATCGGCTAGCCAGATTTGGGAGATGTCATCCTCGGCTAGACCGAGTCCGTTGTTAGGATCAGAGTAAACCGCCGGGAGCAAGGATAAGACGTCCGGGAGCGCGCCCGGGGACGTACCGTTGTTTAGCGGGGCGTGCCCAGGAATCGGGAAGAAGCGGTTGGGGTCGATTGGCGACTGCCCATGCTTAGCGGTGATGATGATGGCGGTCGAACCAAGGAGGTGCCGATTTTCGAGAGCGGTAACCATCTGCCCGATCGCCGCGTCAACGAATTCGATCTGGCCCTGCATGATAGGTCTCGGGGTACCCGCGGCATCCTCGTAACCGCCAGAGTTCGCGTCGGTTCTGGTTGCGGATTTGGGTGCAATCAGCTTCTGTCCAACGCTGACTGCTTGGAAGTTCATTCCAAAGATCACCGGGACCGGAGCATTGCTTCCACCAAGGTGCGTTTTGCCGTTGATCCAGTTCACCACCGCGTTGACTTTCAACTGGTCATAGCACTTAATGGCATCGAAACCGACGGTCCAGTCATCGGTGAGATTCGGAAATTGCACACCAGAACTCGAAGTAGAAGGCGTACCACAATCAAAGCCGGGTCCGGAATGCGACGCTGTGATAATCCCCGGCAGGAGGATTTCAAGGGAGTTGACCTCCGGGGAATAGTAATCATCCACGTTGCTGGGCTGATCGGTTCCAGTGGGGCCGGAGACTACAGAATAGGGAGCATGCTTGTCGGACCAGGCCGTGTAACCGCCCGCGGCGTGGATCACACCGTAAATCGTGTTCGTGCGAATGAAGTTCCAAGGGTACACCGGCTTGCAGTGGTTAAACGGATCGCGCTCAAGCCTGTCGGGGTTGATTGATTTGATGCCACCGTCGATGGTGGAGTACCCGGAGAAGCCACCATTGAGCTTTGTCTCGTCGATTTCGACGCCCTCCTCAATTTCGGTCTGCGTGCCGTTGATCTGGCCTTCCTTGCATTGGTATTGGGGTTGGAATCCCAGAACCGGATCTTGCTCGCCGGGCAGCCCATTGCCGGTCGTCACCTTCGGTGGGGCCAGTACGCGATCGTAGGCGACGTCATAGTAGGCGCCCACGGTACGCGGCGTGCCGCCGGTCACCAGGGCCATTAGCCCAGGAAAAGAGTCAGACGGCCTCGCGGTGGATGTGCGCGTGTAGTTTACGCCGGTCTTGCCGAGAGCGGCGAGAGTCGGGCAAGTGTTGGACGCGACGCAATTCTCGTAATCGACCGCGTGCATTCCATCGATGCTGATAAGCAAGACGTGGCGAATGCGCCGGCCGTCTTCCTGCGGTCGCGCTGGTTTCGGCCCCGCGTAAACATTCGGCAGGGTACAGAAGATGAGTGCGGCAGTCAGACTGCCAGCTTTCCACTTACTAGCCATTCCAATCCTCCTTAGGATATTTGTAAAGATGTTTTTTCCCCGCAGGGAGCGCCACTCTACTTATCGGACATTTGCGGCTAGGTGAATTGCGGGTGAATACTGTGTGAAAAATCGCCGGTCGATGTAACACTTCGCTGCGTTTTTCGCACCCCACCTCCCGCAAGCCCTTGCGATTAACGGGCGGGCAGTGGTAGGTTCAACCTGGCCAGACTGGGTGATTCTCCACTACCTTTCTCGATCGGATTCACCGTTGAGTAATCAGAGCGCCCAAAGCAGTTCCGGCAACGGCCACCGCACCCCCGGGAGTCTTCCTCCCGTTCTCCCGCCAGCGAACCTCGATGCACTTACCTTCTGGCGCGTCGAGGGGAGCCTCGTGGCGCTCGGAGCCGTCCGGCCCGTGGCCTACTTCACCTGGAATTCCCATACCTTCATCGGTCGCTGGGCGCGGCGCGGGGGAGCGCTGTCGCTGGCCCTTGTGAGGCCTGTCCTCTATGCGAGCAATCGCGTCTTTGCTACCCGAGTGCTGCACACCCTGTTGTCGGGGGTCACGCGTGACCGCCTGGACTCGCTGGGAGAAGAATATTTTGAGTACATCCTGAAGAAGCAACTCAAACGGGACGGGGTTGAGCGCCTCCGCAACTGCTTGACGGAGACCGGCCCGGGGAATTTGGTCTTGGTTAGCCAGGGACTGGACCATGTAATGCGGCCGCTGGCGAAATACCTGGGCGTGCCACGACTCGTATCGAACCGGCTGGAATTTCGAAGTGGGATTGCCACCGGACGGCTGCTCGATCCGGTAGTTCGACCACGAAGTCCTAAGGCCTGGGCCTTTGAGCGTAGCCCCGACGGTCGCGTTCCCCATGACCGCCTCTTAAGCAATCTGGGCCTGTCTGCCGACTCAGAACAGCTTCGGAAGGCGATTCTGCCCGCGGAGCGTCCTCCAGCAGTGAACAACCAAGCCATCGTTGTGTTCAACGGGAACAAGCAAGGCGAAACGCTGTCGGTGCGGCATACCCTGGCAGGGAAAAAGATACTTTTGATCGGTGCAACGGGCTTTATCGGCAAAGTCTGGTTGGCGCAGCTTTTGAGTGACGTACCGCAGATCGGCAAGATCTACTTGCTGATTCGCCGGCAACGAGCGACAACGTCACAGCGGCGCTTTCAGAAGATCGTCGAAGAGTCTCCCGTCTTTGATCGCCTCCAGGAGCAACTCGGCAACGGGTTCGCGGACTACGTCTCCGCGCGGGTCGAAGCCATTGAGGGCGATGTCAGCCAGCCAGGCCTCGGACTAACCCCGGAGACTCGAGCGTGGCTTGCCCGCGAGTTGGACCTCGTCGTCAATAGCTCCGGCTTGACCGATTTCAATCCAGACCTGCGGGAAGCGCTAGCAAGTAACGTGGGACCCGTCGTTCACCTGACCGAGTTTTTGCGCGCTTCCGACCACGCCGCGCTAATGCACATTTCGACCTGCTATGTTGTTGGGGGAAAAGACGGCCGGGTCGCCGAAGACATTCATCCCAACTACACGCCCCTCGGATTCCCTGAATTCGACGCGGAACGAGAATTGCGCTCCTTGCAAGATGTCGTCGCAAATGCGGAAGCTCGCGCTGAAAGCCCTGAAATCACCGCAGCGCTGCGGCGGCAGGCCCTCGGGCGGCGTAACGCCGGCGAGGAGCCTGCGGGTCCGGAGCTGGATAACCTTATTCGCAAGAATCGCGCCCGCTGGCTGCGCAACCGGCTAACTCGCGCAGGCACACGGCGCGCCCGGCACCTCGGCTGGCCCAACACGTACACACTGACCAAGTCTCTCGCCGAATCCTTGATCTTGCGTTACGGAGATGGGCTGCCTATTGCCATCGTGCGCCCTTCGATTGTGGAGACATCGACCGACCAGCCATTTCGTGGCTGGAACGAGGGCATCAACACTTCTGCGCCGCTTTCCTATTTGCTCGGCACATACTTCCGCCAGCTGCCGAGCAACGAACGCAAATGCTTGGACCTGATCCCCGTGGACATGGTATGCCGCGGAATGACCCTGATCGGCACCGCACTCATCGCGCGACGCCACGAGCCGATTTATCAGCTGGCGACGTCCGCGAGCAACCCCTGCGACATGGGGCGGTCGATTGAGCTGACCGGACTTGCGCACCGGAAGTATTTTCGCTCTCAGCAAAGCCTCGAAAACTGGATGCGAATGCAATTCGACACGATCCCGGTTTCCAAATCGCGCTACGAGGCTTTCTCTGTGCCTGCGCAAAAGGCCGTCGTGCAAGGCATTAATCGCGCCGCCTCCGCGTTGCAGATGAAGCGCCCCCCGCTCGCTCGCCAAGAGCGCGACCTGGCACGAGTTGAAAAGCTGATCGAGCTCTACGAACCCTTCATCCTGCACAACGAACAGGTCTTCGAGGCCCAGAACGTCCAGTTGCTTTCCGCAGCGCTCCCGCTCGAGGAGCGCGCTGCCTTTGGCTATGACCCTTCCTCGGTTGACTGGTGGGATTATTGGATTAACATTCATATTCCGGCCCTGCGCCGCTGGGTCTACCCGCTCATCGAAGGGCGCTCGCCGGAACAACGCCCGCGCCGCACCTTTTCCTCGCCGAATCCTAGCGAGGGAGTGGATCGCCGCGAAAGTCTGCCGCGCTCGGGGGCGGCGTCAGGCGCGGGGACATAAGCCTTATCCATGGCCATTTTTCTGACCGGTGCGACCGGCTACATTGGCGCCCACGTCGCGTCCATCCTGCTTGAGCGCCATGCTCACCGCCTGAATCTGCTGGTGCGCGCAAAATCGGAGCAAGAGGCGAATGAGCGGCTGTGGCGCGCGCTTCAAATTCACCTGGATTTTCGGAGCCTAAAAGAAGCCCTCGAAACCCAGATTTCCATTTTTCGCGGCGACCTCACCGAGCCGCGTTTCGGGCTGGACAACGCCGAGTACACACGCCTGGTCGGCACCACCGAGTCCGTCATTCACTGCGCGGCTTCACTCAACCGCAAATCCGAAAAAAGCTGCCTCAACGTAAACCTGCGCGGCACGCTCGAGGTCGCGCAGCTTGCAAGGCGCGCGCAAGACGCTCATGGCCTGCAGCGGTTTAGCCAAGTCTCGACTGTCGCCGTGGCCGGCGTCCGCAGCCACGAGATCGTAACCGAGGATGCTGCGATCGACTGGAACCGCTCGGACTACGATCCGTATGCGCGCACCAAAAAATTCTGCGAGCACATGGTGCGCGAGCTGCTCCCTGATGTTTCCCGAATCGTCTTTCGCCCGAGCATTGTGCTGGGCGATAGCCGCCGCCCGGAGACTACCCAATTTGACATGGTCCGAGCGTTCGTGTTTCTTGCGGGGCTGCCGATTCTGCCATTTCGCTCGACCGACAAAGTGGATATCGTACCCGTAGACTATGTCGCGGAATCTGTTGTCGCGCTCCATCAAAAAGCAAATCCAGCGCACGAGATTTATCACTTGTCGTCGGGCACGGGCTCTGAGACTTTTGGGCAGCTCACGCGCGCCCTCGCCCAGGCGGGCGGAAGCATGGAGCCGTACTATTGGCCGGGGCTCGAGCGTCTGTTCACTTCCATGGTTAACTGGCTTTCAAACTATCGCAGCGGGCTGGGCCGCGGTTCGTCGCTCCTGAAGGTATTCATGCCTTACCTCATCTGGGACACGGTGTTCGAGAATTCCCGTATCGTTGCGGAAATGGGGCGCGCGCCCGAGCCTTTTTCCAAATATTGTTATCCCTTGCTGCGATTCAGCCGCGAGCATGATTTCACTTATCCGTACCAGCCATGGCCCGGCGCCGCACGTGTCGCGCGCGAGGAAGTCGTAACGGCCGGCGCTGGAGGCGCGAAAGGAGCTCACCCATGATGGATTTTGTATTGCAAGCATGGACGAGCTCGCTGATCGAGCTTTCCGGCGCCCTCTGGAAACTTGGCGGAGGCCGTCCCTGGCAGCCGGGTGAAAAGCTCAAGCTGCTCTTCGCAGGCTACAACGGGACTCGCAATACCGGCTCGGATGTTCGCGTCGAGGAGATGCTCCGTCAAGTGCGGCGCGTTTTGGGCGGAGAAAATCTCGAACTCAGCGTCATGTCTCAGAATTTCGATTTCAGTCGCGGCTACTTTGGGGATGCCCGCCAGGTTTTTCTCCCGGATATTTATCCGCCATTCCTGTTTCGTGAGGTGCGGAAGCACCACGGCGTGATCGCCTGCGAAGGGTCAATGTTCAAGAGCAAGTTCGCGGATGCGCTGACGACAATGTTCATCGGAGCGCTGGGAATTGCGTCCGCCGAGAACAGGCTGTCGGTGGGCTATGGCGCGGAAGCCGGCTACATGAACCCGTTGCTCGAAAGGATGTGCGCACGCTATTGCAGCCGGTCTCTCATCATTACGCGCAACGAGGAATCGCAGGCGGTGCTCAGCAAGCTGGGCGTCGCGAGCGAGGCAGGTACGGATACCGCCTGGACGTTTGAGCCGCACCCGCCGGAATATGGCCGAAAGGTGCTCTCCGATGCTGGATGGGACGGCCAAGCGCCAGTCCTGGCGGTATGCCCCATCAACCCATTCTGGTGGCCGGTCAAGCCATCGACGCCGAAGTTCCTCGCACACTCTCTGTTTGGCGCGTACAAGCAGAGTTACTACCGCACCATCTATTTTCACAAGTCTGGCGCCCAAGTGGACGCGGCCTACAAAAAGTACCTGGCTGCACTGGCCCGGGGCGTCAAAGCATTTCGCAGCAGACACAATGTTTTTCTGGTTCTGGTCGCGATGGAAAAACTGGACACGCGCGCTTGCCAGGCTCTCGCTCCGGAGTTGGGCGGCGTGCCCGTATTCAGTTCGGAACAATACGACATGTACGAACTCGTGAGCATCCTGCGTCGCGCGAGCTTGATCCTCTCCTCGCGCTATCACGCCATCGTGACTTCGATGCCTTGCCTGATACCCTCCGCGGGCGTCACGATGGACGAGCGCATTCGCAATCTGATGCACGAGCGCGGGCACGACCGCCTGCTGCTGACGGTCGATGATCCGGATTTGGGCGAAAAGCTAGTCGGTGTGATGGAGGATCTGGCTCAGAACACGGACGCGATCCGCGAGGCCATCGCTTTTTCGACCGCGCGTAACTTGAAAACCATGGCGCGCATGGGTGTGTTCCTCGGGCGCGCCGTTCACCAGCAATATCCTGAATTCCCCGTGTGCACCGGGGTGCACGGCTGGGAAGAGTACTTGCCGCCACTGAGCCCAAATTTGGAGAGACTGCTCGAGAGTTATTCGGGCGTGGCTGCGGCCGCTGCTGGAGACTAAACTCATAGTTCGCACTGGAATCTTGTGGCACCGGCTTGAAGCCCGTAGGGCTTGGTTACAAGCAGCTTGCGCTCTGAGTCGACCAAACCCCGCAGGCTGAAGTCTGCGCCACTTGACAACATGAATTTCCTTGAAAACATTTTCTCGCGCTTGCAAGGAGCTGCGGGCCGCATCGTGCTGGCCGAAGCGCGAGCCGACGGCGACCGAACCACGACTGGGACGGAGTTGCTCGCGCAAATCGGCGCTGCGCGCGCCTTTCTGCAGGCCTCGGGCCTGGCGAAGGGCGACCGCTGCGCGCTCATCGCGCCGAACAACATCCGCTGGACTGCGCTCGACGTCGCCATCATCGCAGAAGGCCTTATTGCGGTTCCGCTCTATGCTCGTCAGGCTCCCGCGGAACTGGCGGCGATGCTGCGCGATGCCGGTGCGGGCCTCGTTTGTTGCGGTGACTCGGCGCTCCGCGATGCTATTGCGGCCGCCGGGCCCGGCGCAGCGCGGCTCGTGCTGTTCGATGAGATCTTTAGTGCAAATGCCGAGGTCGCAGCGGCCGCGCCCGTCGCGCTCTCGCCGCAGGACACGGTCGCGATCCTGTACACGTCGGGAACCTCAGCAGAAGCCAAAGGCGTGATGCTGACGGTCGCAAATGTCGACCAAATGCTTTCCTGCACGGCGGCTCGCCTCGATCAACTAATGGGACGGCCCGGCGTTCCGGACCGCGTTTTCCACTACCTGCCGTTCTGCTTTGCTGGATCATGGATTCTGCTGCTCTCTTGCTTGTCGCGGACAAGCGTGCTCAGGCTTTCCACAGACCTCACGAAGCTGGCCGATGAAATTCGCTCCGCAGCGCCCAACTATTTTCTGAATGTGCCGATGCTACTGGAGCGCATTCGCGCCGGCGTCGATGACAACCTGAGGAAGCGCGGTGGCGCCATTGCAGGCATCTACGGGCGAGCCAAGGCGGCCTGGCAACGACTCGACGCCAAGTCGCCGCACCCTTGGGATTTTTTTTGGCTGGGGCTCGCCGGATTGCTCATATTTCCCTCGGTTCGCAAGCGCCTCGGGCCGAACCTGCGCGCGTTGATTTGCGGCTCCGCGCCGCTAGCCCGTGAAACACAGCTTTTTTTCATGATGCTTGGGATTCGCGTGCTTCAAAGCTACGGGCTCACCGAAACCACCGCCATCTGCACAATGGACGATCCGGGGCATGTCGAGCCGGGCCGCGTCGGGCCAGCAATCCCAGGCATTGAAATGAAACTGGGTGAGAATGATGAAATCATCGTGCGCGGGCCCAACATTTTTGCGGGTTATTGGCAGCGGCCGGAGCAAACGGCAGCCGTCCTGCGCGACGGCTGGTTCCACACCGGCGACCAGGGCGACGTAGACGAGAGAGGAAATTGGCGGATCACCGGGCGCATCAAGAATCTCATTATTCTGAATTCCGGACACAACATTGCGCCGGAGCCCATCGAGGAACAGCTTCTTCGCGCGATCCCAGGCGCACAGCACGTTTTGCTCGTCGGCAATGGGCGCAGCTTCCTTGCCGCAATTATCACCGGCACTAATGGCCAGTCAGGAATCGCGTCGCACATTGAACGGCTGAACGCAACGCTGCCGCACTACCGGAAAATTCGGCGGTTTCATGTCTCGCAGGAATTGTTTACGATCGAGAACGGCTTGCTCACGGCGAACGGCAAATTGCGGCGCGACGCCATCGCCACGCGGCTTTCGGCGGAAATCGACGGGATGTACGCGAAGCAAGACTAAATTCTTCGCCAAATGTCACAACGAAGCGCAAGTCGGCAACGGTCCGCGTCAGCAGAGGCTGAACGGATGGACGAGTACAAGGGGAAAACACTTTCCTGGCGGCTGTCCGGCGGAGTGGTTGAACTGACGCTGGACCGCGCTCCCGCAAACGAGATTGGCACCGCCATGCTCGAGGATTTGGAGCGTTTCACGGCAGCTCTCGCTCCACTCGAAGCAAAGGCCAGCGCTGTTATTTTCTACAGCGCGCAGAAGGCTGGCTTTTCAGCCGGGGCGGATCTGCGCGAACTTTATTCGCGGGCGCAGAAAATGGATTCGGCTTCCGCCGCCAAAGGAGTGCGCCAATTCCTGGAGCGCATTCATGCGGTGCTGGACCGGCTAGATACTTCGCCGCTCACAACGATCGCTGCCGTTCACGGCGTGTGTTTCGGCGGCGGATTCGAGCTGGCGCTCTGCTGCGACCTGATCATCGCGGACAAGCTGGCGCGCTTCTGCTTCCCCGAATTGCGGCTCGGCCTGATTCCCGGGTTTGGCGGCATTCCGCGGCTGAAACGCGATGTCGGCAACGCGGTCGTGCGCGACCTCCTGCTAACCGGGCGCAGCATCAACGCTACTAAGGCTCTTGCGGTTGGCCTCGTCAGCCAAGTCGCAGCGGAAGGCGAAGCACTGCGGATTGCGCGAGCCACTGCCGAGCAGGTGACGAAGTTTGACCGAGCGACCTCCACTGCGGCCAAGCGCTTCATCAAGCCGCTGCCGCAGGAAGAACTAAGACGCGAAATTGATATCTTCTGCGATCTGTTCACGAAGCCCGCCGTGATGGAAAGCTTGCGCAAATTCGTCGAGAACGCCGGGCCGCACCCATATCTCCCTTAATCAGCGTCCGTCGTCAGCCCGCCCTTTTTCTTGTAATATGAGCTGAATGATGAAAACGATTGAGCAGACCACCGAAGAAATTCTCGACCTTGCCGCAGCGCATTTCAAGGTGCCACGCGCCGGACTCCAGCCGAGCGACGACTTCTACAAGAAGCTCGGGATCGATAGCCTGCAAGCGCTCGAACTGCTCACGCGCCTCGAGAATCACTTCAGCGTGGAACTTCCGGATTATGAAGTCCAGGGCGTGAGCGACTTCCGCACCCTCGCCAGCCGCATCCAGGCACGCCTCTGAATGGCCATAGAGGCGCAGAGCTCAATGACGAGAAAATGATCCTCAGGAATCCGAGATTGGTTCGGTAGTTTCCTCATATAATCTTGCCGTTCTCCGTGTCTCTGTGCCTCCGTGGCCATTCGAATGCTTGACTTGAGCAAATATGAATCACTGGGAGCGGCGCTGCGCGATGCGGTCGTACGCTGGCCTCAGGAAACCTGTCTAATCGAGGCGGATCGCGAACGAGAGCGCTCCCGCCTTACCTACCAGCAATTCGGGGAAGCAGCCCAACCGCTCGCTGCGGCGCTGGAGGAATCTGCGTTCAGCGCGGGTGACCGCGCGGCGATCATCATGACCAATCAGCCGAAGTGGCTGATCTCTGCCTACACAGTTTTTTTTGCAGGTGGCGTCCTTGTTCCGCTTGACTACAAACTCTCCGCCCCCGAGCAGCTCCAACTGCTGGCGCACTCAAAGGCGCAGATCCTTTTCGTCGAGTACCCCATTTGGCGGGCTATCACGCAAGCACCCGCGTTTCGCGACCACAAACTGCGAAAGGTTCTAGTCTCGGAGGCGCCGCCCGATGCTGATCTGGCTGGCGGCTTGCGGTGGGAAGAGTTTCGCGGGGCACGCGTGCCGGAATTTCGTCCCCACACGCGTAAGGACGTCGCCTGCATTGTTTATTCGTCCGGTACGGGCGGTCACCCGAGGGGCTGCGTTCTGACCCACGACAATTACCTCGAGCAGTGCGCCGCGGTCGCGCCGGTGTTTCCCTTCTGGCCCGGTGCGCGCTACCTAAGCATCATTCCCACGAATCACGCCATCGACTTCATGGGCGGCTTCATCATGCCGTTCACAGGAGGTGGAACGGTCGTTCACCTGCGCACGCTGCGGCCGGAATTCATTCGAGAGACCTTCACGAAATATGCGATCACCTACATGGCCGTTGTGCCTCTGATCCTGAAAAACTTGCAGCGAGGCCTGCGGGAAAGATTTGCGGCCCTGCCGCCATCCAAGCGCAGGATGCTCGACGCGCTGGTCAGCGTGAATCGAGCGCTCACCCGCACGAAGCCGCGCCCTGGGCTGAGCCGTCTGCTCCTCAAGGACATTCACAATGCCTTCGGCGGCCGTCTGCGGGCGTTGCTTGTCGGCGGTGCGTTCACCGAACCCGCCACAATTGCATTTTTCCACGACATCGGCATCCCCATTTACAACGGCTACGGCTGCACGGAGGCGTGCACCGCGATCACCCTGAATGATTTGCGCCCTTTCCGGCCCGATACCGTCGGCAAACCAGTCCGCGGAATGGAACTTCGCATCGTGCAGCCAGACACAGACGGGATCGGCGAGGTTGCTGTGCGGAGCAAGACGGTGATGTCGCACTATCTTGATGATCCGGAGATGACAGCCGAAACCATCGTCGATGGCTGGCTCATGACCGGCGATCTGGGCCGCGTCGACAGCGAAGGTCACTTGAAGCTTTCTGGCCGCAAGAAAAACATGATCGTTACCGCCGAGGGCAAAAATATTTACCCGGAAGACATAGAAAATGGCTTTGAGGGCATGCCGGTGAAGGAATTCTGCGTCTTTGCGGCGAATTACATTTGGCCGCAGCACACCATGACCGGCGAGCAGCTCGTTCTTATTGTGCATCCCGAACCGGGACAGCCCCTGAGTGACGGACTTCTCCAGGAATTTTCGCGGCGGAATTCGCAGCTCTTGAACTACAAGCGCTTGGCGGGCTACGTTGTCTGGGACCAGGATTTTCCGAGGAACGCCGCGATGAAAATCCGGCGCCCTATTCTTGCCGGACAAATCGCCAAACAGCTTGAACGCGGCGCCGTGGTTTCCCTGTGAGCGAAAGCTATTTCACCATCGTAAATCCGGCGGCCGGCGGCGGACGCTGCGGCAAGTTGGCTCCGCGCGCGCTGGACCGGCTCTGCAGTGGCGGCTTTGCGCTCGAGGTCCGCGAAACGCGCCGTCCCGGAGAAGCAACCGTCTTGGCCCACGGCGCGTATGCCGAGGGTTTCCGCAATTTCATCGCAGTGGGCGGCGACGGCACCGGCTTTGAAACCATCAACGGCCTTTTCCCGGAAGCTCAGACGGGCGAACGCGCCGCGCTCGGCTTTCTTCCGCTCGGAACCGGGAATTCCTTCCTTCGAGATTTTGCCGGGAATGGGACGGACCTGGCGGAATTGGGCATCAAGGGGATTCTCGAACACCGCAGGCGGGCCTGCGACGTGATCCACCTGGAGCACGCGGGCGGGTCGATTTTTTACATCAACACGCTGAACATGGGCTTTGCTGCGGACGTTGCGACCCTCACGAATCGCCGGCTGAAATTTTTGGGAGCGCCCGGCTATCTGGTCGGCGTGCTGGCTTCGCTGGCCCGATTGCGTCGCCGCCCGTTCCCATTGCGTGCGGATGGCGAACGCGACGATCGGCGCTGTTTGTTTGTGGCCTTCAGCAATAGCAAGTTCACCGGCGGTAAAATGATGATCGCGCCGCACGCCTCAATCGACAGCGGCACGATTGAGTACGTTCATTGGGGACCGATTGGACGAGCGGGGCTCGTGCGGAACCTGCCGACGTTGTTTACTGGCGCGCACATCCGGCACCCTATGGCATCGCGGCGGGCGGCGACAAGGATTGAATTCGATCTCAAGAATCCCGTTGACGTTGTCGTCGACGGCGAAGTGCTCACGCTGGAAGCTGAATCTCTGGAAGTCCTCCCTAAGGCGATCGACGTAATGGTATGAACGGCGAAACCGAACAACCGATCCCCGCTACTTCCAGCGTCGCGGCACCTTCCGAGCAAGGCCTGCGCCGCGTGTGGGCCATCGGGCGCAGCATCTTCCACTGGGCGCTCTCGGCGGCGTTCTTCTTTCCTGCGTGCAGTTTTCTGGTGCTACTCGGCATCTTCATCGATCCGCGCAAAAATGACGGCGCGCAGCGGATGCTTTGCCGCACCACGATGAAGCTGGCAGGCGCGAAGCTGGTCGTGCAGCGGGCCCAAGGATTCGACCCCGCTCGCACATGCTTTTTTTTCGTCAACCACGTCAATTTGTTCGACCCCTTCGTGCTATACGCGACGATTCCGCAATTCTTCCGCGGGCTTGAGCTGGAATCGCACTTTCGGATTCCAGTCTATGGCTGGATGATGGGACGCTTCGGCAATGTCCCCGTGCCGGACGATAGCCGTCCATCGAACCTTAAGCGCATGTGGCGGCTCACTCGCGCAGCACTCGATTCTGGTGTGAGTCTTGTGGTATTCCCCGAAGGGCAGCGCACGCGAGATGGCCGAGTCGGACCCTTCAAGGAGGGCCTTTTCCGGATGGCGGTGCAATTCGGCACGCCCATTGTTCCGGTGAGCCTGGCCGGAGCTTTTGAGTTCAACAAGAAAAATGACCCGATGATCCGGCCCGGCACCATCACCGTGTATTTGCACGGGGTGATCGAGACGAAGGATCTGGGGAAGGATGATGTGCCGGCCCTGCGTGACCGCGTTCACGCCATCGTTTCTAAGCCGATAAATGAAGGTCTCGCGTTGTCGGAAACACCAGAAAACCGACCTAGGTTTCTTCCTCAGGATTGAACACCGGTAGACCGCAGTTGCGCGCAATGCCGACAAGAGTCTGATCGGCTGCGGCGAATTCCAGAACTTCGCTTGATCCGGATTCTGAGTCAGCCTCGAGATTGTCCTTGAGCCAGAGTGCCGTGGAGAGTTGAACTGCGTCCGCAGCCTTCAACGGAAATTGCTCCACTAGCTTTGGCAGCGCGGCCATCGTCCGAGCGTTCATGTCGAATATTTCTATCAGCCGTGACCAGTCCCTGCCGAAGTCCTCGCGTAGTTTCGCAAGTTCGGCAGAATTGATTTGCCCTTCGCGATGTTTGCGCGCCATCGCCGAGTGTACTTCAGCAAAGCTCAATACGGACGCGCCCACCACCTGGTTTCCGGTCGTGGCCCGGGCGATCATGGCGTCACTGCCGGCTTCTTTGAAATAGAACTTCACGATAGCGGAAGAGTCGAGGTAGAGCATCATTCCCGGTCTTCAATGATCATCTGTGATGCGGGTTTTCCTCTTGTGACGATCGGCTTGAATCGTCTGTCTTTGAGCGAGCCTTTGGCCCGTCGCACGTGCCCCTCCGCCTCGAGCCGCCTCAAAACGTCTTCCACCGTGGTGGGTTTCTCTTCTTGCGGGGCAGGTGGGAGCAAGCGCGCGACCGGCCTGCCTCGGTCGGTGACGACGAAAGTTTCGCCATTGCGGACCCTTCCCAGGTACTTGCCCAGTCGATTCTTCAGTTCACGGCTACCCACAGTCTTCATGTAGCTACCTCTTTATCTATTGTAGCTACATTGGCTTTTGGAATCAACAC
>JACXTT010004704.1_pt1 | contig 20190 bp, 20 predicted proteins | sample 9270951 | NCBI WGS metagenome assembly JACXTT01 (sample SAMN15532306, study PRJNA645909) | rock metagenome | isolation source: weathered quartz diorite | place: Puerto Rico | collected 2017-06-21 | reverse complement strand
GACACCAAGGAAGCCAAGGTGCAATGCGCGGGCGTCAATACCTGCAAAGGCAAGAGCGACTGCGCGACCGCCACCAGCGGCTGCCACGGGCAGAACGCCTGCAAGGGCCAGGGATGGCTGAAGATGACCGAAAAGCAGTGCCTGGAAAAAGGCGGGAAGGTGGAAAAAAGCTGAGCTTCATGCAACAGGTTCGCAGCGGCCCGATGCGAGGCGCGAACCGCAGGTTCAGTCCTCGGCGAGCACCTCGGCTTCGATCTCCGCGAGCTGCGGTACCGAAAGTTCGATGCCGAGCTTGTTCCAGGCCTTGATCTCGCCGCGCAGTTCGGCCGCGGTGAGCGGATTGGCAGCGAGCCAGCGCGCATCCAGCTCGACGGTGAACGTGCTCTTTTTCTTCGAAGCATGGATGGATGGCAGTCGAACTTCCGAGCGGCTGCGGTGAAACAGCGCCGCCAGCCGCAGCGCGACCAATAGCGTCCAGTCGACGTCCTTCGAAACCATGCCGCGCAGCTTGTCAAGCGAGCCGCGGTGCGCCAGCACCAGCAGCGACAGTTGCGCCTGTTCCATCCTGGAAAAACCGGGCATGTCGGCGCGACCGATGATGTAAGCGGAGTGCTTGTGGTAGCCGGTATGCGCGACGGTGAACCCGATCTCGTGCAGGCGAGCCGCCCAGGACAGCATCAACATCGGGTACTCGCGTTGCGCCTTGTCTCCGCCCGCCATCTGCTCGAACAGCTTCAGCGCCAGGCGTTCGACCCGATGCGCATGATCGGACTCGACGTGGTAACGCTTCATGAACTGACGCACCGTCAGTTCGCGCATGTCGCGACGATGCGCCCGGCCGATCATGTCCCAGAGAATGCCCTGGCGCATCGCGCCATTCGCGAGCGCCATGTGTTCGACGTCGAGTTCGGCAAATATCGCGCTCATGATCGCGAACCCGCCCGGCAGCACCGCGATACGGTCGTCCTTCAATCCCGGCATATCCAGCTTGGCGGCGTCGCCCGCTTTGAGCAACGCGCCTCGCAGTCGCTCCATGCCGTCGCCGCTGATCCCCGATGCGCTCCAGCCGTTGGCTTCGAGAATGTCGCCGATAGCGCGCGCGGTGCCGGAGGAGCCGACGGCCTGCTGCCAATGCTTGCGCGAGAACTGCCTTTTGATGGTTTCCACTTCGATGCGAGCGGCCAGCTCCGCTTCCTTCATGTTGGACTTGCTGATCCTGCCATCGGGAAAGTACCTGAGGCTGTAGCTCACGCAGCCCATGTACAGGCTCTCGAGCTTGTGCGGCTGGTTGCCGGCGCCGATGACGAATTCGGTGGAACCGCCGCCGATGTCCACCACCAGCCGCTTGTCCGGCGTGGCCGGCAGGCTGTGGGCGACTCCCAGGTAGATCAGCCGCGCCTCTTCGCGTCCACCCACGACCTCGATCGGGAAACCGAGCGCCGCTTCGAAGCGGGGCATGAATTCGCGGGCGTTCTTTGCCACCCGCAGGGTGTTGGTGCCGACCGCGCGCACCGCGCCTGGGGGCAATCCGCGCAGGCGTTCGCCGAAACGCTTCAGGCATTCGATTGCGCGCGCCTGCGCCGTGTCGTCAAGGTGCTTGTCCGCGGTCAGGCCGGCTGCGAGCCGCACCGGCTCACGCAATGAATCGAGGGGATAGACCTGGTCGTCGACGACGCGTCCGACCTGGAGTCGAAACGAGTTGGACCCCAAGTCAACCGCCGCAATGGTCGGGGGCGTTTCCATCACGGGCATTTTGCCTTAAAACCCCCTTGGGTCTTAAAACGCTTACCGCAGAGGACGCGGAGGAAAATTGGGGGAGGAGGAATTCGGGCAGGGAAGTCCAATGCCTGGGACAACCGACGCAACTGGAGTCGTCTTTTCCCTTCTAGTCCCTTGCATTTCCTCGGCGTCCTCTGCGTCCTCCGCGTTGAGAGCTTGGTGGTGGGGGGCAAAGGATGCAGCCGTCAGCCCATGACCTCGCGCTCGATTTCCTCGAGCGTGACGTGGCGCACGTCCTTGCCCTTGACCATGTAGATCACGTACTCGGAGATGTTCTTGGCGTGGTCACCGATGCGCTCGATCGCCTTGGCGATGAACAGGATCTCGATGGAAACCGATATGGTGCGCGGGTCTTCCATCATGAAGGTGATGAGCTGGCGCAGCACGCCGCGGAATTCCTCGTCCACGTGCTGGTCGCGGCGCACCACTTCGGCGGAGGTGGCTAGATCGAGCCGGGCGAATGCGTCCAGTGACTTGCGCAGCATTTCCAGCGCGATCTGCGACATGCGGCGGATTTCCGCGGTGCGCGGCTGCTGCAGACGGTCGGCGGAATAGATCAGCTTGGCCATGCGTGCGATCTTCGCCGCTTCGTCGCCGATGCGTTCCAGGTCGGTAATGGTCTTCACCACCGTCATCAGCATGCGCAGGTCGCCGGCGGCCGGCTGGCGGCGGGCGATGATGGTGCTGCAGTCCTCGTCGATGCCGACTTCGAGGCCGTTGACCATGTGGTCGTTGTTCTCGACCTTGGTGCAGAGCTCAAGGTCGCCCGAAATCAGCGCGTCCAGTGCCAACTTGATCTGCTCTTCCACGAGCCCACCCATGTGCAGCACGCGGGCGCGCACCGCCTCCAGCTCGGCATCGAACTGCTTGGATGTGTGCTCAGAATTGGTCATCACTTCGCACTCCCTTCCCTAGCGCGCACCGGCAAATGTGTCAGTGTACGTCGATTGCGTTACAAAAAGGTTTCACCGGGTCAGCGTCCTCACCCCGTCCCGGGTGCCTAGCAGCAGCACATCGGCACCGCGGCGGGCAAACAAGCCGTTCGTCACCACCCCGACGATCTGGTTGATTTCACCCTCCAGTGCCACCGGATTGACGATTGCCAGCCCGCGCACGTCCAGGATGATATTGCCGTTGTCCGTAGTAAAGCCCTGGCGTAACTCCGGGTGCCCGCCCAGCCTGACCAGTTCGCGGGCGACGTAGGAACGCGCCATTGGAATCACTTCCACAGGCAGCGGAAACGCGCCCAGAACGTCCTTCAGCTTGGCCTCGTCGGCGATGCAGACGAACTTGCTTGCGACCGCGGCCACAATCTTCTCCCGGGTGAGCGCACCGCCTCCGCCCTTGATCATGTGCAGGTGCCGCGTGATCTCGTCGGCGCCGTCCACGTATACCGGCAGTTCATCCACGGAGTTCAGGTCGAACACCCGAACTCCCGCGGCCTTGAGGCGGGCGCTAGTCGCTTCCGAGCTGGCAACCGCCCCTTCCAGCCGTCCCTTGATCCTCGCCAGTTCGTCGATGAAGAAATTCGCGGTCGAGCCGGTGCCGACGCCGACGATGCAGTCTTCCGGCACGTGGCCGAACGCCGCTCTCGCGACTGCCTTCTTGAATTCATCCCGAGTCATGATCCTGCTGCGTCTGGAACTGCCTGCAAGGATAGCGTCAACGCTTCATCGGCACAAATTAGTACTCCGGTTGCGCCCGTTCGTTCCCGGCTGTTACGCTCGAAGGAAACCTGGGAGCAGCGATGAAGATCGATTACCTGGAAAGAATCCTGACTGCGCGTGTCTATGACGTTGCAGTCGAAACGCCTCTGGAGCTGGCGCCGGCGCTGTCCGGCCGGCTGGGTAATACCCTGCTGCTCAAGCGCGAGGATATGCAGCCGGTGTTCTCCTTCAAGCTGCGCGGCGCCTACAACAAGATGGCGAACTTGAGCGCGGCCCAGCGGCGGCGCGGCGTGATCGCCGCCTCGGCGGGCAATCATGCGCAAGGCGTGGCGCTGGCCGCAGATCATCTGCGCTGCCGCGCCACCATCGTCATGCCTGCCACCACGCCGCAGATCAAGATTGCGGCGGTGGCGGCGCGCGGTGCGCGGGTGGTGCTGTTCGGCGACTCCTATGACGAAGCCTACGCGCACTCGATGAAGATCGCCAGGCGCGAGAAGCTCACTTTCGTGCATCCCTACGACGACCCGGACGTGATCGCCGGGCAGGGCACTATCGGCATGGAGATCCTGCGCCGGCACGGCGGTACGATCGACGCCATTTTCGTCGCCGTGGGCGGCGGCGGGCTGATCGCAGGAATCGCGGCTTACGTCAAACGCCTGCGTCCGCAGATCCGGATCATCGGCGTGGAACCGGTCGATGCCGACGCGATGGCCCGCTCTCTTGCTGCCGGCCGTCGGGTGAGGCTCGCGCAAGTTGGACTTTTTGCCGACGGCGTGGCGGTCAAGCAGGTCGGCTCCGAGACCTTCCGTCTTTGCCGGGAGTTGGTGGACGAGATGATCCTGGTGGACAACGATGCCATCTGCGCCGCCATCAAGGACGTATTCGAGGACACCCGCTCGATCCTGGAACCGGCGGGCGCGCTCGCGATCGCCGGCGCCAAGGCTTACGTGGAACGCCGCAAGCAGAGAGGCCGGACGTTTGTCGCGGTCGCCTGCGGGGCCAATATGAACTTCGACCGCCTGCGCTTCGTCGCCGAGCGCGCCGAACTGGGCGAGAAGCGCGAAGCCATCCTCGCAGTCACGATCCCAGAGCGTCCCGGCAGCTTCAAGCAGTTCTGCGCCCTGCTGGGGGCGCGCAATGTCACCGAATTCAACTATCGCTACGCCGATCCCGTGGAAGCCCATGTATTCGTCGGCGTGCAGGTGCGCGACCGCGATGAGATCCGAAAGCTCATTGTGCGGCTGCGCCGCAAAGGGCTGCCGACGCTCGATTTCAGCGACAACGAAATGGCCAAGCTGCACGTACGCCACCTGGTGGGCGGCCGCGCGCCCTCGGTCGAGAACGAGAGGTTGTACCGTTTCGAGTTCCCGGAGCGCCCGGGAGCGCTGATGAATTTCCTCGACAGCATGAGTCACGACTGGAACATCAGCCTGTTCCACTACCGCAATCACGGCGCCGACTACGGGCGCGTACTGGTGGGAATGCAGGTGCCGCCGCGCGATCAGGCGGCGTTCCGCAGGTTTCTCTCGCAACTCGGCTACGCGCACTCGGACGAGACCAGGAACCCCGCCTATTCGCTGTTTCTGGCCTAAATCATGCTCTATTTCTCCGGGCGCCCTTTTATAATTGCGGGTTGAACGATTCATCCCTGCTGGTCACAGATTGACACCGTGAAAAAAGGCCTTGCCGCACTGCTTTTCGCCTCCTGCGCTGCATTGGCGGCGCCGGACGACGAAGTTTTCCTCGAGGCGCGCGAAGCGTTTCAGCGCGGCGACATCGTGCGGCTGGATCGCCTTGCCAAGCAGCTCGACGACAAGTATCCGCTAGCCCCGTACGTGCACTACTGGCAACTGCGTTCGCGCCTCGCCGACCTGTCTGCCGGCGAGATCCAGAACTTCCTGGATGGTCACAACAACAGCCTGGTCGCCGACCGCTTGCGCGCGGACTGGCTGCGGCAACTGGCGAAGGATCGCGATTGGCAGGGTTTCCTGCGCGAATACCCGCAGCTCACCACCGAAGACCTCGAGCTGGTCTGCTTTGCCTATCAGGCGCGCCTTGCGCTGGGAGAGTCCGGGATATTGACGCAGGCGCGGCCGCTGTGGTTCACCGCGCAGGTACTCCCGGAAAGCTGCCTGCCCTTGTTCGAATTGATGTTCAAGAAAGAAATGCTCACCGCCGAGGACAGCTGGACCCGGATCAGGCTTGTGCTGGAAATCGGCAACGTAAGCGGTGCCCGGATGTTGCTCGGTTATCTGCCGCCGGGGCAACGACCGGATGCGAAGACCCTCGATTCGATATCGCGCCGGCCGCAGCATTTTCTGGACCGCGCCCCGCTGCCTTTGAAGACCCGCGCCCAGCGCGAACTGGTGATCTACGCGCTGTATAAAACCGCGGAGGGCTGGCCGCAATCCGCCGCGGACCGGCTGCACAGAATCGCCAAGGATTTGCCGGACGCTGAGCGTGAATATGCCTGGGCGCAAATCGCCTCGGTCGCCGCGCGCAGCCTTCATCCGGACGCGCTTACCTGGTTCAGGAACGCGGGCAACGGCATGAACGATCGCCAGCTCACCTGGCGTGCCCGCTCCGCGCTGCGCGCAGGCGACTGGAACGAGGTGCTCGCCGCCATCGAGGCAATGTCGCCGACGGAGTACAAATATGCGCAGTGGCGCTACTGGAAAGCGCGCGCGTTGTCGGCGCTGGGCCGCCAGTCGGAAGCCAACGCGCTGCTGGCGCCGCTTTCCAACCAGTTCAACTTCTACGGCCAGCTCGCCGCGGAGGAGCTCGGCACCTCGATCAGCACGGTGCCGCAAACCTACCGGCCCGACGAGGACGAAATCGAGGCGACCGCCAAGGACCCCGGCATCGTACGCGCACTGACGCTGTACGCCATCGGCCTTCGCTACGAAGGCGCGCTGGAATGGCAGTGGGCCGTCAAGGACTATGAAGACAAACGCTTGCTGGCCGCCGCTGAACTGGCATCACGCAACGAATGGTATGAGCGCACTATCGATACCGCGGAACGCACCGTGCTGCTGCACGACTTCGGATTGCGCTATCCCACCCCGTATCGCGAGGTCGTGCAGGATTACGCCAGCCAGCTCGACCTCGACGAGGCCTGGGTCTACGGCCTGGTGCGCCAGGAAAGCCGCTTCGCGCACACCGCCCGATCCACTGCAGGCGCCAGCGGATTGATGCAGTTGATGCCCTCGACCGCACGCTGGGTGGCGAAGCGCCTGGGCTTGAGCGGCCACCACGCCAAGCTCACCGCAACGGCGGACTCCAACATCGTGCTGGGCACCTACTACCTGCGCCAGATGATGGACTCCCTGGACAACCAAATGGTGCTTGCCTCCGCCGGCTACAACGCCGGCCCGCGCCGCGCGCGGGAATGGATAGCCGGCCGCTCCCTGGAGGGTGCGGTTTATATTGAGACCATACCGTTCGCCGAAACGCGTGAGTACGTCAAGCGGGTCATGAACAATACGCTGTACTATGCGCGGCTGTTGCACCAGGCGGGGCCCGGTCTGCGCGAGCGGCTCGGCACCGTCCCGGCCAGGATGCCGCAGAACAACTGAGCCGCGGCTCTGTGCCCCATGACCTTTCGCCCCGCGGCCATCGCGGAAAAAATTCTTCGCATCGAAGGCATGAGAGTCAGTTCGGTCTGCGTCATCGGGGGCTCGGGTTTTCTGGGTCGCCATATCGCCCATCAGCTCACCGACTTGGGCATCCGGGTACGCGTACCTACCCGCCATCGCGAGCGCGCCAAACAGCTGATCGTTCTGCCCACGGTGGACGTGATCACCGCTGACGTCAACGATCCGACGACGCTCTCGCACCTGGTCGCCGGAATCGATGCGGTGGTGAACCTAGCCGGGATCCTGCACGAGAAGCGCAAAGGCGACTTCGCCCGCACCCACACCGAACTGCCGCGGAAGATCGTGGATGCCTGCCGCGAGCAGGGCGTGCGCCGGCTGCTGCACGTTTCCGCGCTAGGGGCGGTGCACGATGCCCCCAGCGAATACCTGCGCTCGAAGGCCGGTGGAGAGCAGCAGATCCGTGTGGCGCAGGCCGCCGGCATCCGCACCACGATTTTCCGCCCCTCGGTGATCTTCGGCCGCGAAGACAGTTTTCTCAATCTGTTCGCGCGCCTGGTGCGCAGCCTGCCGGTGATCGTGCTGGCAAGCCCGCAGGCGCGCTTCCAGCCCGTGTTCGTCGAGGACGTGGCGCACGCCGTGGTGCTGAGTCTTGGGGAAGCACGCGCCGCCGACCAAAGTTACGACCTGTGCGGCCCGGGGGTTTATACCTTGCAGGAATTGGTCGAGTACGTCTGCCGCGTGCTCGGGGTTGAGCGGCCGATCATCCCGCTCAACGACCCGCTTTCCTACCTGCAGGCATGGGTGATGGAGTGGCTGCCGGTGAAGCTGATAACGCGGGACAACTATTACTCGATGAAAGTGCACAGCGTCTGTGCCTGCCCCTTTCCCCGCGTGTTCGGGTTCGAGCCGACACCGCTCGAGGCGGTGGTGCCGCTTTATCTCGCCGAAAATACTCCGAGGGCGCGGTACCGCTGGTTCCGTTTCCGCGCCCGCCGTTGATTTTCAAGCCGCGCGCTCCCGTCCCGTACGCCTGCCGGAGTCTGTTCGATGTCCAATCCCACCCTGGTAATCGGCAACAAGGCCTATTCTTCTTGGTCGCTGCGCCCGTGGCTGCTGATGAAGCACGCCGGAATCGCCTTCGAAGAAGTTCGCATTCCGCTCTATCGCCACGACAGCAAGCAGGCCATCCTGCGTTACTCGCCCGCCGGCCTTGTACCCGTGCTGGTGGACGGCAGCCTGACGGCGTGGGACTCGCTGGCAATCTGCGAATATCTGGCCGAGAAGCATCCGGAGAAGCGACTCTGGCCGGCGGATACCCGGGCACGGGCCAACGCACGCTCGATCAGCGCCGAGATGCATTCCGGATTCGCCAACCTGCGCGGTCAGATGGCGATGAACGTGCGGCGCAGGATGCCGGGGCGCGGCAGAACGCCCGAGGTGCTGGCAGAGATTGCGCGTATCCAGGCGATATGGAACGACTGCCGCTCGCGCTTCGGCGTCGACGGGCCGTTTCTCTTCGGCGAGTTTTCAGTGGCGGACGCGATGTTTGCTCCGGTGGTGTCGCGCTTTCACACTTACGAAGTGGAACTGGAAGACGGCGCGCGCGAGTATGCCGAGTTCGTGTACGCGCTTGCGGCGATGCAGGAGTGGATCACCGGTGCGAATGGCGAGGCCGAAATCATCCCTGAATACGAACCATGAAGATCTACGCCGTGGGCGGTGCGGTGCGGGACCGTCTGCTCGGACGCGAGGTGACCGACCAGGATTACGTCGTGGTCGGCGCCACGCCCGAACAGATGGAGCGGCTGGGCTATCGGCCGGTGGGCAAGGATTTCCCGGTTTTCCTGCATCCGCAGACCCACGAGGAATACGCGCTGGCGCGAACCGAAAGGAAGAGCGCGCGCGGCTACAAGGGCTTCGATGTGTACGCTGCGCCTGAGGTCACGCTGGAGCAGGACCTGGCGCGCCGCGACCTCACCATCAATGCGATCGCCCGCGATGAGAAAGGCGACATCATCGATCCCTTTCACGGCGTGGCCGACCTCAAGGCCGGCATACTGCGACACGTCAGCCCGGCCTTCGTCGAGGACCCGGTACGGGTGCTGAGGGTGGCACGCTTTGCCGCCCGCTTCGCCTTCACCGTCGCGCCGGAGACGCTGGAACTGATGCGGGAGATGGTCCGCAACGGCGAGATCGATCACCTGGTTGCGGAACGCGCCTGGCAGGAAATCTCCCGTGGACTGATGGAAGGCATGCCCTCGCGGATGTTCCTGACGCTGCGCGAGTGCGGGGCGCTGGCGCGAATCCTTCCCGAAGTCGACGCGCTATTCGGCGTGCCGCAGCCACCGGAGCATCACCCGGAAGTGGACACCGGGGTGCACATCATGCTGGTGGTGGATTACGCCGCCGCCAATAAATTCCCGCTGCCGGTGCGCTTTTCCGCGCTCACCCACGATCTGGGCAAGGGCGTGACTCCAAAGGCGCTGTGGCCGAAGCACCACGGCCACGAGCACAAGAGCGTCGAGCTGGTCGGGAGATTGTGCCAGCGACTGCGCGCGCCCAATGAGTGCCGCGACCTGGCGCTGCTGGTGGCGCGCTACCACGGCGATGCGCACCGCGCCGAAGAACTGCGCCCAGGCACGATACTGAAGCTGCTTTCCGCGACCGACGTATACCGCAAACCGGAGCGCTTCGAGGACTTCGTCGACGCCTGCGCCTGCGATTTTCATGGCCGAACCGGTTATGAGCGGCGCCCGTATCCGCCCGCGGACATTCTGCAATGCGCCGCCGCTGCCGCGCGTGCGGTGGACGCCGGCGCAATCGCCCTTGGAGTTGGAGACCCGGGCCGGATTTCCGCTGCAATCGAGGCCGCCCGCCTGAAGGCCGTCACTGAAGCGCTGGCGGCTGCGCGTCAACGCTAAACCGGCGCGAGCCGTTGTTGCTGGGTCATCAACCCCAATGGAGGCTCATATGACCGCATCCAAGTTGACGATTGCGCTCGCGGCTGCAGTCGCCCTTTTCGTCCCCCATCTTGCCATTTCGGCGGATGAACACGGCTCCCGCATGGAAGCACGCTTCAAAGCGGCCGACAAGGATAACGACGGCAGCCTGACGCGCGAGGAAGCGAAGGCGATGCCGCGGGTGGCGAAGAATTTCGACGCGATCGACGCCGACAAGAGCGGCACGGTCACGCTGGCCGAAATTCAGGCGGCAATGAAAAAAATGATCAAGGAAGCGCACGACCGCAACGTGGAACACTTCAAGGCGGCCGACAAGGATAACGATGGCAGCCTGACGCGCGAGGAAGCCAAGGCGCTGCCCAGGGTGGCGAAGAACTTCGATGCGATCGACACCGACAAGAGCGGCACCGTTACCCTGAAGGAAATTCGCGCCTACATGAAGGCGCACCGTCAGGACCGCAAGAAGGGCTGAAGGCGGCAACAGCCGTACCAGAGACGGACAGGTCGGCCTGTCCGTTTTTCATCTCAGCATCCAGTACATCAGGCTCGCCAGCAGCGACAGCATCACCGTGGAGCCGATGGGAAACGTGTAGCGCTGTCCGTTGTGCCGGATCTCTATATCGCCGGGCAGGCGCACGAAACCGAGTTTGCGCAGCCAGGGAGAAAGCACACCCAGCAGCAGCAGCGCGATGACCAGCGTGAGGAGCCATTTCAGCACTTTGCTCTCCATTGATACGGAAACACGAAAATCACGCTGCCAGGATACAAAGAGAGGCAAGACAAAACCAGAATTCCCGGCGCAAAGAATCGAGAAGAAATTCCTGTTTGCGGCAAATCAATCAAGACATGGCCTGAAGCTCATGTCTGCACAAAAACCGGTTTTCTTCGTGTTATTCGTGCCTTCGTAGCAAGCAAGCGAGTCTCGCATTATACGGGCGTGGTTCCTGCTTTCCTTTAAAATTGGTACCCCTTCTCCGCAATTCATCAGGAGCGCGCGTTGATCGACTTGTACACGTGGGGCACGCCAAACGGCCGCAAGGTTTCCATCATGCTCGAAGAACTGGAATTGCCCTACACCGTACACCCGATCGATATCGGCAAGGGCGATCAATTCAAGCCGGAATTCGTGGCCGTCAGTCCCAACAGCAAGATTCCGGCGATCGTGGACAGCGAGGGGCCGGAGGGCAACCCTTATGCACTCTTCGAGTCCGGCGCGATCCTGCTCTATCTGGCCGAAAAGTCCGGCCGATTCTTGTCCACGCGAACGACTGAGCGCTTCGACGCCCTGCAGTGGCTGATGTTCCAGATGGGCGGGATCGGCCCGATGTTCGGCCAGACCCATCACTTCCTGCGCGCCGCGCCGGAACCTGTTCCCTACGCGATCGCGCGCTACACCAAGGAAACACGCAGATTGTATGCGGTGCTGGACCAGCGTCTGGCCCGTAGCGAATGGCTCGCCGCGGATTATTCCGTGGCCGACATCGCCACCTATCCGTGGGTCGCCCGCCATGACTGGCACAAGGTCGAGCTGGGCGATTTTCCGAACGTCAAGCGCTGGTTTGACGCGATCGGCGCACACCCGGCGGTGCAGCGCGGCATGAAGGTCCCGGCACCACGCTGACACGTCGCCGTCATGAATCCATGAACGACGCGACTCCCTCCAAGATAGGCAAGTATCCGGTGATCCGCGAGATCGGGCGCGGCGCGACCAGCCGGGTCTACCTGGGCCGCGATCCGTTTGCCAACCGGGACGTTGCAATCAAGCTGGTGAGTTACGAGGCCGGCGTGGATACGGATTTGCGGCGGCGCTTTCGCAAGGTATTCATGAACGAGGCCTCTCTGGTCGGTAAACTGATCCATCCGCACATCATGGCCATCTACGATGCAGACGTCGCGGACGCTTACAGCTATATCGTCATGGAGTACGTGGATGGTCCGACTCTGGAACAATACTGCAACGTAGCGAACCTCCTGCCGGTGGAGCGGGTGGTGGAAGTCGCGTTCAAGTGCAGCCTGGCACTGGAATTCGCACACCGGCACGGGGTGATCCACCGCGACATCAAGCCAGCGAACATCCTGATCAGCGCGCAGAGTGACATCAAGATCAGCGATTTCGGCGTGGCACTGCAGGCGGAAGCCGAGCACACTCACCTTCAGGGCGTCGGTTCGCCGTCGTACATGTCTCCCGAGCAAGTGCAGGACAAGGAGTTGTCGCACCAGACCGATATCTACTCGCTGGGCGTGGTGATGTACCAGTTGTTGGCCGGCAAGCTGCCATTCATCGCCGCCACGAAGGCAAGCCTGCTCTACCAGATCATCAACATCGAGCCGCCGCCGCCTTCAACGCATCGCACCGATATCTCCCCCGACCTCGATCGCGTGGTGATGCGCGCACTCAACAAGGACGTAAGAAACCGCTACCAGACCTGGGGAGACTTCAGCCGCGATCTCACCCAGACTTACCGTCACCTGGAATTGCCTCCGGAGTCGATTTCGGACACCGAGAAATTCAACGCCATCAAGGCGCTGCCCTTTTTCCGGGATTTCCGCGACGTGGAGATCTGGGAGACGGTGCGCATTGCCTCCTTCCGCCGCATCCAGCCCGGCAAGACGGTGATCCGCGAGGGCGATGTCGGCGAGAGTTTTTTCATCATAGCCACCGGCGAAGCGCGGGTAGCCAAGGCGGGGAACGTGCTCGACACGCTGCGTGCCGGCGATTGTTTCGGAGAAATACTCTATTTCGAAGATACCCGTGCGCGGCGGATCACTACGATTTCCTCGACCACGCCTCTCGCGCTCATCGAGATCAAGGCCGCGGCGTTGCAGAAAGCCACCGACGCCTGCCAAAAGCAGTTCAACCAGGCGTTTCTGCGCATCCTCATCGACCGGCTGACCTGGGCGAACAGCCGGCTCTCGGCAAGGAGTTAGCAAACGGTACTTTTCTCGTTGCAGTAGCAGAGGTTGGCGACAACGCGCTGCGCAGCCGCTTGTTGCGGCGCAGACTCATGCTTGCGTAGCGTGATGTCGGAGCCCCAAGACGCGGTCTTAGAGCCAATCTCCTCCCTAGACAATTCACAAATGGAAGCTTTTCTAACCTCCACTTTTCTCGTTGCAGTGGCAGAGATTGGCGATAAGACACAGTTGCTATCCTTCGTGCTCGCCGCACGCCTGCGCAGGCCCTGGCCGATCATCGCCGGAATCCTGGTCGCGACGCTGGCGAATCACGCGCTCGCAGGGTGGGCCGGAAGCCTGCTCGCCGGCTTGGTGCCACAGACGCCGCTTTTATGGATCGTTGGTTTGTCCTTCATCGCCTTCGGGCTCTGGGCTTTGCACCCGGATGCGCTCGACGGCTCGCCCGCTGTCCTCAAGGGCGGGGCTTTCCTCACCGCATTGGTGGCTTTCTTCCTCGCCGAGATGGGAGACAAGACCCAACTCGCCACCGTGGCGCTGGCAGCGCGCTTCGATGCGCTGGCGCAGGTCATTGCCGGAACGACGCTGGGAATGATGATCGCCAATGCGCCCGCGGTGTGGATCGGCGACCGGCTGGCGCAACGCATCCCTATGAAAGCCGTGCGTATGCTTGCCGCCACGCTGTTCATCCTGGTCGGCGTGCTCACACTTTGGAGCACGTTCGCTTCGGCATGGCGCTGATGAAAAATCCCGTGGAGAATCGGCGCTGCCTCGATTGCGGCCGGGAGTTCCATTGCGGCGTTGCGAACGACACGCCGTGCTGGTGCGCGACCGAGTTTCCGCCGCTGATCTCGCTGCCCGATGCCGTGGCCGGCTGTTACTGCCGGGAATGCCTGGGAAGGCGCATTGCCGCGCGGCAGGGGGCCGCGAGCAAGCCCGGCATTTGATCAGCGGTACCGGCATGTCGGCGAGATGGACGACCTTGGCGGTGACCGAACACCGCCGGCAGAATCTTCTTCATCTCTCCTTCATTCAGGATTGCGGCGGCGCTGGGCGGCCCCGTTCAGCGAGGTGCGCCGCGCCCCCCGGACGGGCGCGCCCCGGTCTCACCCGCAGCGACAGCAACTTGCCGACAGCCACCACCAAAACCGCGCCTGCAGCCGGCGCCACCCAATCCAGCCACGCGGCCTGCGATATCACCCAGTCCTTCATGACAGGATCGTGCACCGCCATCGATAACCCCACCCATCCCAGCAAGCCGCCGCCAAGCACGATGACCGACGGGAAGCGATCCATCAGGCGCAGGATCAACTGGCTCGCCCATACCATCAGAGGGATGCTCAACGCCAGGCCGAAGATCAACAGAAACAGGCTGTCGTGCGCGGCGGCCGCTACCGCGATCACGTTGTCCAGGCTCATCACGAAGTCGGCAATGATGATGGTGCGAATTGCGCCGAACAAGTGTGCGGCCGCCCTGATTTCGTGCCCCTCGCCGTCATCCTGAGGCTGGATCAACTTGACGCCGATCCAGAGCAGCAAGACGGCGCCGACCATCTTGAGATAAGGAATGGCCAGCAGGCTCACCGCAAAGAACGTGAGAGTCACTCGCAGGATGATGGCGCCGGCCACGCCCCAGAAGACGCCGAGCCTGCGCTGGCGCGGCGGAAGATTCCTGCAGGCCAGCGCGATCACCACCGCGTTGTCGCCGCTCAGCAGGATGTCGATCAGGATTATCTGCAGAACGGCAATCCAGAACTGCACACTGCTCAGATCCATGAAGGGTTCGAGCGGATTCGTTGCGGAAAAATCAGATGCTCAGCGCAAAATGGACTTGAGCAGCTTGCCCATCTCGGCGGGGTTGCGGGTCACCTTGATGCCGCACTGTTCCATGACCGCGAGTTTCTCCGCCGCGGTGCCCTTGCCTCCGGAGATGATCGCACCGGCATGGCCCATACGCTTGCCGGGAGGGGCGGTGACCCCCGCTATGAAGCCGACGATCGGTTTCTTCATGTTGTCCCTGCCCCACAGGGCCGCGGTCTCCTCGTCCGTGCCGCCGATTTCGCCGATCATCACCACCGCTTCCGTCGCCGGATCGTCATTGAAGAGTTTGAGCACATCGAGATGTTTGAGCCCGTTGACCGGATCGCCGCCGATGCCCACCGCGGAAGACTGGCCCAGTCCCAGCTCGGTCAGCTGCCCCACCGCTTCGTAGGTGAGCGTGCCGGAACGGGATACCACGCCGACCGGGCCCTTGTGATGAATATGTCCGGGCATGATGCCGATCTTGATTTCCGCCGGGGTGATCACTCCCGGGCAGTTCGGGCCGACCAGGAGGGTTCTGCGTTTCTGCTTGCGCATGCGATCGCGCACTTCGATCATGTCGCGCACCGGGATGCCTTCGGTGATGCAGATCACCAGGTCGAGATCGGCCTCGACCGCTTCCCAGATCGCCGCCGCCGCGCCCGGCGGCGGCACGTAAATCACCGACGCATTGGCGCCGGTCTGACGCTTCGCCTCGCGTACCGAAGCGAAGATCGGGATGCCTTCGAAATCCTGTCCGGCCTTGTTCGGATTGACCCCGGCCACGAAACAGCGCTTTCCATTGGCGTAATCGCGGCAGGCACGGGTGTGAAACTGTCCGGTCTTGCCGGTGATGCCCTGGGTTAGAACCTTGGTGTTCTTGTCGATCAGTATCGCCATCTTTGCAATCCCATCATCGCCTAGCGGCCGCGACCACCTTTTGCGCGGCTTCGGCCATGTTGTCGGCGGAGATGATCGGCAATCCCGAATCCATCAGGATTTTCCTGCCCAGGTCCTCGTTGGTACCCTTCATGCGCACCACCAGCGGCACCCCGAGTTTCACCTGGCGCGCCGCGCCGACCACTCCGGTTGCGATCACGTCGCATTTCATGATGCCGCCGAAAATGTTGACCAGGATTGCCCTGAGGTTGGGATTACGCAGCATCAGCTTGAACGCTTCGGTCACCTTCTCGGTGTTGGCACCGCCCCCGACGTCGAGGAAGTTTGCCGGCTCGCCGCCGAATAGCTTTATGGTGTCCATGGTGGCCATTGCCAGGCCGGCGCCGTTCACCAGGCAGCCGATATTGCCGTCGAGCGAGATGTAGGACAGCCCGTGCCTGGACGCTTCAACTTCGGCGGGGTCTTCCTCGTCGAGGTCGCGCATGGCGACGATGTCCTCGTGCCGGTAGAGCGCGTTGTCGTCGAAGTTCATCTTGGCGTCGAGCGCGACCATGTCCCCGCTTCCGGTCAGGACCATCGGGTTGATTTCGGCGAGTGATGCATCGGTGTCCCAGAAGGCGCGATACAAGTTCTTCAGCACTCCGCGTGCCTTGGCGATGCTGGCAACGGGAATGCCGATCCTGCGGGCCAGATTGTCGGCTTCGGCATCCAGCAGGCCCCGCTCGGGGTCGACGAACACCTTGTGGATCTTCTCCGGCGCGTGCGCGGCGACTTCCTCGATGTCCATGCCGCCTTCCGCGGACGCCATCACGCACACCGTCTGGGCGCCGCGGTCCACCACCATGCCGACGTAAAGTTCCCTGCTGATGTGAGCGCTTTCCTCGATCAGCAGCCGCCGCACTTTCTGGCCCTGCGGTCCGGTCTGATGGGTTACCAGTTGCATGCCGAGGATCTTTCCGGCCCAATCGCGGACCTCATCGATGGATTTCGCCACTTTCACGCCACCGCCCTTGCCGCGGCCGCCAGCGTGAATCTGCGCCTTCACCACCCAGAGCTTGCCGCCGAGTTCATTCGCAGCGCGCACCGCTTCCTCTACGCTGAAGCAGGGCGTGCCACGGGGCGTAGGGACACCGTACTTTCTGAGGATTTCTTTCGCCTGGTGTTCGTGGATTTTCATCGCCGACCCTTGCCTGAATCGGACCCGCGGCGGGCTGGCACGCCGAATTCCCGCGTGCATGCGGCACACGCCGGAACGGAACAAGGGATCGCCAGCTGGAAAGTCGCAGAACAAGCCGACCGCGCGGGAAAGCGCGGGAAGTATACCGCAAAGCCCCGCGCCGCCGCCGCAACGCGGCAAAGCTCAGAAGCGGGTCGCGAGTCCCGCCACGAGCGACCAATCGGCGGTCAACTGCACGCCGTTGACGTACTGGTAAAGCGGCACCTGAACGAACCCATAGAGCTGCGTGTCACGGCCAAGGTTGTAGTCGAGCCCCGGGGCGATGAAGGCAAAGCGGCCGCCGCTGTCCTCCGGTTCGGCCTGCGCGCCGCTGTCGCGGTCGCGATAGAGCAGGTTCAACTGCAACAGCGCGGCAAATCGCTCGTTCAGCTGGCGCCGATAGCCCAGGTCCACGCTAGAACGATCTCCCGGCCGAAAGTCCTCGCGCTCGCCCAGCGCCGCCTGCCACAGCACCTGCGCGAACCAAGCACCGTGACCGGACCTGGGCGCACGGTAGTACGCGCCCAGCAGCGCGTCGGTGGTGCCGGTGCCGGGCTGCAGAGTGCGTTCAGCGCGGTCGCCTTCGTCGTTCCCGACCTTGAAACTGCCGGTCGGTAGCTTCACGCCGAGCAGCAGTCCCATGCCCGCCTCGGCGGACTCGCCAACGTGGTAGCGTCCTAGTACCCGAGCATCGCTGGCTTCAGTGAAGTTCCAGTTCTCGGGAAACTGGCCTCCACCGTGGTTGTGGATGTGATCGTGGCTGCGGTCCACCACCGGCAGGCTGACCGAGACGCCGAGCCGCTGGCTGAACGCGTAATCGAGGGTGGCGATCCAGTTGCGGTTGATGGTGCGGACCTCGTCATGGTGGCGAGGGATCTCGCCCACGCCGACGCGCGAATCTCCGGACATCGGCTGATCCTGATCGATGAACTCGTAACGCAGATCGAAGCGCGCGCCGGGCTCGGTCCAGACGCCCTGCGCGTCCCAGTTGGTATTGATCGAACAGACCGCCGAGCCGCACCCGGCCCACGCCGCCAGCGGCAACAGCCCGGCCAGGACCGCAAACGACGACCATCGAGCTGTTGCGAGCATCACTGTGACCTCCGATCGAAAAGCGCAATGCTAGACGCGCGACCGGATCGAGCGGAATGCGACACGTTGCCGCGTGACAAATTGCCGCTGTCCGGCAAATGGTCCGCAAAAGAATAAAATCTCCTTTTTCCCACGGGTCCGCCTGCCGCCATGAACGCTCCAGCCAACGCCTATTCCAACCTGCGGCGCCTGTTTTTCCTGCGCAGCATCACCATTGGCGGACAGGTGCTGGTGATTGCCGCCGCAGTCTTGATGTTCGACACGCCGCTGCCGCTGGGCGCGATGGGCGCAATCATCGTGCTCCAGGCCACCGCCAACGGCCGCACCTGGATGCGGCAGCGCAGCGCCACGGCGGTGAGCGAAACGGAACTGTTCCTCGAGTTGCTCGCCGATGTCGCGGCACTGACCGCGCTGCTCTATCTGAGTGGCGGGTCCACCAACCCCTTCGTGTCTCTGTACCTGCTGCCGCTCATCATCGCCGCGACTGCGCTGACGGCGCGTTACGCGTGGGCCATGGCCGGGTTGACCATCGCCTGCTATTCGGCGCTGATGTTTTTCTATGTTCCGCTGGGGCATGGACACGAGATGCATTCGAGCGCGTTCAACCTGCACGTGCTGGGAATGTGGGCGAACTTCCTGGTGAGCGCGGTGCTGATCGCGAGCTTCGTCGCCACCATGTCGGCGTCCATCCGCGGGCGCGACCGGGAACTCGCCATCGCGCGGGCGCGGGCACTGCGCGATGAGCAGGTGGTCGCGCTGGGCACGTTTGCCGCGGGCGCGGCGCACGAACTGGGCACGCCGCTCTCGACCATAGCTGTTCTCACAAAGGAACTGGAGCGCCAGCACGCCGGCGACCCGGGCCTGCGCGAGGACCTGCAACTGTTGCGCATACAAGTTGACAACTGCAAGCGCATCATCACCAGCCTCACCAGCGCGGCCGGGCTGGCGCGTGCCGGGCAGGCCAAGCGGCAGAGCGTCGAGGAGTTCCTGGCCGGCGTGGCGGAGAAGTGGGCCCTGATCCGCCCGCAGGTGCGGCTCGACCTGAGCTGCGGCGGCGCGGGCGCCGCGCCGCAGATCGTCGGCGAGGAAACCGTGCGTCAGACCCTAATCAACATCCTCAACAACGCCGCGGACGCCTCCCCTCAGGCGGTGGAGATCGAGGGCACCTGGAATGCTGCCGAACTCACCATCGAAGTGCGCGATCGCGGTCCGGGCATTACCGACGACATCGCCGAGAAGGCGGGACGCGCTTTCTTCAGCACCAAGGCGGCGGGACGCGGAATCGGACTGTTCCTGGCCAACGCCACCATCGAGCGCCTGGGCGGCAGCGTGGCGTTGTTCAACCGCGCCGGCGGAGGCGGCTGCACGCGGGTGACGATTCCGCTGGCGCGGCTGGCCGTCGACGCATGAACAGGAGGCCGGCAACCGGCAACCGCCTGCTGGTGGTGGACGATGACGCGATACTTGCGGCAGTGCTGGCGCGCGCACTCGCCCGGCGCGGATTCGAGGTCGACTCCGCGGCTGGTGTTGGCGAGGCAGTCGAGAAGGCGGGGCGTTGCGGCCCCCACTTTGCGGTGGTGGACTTGAAGATGCCGGATGGCTCCGGACTCGCGCTGGTGGCGCAGCTCAAGCGCCTCAATCCGGCGATGCGCGTCGTGGTCCTCACCGGCTTTGCCAGCGTTGCCACCGCGGTCGAGGCGATCAAGCTGGGCGCGATCCACTACCTGCCCAAACCAGCGGACGCCGACGACATCGTGGCGGCTTTCGGTCGCGACGCCGGTGACGCCGCGGTCGCGGTCAAGCACAGACCGCTGTCGGTCGAGCGGCTGCAGTGGGAGCACATCCACAAAGTGCTCGCCGAAAACGGCGGCAATATTTCCGGCACCGCGCGCGCGCTCGGCATGCACCGGCGCACACTGCAGAGAAAGCTGCGAAAGAAACCGGCTCAGAACTAGCGGGGCGCCTTGCGGGCCGCTTCGGCGGCATCGTGGGCGCGTTTGAGATTCTGGTATTCCTGTTGATGCTTGGCGCGCGCCTGATCAAACTCGGCCTGCACTGCGCGCGACGCCTGGGTCGCCTGCTCGGCGCGAACCTTGGCCTCCTCATAGGCACGCTGCGCATCCTCCATGCGTTTTTGCGCTGCCTCCAGGTCCTTGTAAGCGGCTTGTTCCTTTTTCTCTGCGGCGCGCACCTTGCGCTCGACGGCTGTCATCTGTTCGCGGGCGTACTGGGCGCGCTGCTGAGCCTGCTCGACGGTCAATATGGGCGTT
>JACXTT010004703.1_pt1 | contig 20192 bp, 18 predicted proteins | sample 9270951 | NCBI WGS metagenome assembly JACXTT01 (sample SAMN15532306, study PRJNA645909) | rock metagenome | isolation source: weathered quartz diorite | place: Puerto Rico | collected 2017-06-21 | reverse complement strand
AACGTAGATCCCTCGCTGCTCGAGGCAACGGATTGATGGCCGCTCCCGCGACACGCGTCCTCGTCGCCGACGATGACGCCTCGCTGGTCCAGACGCTGACCTGGATCCTGAAGGAAAACGGATACGAGGTCGCGGTCTGCCCCGGCGGCGACGGGCTGTTCGCGAAGCTCGAAGAGATCAGGCCCGCCATCCTGCTGCTCGACATCATGATGCCCAAGGTGGACGGGCTGCAGCTGCTCGAGCGTCTCAAACAGGACGAGCGCTACCGCGACCTGCCCGTGCTCATGGTGTCGTCCATGCCGCCCGAAGAGGCGACCGTGCGCGCCCTGGGCCTCGGCGCCGCCGACTTTATCTCGAAGCCGTTCCGGGTGCGGGAGCTGCTGGCGCGCGTGGAAGCGCACATCCGCGTAGGTCGCGCGCTCGCGCAGGCGCGCGAGGAGGCGCGCAGCCGCGCGGCGATGGTGGACATCCTGCACGAGGTGACCGACTCCCTCAAGCCTGACGAGATGTACCACATCCTCGCCCGGCGCGTCGCCCGGGCGCTCAACATCTCCAAGTGCTCGATGGTGCTCGCGAAGCCCGGCGATCAGCAGGGCGTCGTCGTGGCGGCGTACGAAAACCCGATGCTGCGGAATCTCCAGATCGATCTGGCCAAGTATCCCGAGATCCGGAAGGCCGTTTCGAGCGGCCGGCTCGTCCTGGTCGAAGACGTCGCGACCGATCCTCTATATGAAGAGGAACGGCGCCGCTGGGAGCGCGAGGAGATCAAGGTTCCGACCCGCTCGGCGGTCGCGCTGCCGTTCTGGATGAAGGACCAGCAGATCGGCGTCTTCTTCCTCCGGACGACCGGGGACGATCCACCGCTCACCCGGGCCGACGCACAGTTCGCCGAGACGGTCATCAAGACGGCGGTGTCGGCGATCGAAAAGGCGTACGATTTCGAGAGCGCCGTCTCCGACAAGCAGCGGCTCGAGAAGCTCGCATCCACGGACGCGCTGACGGGCTGCATGAACCGCCGCGCGCTGGCCGAGGCGCTGGCGCAGGAGCTGGACCGTGCCCGGCGCTACAACCTCGCGCTGACGATTCTGCTCGCCGACATCGATCGGTTCAAGTCGATCAACGACACGCGCGGTCACATCGCAGGCGATTCGGTGCTGCGGCAAGTCGGTGAGCTGCTGCGGCGCGAGGCGCGGTCGGTGGACATCGTGGCGCGCTATGGCGGCGAAGAGTTCGTCGTCGTGATGCCCGAGACGGCGCCGCATGGCGCGACCATCTTTGCCGAGCGTGTGCGGATGCGCGTCGCGAACCGCGATTTCGCCGATCCCGGAGACGACCCGATCCACCTCACCGTCAGCATCGGACTCGCATCGTTTCCCGACGATCGCGTCCACAGTGCGGACAACTTCGTGTCGCTCGCCGATCAGGCCCTCTATCGCGCCAAGAACGAAGGGCGCAACTTGGTCCGGCAATGAGCGAGCGCCGCTGCCCCAAGTGCGGGTCCGTGTACACCGACACGGGGGCCCGCTTCTGTCCGAAAGACGGCAGCATGCTCGTGGAGATCCAGGCCAGGAAACCGGCCGCGCCGGCCGCTCCGGCTTCGGGCGGGGGAAGCGGCACCGGCGTTCGTACGCCGCTCCCACCCGGGAAGTCGGGCCTGGACCGCGCCTCCAGCCTCTCCAATCAGATCCTGGACGCCCGCTATCAGGTCATGAAGAAGCTCGGCGAGGGCGGGATGTCGTACGTCTATCTCGCCAAGGAAATCTCGTCCGGTGACACCGTCGCCATCAAAGTCCTCTCGCCGCGGCTCGCGTCGGACAAGAGCTCCGTCGAGCGGCTGCGGCGCGAAGCGGGACTCGCGATGCGCCTCGATCACCCGAACGTGTGCCGGATCCTGCGGCTCGGCGAGTCGGAAGACGGGCTGATCTATCTGGTGATGCCCTTCCTGAAGGGCGAGCTGCTGTCGGATCGGGAAGTCCGCGGCGGGCCGATGGACATGGCGCTCGGTGTGACGCTGCTGAAGCAGATGTGCGCCGGCCTGCACCATGCGCACGAGCTGCAGATCATTCACCGCGACCTGAAGCCCGAGAACGTGATGCTCGTTCCGGATGACCACGGCGGGGTCGAGCGCGCGGTCGTGATGGACTTCGGGCTGGCCAAGGAGCGGCGCGCCGACCCGGCGATCGCGAAGCTCACCGCGACCGGCATCATTCTCGGCACACCCGAGTTCATGAGTCCCGAGCAGATTCGCGGCAAGCCGCTCGACGCGCGCAGCGACATCTACGCCCTCGGCATCGTTGCGTTCGAGATGTTCACCGGCAAGCTGCCGTTCCAGGGCCGCAACGCACAGGAAATGATGATCGCGCGGCTGCGCAGCCAGCCCATGGCGATCCGCTCGCTGCGCTCCGACGTGCCGGATGCGGTCGAACAGGCGCTCACCAAGGCGCTGCAGACGAACCCCAACGATCGCTTTGCGACCGCGATCGAGTTCGCCGAGGCGCTCACGGGCTCGGCTCCCGCGCCGGGTAGCGGGTTCCTCGGCAAGCTCAAGGAGAAGTTCTCGTGATCGCGTTATTCATGTTGTTGGCGCTGCAGCAACAACCGGTCACCGCGATTCGCGCGGGCACGCTCATCGACGGTACGGGTGGCCCGCCGGTAAAAAACGCGGTCATTCTGGTGCAGGGCGATCGCATCACTGCCGTCGGTGCCAACGTCCAGGTGCCGGCCGGGGCGACCGTGATCGATCTCTCGGGCGAGACGGTGCTTCCTGGTTTCATCGATGCGCACGTGCATCTCGCGGGCCGCACGATCGGCGATGGCGACTGGCAACACAGCCGACTCACGGAGATGCCGAGCCAGCTCGCGCTGCTCGGCGCGGCGCACGCGCTGCAGACGCTGGAGGCGGGCTTCACGACCGTCCGCGTCGTCGGCAGCGCCAATTTCGGCGACGTCGCGCTGCGCAATGCGATCAATGCGGGCTGGATTCAGGGGCCACGAATCGTCGCCGCCGGCATTTCGTTCGGCATCCGCGGTGGTCACTGTGATGAGACGAACGGGCTACAGCCCGAAGCGTTGGGGCACGAGGGTGGGGTCGAGGTCGGCGTGGCGGATGGGGTCGAGGAAGTCCGCAACGCGGTGCGCTACGCGGTCAAATACGGCGCCGACGTCATCAAGATTTGCGCAACCGGCGGTGTGCTGTCGCTGACAGACTCGGCCGGCGTACAGCAATACACCGAGGAAGAGATGCGCGCGATCGCCGAGACCGCGACGCAGCTCGACCGCCGGGTCGCGGCACACGCGCACGGCACCGCCGGGATCAAGGCGGCGGTGCGCGCCGGCGTGACATCGATCGAGCACGGCTCGATTCTCGACGCCGAAGCCGTGGCGCTGATGAAACAGAAGGGCACGTGGCTCGTGCCGACGTTGTTGGCGGGATTCACGGTTGAATCACTGGCAACCGCTGGCCGTCTACCAGGCCCCATCGCCGCCAAGGCGCTCGCGATCGCGCCGCGGATGCACAACTCGTTCAAGATGGCGCTCGATGCCGGCGTGAAGATCGCGCTCGGCACCGATGCCGGCGTCATGCACCACGGCACGAACGCGCGCGAGTTCGAGCTGATGGTACGCTACGGCATGACGCCGATGCAATCGATTGTGGCCGGCACATCGAATGGAGCCACGCTGCTCGGCCTGGAGCGCGACATTGGAACCGTCGTCCTTGGGAAGCGGGCTGATCTCGTGGCCTTACGAGGCGATCCGCTGCAGGACATCACGGTGCTCCAGCATGTCGATTTCGTGATGAAGGACGGCCGCGTGTTCAAACGTGACGGACAGGTCCTCGGCCGGAGCGTCGCCCAAGTGCCGTGAAGCGGTTCCCCGCGTTCGACCCGCCGGAGTACGTCGACTGGAAACCGGATCCTGCGCTGGTGCGCGCGTTCCGCACCACCATCGAAGCAAATCCCGAGCGTGCCGCGGTCGTCAGGGGGCTGTCGCGCGACGCCAAACTCGAGCTGTATCGCGGCCTACTGCGGGCCCGGCTGCACGACATCGAGCTGAAGCGCTGGGTCCGTACGGGCGTCATCTCCAAGGCCTGGCTCGGCACCGGCGAAGAGGCGACGACGGTCGGGCCGGTGCAGGCGCTCGAGCGCGGCATCGACATCGTGGCGCCGATGATCCGCAATGCCGCGGCCTGCTGCGAGATGGGGATGCCGATTGCCGACATGCTGCGTGCCTATCTGGCCACGGCTGACTCGCCCAGCGCCGGGCGCGACCTCCATGTCGGCTCCTTCCCGCATGGTGTGTTGCAGCCGATTTCGCATGTCGGCGACATGGTGCCGGTGATCACCGGGATCGCTCTCACATTCAAGATCAGGCGCGAGCCGCGTGTTGCGCTGACCTGGGTCGGTGATGGCTCGACTAAGACCGCCGCGGCCCACGAAGGCACCAACTTCGCTGCCGTCCAGCGCGTCCCCGCGATTTTCATCATCGAGAACAACCAGGTCGCGCTCGGCACGCGTCTCGAGCAGCACCATCTCCCCGCCGACTTCAAGGATTGGCCCGCGAGCTACGGCGTCTGGGGCGCGTCCTTCGACGGCAACAACGTGCTCGATGCCTACGCGGTCACACGAATTGCCGCCGAGCGGTGTCGTACCGGCAATGGGCCGGCGCTGCTGATTGCGGAAACATTCCGCATGGGTGGACACGCCACGCACGACGAGCGCGAGGCTCGGGAGACGTTTCCGGCCGAGCTGTTTCGCACGTGGGGCAAGCGTGATCCCGTCGGGCTTTATGAGGAGTATTTGAAGGAAGAGGGCGTGAATGCGAAGGCGCTGGGGAAGATCGAGCTCGAAGTGACGGAGCAGGTGGAGCGCGCGGCGTCCGAAGCGTTGGCGAGTCGCGCGAAGATGCCGAAAGGAGAGGCGGCGCTCAAGGGTGTGTATGCGAACGGTCGGTAGTTTGCTCGTCGCGCTGTGTTTCGTACTGAGCGCCTGCGCACACCGCACTGGCATCTCGTTGACGACGGCGAATGGTCCGCAGCGACGTCCAATGCTCGAAAACTATGCCATGACGTTGTACATCCCCGACACCGGCACAGTTATACGGGGCGCTGCCAATGTCTTGTTCTACTCGACGCCCGATACCATCAGGTTGGATTTCGTAGCAATGCAGGTTGATTCTGTCATGCGCGTGTGGTACAACGTTCACACGGGCCTCAACAGGAAACGAATTTCATACGAGTACGATGGACGGGTGATCACCATCCCTCCAGACACCGCGATCATCGGCCAGGTCGAAGTCGACTACCACGGCGCGCCGCAAGACGGATTGATCATAGGATTGAACGCTTATGGCCGGCGCGTAGTATTCGCGGACAATTGGCCTGAGCGAGCCAGGTACTGGATTCCTACCTTCGATCACCCGCTCGACAAAAGCTCCATCATTTTCGCTCCCCAGGTCCCACAGTCCAAGATCCTGGCATCGCCAGGCCTCAGGGTGGTTTCGAACGGAACGAGGCAGCGACGAGGCTTTTGGGAGGAGTCTCATCCGATTCCGACCTATACCATGGTGATCGGCATCGCCGAGTTCAGCGTCAGTGAACATCGTCCCGCGGTCGCCGGCCGCGACACCATCCCGATCGAAGTCTGGACCTACCCCGAAGATTCCGCCTACGCCGACTCCGTACCATTTCGGCGCGCGACTGAGATCGTCGAAGTGATGCAGCGGCTCATCGGTCCATTTCCATACGAAATTCTGAAACACGTCGAATCGACAACGCGGTACGGCGGTATGGAGAACGCAACCGCGATCTTCTACGCTGAGAAGCCGTACGTCGAGCGGAAAATGGGCGAGGGCGTCGTGCGCCACGAAACCGCGCATCAGTGGTTCGGCGATGCCGTCACGGAGCGCGATTGGCCGGACGTCTGGCTGTCGGAGGGCTTCGCAACGTATTTCGACGGCGTGATCGGCGCGGCGCTGGACGGCGATTCGGTGTTGACGAACGCGATGCATCATAACGCCGAGTCGTACTTCAAATCGGATGTGACGGACCGGCCGATCGTAGACTCGGCGCACGCTGGCGAGCCGATGAAGCTGCTCAACGCGAACAGCTACCCCAAGGGCGCCTGGGTGCTGCATATGCTGCGCGGGCTGATCGGCGATTCGGCGTTCTTTCGCGGGCTCCGCACCTACTACAAGATCTATCGCGACTCGACCGCAACGAGTGAGGACTTCCAGCGCGTAATGGAGAAGGAGGCCAGGGCGGATCTGGGCTGGTTCTTCCGCCAATGGCTGTACCAGCCGGGGTATCCGCAGCTCGAAGCAACGTGGCAGTATGACGCCGGAGCACGACGCGTGCTGATTGGTCTCACTCAACGCCAGAAACCGGAGTGGGGCCTCTACCAGCTACCGATGCTGACAGTCGAGTTCCGCGGAGCAGACGGAACGGTTGCACGCCGCGACGTCGCCGTGAAGAACCGACAGACGGATTTGCGTTTCGATTTGCCGTTCGCGCCGACCGAGGTCCGACTGGACCCGGATGGCAAGCTGCTGATTCGCACCACGGCCGCCGCCCGGAGGTAATCGATGTTCAAGCGCTTGTGGTTGGCTGCAATCGTTGCCGTCGCGTGTCGTGGTCAGGCAGCGGGCCAGGGGCAGCAACGGAGCGACGATGCGCTCCGCGTGCCTCCCGGATTCAAGATCTCGGTGTTCGCCGACCGGCTGCAGAGCGTCCGCTATCTCACACTCGGTCCCGGTAACGCCGTGTACGCATCGCAGCCGGGCTCGGGTCTGATCGTGAAGCTGATCGACTCGAACCACGACGGCGTGGCCGACAGCATCCTCACTGTGGTGAGCGGACTCAAGGGACCCTTCGGCATCGCCTTCCGCGGCGACACGATGTACGTCGCCGAGGAGACCACCATCAAGCGGTTCGATCCTGGCGGGAAGGATCCCGTGACGATCGTGCGGAACATCCCGGGCGGCGGGCATTCCACCCGGACGATCGTCTTCGGACCTGACGGCAAGCTCTATCTGGCGGCCGGCTCCTCCTGCAACATCTGCGACGAGAGCGACTCGATGCGCGCCGCGGTGACGCAGTTCAACGCCGACGGCTCGGGCGGCCGCATCTTTGCGAAAGGCCTCCGCAATTCCGTAGGCATGGCATTCAACCCGAAGACTCGCGAGCTGTGGAGCGGCAACAACGATCGCGACAATCTGGGCGACGATCTTCCGCCCGAGCACGTCAACATCATCAAGGACGGCCTCGACTACGGCTGGCCCAGATGCTATCTGCCGGGGAAACCGAATCCCGAATACGGATCGGCCGACTGCTCGCGCATCGAGCCGCCCGCCATCACGATTCAGGCGCACTCCGCGCCGCTCGGCCTCGCCTTCTATACCGGTAGTCAGTTCCCGCGTGACTATCGCGGCGATGCGTTCGTCACACTGCACGGCTCGTGGAATCGTTCCGTGCCGACGGGCGCGAAAGTCGTGCGCATTCAGGTGGACAGCAGTGGACGTCGCGCGGTGGGGGTCGAAGACTTCATTGTCGGCTGGCAACGTCCCGACGGCACACGCTGGGGCCGGCCGGTCGGCTTGCTCGTCTTGCCGGACGGATCTCTGCTGGTGAGTGATGACATGGGCGGTAAGATCTGGAGGGTGACGTATGGGCGGTAAACTAAAGGGCGGCATGGGGCGGCAAATGGCGGCGGTGGCCTTTGCATTAGCGGCGCTTTGCCGTCTATTGCCGCCCGTTGCCGCCTTTGGATCGCCAGACATTCATTCCGAGTACGTCAAGTTCCTCAGCGGCAAAGACACGGTGAGGGCCTACATCGCCTACCCGGAGCGGCCCAAGCCCGCGCCCGCGGTGATCGTCATCCACGAGATCTTCGGCACGTCGGACTTCATCCGGCAGACCACCGAGCAGCTTGCGAAGGTCGGTTTCGTCGCGATCGCGCCCGACCTGTTGTCGCGGCGGGGCGGGACGCCCGCCTCACCCGACTCAGCACGCAAGCTCATCGCGACGCTGAACGCTGATACGGTGACAGCCGATCTCGATGCCACGCGGGCTTATCTCAACACGCTGAAGGCTGTCCGCTCCGGGGAGATCGGGGTCATCGGGTTCTGCTGGGGCGGCGGCCAGAGCTTCCGGTACGCCACCAACTCGCCCCAGCTCAAGGCCTTTGTGGTGTGCTACGGTCCGAGCCCGGACGCGGCCGACATGGGGAAGATCCGCGCGAAGGGGCTGGGCGTGTACGCGGAGAACGACGCGCGCATCGACGCGGGTTTGCCCGACGCCACGGCGGCGATGCGGGCGGCCGGGAAGGAGTATCCGTACACGGTATATCCGGGAGTCGGGCACGGATTCCTGCGCACGCGCGAAAAACCGGACGTGGCCGACAGCGCGTGGAGCGCGGTAATCCGATTCTTCCGCGCGCAGCTGAAGAGCTAACGGAGCGCGGCGTCCGCGAGATAGGCGCGCCCCCGATCGAGCACCGCGTCGCGTCCCGCCAAAATGTCCTCGACCCGCACCTCCACGGGGAACTGCGGAGCGATCCCGGTCGGCACGAACTCGGTGCCGTCGGGGAACGCATCCCGGGATACCGTGACGCGGAGCTTCCACGCGCTCGCGAGCGTCAGCGTTGCCGCCTTCCCCGTGCTCCCGGCGGACGACTCGCCGATGATCGGACCGCGGCTGCCGGCCTGGAACGCGACGACAAAGTCTTCGGCGGCGCCGCGCGTACGCGGCGAAATGAGCACCGCCACCGGGCCCGTGTACGCGATCCGTTCGCGCCGGACCGGCGGCCAGATCGTATCGGACGGGATGTTCAGCCAACCACTGAGGGAATCAGGCCGATATTGGGGAATGCTCCGGCGCGACCCGAGGAACGGCCGCTCGATGAGACGGGAGAGCAGCGCGTAGGCTTGCTCGCGGCCGGGTCCGCTCTCTCCTCCAGCGGTCTCCCGCAAATCGAGAATCAGGCCGCGATGACGCAACCCCTCGCGCGGGGCGTCTCCCAGGGCGCGATCGAAATGCGCGAGCACGTCGGGATCGGCGAACGAGTTCACGCGCACCCAGATGGCACCGTCGGGGAGCGTGTCCGCTTCGAGCGCGGGTCGTTCGAGCGGCGAGCGCCCGCCGAGCAAGGCCATGCTGCGCGTGACACTGGCGCCCCGCTCGGCGCCGCCCGGAAGCCGCAACACGAGCAGCAAGGCCGTGCCGCGCTCTCCTTCGAGCATCTGCGCGACGGCGCGATCCCAGCGGCTTGCGTCGGTGGCCGCCGGGATCTCCGGCAGGACAGAATCACGAATCCACTCCGCCGCGGGAATGCCCTGCACGGCGAGAATCTCCGCGAGGCGCTCGGGGCGGGCGACTCGCATCTCGTCGTTCACTACGTAATCCATGATGAACGGGCGGTGTTCAATGCTCCGCAACACCAGTGGCGGACGGGCGATGCGATTCGCGATCGCGACCGGCGGCACAATATCGAGCTGCCCGTCGTGCAGCAGCGCCCCCCAGCGCCGCAGCCGGCGAAAGAATTGCAGATCACTTGGCCCGGGGCGCTGGCCGGCGTAGGTGACCGTCGCGGCGAAGGCGGAGTCCCAATTCGCGCGGACGGCGTCCCAATAGGCATAGTTGTAGCGCGCAGCGGCCCACAGGCCGGCGGCGACCAGCTGTCGCTCGACAGGGTTCGCGCGCTGTGCCAAGAGCGGCCCGGCGAGCAGCACCGGGAACCACGCTGACAACCACGGCGTACGGGGTAGCATGGCCCTAATTTATCTGTTGCTGTTCGCATCGCCTCAGCTGCTGCTGTACCTCTACCTGCGCGAGCGCCTGCCGCTCAACGCCCGCCGCTGGCTCACGCTTGTCTTCGTCACCTTCAACATCCCCTGGGCCATCGTCGGGGTCCGGATGTTCTCGGGGAGCCTGTGGGGGATCAGCCGTGTCCCCTACATCGCGCCCTGGATTGCGTGGCAGTTCCTCGGCTGGATCTTCTGTGGCCTGGTCGCCCTCTATCTGCTCGGTAAAGGAGCGGTGTGGCTGGTGAGCAGGATCGTGCGCGGGAAATCTGAATCGCCTTCCGGCGCACCGCCTACGGCGGACGGCGCACGCATTTCACGCCGCACGTTTCTGGTTCGAGCCACATACGCATACGGCGCGATGGGTCTGGGGATTTCGGCATATGGTATTTGGAGCGCCGAGCGCCTGCCGTCGATCACCAAGCGCACCCTGATCTTCCCCGATCTCCCCCTGCCGCTGAACGGATTGCGCGTCGCGCACCTCTCGGACGTACACGCGGGGATCCACATGTCCGAAGAGAAGATGCGCGAGATCGTCAAGCAAACGAATGCGCTGGGCGCCGATCTGATCGTGCAGACGGGCGACATGATCGACATCTCCCCGTCGTTCATACCCGACTACGTGCGCGCCTTTCGCGACCTCCATGCGCCGCTGGGCGTCGTCACCGTGCTCGGCAACCACGATCGCTACACGGGTCAGGACGCCGTCATTCGCGGTGTGAAGGAGGCGGGGCAGGTGTTCGTGAAGAACGGCGTCCACGTGATCGATCGCGGTGGGGCCGCGCTCGCGCTCGTGGGAATCGATGACCCCCGGAACTGGCGCGCCGACGATCCGCAAGACGACGACCTCGAGCAGGCGCTCCGGCTCACGCCGCCCGCCAAGGATGCTTTCCGGATCCTGCTCGCCCATCGGCCTGGCGCCTTCGACGGCGCGGCGCCCCGCGCCATTCCGCTCACCTTGGCCGGCCATATCCACGGCGGCCAGTTTTACCTGCCGGTCGTCGGTTGGTCCCCCGGACGGCTGATCACGAAGTACGTCATGGGACACTTCACGCAGGGAAACAGTCAGCTCTACGTGAGCCGCGGGATCGGTGTGGTGGGTGTGCCGTTGCGGGTGTTTGTGCCGCCGGAGATCGCGCTGTTCGAATTGCGACGCGGGTGAAATGGGCCCGCGGAGCGGCCCTCGTTCACACGCTGATCGCTCTCCACGCCGCTTCGATCACCAGCCGTACACCTGTATCCGCCGGCTTCCAATCCCCGGCAACGACCTTCTCCAGCGCATGACTGATTGTCGCCAGCCAGATGTCTGCCCAGATCTCCACCGCGCCCGCCCGCACCGAGCCCTGCGCCTTCCCCTCGGCAACAATCCGCTCGAGCGCCAGGCGAAATTCGCGCTCCGTCTTGCGGCTCTCGTCGTCGAGTATGGCGTCAGGCGGCTCGAGGAGTCCGAGTTTCACCACGGCCGTGTCGTGAGCGGCTCCTTCGATCAGCCCCTGGGCGACCGCGGTTAACCGCGCGCGCGCGGGCCCGGCATCGCGGTCCCGCGCCGGTTCCTGCGTGACCTTCGTCGCCCACCGCTGCGCCGCCCGATACAGCTCGTTGATGAGCTGCTGTTTGCTCGCGAAGTGGCGGTAAATGGTCCCCTCGGCGATGCCCGCCTTCTTCGCGATCTGCGCCGTCGTCGTGCCGTGGTAACCGCGCGTAGTGAAGAGCTCGAGGGCGGTTCTGATCAATCGTTGCCGCGTCAGTTCGGTTGCGGTCACGGCTGCGAATCTACTAGCTTTCCGGCCGTTTCATCTCCCATCAATCATTTTGGAGGCGTTGTCGCGATGCGCATGCTCGTGCTGGGCGCTGGTCTGCAGGGCTCTGCCTGCGCGTACGATCTTCTGCAGCGCCCTGAGGTAAAGCGCGTTACGCTCGCCGACCTGCACGCGCGTCGCGTCCCCGGCTTCCTCGAGAAAAAGCAGGACAAGCGCCTCGTTACGGCGCACCTCGACGCGAAGAGCGGTCCGCGGTTGCGGAAGCTGATGCGCGGCCACGACGCCGTTATGAACGCGCTGCCGTACTACTTCAACTATCCGGTGGCGAAAGCCGCGGTGGCCATGGGCCTGCACGGCGCGGATCTGGGCGGCAACACGGAAATCGTGCAGAAGCAGAAGGCGTTGCACGCCGCCGCCCAGGAGAAACAGGTCTCGATCATTCCCGACTGCGGCCTCGCGCCCGGCATGGTCAACATCATCGCCGCCGAGGGGATCAGGCGAGTCGGAGAAGCCGAGAGCGTCAAGATGTTCGTGGGTGGTCTGCCGCAGAAGCCCGAGCCGCCGCTCAACTACCAGATCGTGTACTCCCTCGAAGGAGCGCTCGATTATTACACGACGCCGTCGTGGGTGCTGCGCGATGGCCGCCCAGAGCGCGTGGATGCGCTGTCGGAGCTCGAGGACGTCGCTTTCCCGAGCCCCGTCGGGACGCTGGAGGCATTTCACACGGGCGGGGGGATCTCGACGATGCCCTGGGCCTACCGCGGTAAGGTGCGCACGATGGAGTACAAGACGCTCCGCTACCCCGGCCACGTCGCGATCATGCGACCGATCCGCGAGATGGGACTGCTGTCACTCCAGCCGGTGAAGATGAAAGGTGCGGAGATCGTGCCGCGCGATGCGTTCATCGCCGCCGTCTCACCCCAGCTCACCAAGCCCAACGGCCGCGATCTCGTCGCCTTGCGCGTGGAGGTGCAGGGACGCAGCGGCCAGCGCGTGGCCTGGCAGCTGCTCGACTATTTCGACGAAGCCACGGGAATCAGTGCGATGATGCGAACGACCGGCTACTCGCTTGCGATCACGGGCGTGATGCAGGTGGACGGCCGGGTCAGCTCCGCGGGTGTGTACACGCCGGATGAGGCCGTGCCGTTTCAGGCGTATGTGGACGAATTGAAGCGCCGCGGGGTCGAAATTCGGGAAGTCAGGTAATCGCCGAGACTAAAAGGTCCATGAGGTTGCGAACGCGACCTGCGCCCCCTCAGAGCCTTTGCCCGCTTCGAGCAGAACCAGCGTATTCCGCATGAGCGCCAGCGCCACACCTCCACCCAGGGCCGAGTGCAATCCCTCGCGCGTGAGGCGCACCGTTTCGCCCGGGCCGAAGACTCGTCCCGCATCGTAGAAAGCGAACAGCTTCACCTCGAATAGGCGCGGCGCCCAGAGGATGCCGTATCGTGCTTCGACGCCGTAGACGATCTTGCCGGGCCCCACGAAGCGGCCGTCGTAATAGCCGCGCAGCGAGCGAGCTCCACCCAGCGCGACGACCGGCCCCTCACTCGTTTCCATGGTCTCTTGCACCGCCAGGGGCGCCGTGCCGGTGATCGTTTCGCGACCAACGCGCCCGGCGAGAATGAGACGCTCGAGCGGATGCGCGTATACGTGCAGCGAGGTGCTGGTGCGCGCGTACCCGCGACCGCTGCTCGCGATTGCTTCGGCGAACACCCCGCGATGCGGATCCATCTCCACATCCCGCGTGTCGAGCACGATCCCGACGCGGGCGACGCGATCAGAAAAAGGGCCGGCGCTGTCGCGCTCGTAGCGGCTCACTCCCGGCAGCGTGCGGAACGCGGTGTGCTCGAGCGATCCCCCGACGAGCACGCGGAACGGGCCGGCGATTTTCCGTTGTATCGTCACGCGTGCCGCACGATTCGCGCGACTGACGCGGTAAAAGTAGGAGCGTCCCGGACCGGTCGTACTGTCGCGATCGTAGACCGTGGTGTTGCCCTGCCCGTAGTAGCCGAGGCGATTGGCGCGCGTCAGGCTGAGCGTCAGGCCGAGGCGCCAACCGTCCCAGTAAGCGGGCGCCTGAGCGTCGGCGACCACTAGGTAGCTGCCCTGCGTGCTTGCCCCGGCGTCGAAGGCGATGCGGGCGAAACCTGGTTCGGGGCGCTCGGTGAAGCCCATCGGACTCGACCAGTCGTAGTGCCCGGCGAACCAGAAGCCGTCGACGGAGCTGTAATAGACGAATGGGTAGAGGTGATCAACCCAGTTGTGCGTTGGATTTGGCTCCTGCTGCGCGGCGAGTGGGGAGGCCAGCGCGAGGAGTAGAAGACTTAGGCGCGCGTGAATAGGTAGGCCGTATCGCGGATCTTCGCTTCCACGCCGTCGTGCGCCGCAAAATGATTGGGATAGAGCGACGCGGCCCCGAACTCCCCTCGCTTGGTCAGCGCATAGAACACGAGGTCGAACTTCGGTTTGCCTTGCGCGTCCAGAAGCCGCGCTTCGGTCTCAGCGACGACGCGCTTCAACGTCTCGAGGCACGCATCGGTCGGCTTCATGCCGCGCCGCATGTGCTCGACCGTCAGGAACCCGCCGCAGACCTTGATGTTTGCCTCGCCGAGTCCCGTCGATCCCGCGGCCCCGACGTCGTTGTCACAGTATTGCCCGGCGCCGATGATCGGCGAATCGCCGACCCGGCCGGGAAGCTTCCATGAGAGGCCGCTCGTCGTCGTGACGGAGGAGAGGTCCCCCTGCGGCGTCACCGCGTCGCAATTGATCGTCCCGGTTTTCGTGACGACGAGGTGATCCGAATCCGGGACGTCCAGGTAGTTATCGGTCGGGCTCAAGTTGGCGCGCCACCGCAGCCACGCCTCGCGCGAATGATCGGTCAGCAGGTTTTCTTCCTTGAAGCCGAAAGAGAGCGCGAACCGCTTGGCTCCCTCACCGACGAGGAAGATGTGCGTCGTGTACTTGAGGATCAGCTTGGCGACTTCCGAAGGGGTCTTGATGTTCTCGAGTGCGCCGACCGCGCCCGCACGCTTGGTGGGACCGTGCATGCAGGAGGCGTCGAGCTGCACCACGCCCTCGGCGTTCGGCAGACCGCCGTACCCGACGGAGTCGTCGTTGGGATCGAGCTCCTGGATCTTCACGCCTTCGATCACCGAGTCGAGGGTGTCGGCGCCCTGCATCAGCATGTCGAATGCTTTTTGCACGGCGCGCAAACCATTGGCGCTCGCAATGGCGACGGGCTTGGAGGCCCAGCGGGACTGTGGCGGCTGCGGGCGCGGCGACCGCATCGGGTGCGGAATGCCCAACGCGGCGACGCCGCCGCCGGCGGACCGCAGGAACTCGCGACGCGACAGATATTCGAGCATGCACGGTTTTAGCCACTCGTCTTGCGGCTGTCAACTTGCTATCGTTCGCACCCCATGGAGCTTTCGCTCGTGGTCCCCGCGTACAACGAGCGGGATAACCTCGCACCGCTGCTCGCCGAGATCGCGGCCGCACTGTCTGGCCGGAGCTACGAGGTGATCGTCGTGGACGACGGCTCGACCGACGGCACATTCGACGCGCTCAAGGCGCTGCGCCGGCAGTATCCCCAGGTGCATGTCATCGCCTTCGAGCGCAACGCGGGTCAGACCGCGGCGTTCGCCGCCGGGTTTCGCGCCGCGCGGGCGCCCATCGTGGTCACCCTGGACGCCGATCTGCAAAACGATCCCGCCGATATTCCAGCGCTCGTCGAGACGCTGCACCGCACGGGGGCCACGGCGGTGGCGGGCTATCGCGCCGCGAGGCGCGACACGCCGTGGAAACGCCTGCAAAGCCGCATCGCCAATGGCGTCCGCAATCGGCTCAACGGGGAAATGATCCGTGATACGGGCTGCTCGCTCAAGGCGTTCCGCGCCGACGCTGTGCGCGCCTTGCCCCTGTTCACGGGGATGCATCGTTTTCTGCCGACGCTCATCAAGATGCAAGGCGGTACGGTGACCGAGGTGCCGGTCGGCCACCGGCCGCGGAAACATGGCGTCACCAAATACGGTATGTGGAATCGCGTGTGGCGCTCGCTGCAGGACGCGTTTGCGGTGCGCTGGATGCAGCGCCGCGCGCTGCGCTACCGCGTGCGGGAGGAGATCCGATGACGGGAGCCGACACCACCCACGAGCAGTGGCTCGTGCAGATCGATGCCGAGCTGGACGGCGAGCTGTCGCTCGTCGAGCGCGCGGCGCTCGCGAAGCATCTGGCGACCTGCTCGCATTGCGCCGGCGCGCGCGCGAGCCAGCTCGAGGTCCGTGTCGCGCTGGCACGCTCGGCCGGCAATCCGCACGCTTTTGTCGTGCCCCGCCCGTCAATCCGCGCCGGCACGCTGGCCCTCTGGGTCGCGTTCGCGCTCGCCACCGGACTCCTCATGGGATGGGCTGCGGATCGCCGTTGGGGCGGGCCCGGCGGAGGCGCAACACTCGAGGAGTCGCGTGGGACTATCGTCGTTCACTAGCGTCGTCCTCGCGCTGTCCGCTCTGCAGGGGCCTGGCACCCGGCTCACTTATCGCATCCGGGTCATCGAGCCAGCCGCGGTCGCGCCGCGCGTCGTCGCGAGCGGCGCGGTCAGCGGCCCGCTCGACAGCGACATGCGCCTCACACTCCGCACCGACACGGCCGAAGTCGAGGCGCTGTTTCAGGTGACGCCGCTCGGCGATACCGTAACCCTCGGGGGCGAGTTCTACACCCGCCGGCACGTGGGCCGCTCGCGCCGTGGCTTGCCGTTGTGGGAGGAAGACACCTACCGGCGGGTGGTGCGGCTCGCGTGGAGCGACACGGCGCGCATCTATCCGTTCGGGACCGTCCGACGCGGCCAGAGTGCGACCCCATCGAACGCCCGCCCGCGCGCATTTCTGGTAGAGCTGATTCTCGAGCGCGAGTTTGCGGGAGGCGAGGCACGGGCCGCGGAAGAATTCGATCTCGTCGATTCGACGCGGGACTTCCGTCTGGAGGCGGTCGTGCGGCCGCGGCGCGCGCGGGTGATTCTGAACCTGGTGCGCGGTGACACGGTCAGCGCGCCGCGGCCCATCGACTTGATTCCCGAGGAACCGCCGCGGGTGGTGCGGCTCGTGCTCAAGGGACGCGCCACTACGCTGGTCGTGAGCCTCACGCGTCCCGATCCGGCGCGCTCGGCGCGCGATCGCGCGTTGGCGCTCGATGCCGACGTCGTCTGCCTGAAGATTGCGCGCCCGGACGCGCCGCAACCGCTCGGGACGATCTGCGGCCGCCTCAACAACGTGGCGCGCCAGCTGCCGTTGCCGACCGGTGACACGCTCGCTGCCACCTTCGCCTGGCCTGGCCCGCGCTGATGCCCTCACGCAAGAAACGGCTCGAGCCCGCGATCTTCCACCTTCCCGTCGACAAGATGCGGGAGGGCTATTACTCGGACAAGTATTTCGTCCGCGCGCGCGATTTGCTGCGGAAAGATCACCACCGGCCGCGCGTCACGATGCAGGTGTTCGGGAAGTCGCACGCGTTTCTCGGCGGCATAGACGAGGCGATCGCGATTCTGAAGTTGTGCGCGGAGCGCTGGGACGAGCTGGTCGTGCACGCGCTGTACGATGGAGACGAGATCCAGCCCTGGGAGACCGTGCTGCTGATCGAGGGTCCGTACGACGCCTTCGCCGTACTGGAGACGCTTTATCTGGGCGTGCTCGCGCGGCGCACACGGGTTGGAACGAACACTCGGCAAGTCGTCGAGGCCGCGAAGCCGAAAGAGGTGATGTTCTTCCCGGCGCGGCACGACCACTGGCTCGTGCAGACCGGCGACGGGTACGCTGCACACATCGCGGGCGCCATCGGCGTGTCGACCGACGCCCAGGCGTCCTGGTGGGGCTCGGAAGGGATCGGCACCGTGCCCCACGCCCTCATCGCCGCCTACAATGGCGACACTGTCCTCGCGTCGCGCAAATTCGCCGAGCACTCAGACCCGGCGATTCGGCTCATCACGCTGGTGGATTTCGACAACGACTGCGTGGGGACGTCTCTGGCGGTCGCGCGCGAGCTCGGCGACCGGCTGTACGGCGTCCGGCTCGACACGTCGGAAACACTCGTCGATCAGTCGGTCATTCCGCAGATGGGGACGTTCAAGCCGGCCGGCGTGAACCCGCAGCTCGTCTGGAACGTCCGGCGCGCGCTGGACGCAGAGGGCTTCAAGCACGTGCGGATCGTGGTCTCAGGCGGCTTCACGGTCGACAAGATCCGGCAGTTCGAGGAGCAACGCGTGCCGGTCGACGCGTACGGCGTGGGCTCGAGCCTGTTCCAAGGCCGGTTCGATTTCACGGCTGACGTCGTGATGCTCGAGGGGAAGCCGTGTGCCAAGGTGGGGCGCTCGTACCGGCCGAATCCGCGGCTGGAACGCGTGATGTAGGCCGCCTTGCGTTACATCCCGCGTCTGCATAATTTTCCGCTCAAATGAATAATCATGCATCGATCCCGGTTGGCGTGCTGGGAGCGTCCGGCTATGTCGGGCAGGAGCTGTTGCGCCTGTTGCACGGGCACCCGGGCGCGACCGTCGCGTTTGCGACTGCCGAGTCCGCGGCCGGCGAGTGGGTCGACGGGCACGAGCTGATCAAGGCCGACGACGCGCCCTGGCAGCAGGCCGAGATCATCCTGTCCGCGTTGCCGCACGGCGTGTCTGCCCGCTACGTCCATGAGGCGCGCGCCGGCGGCAAGCGCACCGTGGATCTCTCAGCCGACTTCCGGCTGTCGCCCGACGCCGTCTACGGCCTCACCGAGTTCACGCGGCCGCGTCTCGCCGACGCCGATCTCGTCGCCAACCCCGGGTGCTATCCGACGGCGGCGCTCCTGGCGTTGATTCCGCTCGCGCAGCTCGGGCTGATCGATCCGTCGCGTGAGGTCATCATCGACGCGGCCTCCGGCGTCACGGGTGCGGGACGGAATCCCAAACGCGAGCTGCTCTTTGGAGAAGTCGCTGAGGACTATCGCGCCTACGCGATCGGCAACACGCACCGCCACCTCGCCGAGCTGAAGCAGTCGTTGTCGCGCGAGGGCGGGTTTACCGGCGATCTCGTCTTCACGCCGCACCTGCTGCCGGTAAAGCGCGGGATCCTCGAAACGATTCACGTGCCGCTGACGCGGGTCCTCGATCAATCGACCGCCGAGGGGCTGTACAGCGCCACCTACGACGCCGAGCCGTGTGTGCAGGTGATGCACGGCGCGTTGCCGTCCCTCAAGGATGTCGGGTACCGCAATCGCGTGGCGATCGGTGTCGCCGAGGTCCTCGACGTCCGGCGGCCGCGGCTCACGGTCATCGCGGCAATCGATAATCTCGTCAAGGGTGCGGCGGGGCAGGCGATCCAGAACATGAACGTCATGCTCGGACTCCCCGAGACCGCAGGGCTGGCGTGCTGAACGTGCGCGTCGTCAAGATCGGCGGCAACGAGCTCGATCGGCCCGAATGGGTGACCCAATGCGCTCGCGGTTTGAGCCGCTTCGGTCCGGCGGTGATCGTCCACGGAGGCGGGCAGGCGGTGAGCGCCTGGTCGCGCCGGCTCGGCCTTCCGGTCGAGCAGCGTGATGGCTTGCGCGTGACTACGCCTGAGATCGCCGAGCTGGTCGAAATGGTCCTGGGGGGGCCGATGAATCGACTCCTCGTGACAGCGCTCCGCGCCGCAGGTCTCGACGCGATCGGATTGTCGGGCGTCGACGGCGGATTGCTCACCGCGCAGCCGCTCCAAAACGGAACGGCCCTCGGTGAGGTTGGGGAAATCGTCGACGTGCGGGCGTCGCTGCTGCAGAGTCTGCTGCTTGCGGGGCTTACTCCCGTGGTGGCGCCGGTCGCTCCATCCCTCACGGCGCCCGTGCGGCCCCTCAACGTGAATGCCGACCAGGCTGCTGCTGCCATTGCCGCGGCGCTGGGCGCGCACGAGCTGTTGTTTGTATCCGATGTTCCCGGGGTCACGATCGAAGGCGTCACCCAGCCCACCCTTGCGGCGGCCGAAATCGAGACGATGATTGAGGCGGGCGTCGCGACCGCCGGCATGGCCGCCAAGTTGCGCGCCGCCGCGCAAGCGTTGGGGGCGGGTGTACGGGCCGTACGGATTGGTGATCTCGACATGTTCGAGCATGCCACCGCCGGCACCCGCCTCCTTGCGGCTCCTCCAGCCCCCGCACCTCAGCCCGCGTGACACTCCCGCTGACTACAGACGCCACAGCACTACTCGGCGTCTATGCGCGCATCGGGCCCGTCTTCGTCGCCGGCGAAGGGTCGGAGCTCATCGCCGAGGACGGCACGCGCTACCTCGACTTCGTCGCCGGTATCGCGGTCAATGCCCTGGGTTACAACAGCCCCGTCATTCGCGAAGCCGTGCTGCGCGCGCTCGACTCGGGACTGATCCACGTCTCGAACCTGTATCGCACGGAACCCGGCGAACGGCTCGCTGCCGAGCTCACCAAGTCGTTCGGCGGCCAGGTCTTCTTTTGTAATTCGGGCGCGGAAGCGAACGAGGGCGCGTTCAAGTTCGCGCGCAGATGGTCGAGGAAGACCGAGATCGTCGCGTTCAGCGGCTCGTTCCATGGCCGGCTGTTCGCCTCCCTCGCGGCAACGGATCGCCCCGACTACCGCCGCCCCTTCGAGCCCCTGCT
>JACXTT010004702.1_pt1 | contig 20194 bp, 10 predicted proteins | sample 9270951 | NCBI WGS metagenome assembly JACXTT01 (sample SAMN15532306, study PRJNA645909) | rock metagenome | isolation source: weathered quartz diorite | place: Puerto Rico | collected 2017-06-21 | reverse complement strand
ACCGCTTCACTCCGACAATGCGGACACTGTACCGCTGCCTCGGCCATCGTCAGCTCCTCCTTCCGGCTCCACAATAGCCATCTTTTCTTCCATCAACAAATGGGAGACATAACCCGGTAGCGACCAGATCAGTCTTGAGCTGCTCAACTTCTTTGCGGTGAGTGATATCCGACTGCACGCCAATAAAGTGCGAGATCCGGCCGTTCCCATCGCGCACTGGAGTAATTGACAAGCGGTTCCAAAACGGAGAGCCGTCTTTGCGATAATTCAAGAACTCGACGCTGCACTCCCGCTGCTCCCGCAAGGCTGTGCGAATTTCCGCAATGGCCGCCGGATCGGTGTCTGGCCCCTGGAGCAGACGGCAGTTACGGCCAATCACCTCCGCTGAGCTGTACCCGGTGAGACGCTCGAACCCGGAATTGGCATAGATGAGGGGATGATCCGGCAACGAGGGGTCCGAAATAGTGATCCCTTCCGTCGTGGCTCCCATTGCTCGATCTCTCAGGTGCAGCGCCTCCTCAGCCCGTTTACGTTCCGTGATGTCGCGATAGACGCCCATGAGTCCGACGGGCTGGCCTGTGGAATCCCGCAGTAACCGAGTGTGGCCTTCCAGGGGAACGAGGTGCCCCTTTTTATGCCGCACCTCTACTTCATACATCGTCGGGACTTTCTCTCCAGTGCTAAAGCGGCGCTGGCGCTCTTCGACGAGCGCGACGGCAGCAGGAGGGCAAATCACGCTGAAGTGTTGGCCAATCAGTTCCTCGGGGGTCCACCCTAAGAGCTTTTCGTGGCTCTGGTTGACGCTGGTGTAGTTCCCGTTCACATCAAAACAGACGATCAAATCGGAGGCGTTATCAAAGATCTGTCGGAAGCGCGCTTCACTCTTAAGACAGCAAGCGTAGGACGAGCCTATTTCTTAGGTAGTGGTGCGGTTTACCTGTCTTTGATTCCCTGCCTCACGAGAGCGCCACGTTTTCCGTAGGGGCGTAGCATGCTACGCCCCTACAAAGACGAAACTGCCCCATTGCCCTTTTTCTCACATACCCAGGCTCTGCCTGGGTATGTCGCAAGATTATGGCCCTATCGGCCCCGGAGAGTTGCGTTCCTAGTGATCTGCAGGAAACCTGTTGGAGCATACGGTTCTCTTCGATCCGGCCAAAGCATGTGTAGGGGCTTGATTTATCAAGCCCTTGGGGGGTCCGATGAATCGGACCCCTACATTGGTATCTCCAGGAGGTATCGTGAAACTGCACTAGGCAGAACCTAGGAACGAGAGGGTCAACTTTTGCGCTTGATAGTCTACGAGTTTGTCTTTCGCTCAGTGCGCCGCAACAGCACCCGGCGCTTGCGGTCGGCGCATGAGAAACACCACCGGACTCATAAGAAAAAAGATAAACGCGAGGATTCGGAAATCGTCAACAAACGACATCAATAACGCTTGCCGCTGCACTTCACCGTAGACGAGCGAAAGGAATGGTTGCCCGATGGTAGCGCTATCCGTCATTCCGAGCGAGGCGCTGGAAGTGGCAAGAGCAAAGCGACGCCACAGTTCCGGGTTGTAGTTATGAATATGTCCAACCAGATGGGATTGATGTATTTGCGCGCCCTGGCTGAGAAAGGCAATTAACAGGGCAATACCGATGCCGCCGCCAAGCGTGCGCACCATGTTGAAGAGGCCAGAAGCAGCGCTCATTCGTTCCCGTGGCACTGATCCAAGAGCGATGGTCGTCAGAGGAATGAAGATAAACCCCGAGCCCATACCGCGCAAAAATCCCGGACGCGCAATTTCCCAAAAGCCAGTTGAGGGATTGAAATGCGTCATGTCCCATGCGCCGATTCCCGCGACAATACAGCCCAAACACACCAAATAACGAGGATCGAAGCGATGGTATAAGCGTCCAGCCACCAGCACCGACAGAAATGTCCCACACGTTTGTACGGACAAGACTTCACCGGATAAAATCGGCGTATACCCCGCTACTAATTGACAATACAGCGGGATCAAGGCAAACGTCCCATACATGCCGAACATGATCGCAGTGGTGAACATCGTTCCAACGGCAAACGAGCGGTTGTTAAAAACATGCAGGTCAACCACCGGCTCCTTGGAGCGTAGCTCATGGATAACAAAAGCACAAAGCCCAACGACGGCCATAATCGCCAGGCAAACGATCAGATTAGAATTGAACCAATCCGCCCGTTCTCCTTTGTCTAGCATGATTTGCAAGGAGCCCACTCCAAGCACGAGCAAGATGAGGCCCCACCAGTCGATCCGTTTGATCTCGCGTGAGACGTAATGAGCATCATGCAAAATGAATGTGACCAGCATTGCAGCCAGTGTGCCAAAAGGCAGGTTAATAAAGAAAATCCAGCGCCAACTATAGTTATCAGTGATCCATCCTCCCAGGATCGGGCCGAGCACGGGCCCCACCATCATCCCCAGGCCCCACACCGCCATCGCCATCGCTTGTTCTTTAGGAGGAAATGTTTCCATGAGAATGGCTTGCGATATCGGCATCAACGAGCCGCCGGCCAGTCCTTGCAGCACCCGGAAGAAGACGAGGCTCTCCAAATTGGGCGCGGCGCCGCACAGAAACGAGCTGACGGTAAACAGGAGAATGCAGGCGGTGAAAAATCGCTTGCGCCCAAAGAGATTGCCCAACCATCCACTAAGAGGAATAACGATGGCGTTCGCCACAATGTAAGAAGTCAGCACCCAGGCCGCCTCATCGACGCCGGCCGAGAGACTGCCGCGGATATGATCCAGCGCCACGTTAGCGATGGTCATATCTAACACTTCGATGAGGGTGGCAAGCATTACCGCCAACGCCACCAACCATTTGTTCGCGGCGGATGGAGCCGCGGCGCCTGAGTGTTCCATTAACCCTCCTTTATCAGGACCGGAACCTTATGAGAAAGCGGCTCTATTGTAGTAAAAGGGCGCGACGTGGCACGCCCCAATGTATCGTTGTTCAGCAAGGTAAGCTGATTACAGCGCCGCCGAGCGCAGATCCTCAGTGGGCGCAGTGCGATGCGGGTTGAAGTGCGGCAGGATGTGCTGCCCGATGCGCCGGATCGACTTCATAATGTTGACGTGAGGAATCCGTCCAGCCTGCTTGAAGCAAATGACCTGGCTGAGCCCGGCCTTCTGGAAGTTTTCCAGCTTGCGAATCACTTCATCCGGATTGCCCACCACCACCATGTGATGATCTTTCAATTGTTGGTCAGTGGCGTCTTTCGGGTCCGCTTCCATCGCGAAGACATTGCGCAGATATTCGTATGAATACAGTTTGTTCTTCACCATAAGCGGTTCAAATAACTTCGCTACATTGTGAAGGAACCAGCGAGCGCCTTCGAGACCGATCGCCTCTTCTTCTTTGTTCTCCGCCACATGCATGATGGCGACGCCGGCGAAGTTCTCATTGATGACTTTCGGAATGACGTTCGCCCGTGTGGCGCGAGCCGCATGATAAGACGCCATTGCCTTCTGCACCTGTTCCCAGTTGAAGTTAAAGCTCAGAACGCCTAACCCACGGTCGCCCGCCATCTCGTAGCTATCCGGGGCTACGCACGCCATCCACATGAGCGGATGCGGCTTCTGGATCGGCTTCGGCACTACCCGGCGCGCCGGAATCTTCATCAACTTGCCGTCGTATTCGAGAATCTCATCGGTCCACGCTTTCACAATGATCTCAAGCGCTTCCTTCACCTCTTCGCGGGTGCGGTCGTAATCGACATTAAAACCATCAAGCTCTTGCGCGGTGGTCGAGCGGCCAATGCCAACCTCGACGCGCCCGTTGCTCATGATGTCGAGCACGGCGGCTTGTTCCGCCACCTTGATGGGATGATTGAAGTTGAACGGCAGCAAGCGCACCCCGTGCGAAATGCGAATGTTCTTGGTGCGCTGACTAACAGCGCCAAAGAAGACTTCCGGGGCCGGGCTGTGAGAATACTCTTCCAGGAAGTGATGCTCCACTTCCCACACGTGATCGAAGCCCACGCGATCAGCCAACTCGATCTGCGCTAACGCTTCCCAATACGTGTGGTACTCATTATGCTCCTCATTCCACGGACGCGGCGTCTCCATTTCATACAGTAAACCAAACTTCATACAGCCCTCCATTACTTGGTCTTGTTTCCTCGTCACAAAAATTACGCTAAAGGATTACTATCCGAGGGCATATAGGGTTAGGAATAAGGTGTCAAGAGAAACACCCTCGTTAACGCTCAAGAAAACAAAGTCTGAAAAGCCTCTCGATCAGACAAGCAACGCATAAGGAGCAGGTATGGAAACGCTGATTGACGAGATTACGAACGGAATCTACCGTCTCTCCACGTATATTCCGGATGCGGACTTCACTTTCAATCAATATCTCATCAACACAGATCAACCGCTTTTATTTCACACCGGCATGCGCAGTCTTTTCCCCCTGATTTCCGCCGCTGTGGCCCGCACAATACTGTTGGAGCGTCTCCGTTGGATCTCCTTCGGCCACTGGGAAGCAGATGAGTCCGGCGCCATGAACGATTGGCTCGACGTTGCTCCACAAGCCCAAGTGGCCGTGGGCGCTATCGGTTGCATGCTCTCCGTCAATGACTTAGCGGCGCGCCCCCCTAGACCGCTGCAAGATCAAGAAATTCTCGACCTGGGCAGTAAACAGGTGCGTTACCTCGCGACTCCACATGTGCCCCACTGCTGGGATGCGGGACTCCTTTTCGAGGAAACAACCAAAACGCTCTTCTGCGGCGACCTGTTTACCCGAATCGGCAAAAGCCCAGCCGTGTCTGAAGAAGACATTCTGGGACCAGCGTTAGCGGCGGAGGATACGTTTGGAGCAACTGCGCTGACGCCACAAACCGCGCCTACGATCCGCCGGCTCGCGGCATTGAAACCTGCAACATTAGCGCTGATGCATGGACCAGCGTTCCGTGGCGATTGCGAACGGGCGCTGCTTTCCTTGGCGGATGCGTATGAAGAACGCTTCAAGCGCACCCTAACGAATTTTGTCGAATAAAATCGGCAAGACGGGTCCCTTCTCCCCACCGGGGAGAAGGTCAGGATGAGGGGAATGAAAAGAAGAGAGATCGTTTGACGCCCCTCACCCTCGCCCTCTTCCCTGCGGGGCGAGGGAATTTATTTAGAGGAATGGTGCGCAAGCGCACCCTACTCTGCTCCCACGATACAAAACAATCCAGCGGTTACATTCCACCCGACCGCAGTACCTGTCCAGGCAGTGCGCCGCTATGTTTCTGATCGTCGTACAAGACGACGCCATTCACAATGGTGTACTGCACGCCACGCGCGGGCATCACTAAACGACGCCCACCACCCGGCAGGTCGTAACGCATCTCTGGTCGCTTCCCAGAGCCCACCGTGTTGTAGTCAAAAATCGCAACATCCGCCGCCATGCCCACTTTCAACTGTCCTCGACCGTGAATGCCAAAGAACTGCGCCGGCTCAGAAGTCAGACGTTGAATCGCCCGCTCTAAGGTCATGACCTGCTTGTCGCGCACCCAGGAGCCAAGTAGGTACGTGCAGTAGCCCGCGTCACACAGCATATCGACATGCGCACCGCCGTCGGACAAGCCGATCAACGTCCGCGAATCCGTGATCAGCTCCGGAATAAGATCTTCGTTCGCATTGAAGAGCACGATGGTATATTGAATCTTCAGCTCATCTTCGAGCGCAAGATCAAGGAAGGTATCGAGCCCGTCTTTGCCGCGCGTTGCAGCGATTTCAGCCACGGTCTTTCCTTCGAGCGCTTTCATAGCTGGATTGTTGACTTCTTTAACTTCCAGGCGCTCCCAGCGGCCCGAGAAAATACGCGGCTTCTCCAACTCTTTCCGAAACGCCTGACGGAAAGACGGGTCACGATAGACGCGCATCTGCTCCTCTGGGGTGCGATTGAACACGGGGTTCCATGACGGATGATTAGCAAAAATAAAGGGGTTGCGTAAATCAATCTGAATCACAAACGGACGACAGGTTACCTGCGGCACGCCGCCGCGTTTAATTAACGCCTCTGCCTGTCGCAACACCGCCGGCCCGGCCTCGGGCTTATCATCCCGGCTGATCACGCCGAGCCACGTCACTGGACGCCCACTTTCTGTGAGGAGAAAATCGAGCAGGGCGTATTCCTCTTCTAACAACTCTCCCGCTGAAGACGTCAACGCCAGTTCGATAGCGCCCCGGCCCAGCTCTTTGAGCGCGTTGGCGTAGGCTTTCAGTTCATCACGGCTTGCTAAGCGGCAGGCCAGGGGCCGCGCTTTGTAGCCGATGTGTTGTGGAATCGCCGTCGTAGTGAAGCCAAACGCGCCGGCGATCACGGCTTCTTTAATCAATGCCTTAATCTGGGCGGTCTCCTCAGGCGTTGCGGCGCGATCCATGGATTCTTCGCCCATGACGTAATGGCGGAACGGCGTCAACGGCGCTAGGAACGCCGCATTGATACCCAGACCACGCTTTTGCGCCGCGTTCATATATTCGGGGAAAGTGATCCACTCCCAGGCAATGCCTTGGCTGAGCACGTCGAAGGGAATCGCTTCAACATTGACTAAGTCCCACGCGGCAATCTCTCGTACTTCGGGCCGACACGGGGCCAACCCTACCCCGCAGTTACCCATGACCACGCTGGTCACCCCGTGCCACGAGGAAGATGAAAGCAGCGGGTCCCAGCAAATCTGGGCGTCATAGTGTGTGTGAGGATCAATAAATCCAGGGGAAACGATCAGATCAGACGCGTCGATGACGCGTTTTGCTCCATCTGTCACTTTGCCAATTTCGGCAATGCGGCCATTGGCGATCGCCACGTCTGCACGCACGCGTGCAGCCCCCGTACCATCAACCACGGTCCCGTTTTTGATTATTACATCGTACATGGGCAGCTCTCCTTTCTAGAGGGCTTACTCCATTCGTACCCGCAACGTCAAGGGTTGACTATCAGCGGAGGTGAAAGTGGCGAAGAAAATGAGCAAGAAAAGCCGTCGCTCAAGTCGGCAACCGCAGTTGGTGAGTCTGAACGTCGTAGCATCCGGGCGTTGCAGACTCATACCATACTTCCCTTCCGTTAGAGGTTTAATCCAGGTAGGACCGGGGTGCCTTCTTTTCGCACCGCATCGAGGCTGCTGGGGGCGAGATCCAACGCTTTAAGGATGGTGGGAGCCACCTGAGTCGTTTCGACGAAGCTTGTCACTGTGCGGGCGTGGTGGAGGTTCGGATTCGATACTAACAACATCACGTTCGTATCGTCCTGCGCAAACCCTCCGTGCTCAGCTTGTTTCTTGGAGCTTCCGGTGTAGATTACGCCGACGTTCGGCTGCACGATGATATCAGGCGTGCGGGGGTCGCCGTTTGGCGGCAGCCCAGGAGCGTTAAACATCGTTTCGAGCGAGGGGCCATAAAAGATCTGGCCTATGCCTGCAGCCGTCGCGTTCGTCTCCAGTATCCCGACCGCGGTGAGGGTGTCGCTCGCCTGAGTCAGCCACAGCAGCGAGATATCATCCTCCGTGGGTCCGATGCCAGTCGGGTTGTCGGGCGACTCAGAAAAGGGGAGATCGGTTTCGATCAAGCGGGAAGGCGAGGTAGTCTTGATTTTGGTAACCCGATTCGTATCGATGGGCGACTGGCCATGCTTGGCGGTGATGATGATGAGTGTCGACTTCAGCAGGCCTTGCTTCTTCAACTCCGCGACGATTTGTCCAATGCTGGCATCGACGAACTCGATCTCACTCTTCATGGAGGCGGTCGGGGTTCCAGCCGCATCCGTATACCCGCCTTTGACACCTCCTTCAATGAGCTTTTGTCCGACGCTCACCGCCTGGAAGTTCATGCCGAACAGGTTGGGCACGGGAGCCTTCTGCAGGCCATCATGGGTTTTACCATCGATCTCATTCAGAATGGCGTTGACCTTGAGCGTGTCATAACACTGGATGTTCAGGAAGCTATCGGTCCAGGCGCCCGTCTGGGAGGGATCGAGCACTGCGGCGCACGAAAGTCCGGTGGCGGTGGCCACGCCTGGCAGAGAAATCACAGCGGAGTTGATTTCAGGGGAATAGTAATCGTCCACGTTGCTCGCGTTGTTGCTGGGTCCAGAAACGGCAGCGTAGACCGGATGCTTGTCAGACCAGGCAGTGTAGCCGCCCGCGGCATGAATGACGCCGTAAATCGTGTTTGTACGGACGAAATTCCAGGGATAGACTGGCAAACAGTTGTTGAAAGGATCGCGGGGCAGGCGCTTGGGTTCGATGGACTTGATGCCGCCGTCGGTCAACAGCCCGCCGCCATTGAGCTGCGACTGATCAATATCGACGCCTTCTTCATATTCCGTGGTGGTCCCGTTTGCGACCCCTGGGGTGCAGGTTCCGCCGGCGACGCCATTGCCGGTGTCTATCTCGGGCGGCGCCAGCACGCGATCGTAGGCGACATCATAAAATGCTCCCACCGTGCGCGGCGTACCGCCGGTCACCAGGGCCATCAAGCCGGGGAACGAGTCCGACGGTTTGGAAGAAGAAGTCCGTGTATAGTTCACGCCGTGTGTTTTGAGTGTGGCCAGATTCGGACAGTACCCGCCGCTCACACAATTCTCGTAATCGAGCGCGTGCATGCCATCTATGCTGATCAACAGTACCTGACGGATATCATCGCCCCCGTTGATACGCTTTGCATATGCGTGCGGGGTCGGGAGCATAACAAGACAGAAAGCGAGAGCAGCAAGACCAGGGTTTTTGTACATCCAGGAATCCTCCTGGGTCTGTAAACTGACAGTGAGCCTTTACAAACACATTACGTGGCCATGACATTTGTGTGAAATTGCAAGGACATGTCGTGTGTGGAAAGCACCCTGTCCTCGGACGATAGTTGCCTGCTTCAGGCTAACTCTTCCAACACGACTTTGGTGCTCATTGCGGCGGTGGCGGCGTTGGTGTTCATTTGTCCAGGGCTGTTTGGGAGCAAGAGTTAGTCGACGCCGTCATTCAATCTCGCGCCCAGGCAGAGCCTGGGCATGAGGAAGCTCTACAGTTTAGAGGTTGACAGAGTAGATTCCCCAGCCCCGCGTTCCACTTTTAGCAGCAGCTCGCCTTTCAGCCGCCACAGCTCAGCTTCGTACCAGCGTTCATTACTCTTGCTGATTTTCTCCTGCGCTGTCGCGATCAGCCTCAGTCCTTCGGCGACCTGCCCGGCCTGCCGATATGCGTCGGCAAGGTCCGCCAAAAACTGCGGTTGTCCTCGCTCGATTCCCAATGTTTCGTACTCCGCCAAACTCTGATGCATCTGCCTCATCCCTTCCTCAACTTGCCCCTGCTGGGCCCACACCCAGCCCTCGACACTCCTCCCGCGCGCCGCGAGGAAAGCAAAGCCTTGCTCGGTCGCCAACGCCAAAGCCGCCGCTGCGAGCCGTTGGGCCGCGTGATCCTCCACGCAGAATTGCTCCATGCCCGCCCCATAGATCAGGGCAAAGGCTTCCGTGAAGGGATGCTCGACCGCACGGGCCAAGCGTAGCGCTTCAGCATTCGCCCGTCTTGCCTGCTCTGGATAGCCCAGCAACCACAACGCCCAGGCGTCATGCGCAAGCAACGCGACCCCCGGGTCCTGTCCGTTCCGGATCGCCTGCGCCTGTCGCTGTCGGAGATCCTGGTCAGGGGCAGCAAAGGTTGCTCCCTGCAGAAAGTGCTCGTGTGCGGCGGGGAGTTCGCCGAGCCAGAGTCGCACCACCCCCAGCAGCATGTGGCTCAATTCCAAGAGGGCGGCGTCATTCGCCTGCTGCGCCAGGGTCAGGAGCTGCTCGCCCAGCTCCCGGGCCGACGGGAAGTTCGCCTGCACCGTATACAAGATCATCAACCCCCGCAGCACCCGCAATAACTGTGCAGACTCGCCTTCCCGCTCACACAACACACGAGCGCGCAGATAGGCCTGTTCAACTTCCGCGGCTGCATAACCTTTAGTGGCAGCCAGCGCTATTCCTAAGGTCATCTGCAAGCTCAGTTCCAGTTGAACGCGTTCAGCCGTGTCCGGCAACGAGCGAAGCAAAGCGAGTCCTGTCGTGCAGTGCGCCACGGCTTCCTGATAAGCATTCCGTTGCAAGGCGCTCTCGGCTGCGTGTCGTCGATAATATACTGCCCGTTGGTGCTCGCGCCCGCGCTCAAAGTGCACCGCCAGTTCAGCGGCAATCTCTTTTGCCCGCCCCCCATAGCCGGATTCTTCCCGCGCGCCGATCAGCCGATGCACCCGAGCCCGGAGCCCCGCCCCCGTGCGTTTGTACAACACGTCCTGATACAAGGCATGCCGAAATCCATAGCGCCCACTGACCGTCCCATCCGGCCACTCTGCCAGGCCCCGATCCTCTAGAAACTGCCCCTGCTGGGCTAACCGCTCACAGAGTTCCTCAATCCCTTCTGGCTCCATCTGCAACCCCGCGGCCACACTCGCCACGGCAAACTCTGCCCCCGCTACACTTGCGATCTCGAGCAGCTGCTGTTCCTCCGTTGCCAAGCGTCCCAGCTGTGCATCGATCAGTTGGTGGAGTCCCGTCGGCGCCGTTTGCCACGCCGCCGGAGAGGGAGGACTCTGCTGCACCAGATAATCTGTCATCTGCACCATAAACAACGGCTGGCCGTCCGTTCGCTGGTAGATAAAATTGACGAGAGCCTCGTCGCTCTCCGGCACCCGTTGCGTGATATACGCCTGCACAGCGGTTCGACTCAGAACGCTCAGGGGGATTTCAACACCCTGCCCCCGCGCCACCAGTTCCTGCTTCAGCATTTTAAGAGGGTGCTTGGTAATGATGAGTTCCACAGCTCGATACGTGCCGAGCACCAAGAGCCGGGCTGCCTCGCGCCGCCGCGCCAGCATAGCCAGCAATTCGACCGTCGACGGATCGCTCCAATGCAAGTCTTCCAACACCAGCACCAGTGGCTGCTCCACCGTCACGATGTCCAATACCTCGGCAAGCTCACGCAGCATCCGTTCCCGCGTGACCCCCTGCACTCGACGCTGCACCGCCTCTAGCTCCGCCGCACTGAGCAATGCCGGCAATTGCGTCAACCAGGTCGGCGCATACTGGGTGAGCATCGTCAGGAGCCGCTCGCCGCCCGGTTGGCGACTGAGCCGCCCCAGCGCCTCTAACACCGGCAGGTACGCTTCGCCCGCCCCATACTGTTCGATGCACTGCCCGCGGCCAATCCACAGGCTCGGCAACGGGGATCGGGCAACGGGGATCGGTTGCAGCAGCTCCCTGTTCCCTTGTTCCCTGTTGTCTGTTGTCTGTTGCCCGATGCCTGAGAGAAAGGCTTCAATCAGTGTCGTCTTGCCAATCCCCGCCTCGCCCGTGACAAACACGACCTGTCGCTCACCGTTTACCGCTTTTACGAACAGCGAATGAAGTCGGGCGAGTTCCGCTTCGCGACCGACTAAAGCAGGGGTTGGGGGTTGGGGGTGAGGGGCTGGAGAGGTCTTTGCGTCTTGAACGTTAAACGTTGAACCTTGAACCGGGGAGGTGCTGAGCGGAGCGATGAACCGATATCCCCGACGATGCACGGTCTCAATAAAGCGGGGTTTCTTGGCCTTATCACGTAAGACCTGGCGCAGTTCACCAATACAGTTCGTCAGCACGGTCTCGGTCACCACACTGTCAACCCACACCGTCTGAAGCAACCTCTCTTTCGTCACTAACTGCCCCGCCTGTTCGACCAGATATCGCAAGACTTCAAAGGCCTTATTCGGTAATGGTAACAGTTTGTGACCACGGCGCAGTTGCGCATTCGCTACATCCAGTTGATAGGGACCGAAGCCAACTAGCTGATCGTGTTGCATTTTTTCGCCTTGGCGCGGCTGTGAGTAATGTGTGCGAAATATGTGAACTTTCTGAGGACTTTTTCCGGTCTCGTTTGCTAGCGTTTGCCACACTACCGCACCGAGAGAGGCATAGCATACTGAAGGAGAGAGACAAGTGAAAGAGTCGCCGTCGCACCAGTCGCGGTTCCCTGCCCACCGCGCCTTTGTCGTACAACTCGCCGCGCCGGAGACGGGCGAGTCGGATGTTCCGCTCGGACGCGTCGAACACCTCGTGTCAGGCAAAGCCGCTAAGTTTGCCAGTTGGCCGGAGTTGCAGGCGTTTATAGAAAGCCTCCTGGCAGAGATCGAGGAGAAGCCGCCGTAGGAATCTGCAAAAGGAAGGCAAATCCGAGGAAGGAACTACCAGCGGCAAACTTGAATTTTAAGGAGGATAATATGGAGGAGCAGATAAATAGTTCGTATCGACTGACTTGCTTGGGATTAATCGTCGGCGCCTTTGTATTTTTTGTACTACTAACCGTGCTGACTGCAACTCCGGCGCACGCGACTAGTCCGAATGATCTGAGCTATTGTGGGGGACCCCTACAACGTGCATGCTGCGTGTTGGAAGCTTCCCCCTCATGTGATACTGACCTCTTGGAAATCGCAGGTTGCTATGGGGACTGTGGTGGATGTTCTTCAGGCTACTGCAACTATGGGGCGCCTACTGCGGATCTGTTCTCCCAGTGTGGTGGACCCGGGCAGCGGGCGTGCTGCGAGAATGAAGTGGGCGCCGCCAACAAGTGTGATAGCGGGGCAACGGAGGTCAACGGTTGCGTCGGCGATTGTTCTTGTGGAGTCGGCGGCGGCAACGCAGTCAGCAGTTGTATCGCGGCCACTCCCAGTGGAGGAGACGGACAACGTGGACGTTGTGTCGGTCAGCCTGACAGACCGACATTGTTCGACCCGGCTTGTGCTGACGGCCTCGTGGAGTTGCTGGGGGTGCCAGTGTTGGGCGATTCTTGTAGCGGCGATTGCCTCTGTGGGGGGGCGGCGAATCCCTTGCAAATTTCGTCCATAAGTACTTGTATTGACCCAAATGCCAGTGCTGTCATCGCAGAGCCCTCAACGAATGCGACGGTGTCCTCATCTGGGCCGGCGTGTGCGCTAACCGGCTACGCCGATATGCATACGCACATGTTTGCGGAACTGGCGCATGGCGGGCAAGTATTAGCAGGGAAAGCCTATGATCCGATCAACGGCGTCTCAGGCGCCTTGTCCGCTGCTGGCGATTTATCATTCCACGGCTTACATCTGATTGGAAAATCTTTGCTGCAAGATTCGCTTGGTATTGGTACTCAGGACGGCTCGTTCAACAATTTTGGCGCGCCCTACTTTACGGACTGGCCGACTTGGCACAGCACGACTCACCAGCAAATGTACTATCGGTGGCTGGAGCGCGCCCAGCAGGGTGGGTTACGGCTCATGGTGATGCTGGCGGTCACCAACGAAGCATTATGTCTCAGCAAGAACGGAGTTAGTGACACGAGCTGTAAGACTTCCATGCTACCACCGAGTCGCCTCAGTGAATTAGACAAATTCGACGACCGCTTTCAGCTCAAGCCGGGGGAAACGCCTCCGACGTTGCCTTTACCCCCGATCGAGCGCCAACTCCAACTTGCCTATCAGTTTGAGGATTTCGTTAATGCGCAGGCAGGGAATGACGAGAGTAAAAAGTGGTTCACAATTGTCAGAACGCCTGCGGAAGCACGAACCGCTATCGCTGCAGGGAAACTGGCCGTCGTGCTCGGTATCGAGGTTGATCATCCTTTTGGCTGCAGGGACGGCGGTCCGTGCACGGAGCAGACTGTAAGCGACGCCGTGGATAAGTATTATGCCAAGGGCGTGCGTCACATGTTCCCCATCCACAACTTCGATAACCAGTTCGGCCACCCAGCCGCCTGGCAGGATGGCATCAACGTGGGGAACCGAGCCGCGACCGGCCATTGGTGGGAGGTGGAGGACTGCAGCAGCCAGGGATATGGCTTCAAGTTCAGTAATTTAACCCAGTTTTTTATTAATCTGCTGGGGTTTGGAAATTTGGGGGACCCCGGCTACCCGAGTGGCCAAATAAGTTGCCATAAGCTGGGACTGACTGACCTTGGCGCCGCTCTGCTCAACAAACTGAAGCAAAAAGGGATGATCATTGACATCGACCACATGTCGAATAAGTCGCTCGATACAACCCTTACCTGGGCAGAGACGAACAACTATCCGGTGGTGGCCAGCCACGTGCTGTTCTATGATCTCCATAAGCAAACGTACATCGCCGGAGATAATGCTGGCAGGCACGAGCGGTTGCGCACGTCCGAGCAACTCACCCGTATCAAGAACGTGGGTGGAATGATTACGGTAATGCTCAAGGACGACGTGCAGGATACTGGCAACAAAGGCAAAGTCGCCACCATCCCGTACGGTACAGTTCCCGATAACTGTCTCCACTCGACCAAGACATTGGGGCAGGCCTTTCAATATGCTGTAGACAAGATGGGTGGCCCAGTGGCCTTTGGCAGTGACTTCAACGGGATTGCCGGACACATCGGCCCACGGTTTGGAAGCGATGCATGTGGAGGACTTGGGGATGATCTTCAGCACGCCATGCATTTGATACAACTCCGAGAAGGCAAAAAGCTCCAATATCCTTTCACCCTGCCGGGGTTCGGGACCTTCGACAAACAAGTAACTGGCAAGAAGACCTTCGATTTTAATGTGGACGGCCTGGCGCATGTCGGCCTGTTGCCTGACATGGTGAAGGATCTGATCAATATCGGTCTGGGCCAGACATATACTGATCAGCTGTTCAAATCGGCAGAAGGGTACATCAAAGTGTGGGAGAAGGCTGACCCAACGTCTAGCTCTAGCTCCTCGACCACCGCACAGTGTGTGAGTCCTACAGTCAACGCCGACGGCACATGCAAGGCGACGGCTTCGATTGCGACCGATGCTCTACGCAACAACACTGCCGTAACCTTGACGCAGACTCCTGCCGGACCATACAGCAAGGGAGCCACCTCAGTCACTTTGACTGCGACGCCAACGGATAGCTGCGATAGTCCGACCTCTTGTACCGGGACCGTTACGGTAGTCGATAAAACTCCTCCCTCTATCACTTGTCCGGCGAACATTACAAAAGAGTGTACGGGATCAAGTAGCGCAACAGCCACATTCGCCGCCGCTACTGTGGGCGCGGATAACTGTGGTCTCGCTACCTCGAAAGGGTGTTTACCCGCTTCTGGTTCATTATTTGCCCTGGGCAATAATACCGTGACCTGCTCTGCCAGTGATGATGCCTCACCAACGAATAATGTGGGAAGTTGCAACTTCACGGTGAGGGTGCAAGACACAACGCCGCCGAGTATCACCTGTCCTGCTCCGGCGACGGTGGAATGCACTGGCGCTCAGACCACATTCACACCCGCTGCTGCATCTGCCTCGGATACATGCGCAGGTGTTACTATCACCAACTCACCTGCAGGAACCTTCCCCTTTGGGACAACAATCCTGAACTACAGCGTGAAGGATGCCGCGAATCTCACGAATAGTTGTACCAGCACAGTGAAGGTGGTGGACACGACGAAGCCGAGTATTACCTGCCCGGCTCCGAAGACGATTGAATGCACCGGCAACCGGAGCGCCTCGTTCACACCTGTCGCAGCAGCTGCCTCAGATGTATGCGCAGGGGTAACGGTCAGCAATCCACCAACGGCCACGTTCCCCTTGGGGACAACGACGCTGAACTACAGTGTGACTGACGCAGTTGGACTCAACGCAAGTTGTACGAGCAGCGTGACGGTCTCTGACACCACCAAACCCACCATCACGAATCTCTCGGCAACCCCAGCCTCACTGTGGTCACCGAATCACAAGATGGCAGCAGTAACTGTGAGTGTGACCGCGACCGATGCGTGTAGTTCCAGTGTGCCAGTCTGTCAGATCACTGGGATCAGTAGTAACGAACCTGTGAACGGATTGGGGGATGGTGACACCGCTCCGGATTGGCAGATCACCGGACCGCTCACCGCCAACTTGCGAGCGGAACGGAGTGGAACCGGTACGGGCCGGATTTACACCGTGCAAGTGACATGTACGGATCAGCAAGGATTAAGCTCGGTGAAATCCACTACCGTCACTGTACCACACGATCAGGGGAGCTAAGGGTGCTGAGAGCTAACCACATCACGCACCTCTAGTGCAAGTCGGGTCAGGGGCGAGACACTCTCGCCCCTGTGACATTAACCTTAACTAAGGAGTGTTCTATCCTCTCAGATACCGATAAGCGCTATCATTAGTAGTTATGTGGATCATTGGCATTGTGACATTGTTCGCTATTGTGGGTAGCGTTCAGCTAGTTCTGACTGGGAAGCTGGAAGCAGTTACGTTCTCTGCTCGTTGGGATATTTCCAGATTGTCAAAAGCTTATGCTGGGATTGTGTCTCCTCTGGCTGCTTTCAGCGTAGCCTCTGCCATCCTCTTGGCAAACTTGCTCCAGCGTGGCAAAAATCCCGAGGCATTTGCTGATGTCATTGCCTTGTTTTTTTTCGCGTTCATTATTCTGGTCGGAACTGCTGTGACCCTCGCGCCGGGACAAGGCGCACTGTCCAATGGCGAAGACGTTGAAGATTTTCACATAGGGAGACGGGTCCTCTACATTCTCTCGATGCTGGGATTCTTCTTGGGCCTCAGCTTGAGCTGGATGGGACTCTATCCGTTGCTCGTCGTCATTGATTTGTCAGTCGTCGCCGACGTTTTTTCTTGGGTGCTACTGTTTGCCGTATTGGCAGGCGCCTCTCGTGTAGGCTCGTGGACTCGCACTCTGTTAGAAACACCTGCACTCCTCTCAAGCACGATCCCCGTGCAAGCACTGCTTGCTGCTGGATGTTACCGATTGGTGCTGGTCCCACACTATGCGTGGCTCTGGCCACCGACGCACCAAACGCTTTCCTTAACTGTAGTGATCTTCGCCCTGGGGTCCGTTGTCCTCGCTATCGACTCCTTTATGGTCGCCTCCCATAGCGAGGCGAGAGCCCATCGCCTGCTTCATCATATTGGGCGCAAGATTCTGCTTGCTTATATCACCTGCGCCGTCACAGGACTTGTGTTATTGTGGTTGTCGCTCGTCCTCAGGTAGAACACTGACGGCGTTGATTCTTTTCACTTTGCTTCTCTCTCCAAATCTGCTGGCCGCGGCTTTACGAAACTGGTAGTATCCCACTGTATCTTTTGTCTTCAGGTCATCCCCCTTCCCCACGTTCTACTTTTAGCAGCAGTTCCCCCTTGATCCTCCATAGCTCCGCTTCGTAGAACCGCTCGTCGGTTTTGTCCATGTCGGCTTCAGCCTCGGCTAGAAGACGCAGCCCCTCTTCCCATTGCCCAGCGTGTCCATATGCTTCCGCCAGCAATACTGTGAAATGCACCCGATGCACTGACGATCCGGTTGCTCTTTGAGCTGCCAGTCCCTGATGCATCTGCTCGATACCTTCTTCATAGTGGCCTTGTGCAGCCAAGCCCCACCCTCGCCAGACGAGGCAGAGCGCCCGCCAAAAAGGAAATCCCATGCGCGTGGCCACGGCAATGCCTTCCTCACCCTGCTCTTGCACGACGGCTCCTTGCCGACAGCAATGATAGACAAAGGATGCGAAGCTTTTCGTCGCGGCTAATGTGAACGGAGTAGTGAATTCCTTGGCAATCGTAAGCATTTCCGCCGCGCCCTGTAAGGCCTGGTCAGGATAGCCCAGGAACCACAAGGCCGCAGCCGCATAGCCCAGGCAGGGAGCATAAGGACTGGCATTCCCGTACAAAGAGACGTACGTCGCGTCATGCCGCGTATCATGGCGGCGAATCGCCTGCCGGAAATAGACCTCGGCCGCCTCCACGTTGCCCAGGTACAGCTCACTCGTTCCTAACGCATAATAAGCGGGAAAAAACAGGGCCGGGTCCTGCGTACGCTGGGCGAGGGCAAGGCACTGCGCACTCAGCTCACGGGCGTGTTGGTATTCACAGTGCCCGTGACGGAGGCGAAACAAGCCGAGGAGCACGAAGAAGAGCTGTTGGGCGCCGCCGACCTGCTCACAAAGTGTTTGGGCGCGGAGATAGGCGCGCTCGACTTCGACCGAGGCATGACCTTTCACTGCTACGATGGCTTGAATCAGAAGAAACTGCAGGGCCAGTTCGCGCCGGGTGCGGTCCGCGGTCTCTGGAAGGGTCCGCAAGAACTCAACTCCTTTTTGGAAGTGTCCAAGCGCCTCCAGGTAGGCATGACGCTGTAGCGCGGTTTCTCCCGCCTTCTGCAGATAGAACACAGCCCGATCTTTATCGTGTCCACGCTCGAAATGCACAGCCAGTTCCGCCGCTGCTTCGCTAGCCCGCTCCCCGTACCCACCCTCGATCCGCTCCCCAATGGTCTTATGCAACCTCAGCCGCCGCACCGTCGGGATGCGCGTATACACTACCTCTTGATACAATGCATGGCGAAACCCATAGCTCCCGCTCACCGTCCCATCGGGCCATGTTTTGACCTCCCGCTCCTCAATAAACTGTCCCCGGCGGGCTAAGCGCTCACACAGCTCTTCAATGGCGCTTTCCTCTCTCCCCAAGCCCGCCGCCGTGCTCGCCACCGTAAATTCAGGGCCGCTCACACTGCCCACGGTCAAGACCCCTTGCTCGTCGCCGGTTAACCGCCCCAGTTGCGCCTCGATCAATTCTCGCAACCCCTGTGGCAAGGTTTGCTCGACTGCCCTAAGGTCGTCCGCAGATTGCGCCATAGACCTGTCGCGCTGCACGAGATAGTCGGTCACTTGCACCATAAATAAGGGCTGGCCGTCGGTGCGCCGGTAGACCACCTCGGCCAGGGAATCGGCGCTCTCAGACGCCGTCACCCGCTGGCCGACATATTCGCGTACGGCTGCGGGACTCAAAAAAGTCAACGCTATCTCTGTGGCCTGTCCGCGCGCGACCAGCTCCTGCTTCACGGTCTTCAGCGGATGATTCATCACCGCCAGTTCTGCGGCCCGATACGTTCCCACGATGAACAAGCGCGCGGATTCACGGCGGCGGGCAAGCATGGCGAGCAGTTCGACGGTCGAGGGGTCACTCCAATGCAAGTCTTCGAGAACGACCACGAGGGGCTGCTCGGCGGTGAGCGTCTCGATCGCCTCTGTCAGTTCCCGCAGCATGCGTTCATGGGTGGAGCCCTGGCTCCGGCGTTGCACCGCCTCTAGCTCCGCCGGGCTCAGGAGTGCGGGTAATTGCACCAACCAAGTCGGCGCATATTGGTCGAGAATCGTAAGGAGCTGTGCGCCGTCCGGTTGACGCCCAAGCCGCCCCAGCGCCTCCAGCACCGGGAGATACGCCTCCCCTGCCCCGTACTGTTCAATGCATTGGCCCGATGTCAGCCAGGGACGAGCGTCTAGGGTCCAGCGTTTAGGGTCTAGGGTCTGCAGAAACGCGTCGACCAAGGCGGTCTTACCAATCCCGGCCTCACCAGTCACAAACACCAGCTGCCGCTCACCCTTCAGGGCTTGGGCAAACAACTCGTGCAGTCGCGCCAGCTCCGCCTCGCGTCCCACTAAGGGAGCGTCTAGGGTCTGGCGTCTAGGGTCTAGGGTCTGCAAGGAAGGAGCAGCCTTGTGTCTCTCTGACTTTAGACGTGGGACGCTGGACTCTAGACTGGAGGAGAGAGGCGTGGTGAGCGGGGCGATGAACCGATATCCCCGTCGATGCACGGTCTCAATGAAGCGGGGCTTCTTGGCATTATCGCGCAAGACTTGGCGCAATTCACTAATACAGTTCGTCAGTGCAGTCTCCGTCACGACCGTGTCAGCCCACATCGCCTGGAGCAACATTTCTTTCGTGACTAACTGCCCGGCCTGTGCGACCAGAGAGCACAAGACTTCAAAGGCTTTGTTCGTCAAGGGTAACAGCTTGTGATCAAGGCGCAGCTGCGCATTCGTTACATCCAGTTGATAGGGACCGAAGCTAATTAGCTGATTACGTTGCATTTTTTGCCTTGCAGCGTCCGAGAGTAATCTGTGAAGTTTCTGTGAACTTTCTGAGGACTTCTTTCGGTCTCGTCTGTTAGTGTCCGCAACACCATCGCACGGAGAAGGGCACAGCATAGCTACTGCCAAGGAGAGAGACAAGTGAAAGAGTCGCACCAGTCGCGGTTCCCCGCCCACCGGGCCTTTGTCGTACAAGGGGCCGCACCTGAGCCGGGCGGGCGGGAGGTTCCGCGCGTACGCGTGGAACGCCTCGGTTCCAGCCAAGGCCGCCGATTCGCCAATTGGGCCGAGCTGCGGCCTTTCATCTAGCAGGCGTTGACGACGGAAAGGGAGAAACGGCCGTTGACACACCGTACCGCTTGAGGTT
>JACXTT010004701.1_pt1 | contig 20197 bp, 15 predicted proteins | sample 9270951 | NCBI WGS metagenome assembly JACXTT01 (sample SAMN15532306, study PRJNA645909) | rock metagenome | isolation source: weathered quartz diorite | place: Puerto Rico | collected 2017-06-21 | reverse complement strand
AATAGACTATTACAAACCCGGGTCGCGCGGGAATTTTGCGTAGGGCAAGCGCGTCCCGCGGAAATCGAATTGATCAGAACGAATGCCGTCGGGCGCGAGAAAGTTGTGTGTGCCGGACGCACCGACGATGTCGTCCTGATCAACGCCGTCGCCGCTGATCCCAATGGCCCCGATCATGACGCCGTTGCGATAGAGCGGGAAACCGCCGGGAAAGATGGTAATCCCGTTGGGAAGGTCCCCTCTTATCCCATCGCGATTTGGAAGAGTGCCGGGCAAATTCGGACTAGCTCGCATTGCTGTAAAGACGACGTTGGGCTCGCTCCCCGAAAAGCCAGAAAGCTTGTCTTGCTCAGTGAAGAATGGCCCCGGAGTGTTGCCGTCGATCCCAGGCGGGTAGAAACGTTGGGCCAGAAATCCGACGCAACGGGTGGACATGGCAATATCGAGACCGAATCCCAAAAAATCGTGCCGGGAATAGAACACGGCAGTGCGAGCCTTCTGAACGGCCACATCCCAACTGAATAACGTTGCCTCTCCGGTGCGGAAGGTTCCTAGCACAGTGGGCGCAGCATTATCCATGTCCGGGTTGTTAACGACGGTGATGAACACCTCCATTTGCGTGCCGATAGGCAATCGAATGCCCGCACGCGTGATCTTCACCCGTTGCGCGGCGAAATTGATGATGCTCGCGACTTCTGCGGAATTGAGCCGGGGCTGGCCATTAATCGGCGTGGCTAACGGGTCGCTGATGATCGGCTGGCGAATTTCGCCGGTAACCCCGCCGAACGTCGCGATCGGGTACGGAAACGGCAGCGGCGCGCTCGTGAGCGGAAAGCTCGGATCTTCGTTGCCCCGGAGAATAATGGCTTTTGAAGTGGAGACTTTCCTCGCTCGCCTGCCACGCCGGTGGCCGTGGCGGCGCCGGGGTGCGGGCGCGGGTGCTGGTTGTGGATCTACTATTGCCGAATTCGTGTAGGGAAGTCGAATGCCGCCGATGAAAACATTGTCTGCCGTAATGCTAGGTGACGGCGCGAATCCACTTTGGCCGGCAAGTGCGACGTCTTCATCAATATCGTCGCTGTCGATGAAAATGAATGGATTTTCGTCCCGCGCGATCGGGGCACCAACTGGAATTGACGCCAAGGTGCAGGGCGGCAGCATCGGGAGAAAGGCCGACAGCATAATGGGAATGGGTGGTTGCGGCGTCCCGTCTCCGGTGACGCCTACTCCTCCCACCAGCACGCCATTCTTGTAGAGTGGAACACCTCCAGGCGAGCCGTCCAACGACGTGAAAGCAATTGGAGACCCTTTGGTGCCTGGTGACGGAGTAAACCCCGGGGCTGCTGGCGGGCAGAACATCATATCAGTTTTCTTGAAACGGTTAACGTCAGACACGAACAGGTTCGAAAGCCCAACGCCGACAAGCGGTCCGGTCGCCGTGTTCTTCACGCCCGGCGGAAAATGTTGCTGAATAATGAATCCCGCCGTCCGCGATGTGAAAGCGTTCTGATTGCTACTCAGATATGCGGCAGTGCCGGCCTTGCTGACCGCCGTCGCGATCTCTCCCGGGGTTGCGGCGCCACCGCGAACTACCCAAACACCAAGCACGTAACCTTCGCGGTCGATAACGGCAATTACGCTGTTTGGCGAGATCCTTACCGCGCGCGTCACCGCCTGATTGATGACCTTTGTAACGTCCGCCGCCGTGAGCTGCGCAAATGCCGAGCCAGTGAAAAAGTTTGCGGCGGCGAGAATGAAGAGAGAGCGTAGCTTCATGGTGCTTTTCGTTATCAAGTCCGGTCGCGCTTCGCCAGCAAAACATTGTCGCCTTTAGTTGTGGCCGCGGCAGCCTGCTCGCGAACTCTTTCGGAGCTGTGTCGGCACGCGACTATGGGCGCCTCGATATAGCGAGGCGGCTACAGGCTTGCCAAGTCCATGACGTTTGGGGCATCCTCGCGCTTCCATGCGCTGGCCAATTCCGTCGTCTACCGGCGCGGTTATGCGCTGGAGGCTCGCGACCTTTGTCTTTTACCTGATCAACGTCACACTCCTGCCTGGGCAAACCGTCGAGAAAAGTATGGGTGAGGCTCAGCGGGCCGGGGTCGACGACCCCGGCTACAGCGCCGCCTCGGTTGATTCGAGCAATGTCCTTTCGCTTCAAGCGGATTTGATCTTCGCAAATACCACATCGCTCGCGCAGAATGACGAACCGTTATCGCCAACTCAATTTAATCCCGATCCAGGCGCGTCGCAGCGGGAACAACCGGAAGCCGCGCCGCCGGAACTTTTCCCGCCGGTCCTCCCACAACTTCCCGAGTACGGCCAGGAAGCGCTGCCGCGTTCACTCGCGCTGCCGCGTAAAGGCGTTCGCGAAGTTGTGCCGCAGCGGCGCAAATTGGAATACACAACTTATCCGCAATCGGAACAAGGCGAAGGATTGCTCCCCGGTTCCCAGCCCGAACCAAACCGCTGGTTCATTGGATTCGGGCGCTGGAAACGTTATGCCGATCCCTCCACGGAAACCACCTATCAGTCCGACTTGCGCCTGTGGCATCCATATTTACAAAGCACGCTCAAAGGCGATGCACCGATCATCGGCCAGGACATTTTTCTCAACATCACCGCCGAAGATTTCTTCCAATTTGAAGCGCGCAAACTGCCCACGCCGAGCGGCGTGAGCACAGCGCGGCCAAACAGCTCGGAATTTTTCGGCCTGAGCGACCAAAAGTTTTACTCAAACGACTTCTCCATCGGACTCGATCTTTTCCAGGGCGAAACCGCGTTCAAGCCGATCGACTGGGCACTGCGCGTGCTCGGTGTTTACAACCACAATTACATCGACGTCGAAGAGCGTAACGTCGTGAATCCGAATCCACAAAAGGGCACTACGCGTGAAAAAGATTTCACCTCGTTGCAGGAAGCTTTCGGCGAAATTCACCTGCGCGACTTGTCGAACAACTACGATTTCGTGTCGGTCCGGCTCGGTATTCAGCCGTTTGTGAGCGATTTCCGCGGCTTCATTTTCAACGACACCAACCTGGGCGTTCGCATTTTCGGCAACTACGACAACAACCGCTGGCAATACAACATCGCCGGGTTCGACATGCTGGAGAAAGACACTTATTCGGACCTCAATGAATTCAGCCGGCGCAAGCAGCAAATTTATGTCGCGAACGTTTTCCGACAGGACCTGATTTGGAAGGGTTATACCGGCGAACTGACTTTCCTCGCCGACTTCGACAATAATAGCCGACACTACGACAAGAACGGATTCCTTACGCGACCCGCACCGATTGGCACGGTCGCTGATCACTACCTGCAAGCCTATTACCTCGGCTGGACCGGTGATGGGCATGTCGGCTGGCTCAACATCGACCACGCGTTTTATCAAGTGCTCGGCGAAGACAGCCTCAACGGCATCGCCGGACGGCGCGTCGACATCAATGCGCGAATGGCGGCGCTGGAGCTCTCCGTAGACAAAGACTGGATGCGCCACAAACTTTCGGTCTTCTACGCAAGTGGCGATTCCAATCCCACCGACAAGAATGCAACCGGCTTCGATACCGTTTTTGATCGCCCATTTTTTATCGGTGGACCGTTTAGTTTTTTTTCGCACCAGGGATTTAATCTCGGTGGGACGGCGGTCAATTTTAAGCAGCGCGACAGCCTGGTTATTGATTTCCGCACGAGTAAATCGGAGGGACAGGCCAATTTCGTAAATCCTGGTGCCCTCATTTTCGGCTATGGCCTGGACGCCGATATCACCCCGAAGCTGCGAGGTTTCGTGAATGTAAATTATATCCGGACGGTCGATACGACGACGACCGCGCTCGTCCTTTTCACCAATCATGCCAGCAACGATTTCGGACTCGATTGCAGCGCGGGGTTTGAGTGGCGCCCATTGCTAACCGAAAACATTATCGTCACTGCTGGGGCGGGATTTCTCGTTCCGCGCACGGGATACAAAGATATTTACCGAACGAATACCGTGCCCGTTCCGGGTTTTCCGAGTCCGCCACCAGGGCATGTCGATCCATTTCTCTACAGCGCAATCGTGACGCTGACGCTGACGTATTGAATGAAGAAGAAAACGTTCAACGCTCAACGCCTAAGAATAAGGATCACAGGAAGTGGGGATCGCGTGCGGGAGGACGGATCTCTGTACGCCGCTCCGCACAGAACCAATTCAACGTCCAACGCTCAACGCTCAACGCCCAACACTCAATGGCAGAGTGGCGGTGCGCGCTTCGACCTAGAAGATCGACTCCTGGAATTTAGCGCGCGCATAATCCGGCTGGTCGACGCGCTGCCAAATACCAGAGCCGCGAATCATCTTGCTGGGCAGTTGCTTCGCTGTGGGACCTCACCATATGGCAATCACGGTGAAGTCGAGGCTGCGGAATCACGAAAGGATTTCATCCACAAATTAAAAATCTGTCTTAAAGAGCTAAAAGAAACTCTCCGTTGGTTACGGCTCGCCGCCAAATCAGCCATGGTTGCAGCGCCGAAAATGCCCTCGACTCTCAACGAGACCGAGGAACTCGTTAAGATTTTCTTCTCAAGCATCCGAACGGCGGAACGAAACGCAAAATGAGACTACGCCGTTTTCCATTGGGCGTTGAGCGTTGGGCGTTGAGCGTTGGGCGTTGCCTTTCGGTGTCATTGGGCGTTAGACGTTTTCTTTCACTCCCATTGGACGCTGAGCGTTTTCTGCTACTGCTCTTTAGCTTATCGAGCGCGGCAGTTGCACAAGAAACAAGTTCTGGCTACGGCCCGCCAACATCGGTTCCGGTCACACGATCGGCAATCTCTTCCGCGGCTTTGCCGCCGCGCAACTGGATCGATCAAACGCAGGCCGAAGCAGATGCGAAGAGCGTCGGCTGCTTGCAATGCCACCAGGGCCTCGAGCCCATGCATAAAGCCGAGCAGAATGTCGTGCTCGGGTGTACCGATTGTCACGGCGGAAATCCCGCCCGCGGCCTCGGTAAAGAACAGGCTCACATTTTGCCGAAGAACAAGGAATTCTGGAAAACGTCCGCCAAACCGCCTAACTCGAACGCGTGGTTGAACCACGAGTCGCCGGAGTTCATCCGCTTCATTAATCCGGGCGATTTACGCGTCGCGCAGCAGGCCTGTGGCCTTTGTCACAGCGAAATCATCCGCAACGTCGATCACAGCATGATGAACCACGGCGCGACGCTCTGGGGCGCCGCTCTATATAATAATGGCGCGTTTTATCAGAAGAACTATCGCTTTGGCCAGGCCTACGCCGCCGACGGCGCACCGCTTAAACTCGTCAATTATACTCCGGTCACGTCCGAAGACACGCAGGTGCACGGAATTCTGCCGTTTATCGAGCCGCTGCCACGTTTCAATCTAAGCAATCCCGGGAACATTCTGCGCATTTTCGAGAAAGGCGGACGCAAACCACTTTCGTTAGGCCTGCCGACCAGTGACGAACCGAATGGCCATCCCGACCGCCGGCTTTCGGAGCGGGGACTCGGCACGCTGAACCGCACTGATCCCGTTTTCCTTGGCCTGCAAAAAACACGGCTGCACGATCCCCTGCTCGGATTCTTCGGCAGCAACGATCATCCAGGCGACTATCGATCGAGCGGTTGCTCGGCTTGCCACGTTGTTTACGCAAACGATCGATCGCCGACGAATTCCGGATGGTGGAGCAAATACGGGCATCAAGGCTTGAGTTTCACGGCCGACGAATCGATTCCGAAAACCGAACGCGGACACCCGATCATCCACCAGTTAACCCGCTCGATTCCGTCAAGCCAGTGTATGAATTGTCACATGCACCAGGGAAATCTCTTTGTGAATCCATATCTCGGCTACACCTGGTGGGACCAGGAGACCGATGGGGAATTCATGTACCCGCGGGAGCAACACAATCCTACTGATGACGAGCTGGTAAAATCGACCATGGTCAATCCAGAGGCAGCAGCGGCGCGCGGCCTCTGGGGTGACAAGAATTTCCTCGATCGCGTGGCCGAACTAAATCCGCAACTAAAGCATACCCAGTTCGCCGATTATCACGGACACGGCTGGGTCTTCCGCGCGATCTTCAAACACGACCGCAAAGGCAACCTGCTTGATCTTGATGATAACAGCATCGGCAACGACGATCCGCGGAAGTTTGCCAGGGCCGTCCACTTGAAAGACGTGCACCTTGCCCGTGGAATGCAGTGCGGTGATTGCCATTTCCTGGTCGATGTGCACGGCAACGGGCTTCTTTATGGCGAGCCACGGAATGCGACTGCCATCACCTGCGTCGATTGTCACGGCACGATTGATCGGCGCCCAACCCTGATCACCAGCGGCAACGCCGGCCAAATCGATCTCTTAAACACGAGCAACACGCCCTTCGGTCCGCGATTCGTTTGGGAAGCTAACAAACTTTTCCAGAAATCAAGCATGTCGCCCGACATGCGCTGGGAAATTCCGCAAACGATCGACACGATTGATCCGCTCTCACCCCACTACAACCCCAAATCGGCCTATGCAAAAACGCTCCGACGCGATGGAAAAACCTGGGGCGCTGTGGCCGTGGTCGATGACCACGGCGGGTTAAAGCGTGAACGCGGGACTGCCGGGGTCAGCGACCCCGACTACAGCAACTCGACCGTTTTAAACGGTCAAGTTCCAGAGCGGCGCGTTAAATTGGCGCACGACAACAGCGCGCTGGACTGCCAGATCTGTCATACCTCTTGGGCGACCAGTTGTTTTGGCTGTCACCTGCCAATGAAAGCGAACCAGCGCGTCCCGCAAAACAAATTCGAAGGCGTCACCGATCGGAACTTTACCACTTACAATCCGCAAGTGGTACGCGATGACGTGTTCATGCTCGGGATCGACGGTACGGTGAAGAAAAATCGGATGGCCGTCATCAGGTCATCCAGCGCGGTTGTGGTCAGCTCGCAAAACGCGAATCGCGAATGGGTTTATTCACAACAACAAACGTTTTCAGCGGAAGGCTACAGCGGACAGGCGTTCAATCCGCATTTTCCACATACAACCAGCAGCGTCGGTACTACGAAAAATTGCACCGATTGCCACTTGTCGGCGAACAACGATAACAATGCCTGGGTGACGCAGTTGTTAGGCTTCGGCACCGGCACGGTGAACTTCTTCGGGCGCTACGCCTATGTCGGCGAAGGCCGGGAAGGTTTTCACGCCGTGGTTTGGACTGAGCCGGACGAGCCGCAAGCGGTCATTGGCAGTCACCTTCACAGCCTCGCTTACCCGGCCAATTACAAAAAGCATGTCGATGGCGGCTCGCTTCTTACGGAAGCTTATGAACATAGCGGTCATGATGTTCAGGACATCGTGTTGCGTGGCGAATATCTTTACACCGCAAACGGCCCCGGTGGCTTTGAAGTCTTCGACGTTGCTAACATTGATCAAAAGGGATTCTCAGAACGCATCGTCAGCGCGCCGGTTTCTCCGCTCGGTCAGCGCACACGCATCCACACGAAATATGCGACCAGCATCGCGTTGCCCAGCACCCTGGCGCTTGATCCCGGGCGTTTACACATCCCGGAAAACGAAGAACAGCCAATCGATCTGTTCTACACTTTTGTTTACGTGTCAGATCGTGAAGAAGGACTTGTCATCCCGAACGTCGCCACCTTGGTCGACGGAAACCCTGATAATAACTTCTTAAACGACGCGGTCCGTTTCAATCCGGCCGGCATTTTGACCGGAGCAACGTTTGTCACCGCTGCCGGTCATCGACTGTATATGACCACGCCGCGTGGACTCTACGTCGTCGACGTTGCCGATCCGATGCATCCGCGGATCGCAGGAGAACTAACAGACGACTTCCTCAAAAATCCACGCTGTATCGCGATCCAGTTCCGTTACGGCTTCATCACCGACGACGACGGGCTGAAAATTGTCAATCTGACCGAGCCGGCACGGCCATTGCCAATTCCGCGTGCGACCGTTCCGCTCAATCACGCTGGTCGTTTGTATGTCGCGCGCACCTACGCCTACGTCGCCAACGGTCCGGAAGGACTGGCAATTATCGATGTTGAAAATCCGGAGCGTCCCTTCCTTGATCAAGTGTTCAACGCCGGCGGCACCCTGAATGACACGCGGGCGGTCCAGATCGGCAGCGTAAACGCATCACAGTTCGCACTCGTGGCTGACGGCAAGAACGGGTTGCGCGTCGTCCAATTGATTTCTCCGGACACGGTTGTCGGCGCGCAAGGTTTTAGTCCGCGCCCCAATCCCAAATTGATCGCGACGTATCACACCAAAGGCGAAGCAATTTGCGTCTCACGCGGACTCGAACGCGATCGCGTAGTTGATGAAACTGGCGGGCAGACGGTCGTTTTTGGCCGGCGTGGTGCGCGCCCCTTTCATCTTGATGAAATGGAACGCTTTTATCTCCGATCGACATTTTCCGAAGGAAAAGATTTTGAGCGGCGCAAAGGCGAACTTTATCGGGTCGAGGATGTGACACTTTCCGGCGGAGTGTTGCAAACGAAGAGTGGCCAGTTACTCACGCCATTACCGACGCCATCGCCTTCTCCGCAGCAGACGAGTTCGCCGAACGAGCCGGAGGTTGAGCCGAGCGCGATTCCGTCGCCGAGATAAATGTGGCTGCAAGTACCAGGGTAGCGTACCCGTCTCGCGTGCTGACGACTCCGAAGGCTTGATCGAGTCGCGAACTTTTCGAAAGATTGTTTCGGTGGGACACCGAAACCACCACGCGAGACGCGTGCGCTACCCAGAAAAGGATTTGCTCCTGGTACGCGAACTGAGTAAGAAAGAAGCTCTATGGCCGACAAAAACAGCAAGCAGCCTCTTAATGCCCCCGGCGCGTGGTACGTGGACACGACCTGCACAATGTGCCGTACCTGCCTGGAGGAAGCTCCGAATCTTTTAAAGACCAACGAAGATGAAACCGCTGTTTATTTTGTGAAGCAACCGGAGAACGATGAGGAAACCGCTGCCGCTCAGCGCTCGATGGAGGTCTGCCCAACGCTGGCGATTGGGAATGACGGCTAGAGATCTCTTTTGTAGCGGCGGTCTGTGACCGTCGCACGAATTAGCGATGAAGGATCAAATTTTGCGACGCTCATAGAGCGCCGCTACAGAAATGCCCGGCCCATATACCCGCGCTAATCCATTTCCGGCAAAGCTCGTGGTCAATCGCACCCTGTGCGGCGAAGGTTCGGAAAAAGACACGCGCCATTTCGAGATCGATCTCACCGGCTGGGGTCTGAATTACGAAGTCGGCGACTCGATGACGGTCTGGCCGACGAACGACCCCGCGCTGGTGGACGAAATCATTAAAAAGATTGTGGCCAAAGGCGATGAGCCGGTGAAAGGGCCCAATGGCAATACCACGTTGCGCGAAGCGTTGTTTCGCGATTGCCGCATCACCCAAACGACGCCGAAATTCTTAAAGACGATTGCCGAGCGCGCCGTGAATGGGGCGCCGTTACTAAGCGAACTTCTCAAACCCGAACGAAAGCAGGACCTCGACACGTATCTCTGGGGAATGGAGGTGATAGATTTTCTGATCGAGCATCCGTCAATCAAATGGGCGCCACAGGAATTTGTCGAGACCCTGGCGAAATTGATGCCCCGCATGTATTCGATCTCCTCCAGCCTGAAAGCGCATCCCGATCAAGTGCATTTCACGATCGACGTGGTGCATTACGAAAGTCGTGGCCGCAGGCGCAAAGGGGTTTGCTCGACATTCCTGGCCGAGCGCGCGGACAAAGCGCCTGTTCCAGTGTTTCCGAACACGTCGAAGTTTCGCCTGCCGGAAGACAGCAACACACCGATCATTATGGTCGGCCCAGGAACTGGCATCGCGCCATTTCGCGCATTTTTACAGGAACGAAAGGAAACCGGAGCAAAAGGCAAAAGCTGGCTCTTCTTCGGCTCGCAGCACGAGCATTGCAATTATTTCTATCGCGAAGAGTTAGAGCAATATCGACACGATGGCTCACTAGCCCGTTGCGATTGCGCTTGGTCACGTGACCAGGCGAGCAAATCGTACGTCCAACATAAGATGCTCGAAAACGGAGCCGAGATTTGGAGGTGGCTCGACGGAGAAGGCGCACACTTCTTTGTCTGTGGAGATGCGCGACGCATGGCTAAGGATGTCGATGCCGCGCTGCGCAAAATCATCCAAGAGCAAGGTGGCAAAAGCGAAGAGCAAACGAATGAACACGTTGAAAAGCTCAAGAGCGATAAGCGCTACAAGCGTGACGTTTACTGATGGAGTAAAGGAGTGTTGGAGTATTGCATCATGAATTGTTGATTTGCAGTCCCATTGCTCCACTACTCCATTACTCCTACACTCCATCGAGATCCACGTGCCAGAAGCTACTGCTCCACCAAAACCAGCCAAGTCCGCTTCGCCTTACACGCGGAGCAATCCGTTTCCCGGCAAGCTCCTGGTAAATCGCCGTTTGAGCGGCCCCGAATCGGAAAAGGACACCCGCCACTTCGAGATCGACCTTACCGGCTGGGGACTTAGCTTCGAACCGGGCGACTCGCTGGCGGTCTATGCCAGCAACGATCTCGAGCTGGTGGACGAAATTATCCACACTCTCGGAGCGAAGGGTAATGAAACGGTACCGGCGGCTAAAACCCAAAAGCCGTTTCGTGAAGCGCTTTTGCGCGATTATTCGATCACCCAGCCGACACCGAAGTTCCTGAAAGCGATTGCTGAGCGGGCGTCCGCTGCGCCGATGCTCAAGGAATTACTACACCCAGACCGTAAGCACGACCTCGAGAATTATCTATGGGGCGCCGAGATCATCGATTTTTTGATCGACCATCCGTCGGCGAAATTCAGGCCCGAAGAATTTGTCGGCTTACTGACCAAATTGCAGCCGCGGCTTTATTCGGTTGCTTCGAGTCTGCGTGTATTTCCTGAGCAAGTGCATTTCATCGTGGATGTGGTTCGCTATGAAAGCCACGGTCGTTTGCGTAAAGGAGTTTGTTCCAGTTTCCTGGCTGAGCGCGCTGAGAAGGTTCCGGTGCCCGTGTATCCCAGTTCAGCGAAACATTTTCATCTGCCGGAAGATTTGAATACGCCAATCATCATGGTCGGACCCGGCACTGGGATCGCACCTTTCCGCGCCTATCTCCAAGAACGACAGGCGGTCGGTGCCAAAGGCAGAAACTGGCTCTTTTTTGGAGCACAACGGGAGAAATGCGACTATGCCTACAAAGAGGATTTCGATCGATTGAAGCGCGATGGTGTTCTCACGCGACTCGATTGTGCATGGTCGCGGGACCAGGCCCACAAGATTTACGTCCAGCACCGCATATTGGAGAACGCAGCGGAAATTTGGAAATGGATCGACGGTGACGGCGCGCAGTTTTTTGTCTGCGGCGATGCGAAACGAATGGCCAAAGACGTCGATGCCGCCCTGCGCAAAATCATTCACGAGCAGGGTGGCAAATCGGTTGAAGTAGCAAACGCCTACGTCGAAAAACTGAAAAGCGACAAACGCTACAAGCGCGACGTTTATTGAGTTGGAGTGCTGGAGTAAGGGAGTAATGGGCCGATAATTTGCAGGTCAATACTTCATTGCTCCACTACTCCAACGCTCCGTACAGAACGCGGATGATCTGCATGTTGTTTTTGGTCTTCGCGCAGGGCGCATACGCCGGACTTGAAAAATACTTGTCGCTTGTTGTAGCCGACAAAGACCCGAGCGCGCCCGTTCCGTCAAATGCGATTCGCATCACGTATCTTGGTGTCAACGGCTTTCAATTTGAAACGGCCGGTCATGCTCTGCTGGTCGATCCTTACTTTACGCGTGTTGGTTTCTGGTCAGCCGCGCTCAACCAGCGAATCGAATCACATCATGGCCGGGTAAGCGAAGGCTTAAAACACGTTCGACGCCGGGTGGACGCAGTCCTGGCCACCCATGCGCATTTTGATCATCTGCTCGATGTGCCCGAGATCACGCGGCGTACCCATGCACGACTTCTTGCCGGAGCAACGGCGGTGGATCTCGTGGAAAAATTCGGCGCTTCGCCTGAGGAATGCGAGGTCGTCCGACCAGGGAGCGTCCAAAGAATCAGTGCGTGGACTATTCGGGTCTTTGCCGCGCGACACGATCGGCTTTTCGGGAAGGTTCCGTTTGCGGGAAAAACAAAGCTCGCCAAACAGCCGGTGAAAGCATCCGATTGGGGGGTGGGCGAGCCACTCGCGTTTGTCATCGAGACCGCGGGCAAGAGAATATACATCGATTCGGGTGGTGTTCCCGGTGCGCCGCCAGATTCCAAGGTCGGACATGTCGATCTTGCCATTCTGGGTGTGGCGCTGCCCGACAGTCGCAGGCGATTTGCTGAAGTCGTTAGGCAATTGCAACCTAGCTACATTCTGCCGAGTCATCAGGACGATATGTTCGCGGCCTTCTCGCGCGGATTTACGTTCGGCAAGCTGACAAATTTTCATCAGCTGCTGCGGATGCGTGAAAAAGAGCACTTGCCCGGGCGATTGATTCTTCTGGATTACTTCCGACCATGGATACTGCATTAACACCCCGGCGGTTCGCGCCCCGGAATCCACTCCTGGTCGTTGCCCTTACACCGGTTATTCCGCAGGTGCTGGGAAGCACATTCAACATTTGGTACAACCTTGAAGTCGTCGATCCGCTACTGCGCGCAGCGGGGCTCCGTGACCGGTTCATCAGCACGGTGATTGTATGGAATGCCATTGCTTTTCCGGCGGCAATCGCCGTTTGGGTGCGACTGGTCTTTTCGCTTCAACCGGTTTTTCGCCGCTTGCTGCGCGACGAGGTCGTTCCGACAGAGAAGCTCGACGCGGCGCGCCGGCGGCTAATTCATCTGCCATGGTCTGGCGCCATCATTTCGGCCGTAGCGTGGCTTCTCTGCATTCCTGTGTTCCTCGTCTCGTTGTCTCTGGCTGGCCGCCCGTTAAGCGCACAACTGTTCTGGCATCTGCCAATTTCCTTCGCTGTCTCCGGTTTCATTGCCATGACGCAAAGCTTTTTCCTGGTTGAACTGGCCTGTCACTGGGGATTGTTTCCTGTATTTTTCAGAAATGTCCGAGCCGACCGGCTGAGTGGAATTCGTCCAATTTCGTTGCGCGTCCGTGGGTTAATGTGGGCCATCTCGGCGGGAATTTGCCCGATCGGTTCTCTCCTCCTGCTCATTTTTGCGCCAGTTTCACCAGGCACAAATCCGCAATGGTTCGGTCTTTTTGTTGGAACTATCGGGATTGCCTTTGGACTCTGTTCCGCAGTGCTGATTGGTCGCTCCGTCACCGAACCGGTCGATCAGCTGCGGGCTGCGGCGCAATCCGTAACTGAAGGTCGGCTCGACATCGAGGTGCCGTTGCGCCGGGCAGATGAATTCGGAGCGCTCATTGGTGAGTTCAATCGAATGATCGCGGGTTTGCGGGAAAAGGAACAGTTACGCAAGACCTTCGGTTTGCACGTGGGCAAAAAGGCCGCCGAGCAAATCCTCGCGTGCGATCCCGGTCTTGGCGGCACCGAACAAAGGATTACCGTCATGTTCGTCGATATCCGATCTTTTACGGCGCGCTCCGCACATCTTGCGCCTAACGAGGCAGTCAGGCTGCTCAACGAGTTTTTACGCGCGATGGTGGGAGTAGTCGAAAGCCAGCATGGCGGAATGATCAACAAATTTCTCGGCGACGGTTTCATGGCGCTCTTCGGGGTGGGCAGCACTGCGAACGATCATGCCGACAATGCGGTTGCCGCCGCTTGTACCATGGAGCGGGAGTTGGAACATCTCAATTTTGCGCGAACGCAACGCGGCGAGGAACCCCTCGGCATCGGTATTGGCATAAACACTGGGCCGGTGATTGTCGGAAGCATCGGTTCTCCGGAGCGGATGGAGTTCACCGTGATCGGTAGTACTGTCAACGTGGCCTCCCGCATCGAAGCATTGAACAAAACGTTAGGCACCACCTTGCTCATGAGCAAAGCCACACATGAGGCGCTGCAACGACCACCGGCGTTGCGGCCGCTACCGGCCCAATCCGTGAAAGGGGTGGAGCAGCCGGTGGATATTTTCACGGTTGTACGCTAACGCTTCGTACGGCTGAAAAGCTGGATAAATGTGCCGGCTTCTGCTTCGAGCGAGTGGGAGCTGTGGAGTGCGCCGACGCGTCGCCGCTTTCTCCAGCCGCGTGAGGTCGAGTCACAAGTTCTCAAGCGCGGACAGTTGTCACGCCTTAGCCTGTGGCGTAGGCGGATGTCCGCGCACTCCAAAATGCCCGCGGTCGAAATGAACTTGTGCCCAAACCGACTCGTCGGGTTGAGGTCGAAGACTTCGTTAAAGAGATTTACGAACGCTCCAGGCAGTCCCAATCACGAAGACAAGACCGCTCATCGCCGCGACGGTTCCTCCCCATATCAACCACCACGGTCTGTAAGCCAAAATCAGCTGGCCACGAGATCCAGCCGGCACTTTCACAATTGGAACGAGACCGCCATCGGAATCGACCGTCAATTTTGTTTCGTCAATCTGTGCGACATAACCTGGGAAATATGGGCGCGAAAACTTGAGTAATGCCGGCTTATCTCCACGCGGTACTTCCACATTTGCCGAGACTCGGTTTCGTGAATCATCGATATGCGAGATTTCCGCCCTGACAAACTCCTGTCCGGGAAACGACTCAATCCGGTCGACCGAGCGCACTGTCGCCAGCGGTTCGCCGGCCCGGTGAAACACGCGTCCTTCATCATTTGCAAAAACAAGCTGCCATTCCAGTGCAGCAGGATTTCCAGAAAATTCTGGCGCGGCAATGATGCCGTCGATCCCCAGCCGATCAAGTGTGGCCGATCGGTCGCGTGGAAGCGATTCCCCGATGGCCCAATCGATCTCACCATGAATGGCGAAGTTGAACTCCCGCGCGACACCGGCGGGCCGAATCGGGCTGTAGCCGTTGATGAATCGCAAGCCGGCCCACATCGAAGTGCTGCCTGGTCTGACGACTTGGCCAACCGGCTGCGGTTTGGCTTCAATGCGGTAATTCCATTCCGGCGGTGGGTAGATGCTCAAATACAGCCGTCGCTGATCCAGCGGCGCGGCTTCGAGCAGCTTTTGGCTCAGGTTGAATTTGGGAACGCCAGAGTTTGGAGGAATGCAGAGGTAAGTCGCGAGAAATACGATAAAAGTGACGCCCGCCGGCAGCCAAGCCTGAAGCAAGCGGTTACGCACAAATAACTCGACTAACAGCCAGATTGCGCCGGTCCCCAACAAAGTCCAGGTCAGCGGGAACGCGTAGGTCCCCCCGACGTGCAGCATCGACATCGCAAACGCAGTCAACGCGACGAGTGCGAGCGCCGATGTAGCCGGGGTCGCTGACCCCGGCCACCGAAAAGTCGATTCTGCTTGATTCCTCTCGTGCAAGGTTCGCAGCGATTCCGCCGCGCAGAGAGCAAGGATCAGATGAAAAAATGGAAGCCAGCGAAAACTCCAGCGAAATACACCGAACATTGGCAGCATCGAAAGCAAGAGCACAAGAAAGAGTAAGGTTAGTTCCCACTGAGTTCGCTTAACGACTGACCTCCAGCGCGTGATCAGTCCGCCGATCAACGCGATTGGCGCAACGAGACCGCAGGTTAGTTCCGTTGCTGTATGCGGACGGCAGTGCGAGCCAAAATCCGCCCAGTTCACCGTCCAGCAGGGCAAAATGAACCCGGGCAGCGCACGCCACGGCACGATCCATTGCCAGTGCATAGCCGCCGGCTGCAATTCTCGGACGGAGCCATGAACGTAATCTACGATCGCCAACCAAGCAGGCGCGGAAAGGCCGAAGCCAAGCGCCGCGCCCAAAAGCATCGGCAGTATCGCGCCCAGATTCTTTGTTTCAGTTAGGGACTTGATTGACCCGCCTCCGCTCAAGGCTACGACGCGGCAGGCAAGCCATATGATCAAAAGAACGAGCATTAGGACGGTGTAGGGGAAGCCACCCGTGATCACCAGATAGATAAACGGGGCCGGCCAAAGCGCAGCGATCATAAGCCGCTTACGATGCCGTTTCGTGGCATCGGCATCTTGCCGATGAATCTGGTCAAAACATCGGCTGGAAGCCGATGCTACAGATTTTTCCAGCGCCCACCATGCCCACGGCAACCAGGCAAACGCTCCCAGCGCGCCGAACCAATCGCTTGCGCCCCAGCAAATGATCCAACCGTTCAAGGCGGCGATGAGCGCCACGAAAATGGACAACGAAACGGAAAGCTCCCGACCGCGGGCAAGCAAAAATGCACCCCCTGCGAGGGCGAAAAGGTGCGTTATGGAAAGCGTCGCGGCTTGCTGCGGAAAAGTCAGCGGGAACTTCCAAATCAGGACGACAGCTGCGTTTATAAAAAGTGAAAAGGTGCCGTATTGAAATTCGCCGGCGAGATTGTTGCAGACCCAGGAATACGGACTGAGCAACGGCAGATGACCCTCGCTCCAACTGCGGGCGACATCGGCGAACACCGGCAGGACAGACAATTCATAATCATCATTCCAAAAAACAAGCGGATCGTGCCAGAGAAGAAGCAAACAGAAGACGACAACGATCACGCCGGCGACGATCGCGCCAAGGATGTCCGAACGCGTGGAGCGCGATTCGGACATTTAGCAAAGCGAACGTCCAACGCTCAACGCCCGACGCCCAACGTTCAATGGCAGAAATCGTAGTCTCATTTTGCGTTTCGTTCCGCTGTTCGGATGCTTGAGAAGAAAATCCTGATCAGTTCTTCCGTTTCAGAGAGGATTCCATACAGTTTCGAACCCGGAAGCATCGCGGAGCTGGCAGCGAGCCGTAACCACCGCCGAGCTTCTTTTAGCTCCTTTAGGCAAATTCTCCTTTAGGCAAATTTTTAGTCTATGGATGAAATCCTTCCGCGATTCGGCGGCCTCGACCTCGCCATGGTTGCCATAAGGCGAGGTTCCGCAGCGAAGTAGTTGGCCAGCAAGATGATTGGCGGCTCGCGTATTCGGCAATGCATCCACCAAACGAATGACACGCGCACTGAACTCGAGTAATCGATCTTCCAGATCAAAGCGCGGCCGACTCTGTCGTTGGGCGTTGAGCGTTAGGCGTTGATTCTTCCCCGTCTGAAGCAGCGTAAACCGCCGCATCTTCCCTTACGCGATCATCACCGAGCCATTTAATGTTGCGTCGGGCGTTGAGCGTTTTCTGTTTCTTCATAGAACCACTGGCTTCCCTTCAGTCATGACCAATACTCTGTCCTCAAGTCCGTGTTCCCGCGCTGCGGCAAGCAAACGTTCGAGCGGTTCGTGGATCGGCTCGTAGCCGAGGCGAAATGTCCCGTAGTGCATCGGGACCAGAGTCTTTGCACGCAATTCTATGAACGCTCTGACCGCTTCCTCGGGATTCATGTGAACTTCGCGACCAGTGGGTGCATCGTAGGCGCCTATTGGCAGAAGTGCGACGTCGATCTGGTAATGCTCGCCGATCTCTCTAAAACCAGGGAAGAAGGCGCTGTCACCGCAGTGAAAAATTGTCCGATCGCCAGCGGTGATGGCGAAGCCGCCGAAACCTCGGTGCAAGTCAGCCAAGAATCGTGCGCCCCAGTGATAACAAGGTGTCAGTGCCACTTCGAGCGGTCCAAGTTCCACTTTTTGCCAGTAGTCGAGCTCATGCACGATGTGAAAGCCGAGGTCATGCACCAAATTGCCCACGCCAATCGGCACGACGATTGGCTGATCAGCAGCCACCCGCCGCAAGGTGCGGCGATCGAGGTGATCAAAATGCGCATGAGTGACAAGAACGAAATCGATCTCAGGCAGATGATGAATTTCAAAGCCGGGCTGCTTAAGGCGCTTGATGACCTTGAGCCACTTCGCCCAGTTTGGGTCGATTAATATGTTGACCTCCGGCGTTTGAATTAAAAACGACGCGTGCCCAATCCAGGTGAGACCGATTTGCCCCCGTTCGATCTTGGGGAAGTCAGGCGGAGCGAACTGGCCGGCGCGCTTAACGAAAAGTGAGGGAATGAGAACCTCCATCAGAAAATTGCGCCGGTGCCAATCTGAGCGTGGACGCAATTTCACCCGGGTTGAGCGTTTGGCCTGGGCGCCGTTTTCGGACGCCTGGCGAACGATGTTCCTTCGGCTTCTTTTAAAGGGGAGCGGCACTTTGGCGAAACGATATAAGCGAACCTCAGTGAATCAATGGTTTAGAATCCGGCCGGCGCCATAAATAGCACGCTTGCGCCTAAGAGCTTAGGTCGGCGCTCACCCTCCCTGTCCCTTTGCTGGGGAGCGCACGCATCTTGTCCGCCAGTCGGACGGACTCGTCCCGGGGCGAGCGTGGTGAGCTCCCCATCCTGCCGAATACTTCTTTTGTTCGACAGGATGTCGAACGCTGCCCGCTGGAAGCGGGCGCTCCCCGCGAGCAGAACGCCAAACCTGTCGCGCCGTGGCATAACGTCTCACGAGAAATCACTTTTGCTATTTTTGCGAGATGGGCCCTTTAGCGAAAAAGAAGGATACTTGCCGTTGAAAATCTGCGTCGGATATATTTTGATGAAGGTAATGCTCTCGACATGACAGCTGAAAAGGCGGCGCTCCGCGAGAGAATGATGCAGCGATTGCGCGCCATGACGGCCGAAGATCGACAATCGCTCTCTGACGAAATCTGCGAGAACGTCCTGCAATTGGCGCAATGGCAGGAAGCGCAGAGTGTCGTCCTCTTTTCGCCTTTGCCGAGCGAACCGATCATTACACCATTGAAGCTGGATTGCGACGCACGAAAGATCCCCGAGGTCGTCATTCCGCAAAGTCCCAAAATTGAGCTTCAGCTGCCGGAGCAAATCGATTTGATTCTCGTCCCGGGCCTTGCCTTTTCCAAAGACCGATATCGACTCGGGCGCGGTGGCGGTTTCTTCAACCGGCTGCTGGCTGGCCGGGGGGCGAACGCGTTCAAACTCGCGGTTTGTTTTTCGTTTCAGATTGTCGATGTAATTCCAACCGAACTGCACGACATCGTGCTGGATGCAGTTGCAACCGAGGAACGGATCTTTCAGTAGCTATCCCACGAATGGGCCGGCCGCACGCTGTAGCCACGTGCCTGTGGCACGTCTTTGGATATCCATGAGACGTTCCTGATTAAGACACGCGACGCAACGCGCGCGCGAGGATTAAGCTTAACCGGAGCCGCCAATGCGGCGCCGGTAATTCCGGTGGCAAACAGGCAAAAACACCGTAACGACGGCGACGTTGGTCACGGCGGGGGTCTCTTTCGTTGTCCAGGGTACGAAACGATTCGAACATGGGGTCATCGCCGAAAAACGCATCCCGCCAACGCCGTTCGACCCATCGGCGCCATGGCGCTCGCGGAGGAAAATCATGCACGAAAACCGTGCACGCCTTTCCAGTTCGCAGGAGCTCAAGCGCGAGCTCGAGCGCGCGAAATTCTTTTGGACCATCGATCAGCACGGCATCGCCTCGCTGCAAACGCTGCGGCAAAATCTGACGCGAATCTCCATACACGAGCTCGACATTGCCGTACGACGCTAATTTTGCTTCAGCCGCCGCAGCATTAGGCGAAGCAGAATCCAATTCTACGCTCACAATTCGCGTCTCCGAAAAACAGCGCGCCAGCACGGCGGTGCTCTTGCCGCGTGCGCGACCCGATTCAAGGATTTGCTTCGGTGCAAATGGCTGCACGGCTGCGTAAAACAACAGGAGTTCGCTTTCCCAAATACCTCCGAAGCCGGCCTCCGGCGGAATGTCCGCGATTGCCGCCCGGAACCTCGGTAATAAATCACAGGCCCGCGCTAAAACGGCTGCTTTCGCAAGTGACGGATGAGGGCGATGGTCCATGGATTAACTGGTTTCGCGGCTGAGGACAGCCGCCTCTACAACTGACTTGTGACTACGAGAATGCAAAGTCTGCTGGAGCACAGCTTGGTGTAGTGGCGCCTGTCCTCAAGCGCAGGTGTTAACAATCTTATAAATTCAGTGCGATCAGTTACGCAAACTTTGCCATTTGATCAACGCGCCTGCTTCATCGCCGGGCAAGCCAAATCAGGCACGACCCTGCTGGTTGCATTGCTCGATAGTCATCCTGACCTGCTCGTCATGCCCCAGGACACCGCTTATTTCGCCACCGTGTTGACGAAGTACGGCAGAAGAGGACGCCGTCGGCAGTTCGAATATTTAACCAAAGAATCGTGGACAAAAGTTT
>JACXTT010004700.1_pt1 | contig 20200 bp, 12 predicted proteins | sample 9270951 | NCBI WGS metagenome assembly JACXTT01 (sample SAMN15532306, study PRJNA645909) | rock metagenome | isolation source: weathered quartz diorite | place: Puerto Rico | collected 2017-06-21 | reverse complement strand
GCTCGCGGTCGAGGCGGAGGCGTCGGGTCCCGCGGCGGCTCCGACCGCGGCCGCCGGACCGGCCGCGCGCGCCACCGGCGCGGCCGACTCCAGAGCCACCGCATCGACGTCGGCCGCCTCGATCGTGTCGTGCTCCACCATGATCAGCAGGCGCTCGACGGCGTTGCGGAGCTCGCGGATGTTGCCGCGCCAGGGACGCCCGGCCAGACGCTCCAGGGCGTCGGCACCGAACGTCCTGGGCTTGTAGCTGGTGTCCTTGGAGAGCTCGGCGACGAAGTGCTCGACCAGGAGCGGGATGTCCTCGCGCCGATCGCGCAGCGGCGGGCAGGTGATCGGCACGACGTTGAGACGGAAGAACAGGTCCTCGCGGAAGCCTCCCTCGCGGATGCGCGCCGGCAGGTCCTTGTTGGTCGCGGCGATGACGCGCGTGTCGACCCGGACCATCCTGGCCATGCCGACCGGCTCGACCTCGCCGTTCTCGAGGACCCGCAGCACCTTCGCCTGGGTGCGCGCGCTCATGTCGCCGATCTCGTCCAGGAAGATGGTGCCGCCGTCCGCCTGCACGAACTTGCCGATCTGCTTGCCGGTCGCGCCGGTGAAGGAGCCCTTCTCGTGGCCGAAAAGCTCCGACTCGATGAGATCCTCCGGGATGGCGGCGCAATTCACCTTGACGAACGGCTTCTCGGCGCGCGGGCTCAAGCGGTGGATCTCCCAGGCGACGAGCTCCTTGCCGGTGCCGCTTTCGCCGGTGATCAGGACCGTCGCGTGGGCCGGCGCGGCGCGGCCAATCGCCTCGCGCACCGTCTTCAGTGCCCGCGACTCGCCCACCAGCCGGAGCACCCCCTCGACCTGATGGCGCAGCCGGAGGTTCTCCTCGCGCAGGCGCTTGCGCTCCACGGCGTTGCGCAGGGCGGTGAGCACGCGCTCGGACTCGAGCGGCTTCTCGAGAAAATCGTAGGCGCCCTTGTGGATCGCCTCGACGGCGGTCGGGATATCGCCGTGCCCGGAGATCATCAGGACGGGGGTGTGCGCGTCCCTGGCCCGGATCGCGGCGAGCGCCTCGAGACCGTCCATGCCCGGCATCTTGATGTCGAGCAGGACGGCGTCCGGCGTCTCGCGGCGCACCGCCTCGGTGCCCTCCCGGCCCGAGGAAGCCTCGAGGCACTCGTACCCCTCGTATTCGAGGACCATCCGCAGCGACTTGCGGATCGCCTCCTCGTCGTCGATCACCAGGACTTTTTCTTTCATCCTCCCCCACCGGGCGGCGCGGCAGGATCACGCCGGCGATCCGCCGGGAATCATAGCATCCGGGACAAAAAAAGCGGGGCCCGTCACCGGGCCCCGCTGGCATCACGCGCCGCGGGGAATCCCCGCCGGGCGCCGCTCGCTATCTGTCCTGCTCCTCCTGCGCGCGCAGCCGCAGGGTGACGTAGCGCGAGATCGGGTCGCCGCCGGTGCGGCCGGACGGACTGATGACGTACAGCACCACCAGACCACCTTCCTTCACCTTGCCGAGCTCGCGGCGGTATTCGGAGACGCTCTTGATCGAGACGCGGTTCACCTCGCTCACCACGTCGCCCTCTCCCAGGCCCTTCTCGAACGCCTCGGAGACGCGCGACACGCGGGTCACCAGGACCCCCTTGGTGTCGTTGGGCAGGTCGAGCTTGTCGATGACCTCGGGCGTGAGGTCGTCCACGGAGACGCCGAGCTTGCGCTCGTTCGGCTCCTCGCTCCGGCCGCCGCGCTCCTCGCTCTCGCTCTCGTTCTTGAGGACGTACTGACTGCGATCCGCCAGCTTGGCGTTGAGCGTGACCTCCTTGCCGTTGCGCAGGACCGTCAGCTTGACGCTCGCGCCGGGCTCCTTGGCGGAGACCAGGTGCACCACCTCGCTGGTGGTATCCACGGTCTTGCCGTCGACGGCGACGATCACGTCGCCGCGCTTGATGCCGGCCTCGTCGGCGGGCAGGTGGGGCCTGACGGCGTTGACCAGGGCGCCCTTTTCGGTGGACAGACCGAAGGCCTCCTGGAGGTCGGGGGTGATCTCGGCCAGCTCGATGCCGAGGTAGCCGCGCGACACCTTCCCCTTGGTCTTGAGCTGCTCCATGATCCCCTTGGCCACGTTGATCGGCACCGCGAAGCCGATCCCCTGGCCGACGCTGCTGATGGCGGTGTTCACGCCCACCACTTCGCCCGACATGTTGACCAGCGGACCGCCGGAGTTGCCGAAATTGATGGCCGCGTCGGTCTGGATGAAATTGTCGAGGGAGAAGTCGCGCGACAGGTCGCGCAGCACCCTCCCCTTGGCGCTCACCACGCCGACGGTCACCGTGTGGTCATAGTTCAGGGGATTACCGACCGCCATGACCCAGTCCCCGACGCGCATGGTCTCGGAGTCGCCGAGCGTCAGAGAAGGCAGCTTCTTCTCGGTCTTGATCCGGATGAGGGCGATGTCGGTGCTCGGATCGGAGCCGATCACCTCGGCGGCGTAGTCCCTCTTGTCCTCGCTCAGGTTGACCTTGATCTTGCTGGCATCCTCGACCACGTGGTAATTGGTCAGGATGTAGCCGTCGTCGCTGATCAGGAACCCCGAGCCGCCGCTCACCTCGAGCCTCGGCTCGTCCTCGGGGGCGAAACGGCGCCGCTGCTGCGGGCCGAAGAAGAACTCGAACGGATCGCCGTGGAACGGCGTCTTGCCGCCACTCTTCGGCTTCACGGTCTCGGTGGAGGTGATGCTGACCACCGCCGGGTTCACGCGCTCGGCGATATCCGCGAACGAGCCCGGCGCCCCCGCCGCGCCATGCCCGGCCGCGAGCTGGGCCTGCGCGGCGGCGTGCAGCGGCCTGTCGTCCAGCCTCCCGTCGGCGATTCCCGGACTGGTCAGGTGGAGGCCGCCTGCGATCGCCATGCCGAAGATCATCGAGGCCGCCGCGATCAACGCGAGGGTGACGGGTTGTCCGCTCATCTTCATCGAACTATTCTCCATGAGGAAACTCAGTATATGGCCGGGTCGATCCTCCGTCAAGGACGGGCTCGGAGGAGCCGGCACCGGCGTGAGACGCGGCGCCTGCCGCACTTCGCGCCGAGGTCGATGCATCGCAAGCCCTCGTGCCCAAGGCTCGGTCGACTGCCATGCTTAAAGACGGGCCCGAAGCCAGTCAGGGTGCAAAGCAAGGGGTGTGCCATGGGAGCCGGTGGGGTCGGGCGGTGCACAACCACCGAGGGCGCCGAGGCTTAAGGCCAGGCCGGAGAAGACCTGACGAGAGCGTCCGCGCGCGGCGACGATGGCGGGGGCCGCCAAATTGGCGCCCCGGGGTCTAGTCCTCCGCGGCCTGGCCCTGCTCGGGGGGGTCGTCGCCTTGCGCCTGCTCGTAGTCGCGCAGCTTGCGTTGCAGGGTGCGCAGACCGATGCCGAGGATCTCGGCGGCGCGGGTGCGATTGCCGCCCGTCTGCCGCAGGGTGCGCAGGATCGCCTCCTTCTCGATCTCCTCCATCCGCTGGGCCGGCACGCCGCTGTCCTGCGGGGCGGCCGCGGGGGGCGACGCGCGGTAGTGCTCGGGGAGGTGATCCGGGACGATGACGCTGGTGCCGGCGTCGGCCAGGACCACGAGGCTCTCGATCAGATTGCGCAACTCGCGGACGTTCCCCTCCCACCGGGTCTGGTGCAGGGTCTCGACCACCTCGGGCGACAGGGTCAGACCCGGGCGATTGTTCTCGGCTTTGAACATCTCGAAGAAGCGGTGCGTCAGGAGCGGGATGTCCTCGCGCCTCTCGCGCAGCGGCGGAACGACGATGGTGACGACCTTCAGGCGATAGTAGAGATCGCTGCGGAAGGTCCCCGCCGCGACCCGCGCCTCCAGATCGGAGTTGGTCGCCGCGATGATCCTCACGTCGACGCTGATCGTCTCGGTGCCGCCGACGCGCATGAACGAACGGTCCTCCAGGACGCGCAGCAGCTTCGCCTGCAGCGGCAGAGGCATCTCGCCGACTTCGTCGAGGAACAGCGTGCCGCGGTCCGCCAGCTCGAACTTCCCCGCCTTGCGCTGGATCGCGCCGGTGAACGCGCCCCGCTCGTGGCCGAACAGCTCGCTCTCCAGGATGTCGCTCGGGATGGCGGCGCAGTTGATCGGCAGGAAGCGGAACTCCTTGCGCGGCGAGTTCTGATGCAGCGCGTTGGCGATCAGCTCCTTGCCGGTGCCGCTCTCCCCGACAATCAGGACGCTGCTGCGCGTCGGCGCCACCAGCGCGAGCTGGTGCAGGACCTGCTGCATGGCCTTCGAGGCGCCGATGATGGTGCCGAAAGAGAACTTCTCCTCCAGCCGCTCCCGGAGGAGGCGGACCTCCTGGGCCAGGCGGCGCTTCTCGACCGCCGCCGCCACGCGCTTGCGGAGCTCGACCAGGTTGACCGGCTTCTGGAGATAGTCGTCGGCCCCGTGCTTCATGGCGTCCACCGCCGACTCGACCGATCCGAAGCCGGTGATCACCAGGACCGCCAGTCCGGGGTCGACCGATTTGGCCAGACGCAGCACCTCCAGGCCGTCCATTCCGGGCATCCGCAGATCGGTCACCAGGAGGTCGGTCCCGCCTTCCTTCAGGCGCTCGAGTCCGCCGCGCCCCGAGCCGAAGGAGACGACGTCGTAGCCGTCCTTCCGGAGCGCCATCTCGATGCCCCGGCGGTTCCCCTCGTCGTCGTCGATGACGACGATCTGACCCTTGGCTCCTGCCATCTCCCCCTCTCCGGCCGCCCGGACATGGGCGCCCCGCCCCTCAGCGTGCTCCGCCCGCCTGCTCCAGGAACTCCGGCGCCTCCATGACGCGCACTCCCAGGGCCCGGGCCTTGTCGCGCTTCGACCCGGGGTCGGCGCCGCAGATCAGGAGGTCGGTCTTCCTGGACACCGAGTCGCTGACGCGCGCTCCCTGGCGCACCAGCATCCTCTTGATCGCGTCGCGCGGCCACCCCTCGATCGTGCCGGTGATGACGACCGTCTTGCCGGTGAACGGTCCGGTGGACGACGCGGACTTCTCCCGGGCGCGCAGGTTGACACCGGCCGCCCCGAGACTCTCGATCAGACGGGCGTTCTCCGGCTGCGCGAAGAACTGCCGGATCGCGTCGGCGACCTTCGGGCCGACCTCGAAGACGGCCATCAGATCGTCCTTCGAGGCGCTCATCAGGGACTTCATGTCCGGGAACGCCTCGGCCAGGAGCTGCGCGGTGCGCTCGCCCACGAACCGCATCCCGAGCGCGTAGATGACGCGCTCCAGCGGCGCCGCCCGGCTCTTCTCGATCTCAAGGACCAGGTTCTGCGCCGACTTCTTTCCCATCCTGTCGAGCTCGGCCAGCACCGGCGCTTCCAGGGCGTAGACGCCCGCCACGTCCTTGAGCAGGCCGAGGTCGACGAGCTGGTTCACCAGCGCCTCCCCCAGGCCCTCGATGTTCATCGCCTCGCGCTGCGCGAAATGCAGGATGGTCTCCTTGAGGCGCGCCGGGCAGGAGGCGTTGACGCAGCGCGCGTACACCTCCCCCTCCGGCCGGGGGGCGGCCGCGCCGCAGACCGGACAGGTGCGCGGCATCCGGAACGGCCGCGAGTCCGGCGGGCGCGCCTCCTGGATGACCTTGACGATCTTCGGAATCACGTCCCCACCGCGCTCGATCAGGACCCGATCGCCGACCCGCACGTCCTTGCGCTCCAGCTCGTCCTCGTTGTGCAGCGTGCAGCGCGAGATCGTCGCGCCGCCGATGGCCACGGGCTCGAGGATCGCCACCGGCGTGAGCGCGCCGCTGCGGGTGACGTTCACCTGGATGTCCCGCACCGTCGTGGTCGCTTGCCGTGGCGGGAACTTGTAGGCCACCGCCCAGCGCGGCGCGCGCGCCGTGCTTCCGGCCAGCTCCTGCAGCTCGATCGGGTCGACCTTGATGACACAGCCATCCGCCTCGAACGGCAGGTCGTCGCGTTTCTCCTGCCATTCCTGGAAGGCGGTCTCGACCTCGGCGAGGCCGCCGCAGCGCCGCGTCGGGTTCACCCGGAACCCGAGGTCGCGCAGGAGGTCCAGGCAGCCCGAATGGGTGTCGGGCATGGCGGCCCCGGTCATCCGGGTCAGATTCCAGATCAGAAGATCGAGCGGCCGCTGCGCCGTCACGCTGGGGTCGAGCATGCGGATCGTCCCGGCCGCCGCGTTGCGGGGATTGGCGAACGCCGGCTCGCCCGCCTCCTCGCGCCGGCGGTTCATGTCACGGAAGGCGGCGACCGGATAGTACACCTCGCCGCGCACCTCCAGGAATGCCACCGGCCGCAGCAGACGCAGCGGCACCGACGGGATGGTGCGGATGTTGAACGTCACGTCCTCGCCCAGCACGCCGTCACCACGGGTCACTCCCCGCGCCAGCGAGCCGTTCTCGTAGATCAGCGAGACCGAGACTCCGTCGATCTTCAGCTCGGCCGCCAGCGGAGCCTGGTCGCGCCCGAGGACGCGCGTCAGCCTCTCGTGCCACTCCCGCACCTCGTCCGGCGAGGTGGCGTTGTCCAGGCTGAGCATCGGCACGGCGTGCCGGACGGTCGGCAGGTCCCCTTCGACCTCGGCCCCGACCCGCTGCGTAGGCGAGTCGGGCGTGATCAGGTCGGGGAACGCCGTCTCGATCTCGCCCAGCTCGCGCTCGAGGCGGTCGTACTCGGCGTCGGAGACCTCGGGATCGTTGTCGGCGTAATAGCGTTTGCGGTGGTGCCAGATCGTCCGGCGCAGCTCGACGGCCTGCCGCGCCGCTTCGCCCCGTGTGCGCGGGCGAGCCACCCGCCGCGCCGCCTCCTTCATGAGGCCCCCGTCCACGAAGGGCCAGGTTCCGCCGCGGGCCCGGCCGCCGTCGTCGCGGCCGCCGCATGGCGGCGCGGCAGGGTCAGGACGAAGCGGGCGCCCTTCCCCACCTCGCTCTCCACGGTGATCGTCCCGCCGTGCGCCTGCAGGATGCGCGCCGCGATCGGCAGTCCCAGACCGGTCCCGCCGCCGCGGTTGGAGTAGAACACGTCGAAGATGCGCTCGCGGTCGGCCGCGGGAATCCCCGGCCCGTTGTCCTCGACGCTGACGATCGCCTCCCCCTGCGGTCCGACGCGGCTCTCGAGGGCGACCTGGCCTCCCTCCGGCAGGACCTGCGTGGCGTTGATCAGCAGGTTCATGACCGCCTGCCGGATCAGGCCCTCGTCCAGATCGACCGGCGGCATGTAGGGAGACAGGTCCTGCCGCAGGAGGATCCTGCGCTTCTCGAACTCGGGTCGCAGGAAGGCGCACAGGTCGCTCAGGATGGCGTTCAGGTCCTTGCTCTCGAAGCGCGGCTCGTGGGGCCTGGCGTACGTCAGGAAGTTGTTGACCAGGTTGCTCAAGCGCCGGATCTCGCCCTGCAGGGCCGACAGGAAGACACGTGGATCGCCGTCGTTGCCGGCCGGGCTGTCGGCCAGCTCCTCTTCGAGCATCTGCAGATTCATGCTGAGCACGTTCAGGGGGTTGCGGATCTCGTGCGCCAGCCCCGCCGCGAGGGCGCCGACGAACGCCAGGCGATCGTCCATCTGTGCCTGGGCCTCGAGCAGCCGGGTCCGATGCAGGAGCCGCAGCACGTACAGGAAGGCGATCAGCAGGACCGCGACCGCCGCGACCGCTCCGATCCACAGCTTCACCTGCAGGTCGTGACGCAGATCCCGGATCTCCTTTTCGATCAGCTCGCTCTCCACGCCGACTTCACGCACGTTCGTGGCATTGGGATCGCTCGGGTGGCCGATCGCGATGACCTTCCTGGGCTGCCCGCCGACCTGCCATTCCTCGCTCACCTCGGAGTGACCGGGCAGCGTGGAGAGATCGGGCGCCCCGGCCACCACGCGGTGCTCCTCCTCCCCGAACCCCACCCACAGGACACGCCCCTGCAGATCGGTGATCACCCGCTGCCACCGGTAGCTCAGGGCCCGGAAGATGCGCGGAGCCGCCCCGGAGGCGGCCGGCTGCGAGCGGCACGGCTGGACAGCCTCCCGGGATTCGGGGACGCCTGGCGGACACGGCTCCGCCGGGGACAGCTCCCCATCGTCGGCCTCGGACGGGATCGGCGCGATGGAGCGGTTCTCCAGGATCCGGAGGGAGGCCTGCAGGGCCTGATCGAACACCCGGAGGCTGAGGTCCCTGAAGGCCAGGTGCCCGACCACCAGCAGATCCGCCAGGAACAGGGCAATAAAGAGGATGGACGCGAACAGGAGCTGCCCGCGGAACGTGGGCTTGGATCTGGCGACTTCCCGCAATGCACCGTCTCCCGGGGAGCCTGACCGGGGTGCCCTCGGGATCGGCTCCTCGCGAACGCTCCCGACGAAGGGATCGGCTGAAGCAGAATAGCATATCCGACCGCTCCAGACCTGGGCCGCTGTACGTAACCCGCAGTGGATGCCGAACTTCCGCCGAACGAGCGTTGACAGCCCGAAAAACCGTGTGCTAGGATTCGCCGCCCTTTAGGTTGCCCACGCAAGCCACGAACGGAACCAGCGCGGGCGCGCCTCCTGCGCGGCGCACGCGCGGGTTTGCGTTTCGCTGCGAGGCCGATCGAGATGGAAACGAAGCGGGTCGTCGCGCTCGTCCTTGGAGCCCTCGTCGTGTCGGGGCTGCTCGCGCCTCCTGCCGTGGCGGAAGAGAAGAAAGGGACCTGGGAGACCAGCTTCGATCTCGGAAGCGTTCTCTTTGCAAAGAAGCTGGCCCTCTCGAACGTCGAGGAGTACGGCTTCAACTTCGGCTGGTACTGGAAGCCGGCCTACGAGTGGGAGTTCCAGTACCGGCGGACCGCTTCCGCAGGATTGAAGAACGAGACCAGCGTTCTCCTGAACGACCCAACGGTTTTCTTCGCCACTCCGTCCCGCAGTTTCACCTCCGACTCGTACAACGTCCGCTTCCTGATCAACCCCAGAAACGTCCGGCGCCGCCTGAAACCGTACCTCGTCTTCGGCTACGGACTGGTGACGTACAGCGCGAGCCCGGGCTTCGGCAACAACGAGCAGGGCAACATCCGCGGTTATCCGCTGTCGCTGGGCGGCGGGATCCGCATGCGTCTCATGCCGCACATGGCGCTGCGCGCGGAGTTCACGACCGAGTACGAGCGGCTCGACCTCTACCACAACGAGCACCTGGGCGTCGGTCTGACCTGGGCGTTCGGCGGCGGCGGGGGTGCGGGCGGATCGGCCGATACGGACGGTGACGGCGTGCCGGACCTGATCGATCGCTGCCCCGACACGCCCAAGGGCGCCCTGGTCGACTCGCGCAACGGCTGCCCCTGGGATCTCGACCAGGACGGCGTGCTGGAAGGGATCGACAAGTGTCCCGACACGCCGCGTGGCTGGCCGGTCGACGAGAGCGGATGCCCGCTCGACACGGACGGCGACGGCGTGCCGGACGGAGCCGACAAGTGCGCCGACACGCCGAAGGGCGCGCTGGTCAACGTCGAGGGATGCCCGACCGACAGCGACCATGACGGTATCTGGGATGGCATCGACAAGTGCCCCGACACGCCGAAAGGGGCCGTGGTCGACCCGATCGACAGCCCGACCGCCGGCTGCCCGCACGACAGCGACAACGACGGAGTGTTCGACGGTATCGACCAGTGCGTCCCGACGCCGCCCGGCGCGACCGTGGACGAGAAGGGCTGCCCGCACGACTCGGACGGCGACCGGGTGCTCGACGGAATCGACCAGTGTCCCGACACGCCGAAGGGGCAGAAGATCGACAAGGAGGGCTGCCCGCGCGTCCGCCTCGACAAGCCGGAGTCGCAAGTCCTCCAGAACGTCAAGTTCGTGCAGGGGATCGACCTGTACCCCGGCGCCGACGCCTGGCTGGAGCTGCTGGTCGACGCGCTGACCTACTGGAGCGACGTCAGCATCGAGCTCGGCGTCTACACCGACAACAAGGGCGGCGCGGCGAGCAACCGGAACATCTCACAGCGCCGCGCCGAGGTCCTCCGGGAGTGGCTGAAGAACCACGGGATCGATCCCAAGCGGATCGTCATCAAGGGGTACGGCGCAACCGACTTCATCGCGGACAACGAGACCGAGGAGGGCCGTGAGAAGAACCGCCGCGTGGAGGTCAAGCGGCTCTCGGGTGACCTGCGCAGGCACCCGAAGCCTCTTCCCGAGGAGGCCGCTCCATCCCCGGAAGGCACCGCCCCCGAGCGGCCGCACGCCGCCCCGGCTCCGGAGCAGCCCGCCGCCGCTCCCGCCGGCCCGACACCGGCGCCCGGACCGGCCCCCGCCCCTTCTCCGTCACCCACGCCTCAGCCATCCCCATCGCCCGAGCCGACCCCCGCGCCGTCCCCCACGCCTTCCCCCGCACCCCAGGAGCCAGCGCCCGCTCCAACCCCCGCCCCCTCACCCGCTCCCGGAAGCTGATCGAAGAGCAGCCCAAGCCCCTCGACACTCGCGACAGAGCCGGGGGTGACATCGATCGGCTCGCTGACGAACCTGTCGGTGTGAGTCCTCTTGAACGTCTGGTGTGATCCGGGCCGAGGAGAGCGGGTGCCGCGGCGGCGCCCGCTCCCCTGCGACCCGATCACACGCGAGGTCTAAGGGGTGATGACCTCGCCCCGCAGCATGCCGAGCGCGCAGTGGTCCGGATCGAGATGCCGCCAGACCGCGTCATGCACCTCGTCGAACCCGACCGCGCCGATGCGCTCCGGATAGCCCTGCACCGCTTCCAGGCCCAGGCCCCGTACTTCGGCGTCGGCGTAGCGATAGGCGCGCTGGGGGTTGTTCTGCAGCGCGATGGCGTGCGAGCCGCGGACGAAGCGGATGGCCCGCTCGATCTCCTCGCGGCGCGGCCCTTCGTGACGCAAACGGGCGATTTCCTGGAACAGGACGCGCCGCGCCTCCGCCTCGTCCCGGGGCGAGGTGGCCAGGTACACCGCGAACGCGCCGCCGGCAACCTTATGGTAGTTGAAGGCGTGCACCGCATAGGCCAGTCCCCGTTTGCCACGGATCTCCTCGAAGAAGCGCCCCCCCAGACCGGACGTGACCGCCTGGACGACGTCGAGCGGGAAGCGCTCGGGCGTCTGCAGACCGGGCGTCGGGAATCCGATCACCTGGGCGGTCTGCTGCCGGCGGCGCGTCTCGACGACCTCGGACGCTCCCCAGGCCACGAGCTGCCCGGGATCCTTCTCGCCGTGGCCCTCCTGCGCCCAGTCGGCGATCGAGGAGCCGATCAGATCGGTTGCCTCCGGCTCCTCGATGTCCCCGACCACCGCCACGACCATCGTCGCCGGCCGCACCATGGCGCGGTGCCAGCGGACCAGATTGTCCCGCTTCATCGACTGGACGGGGACGGCCAGCCCGAACGACGGCAGCGCGTAGGGGTGGCTCCCGAACGCGGCCTGCCGGAACAGCTGAAAGGTGTACGGCAGCGACTGGTCCTTGATGCTCTCCTGCGCCGCGAGCTGCAGCGCCCTCTCCTTCTCGATCTCTTCGTGCCGCAGCGCCGGCCGCCGGATCAGATCGGTCAGGATGTCCCATCCCCGGCGGGCGTGCCTCGACAGGATGCTGAGGGCGAAGCCGAAATAGTCCTCGTCGATCAGCCTCTCGATCGAGGCGCCGAGACCCTCGATCTCGAGGGCCACCTGGCGCGCGTCGCGGCTCGTGCTTCCCTTGACCATCGTCGCCTGCATCAGCCGCGTGATGCCGGAGCTCTCGCGTCCTTCGCCCGACCGGCCGCCGCGGAACGCGACGCAGAACGTGACCACCGGCAGCTCGACGCGCCGCTCGTGCAGCAGGACCGGTCCGGAATCGAAGCGCTGCCGCGTCACGCCCTGGCTCTCTCCGGCGCGGGCGAGCCGGGGAAGCGGCGGGCGGCTGGCGGTCGCGACCGCCGGCCGGACGGCGGCCTCGACGGACGGCGCCGCCGGCCCGGTTCTCCTGAGCTCGCCCGCCAGATCGGCGGGATCGACGGCGGGAAGCCCGGCGGCGGCCGGTTCCGGCACGTACTCGAGCAGGGTCGCGTTCTCCACCGCGAGATGGGCGCGGGCCACGCGGAGGACATCCTCGGCGCTGACCCTCTGCAGTCTCTGCACCATCTCCTCGGCCAGGTGATGGCCACCGAGGGACTCGTAGTAGGCCAGGATCGCCGACTGGCCGAGGACCTCGGAGCGGCTCTGGTGATACCGGTACTCGATGGCGGCCCGGGCGCGCTCCATCTCGGCGCGTGACGGAGCCTCGCGGCGCAGGCGCTCGACTTCCGCCTGGATCGCGCGGAGGGCCGCGGCACCGTGCTTCGGATCGTGCTCGGCCATGATCGTCAGGACACCGATGTCGCGGAACGAGTCGAGCGACGATCCGATGGAATCGACCAGCCCGGCGCGCTCCTTCACCCCCTGATACAGACGGGACGCCTGGCCGCTCCCGAGCACGTACGCCAGGAGTCGCAGGGCCAGGTCGTCGTCGGTCAGGACGGCCGGGGTGTGGTACCCGATCACCAGGCAGGACCGCTTGATGTCACCCGCCATGCGGCGGAGCTTGAAGCGCGTCTGCGGCGGCTCGGGTGGCGAGCCGAGCGGAGCGCCGGGCCGGGCCGGCATGCCGCCGAGATAGAGATGCGCCGCCTCGATCGCCTCGGGCGGCTGGATGTCCCCTACCACCGACAGCACGATGCGCTCCGGCACGTAGTGACTCTGGAAATAGGCGAGCAGATCGTCCCGGGTCAGCGCCCGCAGCTCCTGCTCGCCGCCGATGCGCCATCGCCGGATGCGATGCGCGTCGAACGCCTCTCGGAACATCATCTCCAGGGCGTAGGCGCCGGGCGTGTCGAGCTTGCGCCGGCCCTCCTGCAGGACCGCCTCGATCTCGCGCTTCAGCTCCTGGGCGTCGAACAGTGGATGCATCAGGGCGTCGGCCTGGATCTCGAGGCCCTTGCGGAAGTTGTCCGACGGCAGCACGACGTAGTAGTTGGTGGAGTCGTAGTAGGTGCCGGCGTTCAGCTCGCCGCCGAGACCCTTGATCTCGGTGGCGATCTGATCGGGCCGCGGACGATCGGGCGTCCCCTTGAAGAACATGTGCTCGATGACGTGCGAGATGCCGACCTCGCGGTCTTCCTCGTCGAAGTATCCGGCGCGGACCCACAGGTTGATCGCGACGACCGGCGACGAACGGTCCGACGCCGCCAGCACGGTGACGCCGTTGGGGAGTACGTCCTTGATGACCTCGATTCTCTGAGTCACGCCGTCACACCTCCGGCCATTGTGTCTCGAGTCAAAAGATAGGTCGCCGAACCGCCGGATGCACTCCGGGTCGTCAGGGCGTCGTGCCCGGCCGGCCAGCTGTCGGACCGGGTGTCGGGGTCCCGGTCGGGCGCGCGTCCGGGCCCGCCTGGCCGCCCGCGGGCTTGCCGCCGCTCGCCGCCGGTTTGCCGGACCCTGCGGGGCCGGCGCCCTCGCCGGGGCCGGCACCCGGCGCGGGGACAGATGTCGCGCCGGCGCCGGCGGCCGGAGACTCCGCCCCGCGTGCCGCTCCGCCCGCCAGCGCCGGGGGAGCCGGTGAAAAATGGGCATGGACCAGCCTCCACTGGCCGCCCTCCTTGCGGTAGATCGCCGTCGCCTCTCCCCGGTCGTCCAGCGCGTACGACCCGAGCCGTCCGGTCATCGTCCAATCGTAGGTCGCGTAGCCGAGCGTGCCATCGCTGGTCGCGCGCACCGCGTCGACCGACAGATGGACCTCGGAGACCTTGTCGAAGAACCCCTTCCACAACGGTCCGATCTCGTTCCATCCCTGGAAGCGACCGGGCGGCGGCACATCGAACAGGAGCGCGTCCTTCTCCTTCGACCAGATCTCCGACAAGGCGGTCACATCCCTCGCGTTGATCGCCGCCACTTCCTTGTCGACCAGCGAGCGGATTGCGTCGCCGTCCGTGCCGCCGCGCCGGCATCCACCGAGGCCGGGGACGAGCGCGCCGAGCGCGACGCAGATCGCCACCGCCGCGGGAACCGGGGAACGCCGGGCACTCTGAGGGAAAACGGAGGGCTCGAGGCGCGCGGCCATCTCGGAGTGGTACTCTAGCGTAGCCCCCCGGGTGAGTCAATCGCCCGCCGATTGCGGTCCCGAAGGTGACGCGGTATAGTCGGGCTTCGCCGGGCGGCATCATGATCTTCACCTACTACGATGAGCGGCTGAACAGCGTCCCGTTCCTCTGCGTCGACGGTGTCGTCGAGGGCGGGTTGAACCTCAGCCACTGGCCGGGCAACCGCACACCCGCGCATCTGAAGGCCGACACCTCGACCGAGATGGCGCTGAACCTGGCGCGCGATCCGCGGCGCCAGGAGTGGCTGCACGGCATCTCCGTCGTCACCAACAACCATTTCGACACCGACGGTCTGCTGTCGGTCTACGCGGTCCTGCGACCGGACGAAGCGCTGCGGCACGAGAAGGAGCTGGTACAGGCGGCGCGCACCGGCGACTTCGGTGAGTTCACCACCCCCGACGCGCTCAAGTTCGACTCGGTGGTGACCGCGTTCGACGACGATCAGCGCTCGCCGATCGCGCCCGAGATCCGCGGACGGTCCGATCACGAGCGCTATCAGATCGTCACCGATCGTCTCCTCGCGATGCTCCCCGGGCTGCTCTCCGGCGCCGCCGCCTACAAGGAGCTCTGGGCCGGGCGCCTGGCGTCGTATATGAAGTCGATGATGCGGATCCGGGACGTCGCCCGGTTGCGCGAGCACGAGACCTCCCGCCTGACCGTGATCGAGACCAGCGAGCCGCTGGACGAGATGGCGCGCTTCAACGTGGCCCGCCATCACCGCGTGCTGACGGCCACGCGCGCGGACGGCGGATGGCTGTACGAAATGGCGTTCCAGATCTTCTCCTGGTTCGAGACGCTCACCCCGCCGCGCGGGTCACGCTTCGATCTGAGCGATCTCGGCGCCGAGCTCGACCGCCTGGAGGCTCCGGGAGCCGCCCGCTGGATCTATACGGGCGACGACTCGCTCGAATCGCGCCTCTACCGCGCGGCGCCGGATGGCACCCCCGTGCCCAGCACCATCCCTCTCGAGGTGATCGAGGAGCGCCTGGTCCGGCTGTTCGCCGCCCGCCCCTGAGGCGCCGGACCGGACCGGCGCGGCGCTTTGCACCGCCGAGCCCCGCTGGATACAATTCGGCGCGATTCTCCGAGCCTTGGGGGGACGCCGTGGCCGCCGACGAGCGCAGCTTCTTCGATCTCTACGCCCAGAATTTCGCGCGCGCCGCCGTGGCGATCCCGCGCGTGGTGCTCGCCGACCCGCCCGCCAACGCGGCGCAGATCGCCCGGCTGTACGGCGCCGCCGCCCGTGAGGGCGCGGCGATCGTGCTGTTCCCCGAGCTGGCGCTGTCCGGATACTCGCTGGAGGACCTGCACCAGCAGGAGACGTTGCTGCGGTCGGTGCTCGACGCGGCGGCCGTCCTGGTCGACGCGACGCGGGAGCAGGCGCCGCTGCTGATCGTCGGCGCGCCGCTCCGTCTCGAGGGGCGCCTGCTCAACTGCGCGCTGATCCTGTCGCGCGGTCGCCTCCTGGGGATCGTCCCGAAGACCTACGTTCCCAACTATCGCGAGTTCTACGAGAAGCGCCAGTTCGCCTCGTCACGCGACGCCATCCGGCGCGAGGCCGACTGCCTCGGCCGGACCGTGCCGGTGGGCGCCGACCTGGTGTTCCGCTGCGAGGAGAACGCCGATCTGGCCGTGCACGTCGAGATCTGCGAGGACGTCTGGGCGCCGATCCCGCCCTCGACCTACGCGGCGCTGGGCGGCGCGACGGTGCTCGCCAACCTGTCGGCCTCGAACATCACGGTCGGCAAGACCGCCTATCGCCACCTGCTCGCCGCCAGCCAGTCGGGCCGTTGCATCGCAGCGTACCTTTACGCCGCGGCGGGGCAGGGCGAGTCGACCACCGACCTGGCGTGGGACGGCCACGGGATGATCTACGAGAACGGCGAGCTCCTGGCCGAATCGGAGCGCTTCCGAGACGACAGCCAGGTGATCAGCGCCGACCTCGACCTGGACCGGCTGCTCCAGGAGCGCATGCGTTTCACCTCGTTCGTGGATTGCGCCACGGCCCACGCCTCGGCGATCGGCGGCGCGCGCATCGTGCCGTTCTCGTTCGCGCCACCGTCGACGCGCGTGCTGCTCCGGCGCCGGGTGGAACGCCATCCGTTCGTGCCCACCGAGGTCTCGCGGCGCGACGAGCGCTGCTTCGAGGCGTACAACATCCAGGTCGGCGCCCTCGCCCAGAGGCTGCGCGCCACCGGGATCAACAAGGTCGTCATCGGCGCGAGCGGCGGGCTCGATTCGACGCAGGCGCTCATCGTGGCGGCGCGCGCCATGGATCGTCTCGGATTGCCGCGGACGAACGTGCTCGGCTTCGCGCTGCCCGGTTTCGCCACGTCCGAGCGCACCCAGCAGAACGCGCTCCGGCTGATGCAGAGCCTGGGCGTGTCCAGCGGCGTCATCGACATCCGACCCTCGAGCGAGCAGATGCTCCGTGACATCGGCCACCCGTACGCCAGGGGCAGCAAGGTCTACGACGTGACCTTCGAGAACGTGCAGGCGGGCGAGCGGACCAGCCACCTCTTCCGGCTCGCGAACCGTCACGAGGCGCTGGTGGTCGGGACGGGAGATCTCAGCGAGCTCGCGCTGGGGTGGTGCACGTACGGAGTCGGCGACCAGATGGCGCACTACGACGTGAACGCCTCCGTGCCGAAGACCCTGATCCGGCACCTGGTCCAGTGGGCCGCCGACCGGAACGAAGTCGGCGAGGCCTCGGCGGCGGTCCTGCGTGATGTCCTCGCCACGGCGATCAGCCCCGAGCTGGTCCCCGGGGCGTTGAACGGGGCGCCGGTCCAGAGCACCGAGCAGTCGATCGGTCCGTTCGACCTGCACGATTTCAGCCTGTACTACATCACGCGACGCGGCTATCGCCCCACGAAGATCGCCTACCTGGCGGCCAGCGCGTGGGCGCGCGACGCCCCGGGCGGTCCGGCCGACGCCCCCTACAGCCTGGCGGAGATCGTGCGCTGGCTCGGTCTCTTCCTCGATCGCTTCTTCCGCTTCAGCCAGTTCAAGCGCTCCGCCCTCCCGAACGCGCCGAAGGTCGGCTCGGGCGGTTCCCTGTCCCCACGCAGCGACTGGCGCGCCCCCTCCGACAGCGGCGCCGCTCCGTGGCTGGCGGACCTCGAGGCGGCCCGGGCCTGGATGGAACGGTCGTTGGGCGCCCGCCGGGATGGCCCGACGGGACGAGGCACGAGGCCGGAATCCCGGCGGAAGGCAGCCGGGACGTCCGTGCCCGGAACGCGCAGACGGGGCAGGCGTCGCCGGCGTCCCACCCGGCCGGCGCGCTGAGGACGCCAAAGGCGCGGATCAGCCCTTCGGGTCGTGACAGACTACTTCGATGTTGTTGCCGTCGGGGTCGAACACGAACGCCCCGTAGTAGTGCGGATGGTAGAGCGTTCTGAGACCGGGGGCGCCGTTGTCCCGGCCGCCCGACAGGACCGCGGCGCGGTGGAACGCGTCGACGGTTTTCCGGTCACGGCCCGCGAACGCAAGATGCACGGCGGCGGTGCGCGGCTCCGCCTGGCCGATCCACAGGTCGGTCTTGTCCCCGGCCCCCAGACCCACGAACCCGGGGAACTCCTTGAGCACCCGGTAACCCAGCGGCGCCAGGGCGGCGACGTAGAAACGCCGGCTCGTCGGCAGATCCTGCACGCGCAGCACCGCATGATCGATCACGAGCGTTCCCTCCTCGTGCGGCGCCGCCGCGTCAGAGCCTGTAGGCGACGCCGACGCCGTCCCGCAGGGGGATGATGGTGGTGTGGAAATCCCGATCCGCGTAGAGAAGCCGGGTGAGCTCGCGGACGCCGCGCGTGTCGTCGTCCTGGCGGGTCTCGTCGGCGACCCGGCCGGACCAGAGCATGTTGTCGCAGATGAACAGCCCCCCGGCGCGCAGCCGCGGCTTCATCAGCGGATAGACGCGGGGATAGTCCTTCTTGTCGATGTCGCAGAAGATGATGTCGAACGGACCCGCATAGCGCGGCAGGATCTCCAGGGCATTGCCCTTCTCGATCGCCGCCCTGTCCATCAGGCCCTCCCGGCTGAGGAATCCGCGCGCGCTGGCGCAGTTCTCCGCCGAGCCTTCCGTCAGGATCACGCGGCCGCCCGCCGGCAGAGCGCGCGCGAACCAGCAGGCGGAATAGCCGAACCCGGAGCCGCACTCGAAGATCTCCCGCGCTCCGATCGAGCGGGCCAGGAGGTCGAGCAGCGGGCCGACCAGGGGTCCTACGATCGGGAAGTGCCGGCGATCCGCCAGCCGCTCCATCTCCAGGAAGACACCCTCGCTGGCCGGTCCGACGCGGCGCAGGTACTCCTCGATCGCGGGTTGAACGATCTCCATGGCGAACATCTTAGCACGCGGGCTCGAGCCGCCCCGGTCCGCGTCAGCCGGCGACCGCGCGCAGGAAGGACGCGTACACATCGAGATAGTGATCGACATCGGCCGCGCGGGCGGGCACGGCCATGGTCGGTCCGGCCCCCGGCAGCGCCTCCCACACCCCGCGGTTCGCCATGAAGAGGCGCAGGGCCGCCGTGAGCGACCGATCCTTCAGGCTCAGCGCCTGCTGCCCCGTCGTCGGCTCCGGCCCGTACCACTGGCCCGAGCGCGGGCCGAACCGCTGCGCGGTCCACGGCAGAGCGGACGCGCGGATCGCCGCGTCGATCCCATCGGCCAGTCGCGCGCCGAGCGCGGCGGTGTGATCGTAGGCGGCCGGGACGAGCACGCGCGTCAGCGCGGCGCGCGCCGCGGCCATCGAAAGGGGGTTCCCGAACAGCGTGCCGCCGGTCGCCGCGCCCCCCTGGCGTCGGACGTCGATCTCGGCGGCGAGCGGCTCGATGAGACCGTAGGCTCCGAGCGGCACGCCGCCCGCGATCGACTTGCCGATGGTGACGATATCGGGCTCGAGACCGAACCGGCGGGTCGCGCCGCCGGGGCCGAGGACGTGCGTGTGCGTCTCGTCGATGGCGAGGACCGTGCCGGTCTCGCGCGTGACGGCGCGCAAGGTCTCGTGCCAGCCCGGCCGGGGCAGGAGCAGGTGCAGGTTGTTGGTGAGAGCCGGCTCGGTCAGGACGATCGCCACGTCCCGCGGCGCCAGGGCGCGCCGCAGACCTTCGGCGTCGTTGAACTGGGCGATCCGGACTTTTCCGACCGTCGCCTTCGCCAGGCCCCGCTGCGAGGGAACGAGCTGCCCGTCCTGCAGATCGATGAGGCCCTCGTCGAAGTGGCCGTGGTAGTGGCCGTCGAACAGCAGCGCGACCTCGCGCCCGGTGGCGGCGCGGGCGACGCGGATCGCCTCGACGTTGGCCTGGGTCGCCGACAGGGTGAACTGCCAGAGCGGGACGGGATAGCGGGCCGCCAGCTCTTCGGCGACCTCGACCGCCTCGCCGGTCGGCAGCAGGAACTGGGTCCCGCCCCGCGTCCGCTCCGCGACGGCCTCGACGATCTCCGGATGGGCGTAACCGCAGAACATCGACATGTCGGCGACGTTGACGTCGAGGTAGCGGTGCCCGTCCACGTCCGTGAAGCCGGCCCCCTCGCCCCGATCGACGTAGACCGGAACGTCCTGATCGCCGGCCATCCAGGCCATCGGCACGCCGTTCGGCATGTGCGCCCGGGCACGCTCCAGGAGCCGCACCGTACGCGGGCGCTTCTCGACGAACCGTTGCATCTCGCGATCGTGCAGGGCGCCGACCCTGGCCGGGTCAGTCCCGGGCGCCGTCATGGCCGATTCCCCTGTGCCGCGACCCGGCGGAGCGGGCGACGGACCGGACCTTCGGGCTCGCGAGGGATCCGCCGGGAGCGGCCGCAACTTCGTCGTGGACGACGTGCGGATCCATCCGGCTTCGCTTCCGGTGTGACCCCCTTCCAGACACGCGCGATCATGGGCGTCCTCCCGATAGCTGTGGCTGACCCAGTGTATACGCACGCTCGCGGGAGAGTAGAATTCCCGCGGGAGTCTGCCGATGAGACGTGTCGCACTCGCCATCGTCCTGACAGGGAGTCTCATGACGTTGCTCGCCCTGGGGCGCTGTGCTGCGCGGCGGGCCCCCGCGGGAGCGACGGCAGCGGGCCGTGCGGCTTCCGCGCCAGGCGCTCCCGCCGCGGAGCCGACGCCTGCGGCGGCGTCACCCCAGCCCTCCGCCG
>JACXTT010004699.1_pt1 | contig 20201 bp, 17 predicted proteins | sample 9270951 | NCBI WGS metagenome assembly JACXTT01 (sample SAMN15532306, study PRJNA645909) | rock metagenome | isolation source: weathered quartz diorite | place: Puerto Rico | collected 2017-06-21 | reverse complement strand
CCGGCGCCGAGGTAATCGCGACCGCGAATCCCGGTTGCATGTTGCAGCTCGAAGCCGGCGTGCGGCTACACGGACACGGCCAGCGCGTGGTGCACGTAGTTCAAATTCTGGACGAGGCGTACCAGGCGGCCGGAACGTCACACTAAGCCGTTCAAATGAAGGCTACGTCTGGCGCGATGCGGTGCTCAGAGTATTCGACATAGCCGTCGCTTTCATTTCTCACCGCGTATTGAATGCCGGGTGGAACGAAAATCAGATCGACGCTGTCAAATGGAATCCCCGGCATCGAACGTCCCGCCTCCGTGCTGTCCGCCATCACCACGCTGCCCCGGCCGCTGAAGAAGCGCAGTAACGCCACCCGGCGATCATCGCTCTCCAGCGTCGTTTCCTCTCCCGGCCGTATCACGTACCGCGCGGCTCTTACGAATGAATCACACAAAGTGATTTGTTCTCCTCCCGGGATTCCAACCCGCGGTATCGGCTCACTTTTGCGATCCGCGAATCCTCTGACAAGCCGGCTGTTCGCAGGCGCTTTGATGGTACGGAGAGATGCTTCTGCGTTGACTCGATTAAAGGTTGAGGGAACGCGCTTGCCAGCATTTTGATCGTGCAGCCGCTCCACCATGTCGGTCGAAACGGTGGCGTATTCCTCGAGTACGCAGCCAATGACCGTATGGACTACTCCGAGTTCTGAGATCACGAACACGTCGCCGGGACGAGGCACATACTTATAGCGGTCATAACTTGCATTAGCTTCGCCGGCCATCCAGCGCTCGAATGCATCCTTTTTGTAGATACTCTTCCATTCTTCATAGTCACAGAGGAAGACATACCCTCCCGGTTTAACACTTAGAATGTGAAACACCTCCAGCTTATGTACTACATGACGCTGAAAGCTGAATCCCTCACGATCATTCTGAAGGAATATGGAATAGCCTACCGGTGTTGAGGCCTTAATTGTGTACGATTTGTACTTGAGTACGAAGCCGAGTTGCTGCTGAAACCGCGCAATGTCCCTCGCATCGCATCCGGAGACCGGTTTGGCTAGTATTGCCCGCAAGACTGCTTTGAGAAGGCTTTCCAGGCGTTCCGCACGCTCAATCGGCAAGTCCGCGTGAAGGAACTCAGCAACAACAGGCAGAGCCCGGACGCCCTGTCCCACGAGTTCTTGAAGCGACTTACTGGACTCAGGGTTGTCCATGTATTGTTTGACTTGAGCTGATAGTCCCGGTAAGTCGCTCATAAGTGCCCTACCCGAGCAAAATGGTCGGCGTGATCCGTAATTACATCAGGTGCTCCACTTTCTAACGCCGCCCGAAGATCGGCAGGCAGGGATACTTTGCGGAGGGTATGAGTATCTACGACCACATAGACTGTTTCCCAACCGCGATGACCGGCTCCTCGCCAGCTATGCGAAGCTCCGTAGAGATCGTGAACGATGTATTGCCCAACTGCGTCGCGCGAACTGAGAGCTCGAGCACCTGGTCGAAGCGGGCTGGTGCTTTCCACTCCAGCGTTAGCTTCACCAATTGATAGTCGAGAGTGCCGTTGACTAAGGCGGATCCAAACCCGAGGGCGCGCAGGAACTCTATCGTCGAAAGGTCGATATAGTCAGCATAGCGGGCATTGAAGACTACTTTCTGCGCATCGCACTCGCCATATCGCACACGCAGATAATACCGGAACCGGCTCATCACAGAACGCGCCGCGCAGGTAACCTATGCATGCCCCTCGCCTCCCAGCTGCCGTACGATATCGCCGACAAAAGCCTTGGCGTCACCGAAAAGCATCAGGGTTTTGTCGAGGTAATATAGCTCGTTGTCGATCCCCGCGAAGCCGGGACTCATGCCGCGCTTGATCACCATTACGGTTCTGGCTTTGTCCACATCGAGAATCGGCATTCCATAGATGGGACTGCCGGGGTCATTTCGCGCGGCCGGATTCGTAACGTCGTTGGCGCCGATGACAAGCGCCACGTCGGCCTGCGGGAATTCAGGGTTGATGGCATCCATGTCAAGCAACTTGTCATAGGGGATATCCGCTTCAGCCAGCAGCACGTTCATGTGCCCCGGCATGCGGCCCGCCACCGGATGAATAGCAAACAATACATTCACGCCTCGCTTGGTCAGGGCGTCGAACAGTTCCCGCACCTTGTGCTGGGCCTGCGCCACGGCCATGCCGTAGCCCGGAACGATCACCACCGTGTTGGCCGCGGCCATGATCGTGGCCGCTTCTTCGGCCGTCGCGGTCCTCACCGTCCTGCTTTCTTTAGCCGCGGCGGAGGAAACTTGCACCTGGCCGAACGCGCCGAACAGCACGTTGGTAAACGAACGGTTCATGGCCTTCGACATGATCACGGACAGAATAAATCCCGAAGAGCCGTCGAGCGCACCCGCAATAATGAGAAGCTTGCTATCGAGAACAAAGCCCATCGCCGCCGCCGAGAGACCGGCGTACGAGTTGAGCAGCGAGATTACCGTTGGCATGTCCGCCCCGCCGATGGGAACGATCATCAGCACGCCGAACAGGAGCGGGATCGCGATGATCAACGGAAACAGGCGCGTTTGTTCCGGATGTATGACCAAATATGTCGCGACAGCCACCGAAATCGCCAGCAGAGAAATGTTGACAATGTTCTGCCCTTTGTAAGTAATGGGACGCTGCGGCAGGATCTCCTGTAACTTCCCGGCGGCCATCAGGCTTCCGGTGAAAGTCAGGCTGCCGAGGATCACCTCCATGGAGAGCACCGCCATCATAAAGGGAGGCACCGCCGGCGCGCGCAGATAAAACTCGGCCGTGCCGACGAGGGTGACGCAGAGGGCGCCGAAGGCGTGGCTCAGGGCGGTCCGCTGCGGAACTGCAGTCATCTGCACCAGGCCCAGCGGAACCCCGATGATGGATCCCAGGACCAGGGCAATTGCAATCCATGTGTAGTCGACAATCCCGCGATACAACAGCGTCGCGATGATAGCGAGGAGCATGCCGAGCTCGCCGGCCCACACGCCATGCCGAGCCGTCGACGGCGCACTCATCCACTTAAGCGAGAGAATGAACAGCCCCGCCGAAATCAGGTAGATGACTTCAATGGACTGCTCGGTGACCAGAGGTGTGGTGTCCATTACTTTTTCGGTTTGCTGGTCTTGAACATTTTCAGCATTCTGTCGGTGATCAGGAATCCGCTGACCAGATTGCTCGTCGCCGCTACAATGGCGATCGTTCCGAGAGCGGTGGCGAGCCCGCTCTTATGCTCCCCGGCCAGGATGATGGCGCCCACCACGGCGATGGCATCGAGCGCGTTGGTCAGCGACATCAGCGGCGTGTGAAGCAGCGGTGAGACGCGGCGGATCACCTCGAATCCAATGAAGGCCGCCAGCATGAATACGTAGAGGCTAGTGATGAGATCTGACGTCACAATTTTCTCCAGAAGATCAGGTTTTGTTCTGCAGGACCAGCGTTGGAAGCGAAAAGAATTCCCGCACCCGCGTGTTGACCACGTCGCCTCCCTGCGTCACAAGGGTCTCGCGGGCGATCTCGTCTTGCAGGTCGGGCTGGGATTTGCCGTCCTTGAGCAGGTGCAGAAGAAATGCTGCGATGTTGCGGGCATACAGTTGACTCGCGTGGTATGGAACGGTGCTCGCGAGGTTGATGGTGCCGATTACCGTAACACCGCTCTCGACCACTACCTCACCTCCGCGCGTAGCCTCGCAGTTTCCACCCCGCTCGGCGGCCAGGTCGACGATCACCGAACCAGGCGCCATCTTCCGCACCATGTCATGCGTCACCAGCACCGGGGGCTTCTTGCCCGGCACCACGGCGGCCGTGATCACCACGTCGCTCCCGGCCACCACAGTCCCAAGCAGTTCCTTTTGGCGCTGATAGAATTCTTCATCCTGCGCCTTCGCGTAGCCGCGCGAGTCCTCTGCGTCTTTCGCCACGATGGGGAGTTCGATAAAGCGTCCGCCCACGCTCTGCACCTGCTCTTTGGCGGCGGGGCGAAGATCGTAAGCGGAGGCGACCGCTCCCAGCCGTCGTGCGGTGGCAATGGCCTGCAGCCCGGCGACTCCCGCCCCAATCACCAATACTCGCGCCGGCGTCACTGTCCCGGCCGCTGTGGTCATCATGGGAAAAAGCCGCGGCAGCGTGTCGGCGGCCAGCAGCACGGCTTTATATCCGCAAATCGTAGCCATGGATGAGAGCGCATCCATGCTTTGGGCGCGCGTGACGCGCGGCATCAGCTCCACCGCGAACGCCATCACTCCCGTAGCCGCTATTTCCTGGAGGATTTCGAGAGAGCCGAGCGGCCGGAGAAATCCCACCAGAATCTGCCCTTGCCGGAACAGTGGAAGGTCGCGCGCGCCGGCCTTGTCATCCGAGCCATAACAAAGCACCTGGACAATCACGTCCGCCCGTTTGAAGACTTCGCTTCGTTCCGCGACGATCTTTGCGCCCTTCGCCGTATAATCCGCGTCTGGATATGCCGCACCCAATCCGGCTCCGGCTTCAACCATTACCTCGAAACCTGCCTTCGCGACAATCGGAACTACAGCGGGGACCAACGCGACACGCCGCTCACCCGGAAACAGCTCCCGGGGGACACCGATGATCATCCTAAAATCTCCTCTCCGCCCAGGCCATGCCGTCAGGGCCGGAGCCGGTCGAAATCCGGCCCGTAACTTCGAGCGTCTTCAGATCAATCACCGCGACGTTGTTCTCGCCGGCGACCCCAACATAGGCGCGCGATCCATCGGGCACAATCAAGATGCCTTCCGGACTTCGGCCCAGTTGTATTCGCTTGATCTGCTTCCGCGCCGCACGATCGAGCACCACGATTTCACCGCCTTCGAGATCGGAGATGAGTACCAGCCTGCCGTCCGGCGTAAACTTCAGGCGGTTAGAGCGCTTCGTTTGTACTTCGAGCGTCTGTACGACCTTTTTGGCCGCGACATCAATGATCGAAACGCCACCATCGCGCGAGTGCGCGGTCCAGAGCTCATGGCCATCCGGAGACAGATCGATAGCTTCCGGCCCTTTGCCCACCGGAATCACGGTCTCGCTCCAACCGAGCGGACCGGAAACACGATCGATGGCCGTGATGCTGTCGGAACCGATGTTGGCCGTGAAGATCTGATTCGCGTCTTTGCTGAGCAGGACCATGTGCGTGCCGTTCTGTCCGGTGCCGAGCAGCCAGTCAACTTGATTGCTTGCCGGATCATAACGCGCGATCAGCTTATTCACTTCCGCGGTGAAGTACAGTTTCCCATCTGCAAACATAATGCCATGGGGACGGCGCAGCGGGCCTAAATCGACGCGGCGCAGTTCTTTCCGGGCGGCCAGGTCGATGACCGAAATCGTATTGCCGGGATTTCGCGCGCCGTAATTGGCTACGAACGCAAGCTTGCCGTCGTCCGATGCCGCCACTTCATGAGGCGCCTCGCCCGTCGGCACAAGGCCCACGACTTTGCCATCGCGCGGATCGACGATGGCCAGCGTGGCCTCTTCTTTATTCAGGACCAGCAGCGCCGGCGTAGGCGTTTCCGCCGGCAGGTTTACGACCGTCATCAGGACGCCAATCACCGCGATATGCCAAATCGGACTTCTCTCCACACGCATATTCTCTCTCGATTGACATGTTGGTGCGCGCAACCACGGGCCCGGCGCATTGGAAGGAGTAGCTGCTACATTGAAGACTCGCGCGCCCGGCATGAGCATTGTTGCCCTCAAGCTTACACTCACACCGATGCTCATCTGCCTGGCCAGCTTGGCCAGCCGGCGCTGGGGCCACACCATCGGCGGGTGGCTGGTGGCCTTGCCTTTCACTGCCGGACCCGTGGCCTTCTTCCTGGCACTCGAGCAGGGCCGGCGCTTCGCTGCCGCTGAGTCTTTGGGTTCGCTGGCAGGCATACTCGGCGAAGCAGGCTTCTGTCTGGCTTACGGCTGGAGCGCGCGCCGTTTCCGTTGGCCTGTTTGCCTTGTGGCAGGCACGATCGTATTCGGAAGCGTCGCCGCGATTCTGCGCCCGCTCGGTCTGCGCCTCGCACCCGTGCTTGTTGCCGTGATGCTGACGCTTCCGGCTGCCTTGAGCCTGCTGCCGCGCGGCGCGCCGGGCCCCGGCTCAAAACCTCGCGGCTATTGGGATCTTCCATTCCGGATGGCAACCGCCACCACTATCGTGATGGTCTTGACGGGAGCCGCCGCAACGCTTGGTCCCACGTTGAGTGGCATCTTTGCAACATTCCCGGTTTATGCGTCGACGTTAGCCGTCTTCGCGCATGGTTCCAATGGCTGGCAGGCGGCCGTGCAAGTATTGCGCGGCTTGCTCTACGGGCTGTTCGGGCTCGCCGCCTTCTTTGCTGTCCTGGCGGCATCGATCTCGCATCTGGCTCTCACTGTTTCCTTTTTGGTTGCCATCGCGGTGTTGCTCGTGGTGCAGGGAGGTACGCTCTGGGCAATCCGGCGGCAGGCTTAGAAGGTAAACCGCGTCTGCAGTTCCAGCCGCCGGTTGTTCGCGGCCTCCGAGAAACCCGTTCCGCCAAGGCTGGTAGCGCCGGCCGGCTGGTTCGCTTGTCCGAACAGCGGCGAGGTGATGTTGCCGATGATCGCGCCGGGGTTGGTGTGATTCAGAATGTTCCGAATCGACATGGAGATCGACAAGCTGTAGCGGTGGCCTGCCGGTGAAGACGCTCCACCCTGCGCTCCGCCACCCATGGAAAAGGGGTTGTCGTTACCCCGGCGGCCGCCTCCACCACCCGGTCCGCTCATCGGCGTGATCGACCCTTCGCGCGGCGCGCCGAACGCGAAAGTCTTCGCGACCCGGAGATTCAGCATGATCGAACCCGGCCCGCGTCCGTAATTGCGCGGGAGAATTTTCTCGTCGGGCGTGGGGTTGGGATCGAGCAGACCGTACGGCGTCGGGATCAGCCCAGGCTTGCTCGTATCCGTTGCGATACCGGGCCGGCCGTTGAACAGTGTGTCCCCGTAAAGATCGTGGCCGACGGTGATGTCGAATGGCGGACCCGACTCTACGACCAGAAACGGGTTGAGGCGAAAATTCCACTTCAAGTTAATCGACCCGCCCAGAACTCCGCGATGGCGCACGTCCGTTGCGGCAGGACCGTACTCGCCCGCCAGAGTGTACGGATTCGCCGGAAATGTGCCGATGCCGTCGGTGTTGCTCATGGCGTGGTTGTACACGTAATTGCCGAACAGCGAACTCTGTTCGTTCACGCGTGAGTTTACGTTGGTGATGAGCTGGTTCTGGTTGTACAAGCCCGCGGACTCCATCAGAAAGATAGGGTCGGTCGTCCCGAATGGAAACACGCCAGTGACCGGCGACGGCGCGTTGATATCCTGCGAACGCAGCATGTGCAGGCCGTGCGTATTCGCGTAAGTGACGGCGACCGTGGTATGCATCGGCAACTGCCGCTCGAAGCCCAGGGCGGACTGGATGACATACGGCGCGCGCAAGGTCGAACTGATCTTCTGAATGGTCTGCGCAGTCTCCAAATCGGCAAGCGAAGGGACCGGCGGCGGTGTAGGGAAAAAGTCCGGATTCGCGACCACGTATTGCTGCTGGACGATGCCGGTATAGCGCTGCGCCATGATGGTGTCCACCAGCGGAAAACGATCGTAGAATATCCCAAGGCCCGCGCGCACAACGCTTTTGGGCCGCGACTTTCCGGTTCTCGCTCCGGGCGCCCAGGCTACGCCAATGCGCGGCGCGACGTCGCGCCAGTCGTGGATATTGGTCTGCGTCTCGTAGCGCAGCCCGAGGCTCAAGGTGAGGTTTGGCCGGACCCGCCTGTCGTCACCTACGAATGCCCCCACATCCACCAGGCTGGCTGAAAGCGACGGCTCGCCTGCGTTGACGGTGAACTGCGTGGCGCCTCCGCCCAGCGCACGGATCTGCGCCGCGGGAAAATTAAGCCCCTGAAACAACAGCGTCCGCCGGTACCGCTCGATCGACTCGATATTGATGAGCACAGGCTGCCCGGACGCATCCAGCACCGGCTGATTATTGGCATCCAGTTCCGGCGCCAGGCCGCCACCGAAAGTAAACGTGCCGCCAAAGTTCTGCGGCGCGGTATTGCTTTCGGTCAGACCCCGCGCCCGCACGCCGAACCTCCACGCGTGCCGACCATGCGAGATCGACGTGTAGCTCTGAAATTCGTAATTATTCTGCTTGTCGAAGGAATGGCCGACCTGCGCGCCACCGCCGGTGAATGCACCCAACACCTGAATGGCCGGGCTCGCGTCGTTGGCAATCTGCGTGCTGTCAGTTCGAAAGAATTGAAAGCGCATTTCGTTCACGACGCTCGTTCCCAGGACCGCCGTCTCAGTAATCTGCGCGGTGTGCATGTCGGCGTGGTTGTGGGAACCGCGCGAGACCAGGTTGAAGCTGCCCACTCCGGCATCCTCAATGTCGCTCCGGTGGAGGCCGTAGCGGACCGTCAGCGTGTTGTTGGCGTTGAGCTGGTAGTCGATGCGCGGGTGCACGATCAAACGCCGCTGCGGAATCCGGAAGACCTGCGTGAAGGGATCGACGATGCCGAGCGTTGCGGGATCGAGCGTAATGCCGTTGATGATGGCGCCGTTGTCGATGGCGTGCCGCTGCACGTCGACGAAAAACGAAGCGTGCCGGTTGATGGGGCCGCTCAGATCGCCGCCCGATTCCTGCAGCAGGAACGGCGCCTTCTGCTGCGCGTAAGGATTGCGCGAATTCCAGAAGCTGTCGCCGAAGTTGTAAAAGCCGGTTCCGTGGAACTTGTCGGTGCCGGGCTTGGTGAAAATCTCGATGCGGCCATAGCCCAGCTTGTCGTACTCGGGCGAAAAAGGGTTCTGGTTGATGCGAATCTCGCGGATCGATTCCTTTGGTGGAAGGTCGCCGCCGCTGAACCCGTCGATGAAGATGGAGCCGCCATTGGGCCCTGCCGAGGGTCCCGCGAGCGCCTGCAAGTCCGCCTGGAGGTCGTCCGGATCATCGGCCAACGCATCCAGGTCGCTACCGCGCATCACCAGCGCGCTGGCATTGTTGGACGGATCGGTGGTCACGGCAGGCCCGGGATTCTCGGCGACAGTTATCTTCTGCGCGGTGGATGCGACTTGCAACTCGATGTCGCGCGTCTGCACCCCGGGCTTCAAGACGATCTTGACTGGCTCCAGCAGCGCCAGCTCCGGCGCCGATGCCACAACGGTGTAGTTGCCCGGCGGCAAGCCAGTAAACGAATAGGAGCCATCGTTCGCCGCGGTGCCCGTGACAGAGCCGGAAGGCCCGCTTAACGTGACTTTGGCGCCAGGCACGACCGCGCCGCTTTCATCCATAACCCGGCCACGCAAGATCGCCGTTTGGGCGAACGTTGGAATGCAAGCTAGCGACAGGATGAAAAGATATCGAACCGGCGTCAACCTACAATTCTACGCCCTGAATCTTAAGATTATCTGAAGAACGACGAATGTCCGGTTAGCAAATGTGCGCGCCGTGCGCTTCTACGTATACTGCGTACAACGATTGTCCGGCAGCCATGAAGAGCCGGTTCCGCTTCGGCCCGCCGAAGCACACGTTGGCACAGATCTCCGGCAGCAGGATCATGCCGATGCGCTCGCCTTCCGGCGTGAACACGTGTACGCCATCGTAACCAGCGCCCACCCAGCCGGCTCCCACCCAGATATTACCGTCCGTATCCGCGCGAATCCCGTCGGCGCGGCCCGCACCCTTCCCCGCTAGTTCCATCGAGACGTACCGCCTGCCGTTGCGCAGCGTCTTTCCTTCCACCACGTCGTAGACCTGGATGATCTTCGCCGCCTGCGGATAGTGCGTCGCGCCGGTGTCGCAGACGTACGCTTTCTTGTAATCCGGCGAAAAGCAGATGCCGTTGGGCTTGTACAGCTCATCCGCAACCTTGGTCATTTGGCCGGTCTTCGCATCCACCCGGTAGACAGCCTCTTTGAGCAGCAGCTCGCCTTTGTGGCCCTCGTAGTCCATCAGCGTGCCGTAACCCGGGTCCGTAAACCAGATGCCGCCGTCGGGATGCACCACGATGTCGTTTGGCCCGTTGAGAATTTTGCCTTCCCATTTTTCGGCGATCACCGTCACCGAGCCGTTGTGCTCATACCGCACCACGCGCCGGTTCCCATGCTCGCAGGAGAGCTGCCGCGCGTCGTAATCGAAGGTGTTCCCATTGCTGTATCCGGAAGGCTGGCGCATGGTGCTGACGTGGCCGTCATCCTGGAGCCAACGCAACTGCCGGTCGTTGGGGATGTCGCTCCACACGAGGTATCGGCCCACACCGTTCCACGCCGGACCTTCCGACCACAACGTTCCTGTATAGAGCCGCTGGATGGGCGTGTTGCCGATCTTGTATTTGTCGAAACGTTTGTCGAGCGAGATGAGGTCCGCGTCGGGATACCGGACGGGGTTCTTGCCGCTCCAATCGCGCTCTGCGCCGAACGCGCGCGGCAAAGTGACTGCGCCCAGCATGCCGGCACCCAGAAACGATCGCCGCCCCAGGAGGGAACACTCAGAATTGCTCGATTTCGTTTTCATCGAGCAGTTAGTATACAGCAACGCGACCGCCGAGCCGTTACTTGTTCCCAGCCCGTTCGTCCGTCGCCAGCGCCAGCGTGGCGTAACCTGTGGCGGCATCCCGCATAAACAGCGCGGGCATCGAGCCAGCCTCGTGCTTGTGGTTCATCGAATCCGCGGCCCAGTAACCGGACTCGGCGTCCTGGTGCGCTTTCAGCCAGCCGAGCGCGCGGGACATACGCGGATCCGAACGTCGCACGCCGGCCTCCTGCAGCGTGAACGCCGCCAATCCGGTGGCGTAACTGTTCGAGCCGCTGTCAGGCGGAGCCGCCTCGCGCTTTTTCCACGCGCCCAGCGATTCCATGGTCCAGCCTCCGTCGTCCTGCTGCCTCCGCCAGACTTCATCGAGAATGGCCTGCCGGTCCGCCTCCGGCAGGACATCGCGCAATTTCGCCGACGCCCAAAGCAGGATCAGCCGGTTGTGCAGAGGCTGGGTTTTCTGCTCGCTCCGCAGATAGCCCCTGAGGGAAGCGATATTCTCCTGAATTTCAGGTCTCGACTGATAACCCGCCGGTGCAACGCCCGTCGCCAGAGCCGCCAGCGCCGCGCCGTAATACGTAGAGTCCGCCGTCTCCCAGGGATCGAGGTCGAAATCCGACCAGTACCATGCGCCTTTCAACTTGCCCGTCCGGATCTGCAGCCCCCAGATTCGCTCGAACGCCGCTTCTGTTTCGGGGCTCATCCGGCCGCGCGTTGCGTCATCCATTGCCAGGAGAGTGGCCGTCAGTACCGCCTGCGCGCCGAATACCTGATCCGCCAGCACTCCCTTGAAGTCACCGAGCAGCGTCTTGCCGTCGGTCTTGATGACCGTGGCTCTCAGGCCGTCCAGAAGCACCGCTTCATACAGCGTAGGTTGGCTGTCGCCGAGCGCTTTACGCAATGCAGGCCGCGCCAGCAGGTAAGGCATACCGGTGTGGCACGACACGCAAGGAACTCCGGATTTGTTCGCAGACGGCCAGGCGAACCATGCCTTCTGGCGGGAATCGAGATACTGCGCCGCCAGGCGCGGATTCCAATCCGCGCAGAACACAGGCACGGCAACCAAAGCGAAAATGGCGATGCGAGTCAGCATGGAATGGCCTCAGCCTGGTTAACCAGTTTAGCGCCCCAGCGTCACTTGTCCGAACTGTCCTTTGAGCAGCCCCAACATCCATTGGCGGTGATGCAACAGGAATGCGTCGAAGCCTTCCGGATGAGCTGGATCGAACGGCGGCCCGCCCCACTCCAACTCTGGCGCTGTGGCTTTCTCCTCCACCACCGCTTTCGCATCTTCCGGCCGGTCGATCTGGCGCCCGATATAACGATTTCCTTCGAACACGATGCCTTTCGCCGGACCCCAGCCGGCAGCCATCTGATAGAGGCCGGTCTTATCGCGGCCCACATCGTGACCGTAGCGCGCCGCGCCTTGCACGTTGAATATGTTGTTGCGGAAAAGCGCGCCATCGGCCCAGCCCTCCCAGTCGGTTGCGATTAGCATCTGCACATCCAGATCCGGGCCGACGTAGATGGCATTGTCTTCGACAACCGTATTCTCCGCGGCGCTGAGGTGAAATATCCGGGCGCGATCGTTGCGGCTGATGTTGTGCCGCACCACCGTGCCGATGTTGCCGAGGTTCTCCTCCGGGTTGCGCTTCCCCGGCGTGCAGATCAGCATGAAACCGCCCTCGTTGTCGTGACTGTAGTTGTACTGGAACAGCGTATGGCGCGAGTTGAAATCGGAATCGAAGCCCTGGCCGTCGAGAGTCGTCCGCGTCAAGGACGCTTCGTTCAACTGGAACAGCGAATTGTCCGTGCTCCAGGGCCAGATGCCCGCGTTGTAGCTTCCCGCGCGCCGGTTGCAGTTGCGTGCGATATTGTGTTCGACCAGCGCGCCGTCAGTGGCCCACGGGACGATGCCGTCGCCGCCGATATCTTCAATCAGATTGTCCCGGATCACGACGTTCAAGCTCGGAAACCAGTGGGCGCGCGACCAGTGGTAGCTCTGCGCCGCGATAGCGGAACGGTCCACCTTCCAGATGATGTTGCGCTCGATGGTCAAGCCGTCAAATCGGCTCGGCGTGCGATCGCCGTTGGTGCGGAAGATAATCCCGCCATTGTCCTTGTTCGCGTTGGTGCCGGCGACATCGTGAATATACATCCCCGCCACGACGATGTGTTTCGCCGTGCCGAAATTGTCGAGGAAGATATGGACGCCGCGGCGCACCGACTCCCCATTGCCATGGTTCGTGACTTCCAGGTTCCGCAGCTCAATATGCTGCACGTTGTACAGCCGGATAGCATCCTCAACTGAACCGTCGCCGTCAATCCGCGGTCTTTCCCCTCTATCGTAAAGACTGATGATGATCGGCTTGCCTTCCGCGCCGGAGCTCTTCGGCGCGAGCTGCCCGCGCCACACCGAATCGCATCTGAACAGGATGCGGTCGCCCGGTCGAAACTCGGTCGAATTCACCTTCTTAAGCGTTTGCCAGGGCGCGCTCGACCGGTTGCCACGGTTCCCATCGTCTCCAAAAGCGGGATCGACGTAATAAGTGGCGGCCTGCGAAGCAAGCGCCGCCACCATCAGAAAGAGTACGCGCATCGCCGATCATGTTATCACCTGCGTTACAGTGTGGAGCATGCCGTCACACGCGAAAACATGGCCGATCCTGTGCGCTCTGGCAGTCGCCGCCGCTCTTACAGCCCAATCCCCCGGCCGCGCCCGTATCACTCTCCAGCCTGACCAAAGGTATCAGTTCATCCAGGGCTTTGGCGTCAATTACACCGGCCCCTACTTCCGTGACGACCAGAACCCATGTTCGACATGCTCATCAAAGACTTGGGCGCCACTATGTTCCGCGTCGTGCCGTACCTGGTCTATAGCAATTGGGAAGAGACCAACGACAACGATGATCCCAACGTCATGAACTGGGAGTATTACAACGATCGCTACTCCACGCCGATTTTCGAAGCCACCTGGAACGGGTTGCGCTTTCTGAACTCGCGCGGCATCCGTCCCGTGATCGGACTAATGGGCCCCGTGCCTGATTGGATGCTAGACGACCATTGGACCCCGCCCAAGCACAAAGTCTGCCAGACCGACAGCAAGCAGCGCGCCCTCAAACCCGCCATGTACGACGAGTTCGCCGAAATGGTGGTCTCGATGGCGATGTACGCGCGTACGAAAGCGGGAATCGATTTCGAATATTTCAGCCCGTTCAACGAGACCGATTGCTACCCGCCCGAAGGTCCGCGCATCGATCCCGAGGAAGCCCCCAAGGTGCTGGCTGCGGTCGCGCGCCGCTTGAAGAAAGAAGGCCTGGGCGATATCAAGCTTACGCCCGCCGACCAGGCCGTCATCACCAACGACTATATCGGCCCCATCCTGCGCGATCCGGAACTGATGAAGCAGGTGGGCGCGTTCACGCTCCATACCTACGGAGAGAACTCTGTCGGGCCGCAGGTGGAACGCGTAGCGAGCAGCAGCTACCCGCAAGTGCCCGTCTGGCTCACCGAGTACGGTGATCTGAACGATCTCGACAAGACCGCCGGGAACGATTGGAAGAAATATTCTCTAGCGTCAAACCGGCGCGCGCTGACCGCGCTTAACCAGGGCGCAAGCGCCGTATTCTTCTTCGACGCGTTCGACGATTACGAAGAGTGTGCCCGCCGGCTGACATTCTACGGCTTGTTCCGCAGCGCCGATCACATCTACGCGCCCAAAAAGCGCTATTACGCCACGCGGCAGCTCTACCATTTCGTGCGGCCTGGAGCGCAACGCGTCGGCGCCGCAAGCGGCACACCCGGCCTGATGGTGTCTGCTTTTCACAACGGGACTGCGGGCGAGCTGGTAGTGGTCGGGGTGAAGGAAGGCGGACCGAAACTTGTCGAAGTCTCTTTGCCCGGGCCGGCCGTCGCTTCGTGGGATCTGTACATGACTACTCCGTCCCTCGACTGCGTGAAGATCGGTGCGATCGCGACCGCGGACGGCGTCGCCACTCTCGACCTGCCCGATGAGGCGGTATTTACACTAGTCGGAAGCTTGAAAAAGTAGCCGCGTCCGCCTAATGGCTGTCCCCATCGTGATCCACATCGCCGCCCATCGCCTGCTTTGCGGCGCTGCTCAACTGCACTTTGTCGTCTTGTGGCGTGGTTTCCGTTGGCCTGTTGGGAGCTGGCTTGGCCGGTGCCTGATGGTGCACCGTGCTCGGCTGAGCGTGAGTCACCGGATTGGGGGCACTAATGCCGCTGATCATGGACAAACCCTCCTATTAGCCATATCGGCCCGGCTTTTGTGATTTTCGAAGAATTTTTGTTTCAATAGCGCGCCCCAAATCGTAAGTGGCATAGTTTCAGCCTTATGCAGGACCTGAAGCTGGCGCTCGCCCCGCCTACGCCCACATCGGCATCGACCGCAGCCGCTTGCCCGTGGCTTGAAAAATCGCGTTCCCCACCGCTGGAGCCAGGCCGATGATCGGCGTTTCGCCTGCCCCTGCCGGCGGCAAATCCTTGCGGTCAACCAGCACCGTTTCGATCGCCGGCACGTCCGCGAACCTCGACACGCGGTAGCGCGACAGCATCGGATTCGTCAGCCGGCCATTGTCAAAATGTAGTTGCTCGAACACCGCGCCGCCGATCGCCATGATGACGGCGCCCTCCACCTGGTTGCGCAGATGATCCGGATTCACCACGGCGCCGCATTCGAACGCCTCGACCACACGCACGATCTTGGGCCGGCCGCCTTCCATCGATATCTCGGCGCAGCATCCGACATAGCTGCCCTTTTCAAAGCCCAGCGATAATCCTGCCGCCTTGTGCTTCCCCCAGCCAAATTTTTCCGCCGCCGCCTCGAGCACCGCCCGCTGGCGTTGATCCTTCAGGTTTTTCAGCCGGAACTCCAGCGGATCCATGCCGACCGCGTGCGCCAGTTCGTCGATGTGGCTTTCGCGCGCGAAATGGTTTGCAGTCGCCGCGAGACCCCGGTACGAGCCCTGACGCAGCGGTGATTTCGACGGATGAAACACGATCTGCCGGTTCGGAATCTCGTAGGTGACCTGCATCCCGGAGGAGCCCGAATTGTAATTGTGAAATTCCCAGGCCGTGATACGGCCGTCGGTTCGCGCGCCGCTCGAAATCTCGATCACCCCCGCCGGGCGCACGTATCCCCAGGTGAACTCCTCTTCGCGTGTCCAGACCACCTTCACCGGTTTGCCGGCCGCCTTGGCGAGGCGCGCGGCCTCGATGGCACACTCGCCCGAGTGCTTGCCCCCATAACCGGAGCCGGTGTCGGGCACGATTACGCGCACGCGCTCCTCGGGAATCCCGAACGTCTCCATCAGCTCGCCCCGGACGCCGAACGGCCGCTGCGTGCCCGTCCACACCGTGAGCTTGTCGCCGTTCCATTCGGCAACCGCCGCCCGCGGCTCGAGTGGAATGTGGGCGATGTAGGCGACGGTGTAGCTCTCTGACAGTTTGTGGTCCGCCTCCGCCATCCCCCGCTCGACCGAGCCGCCGTTGTCGCGATCTTCGCCCGCCTCCGCATGCGCCTTCAGATACGCGTACAGGTCCCGGTCCGAAGGCTGCGGCTCGCTCTTCCACTCGGCCTTGAGCGTCGCCAGCGCACGCTCGGCAGTCTCCGCGTCGGGCGCGGCCACGGCTGCAAAGTCGCCCTCGCGCGCCACAGTCACGCCGGGAGTCTGCTTCGCCTCGGAATCGTCGAAGCTAGCCAACTTTGCGCCGAACGCTGCCGGCCGCAGCACCTTGCCATGCAGCATGCCCGGTCGTTTTACGTCTGTGCTGTATTGATGCTTACCAGTTACGAAGTCCCGCCCATCTACTTTCGGCGCCGAATGCCCGGCAACCTTCCACTCCGTTGCCGGCGTGAGCGCCGCATTCGCACCGATCGTCTGGACCAACTGCTTGCCATGCGTCAGTTCGCCGAATGCCATCGAATGGTCCGGGCACGAGACCCTGCCGTCGACCACCTGCACGGCGCCGCGGTCCACTTTCCATTCGGAAGCCGCCAGATCGATCAGCGCCTCGCGCGCCGCCGCTGCCGCCTTGCGAAGCTGCGGAGCCATGGTCGGGGTCGTGCGGCTGCCGAACGTGCCCATGTCGTAGGGCGTCAGATCGGTATCGGCCATCAGCACCCCGATGCTCGCCACGGGCACGTGCAGTTCTTCGGCCACCGCCTGGCTGAGCGACGTCCGGATGTTTTGTCCCACCTCCGTCTTGCCGGTGTAGACGGTGACGCCGCCGTCCTCGCCGATGTGCAGCCAGGCCGAGATCTCCTGCGGATGCGCGTCGCCCGAGTGCGCGCGCCGGCCCGATTCCTGGGCATCCGCTTTCTCGACCACGCACAGCACCACGATGCCGCCGCCCAGAGCCGTCAAAAAATCGCGCCGCGTCAGTTCGGCTGTCATGACGTCCTCCGCGCGGCCAGCCGCACTGCCGCCACAATCCTCGGATACGTCCCACACCGGCAGATGTTGCCCTGCATGCCGTGGATGATTTCGTTGTCTGTGGGCGCGGCGTTCTTGCTAAGCAGCGAAACCCCGCTCATGATCATCCCGGGCGTGCAGTAACCGCACTGCATCGCGCCGGTTTCGAGGAAGGCTTCCTGCAACGGATGGAGGCGTCCCTCGCGTTCCAGGCCTTCAATGGTCGTAATCCGCTTCCCTGCAGCTTCCGATACCCGCGTGATGCAGGAGCGTACGGGCGAACCATCCAGCAGAACCGTACATGCCCCGCATTGCCCTTCCCCGCAGCCGTATTTCGCTCCAGTGAGATCGAGCTCGTCGCGCAAAACGCTCAACAGGCTCCGGTCGGGACTGGCATGAGCCACGCGCCTGGTGCCATTAACATCGAGAATTACGACCTGCGGCATAGAACCATTATCTGCCACCAATTAAGAGGTAACGTAAGAAGAGAGGAGTACGTCTGTGAACCTGTCGCGTAATCGAATGCGGTATCCGTCAGCAGCTTTCGGCGTATTGGTACTGTTCATCACGGCGAATCCCCCTCTCGATGCCCAGTATCCGCCCGGCGGTTACCCACCAGGCGGTGGCTATCCTCCAGGAAGTTACCCGCCCGGCGGGATTGGCGGCATCCCATTCCCCCGCCGCAATAAGAAATCCAAGACGGCCAAGCAGGAGGATCAGCAGCCGGCGCAGAACATCACCGGCATTCTCCGGCAACTGGACGAGAAGTTGGTGGTTGTTGAGGCTCAGGATACGCGCGTCATCAATATGAAGCGCCAGACCGGCACGAAGTTTCTCAAAAATGGCGAAGACATCAAGCCGGACGTCCTGAAGCCCGGCGACCATTTGAACATCGATTGCCGGCAGGACGATCAGGGCTTCTTCTACGCCGTCAATGTGAACCTGGAGAAGGAGGGCACGGCGGACGAGCGGGAGCGCGCTTCGGTGCCGGTCGAGATCATCGACACTCAGCCCGCCAACAACGGCGACGGCGACCGCCCGGTCCTGCGGCGCAAGGATTCGCCGCCGCCCGCTGACGACAAGCCCGCAGCAGATAAGCCGAAGCCCGCCGCGAAGCAACCCCCGGCAGCAGCCCCTGCAGGTTCGACTACGCCAAGTCCCACCCCAGCTCCCGCCGCGCCGCTTCCGCCGCCCGTCGCCCCGGACGCCGGGTTGGACCTCGATCATATCCCGGCCTCCACCAGCACTCACCAGCGCGTCGATGATTCCGACACCGGCCCGCCCCAGCTCAAGCGCGGCAAGTACGCCCCTAAAAAGGCTGCCGAAACCGAGCAGGTCGCATCCAACGCTCCGCCGCCGGCCAAACCCGGACCCGCTCCACCGCCCGGGGCCAAGCCACAGCCGGAACCGGAACCCGCGCCGGCTTACCAAGCGGCAGCTGATCCACGAGATGCCGCGGTCCAGGAACCGGCGCCGCGAGGAGACGCCAGAATCGAAAAGGCCCGCGCCGTGGCCGTCGATTTCACCGAAACTCTGCCCGATTACCTCTGCCAGGAAAACATTGCGCGCTCTGTGAGTACCACGCACGTCGTCAACTGGCAGCCCATCGACATCGTTTCGGCCGAGGTGGTTTACGAAAAGGGCCGCGAACGTTACCAGAATCTGCAGATCAACGGGAAACCCGTCAAAGCCAAGCGCATGGAGGAGCTGTCCGGCTCTTGGTCCACGGGCGAGTTTGCCACCGTGCTGGTGGACATATTTTCGCCCTCAACCGCCGCTGACTTCCGCTACCGCAGAACATCCAGGAGCGGCGGCCGCGACGCCTTTCTCTACGACTTCGACGTGGACCATGAACATTCCCACTGGCACATCCAAGTCGGTTCCCAGTCCGTTTTGCCCGCTTACAGAGGCTCGATGTGGATCGATAAGGAGACCGGACGAGTCTTGCGCATCGAGATGCAGGCCCGGCGCCTGCCGGAAGAGTTCCCCCACGATAAGATCGAATCGGCGGTCGACTACGAATACATCCGTATCGGCACCGGTCAGTTCCTGTTGCCGGTGCATTCCGAAAATTTGAGCTGCGAGCGCGGCTCCGACGTGTGCAGCCACAATGTCATCGACTTTCGCAATTATCACAAGTACACCGGCGAAGCCACGATAACCTTTGGGAAGTAGTCCCGTCAGACATTTGACACTGTCATGGAATTGGCAGCGGCCAGATCCCTAGGCAGTCTGTGTTTTCATTGACGTAGGACGGAGAGTCAGTTGCCAATGGCCTAGGCATGACCATTAATCCTATTTCCAGTCTGCCCTTAAGCCTCTTGCAGCCGGCCAGCAACAACAACACTACCGCCAACCTGAACCCGGTTTCTGTCAGCCAGCCGCAGGGTGATTCTCCCGATATCTCGCCGGCAGCGCAATTCTTGAGCATGCTGCAGCAGATTCAGCAGCAGGATCCCGCCCAGTTCCAGCAGATCATCAGCCAGATCACGACACAACTGCAGACTGCGGCAAAAAATGCCGCCAATGGTGGGGATACTTCGCGGGCGGACCGGCTCAACCAATTAGCCAGCCAGTTCCAGAGCGCCGCGAGCAACGGACAGCTCCCCAGCGTCCAGACGCTGCAACAGGCGGGTCTTGCGGGACACCATGGCCATCACCACGGCGGCGGACATCACGGCGGACACACCAGCCAGACCGATCCGCTCAATGCCTTTCAGCAGAACACCAACGCGGACTCGCAGCCGCTCGCAAGTATCTTCACCCAGAACACGCAAAGCTAGCGTGTTGCCGAGGAGCTGGCCACCGATCGCTCGTGGCCGATAGTGTGGATATCGAGCTGGACTTTGTCGCTGACCCTGAGAAACAGCGTGCTCGGGTTCTTGATGCCCCACTGCGTGTAGGGAATCACTCCGTGCAGCGTGGCGGTCAATTGATCGCCCTTGGTCTGCACTTGCGCCTGGAAGGTGACTTCGTGCGCAGTGCCGTGGATTTTAAACATGCCGTGCACCTGGAGTTCCGCGGTCCCTTCCGGCGCGATGTGGCCCTCGACGCGATCGGGCGTAAAAACCGCTTCGGGATAACGAACGCTTTGGAGGAACTCTCCCCCGGACGTTGAGAACCATCGGTTTACGCAGCAGGTTTTTGCTTGATGGGAACGAGTTGATAGCCCAGTTGGTTGGCTTGACGCCGGATCTTGTCTTCTA
>JACXTT010004698.1_pt1 | contig 20204 bp, 19 predicted proteins | sample 9270951 | NCBI WGS metagenome assembly JACXTT01 (sample SAMN15532306, study PRJNA645909) | rock metagenome | isolation source: weathered quartz diorite | place: Puerto Rico | collected 2017-06-21 | reverse complement strand
ATCTCGCCAAGCAGCGCATCGCCTGGACGATCATCGCGCAGTCGCACTTCGATCAAGGCGAGTACGACAAGGCGGAGCCGGCGTTCCTGCAGGCGCGCGACCTCGCCGGCAAGGACGACAAGATGCGCACCGATCTCACCGAGCGGCTCGCCGCCAGCGTATACAAGCAGGGCGAGGCGAAGCAGAAGGCGGGCGATGGCGGCGGGGCGGTGGAGGATTTCCTGCGCGTCGCACGCGTCGCGCCGGAGTCGAAGATCCGCGCCAACGCGCAGTACGACGCCGCCGCGGAGCTCCTCGCCCTCAAGCAATGGGAGCGCGCCATCGGCGTGCTCGAGGATTTCCGCCGCCAGTTCCCGCAGAATCAACTGCAGCAGGAGGTCACCCGCAAGCTCGCGGTCGCCTACGCCGAAGCCAAGCGGCCGGGAGAGGCCGCGGCGGAGTTCGAGCGCATCGCCGCAAACCCCGCCGAGACTCACGCCGTGCAGCGCGAGGCGCTCATGCAATCCGCCGACCTCTACGCCAAGGCCGGCAACAATGCCCGGGCCATGGGCATGCTCGAGAAGTTCGTCGATACCAACCCGACGCCGGTCAGCGATGCCGAGGAGGTGCGCCAGCGCCTCGCGGACTACGCGGCCCAGCGCGGGGATACCGGCGGGCGAGATCGCTGGTACCAGGAGATCATCCGTGCCGACGCCCAGGCCGGCACGCAGCGCACCGACCGCACGCACTATCTGGCCGCGAAGGGACAGCTGGCGCTCGCGCAGCCGGCGCGCGATGCGTTTCGCGCGGTGCGCCTGACGGCGCCGCTCAAGAAGAGCCTCGTCGTCAAGCGCGACGCGCTCGAGCGTGCGATGGACGGCTACAAGCGCGCGGCCGGCTATCAGGTGGCCGAGGTGACCACCGCCGCGACCTACGAGATGGCGGAGCTCTACGGCACGCTCGCCAAGGACATCATGGCCTCGGAACGGCCGGCGAAGCTCAAGGGCGACGCGCTCGAGGAATACAACTCACTGCTCGAGGAGCAGGTGTTTCCGTTCGAGGAGGAGGCGATCAAGGCGCACGAGCTGAACGCCGTGCGCGCCAAGGACGCCATCTACGACGAGTGGGTGCGCAAGAGCTTTGAGGCGCTGGCGCGGCTTAAGCCCGCGCGCTATGGCAAGACGGAGCTGATGCAGGATGTCGTTACCCGGCTGGAATAAGCGCACCCGGCGAAGGCACGCCGAACCGCGCAGCGCGGGCCTGGTGCTCGTGGGGCTCTCGCTTGCGGTGCTGGCTGCGTGCGGCTCGCAGCGCACGCGCCCGGAAGCCTCGGCACCACCGCCTCCCGCTCCGGCACCGGCCGCCCGCACTGCCTCGCCGCCGGCCACCGCCGCGACCCCCGGCGCCACCTCCGGAGCCGGCGCCGCGCCGATGATGCCAGCGCGCCCCGAGGTTCCACCTGCGGCGCGAGCCGACTTCGATCGTGCGGTGAGCTTCATGCGCGCTGGAAATCGGCTCGAGGCGGAACTCGGCTTCAAGCAGATCGCGCTGCAGTACCCCCAGTTCGCAGCTCCGCTCGTGAACCTCGCGATTCTGCAGCGCAAGGACGGGCACCTCGAGGAATCCGAGCAGAGCTTGAAGAACGCCGTCGCCCACGAGCCGGGAAGCGCGGTCGCCTGGACCGAGCTCGGCGCAACGCAGCGCCTGCACGGGGAATTCAAGGACGCGGCTTCCTCTTACGAACAGGCGATCGCGGCCGATCCGGGCTATGCGCCGGCGTGGCGGAACCTTGGAGTGCTTTCGGATCTCTATCTCGGAGATCCCGCCCGCGCGCTCAAGGCGTTCGAGCAGTACCGGCAGCTCACCGGCGAGGACAAGCCGGTGAGCGGCTGGATCGCCGAGCTGCGACAGCGCTTGGGGCTGGCGCCGGCGAAGCGTCCCGGGCAAGAGGCACCCGAGGCTAGCCCGAGTGGCTCACCGCCGCCGGCGGCGCCGGGCGCACCGCCTGCAGAGAACCCGGGAGCGGCCCCTCGCGCAGCGCCGCAGCCCGGGCCACAAGGAACGAGCGAGCCGCAGGCGGCGCCTGCTCCGGCCGAAACGGTTGCGATAGCCCTGACCGGGAACAGTGCCCGGCGGGCAGGAGGTTGAGCATGCACCGTGCGCGTGCAGATCGATTCACACCACATTCGCTGACGGGCGTTGCGCTGCTCGTGTGCCTGATGACGGCCGGCGCAGCGCTCGCCCAGCAGACACCGCCGGCCAGCGCGCCGGATTCACACTCGGCGCCGCGCGAGCGCGGCGTTCCGCCGCCGGATGAGCTCGAGCCCGCGGTCGACACCACGAAGAGCGCGGCCGGAGCGACGCCGGCCGCCACCGCGCCTGCCGCCCCGGCTGCAAACGCCGCAGACGCGGCGTCCCCCGCCAAGGCCGCGAGCACCAACGGCAAGCCGCGTGACGCCGGCGGCGCCGCCACCGCGAAAGCCACGGCGGGCTCGAAGACGAGCGCGCGCAAGGGACCGGACCGGCTCGAGCTCGACCCGACGGACATCACCGGCAACCGCGAGCTCCCGAAGGTGCTCTACATCGTGCCGTGGAAGCGCTCCGATCTCGGGGATCTCGCGGGCAGGCCCGTGAACAGCCTGCTCGACGAGGTGCTGCAGCCGCTCGACCGGGACGTCTTTCAGCGGGAAAACCGTTATTACGACGCGCTGAAGCCCGGGGAGGCGGCTGCCCGGCCGGGCGCAGTGCAGGATTCGGGCGGCAAGCCCTGAAAATGCCCGAACAGCCACATCAGGATGAGAGCTGGATCGCAGCTTTTTGGGCTTATGTCATTCAGTTTTCGCAGGTTGGAGCTTGCGTGGCGGTCTATCGGAGCGGGAGTGTCAGATGAACATCTGGAATAGCATCGTTCGGTTCTTTCAGGGCGGCGGGGAGTTCATGTTCCCGATCGCGCTGGTGTTTGTGGTGGGGCTCGCAATCGCCCTCGAACGCTACATTTACCTGATTCACACGGCCGCGCGTAACCGCGGACTGTGGAATGACATCGTGCCGCTGCTGTCGCAGGGCAATTTCCGCCAGGTGGCGCAGGCGACGGCGAAGTCGCAGTCGGCCATCGGGCACATTCTCAACTACGGTCTGGCGCGCATTCAGTCGGCGCGGCGCCGCGACGACATCGAGAAGGCGATGGAGGAGAGTCTCATGGAGGTGGTGCCGCGGCTCGAGAAGCGCACGCACTACCTCGCGACCTTCGCCAACCTCGCCACGCTTCTCGGACTTCTGGGCACCGTGATGGGCCTGATCCGCGCCTTCGCCGCGGTCGCGACCGTCAATCCCGCCGAGAAAGCGAACCTGCTGTCGGCGAGCATCTCGGTGGCGATGAACTGCACGGCCTTCGGACTCATGACCGCGGTGCCGCTGCTGTTCATTCACGCGTGGCTCCAGACCCGCACGACGGAGCTCATCGACAGCCTGGAGATGGCCTCCGTCAAGTTCCTGAACGCCATCACCGAGCGCCAGGCGGCGGCGGCGCCGGCCTGAGGCCGCCTTTCCGGCACTTAGAGACTGAAGGTCCCCCATGCGCCGCTCGTACCAGATCCGCAAGCTGGAGCGCCATTCGCGCAGGCCCGCGGAGCTGCTGCTCGTGCCGATGATCGACATCTTCACGGTGCTCGTGACGTTCCTGCTGATGACCGCCGTGTTCTCGCGCACCGTGATCCTGCAGCTGAACCTGCCGCCCCCGCAGACCGAGTTCAAGGAACCCCCGCCGGGGCTGCAGCTCGAGGTGATGGTGCGCAAGGACCTTATCCAGGTGGCGGACCGCAACACCGGCCCGCTCGCCACGCTTCCCAACACGCCGAGCGGCTACAACTTCGACGGGCTCACCGAGTACCTGAAGCGCGTCAAGGCGAAGTTCCCCGAGAAGACCGAGGCCAGCATCCTGCTCGAGCCGGATACGCCCTACGACACGCTGGTGCAGGTCATGGATCGGGTGCGCGTGTTTGAGGTGAGCGAGGGAATGAACTCCGTGCAGGCGGAGCTGTTCCCGGATATTTCCATCGGCGATGCGCCGCAGCTGCCGCCGGGAGCCGCCCCGGTGGCTGCGGCACCCAGCGCCGCGCCGGCGAACGCGGTGGCGGCACTGACTGCGGGTGCGGTCACGCCCGCGAATGGAGCACATCCATGAGCATGTCGAACCGGGCCCGGCGCATGGCGCAGCACCACCTGCGACACCGCGCGGACGCGCAGCTCAATCTCATTCCTCTCATCGACATCCTGTCGGTGATGGTCGCGTTCCTGCTGGTCTACTCGACCGAGGTCGAGGTGATCCAGAACGCCAAGGGCATCGAGATTCCGCAGTCGATCGCGGAGACCGCGCCGAAGCAATCGGTGGTGGTGATGATCACCAAGACGGACCTGTTCGTGCAGGGCGAGCTGATCACGACGGTCGCCCAGATCCGCACCCAGACCACGACCCTGGTGGAGCCGCTGCGCGCAGCGCTCAAGCGGCCGTTGCTGGTGGGGAGGGACGTGAGCGAGCGCGACATCGCGCAGCGCGAGATCACCATCATGGCGGACAAGGCGTTGCCCTACGAGGTGCTGAAGCGCGTGATGGCGACCTGCACGGATGCCGATTACGGGCGCATCTCGCTCGCGGTCATCCAGAAGGAGAAGCCGGTGGCCGCCGGCCAGTTCAAGCCGGTGTAAGGGAAGCCATGATCCTCGCGCCTTATTACCGCGAATTCGATCTGCCCTGGGAGGGCGACCCGGAATCGAGCGAGCGCTTTCGCAAGATTCTGCGCGTGCTGCTCATCATACTGGTGGTGCTCAGCATCACCTTCCCGCTGCTGCCGACGCCCAAGAGCGCTGCGGTCGAGGAGGTTCCGGAGCGCCTCGCGCGCGTGATGATCGAGAACAAGCCCAAGCCGCCGCCGCCCCCGCCACCAGTGCCCAAGGAGCAGGAGAAGCCCAAGATCGAGCCGAAGGTGGCGATGGTGAAGCCGCCGCCGGTCGATCTGAAGGAGCTGGCGCGCAAGAAGGCCCAGAAGCAGCTTAACCAGGTGAAGGATGAGCTCGCGGACCTGCGCGAGGTGATGGATCTCACTCCGCTCGAGACCAAGAATCTCTCCGGCTCGGTGGGCGCCGATTCGCACGCCGAGCGCTCGCTGATCACCTCCAAGGTCGGGGTCGGCAGCGGCGGCATCACCTCCGCGAACATGAGCCGCGGCTTCGGCACCGGCGCAGGCGCGCTCACCGGTCACGACACCACCGCGATCAGCTCCGGCATCGTGCGTTCGGGACTGAACGCCCGGGGACCGGCGCGCAGCGGTGGCGGCGGCAAGCCCGCCCGCTCGCGAGAGGAGATCGAGCTCGTCTTCGACCGCAACAAGGGACGCATCTACAGCCTCTACGCGCGGGCGCTACGTGACAACGCGGAGCTGCAGGGGAAACTGGTACTCGAGTTCACCATCGCCTCGAGCGGCGAGGTGACCATGTGCCGCATCGTCTCGAGCGAGCTCAAGGACCCGGATCTCGAGCGCAAGATCATCGCGCTGGTGCGACTGTTCCGCTTCGACCCCAAGGACGTCGACCCCGTTACCACCACCAAGCCCATCGACTTCTTCCCGGCATAGGCGGCGGGCACAGGTACGCGATGAACCTCGCTTCGGAAATCGAGTTCTACTCCGAGCTGCGACTCCTCGACAAGGCGCGCCTGCTGAACCTGTTCATGTACGAGCTCGCCGAGGAGGCGCGCGGCACCTACGGCGCCGGCGCCGACCAGGTGCACGATGGCGCGCACCTGCGCTTCGTCAACGAGCTGTACCATCGCCTGACGCGCGTCGTCGAGCAGCTGCTCGCCGAGGACGCCACACGTCCCGCAGACGAAGTAGTGCTGCGCATGCTGCTCGCGCCGCGCGCCGACAAAGTGGCCGAGCGGCTGGTGTTCAACGCCTACTCGCGTGCCATCCAGGGATTCGAAAGCTACGATACGACCGTGCTGATGAGCGGCGGTTGAGGTCCGCTCCTTAAGCCGGCATCCGGAGAGCTGCAGTGCGCGCTGCGGCTCGGGCAGGTAACAATGACTATCTCTCCTGCGGGTCGATGGCTGCCGGCAGCCTTCGCCCTCGCGACCCTCACCGTCACCTTCGCGGTCGCGGCCCCGGCTGCGCCTCCGGGCGCGACGCTGCTGCACCCGGCGCGGGTGTGGACCGCGGGCGAGCCCGCGCACGAGGGCTGGGTGGTGCTCACGGTCGGTCCGCGCATCGTGGCGGCGGGCCCGGAGAGCACGGTGCAGCGCCCGGCCGGCGCGCAGGTGATCGAGCTGCCGGGCACGACACTCCTCCCGGGCCTGATGGATGCGCACTCCCACCTCTTCCTCCATCCCTACAACGAGACGCTGTGGGACGACCAGGTGCTGAAGGAACCGGTGCCGTACCGGACGCTGCGGGCAGCGAGGCAGGCGCGCGCGACGCTGCTTGCCGGTTTCACGACGCTGCGCGATCTCGGCACCGAAGGCGCAGAGTACGCCGATGTGTCGCTGAAGCAGGCCATCGAGGACGGGCTCGTCGAGGGGCCGCGCCTCTTCATTGTGACGCGCGCCATCGTCGCCACCGGTGCCTATGGACCCGCACCCCGGAGCCTGCGGCCGGACGTGTGCTGCACACCCCAGGGGGCGCAGGAGGCGAGCGGTGTCCCCGAGGTCATCCGCGTGGTGCGCGAGCAGGCCGGTCGGGGCGCCGACTGGATCAAGGTGTACGCGGATTACCGCTGGGGACCCGGCGGCAGTGAGCAGCCGACGTTCACGGAAGAGGAGCTCAGGGCGCTGGTCGAGACCGCGCACTCATCGGGCCGGCCGGTGGCGGCGCATGCGACCACGGTGGAGGGCATGCGCCGCGCGGCGCTCGCGGGGGTCGATACGATCGAGCATGGCTTCGGCGGCACGCCCGAGGTGTTCAAGCTCATGACCTCACGCGGCGTGGCGTATCTGCCGACCCTCACCGCGGTGGAGGCGTACGGGGAATATTTCGAGCACTACGTCGCCGGCAGGACCGCGCCGACCACCGGGATGCAGCACGCGGCCGAGGCCTTCAAAGCCGCGCTCAAGGCAGGAGTCATCATCGGCTGCGGGAGTGATGTGGGGGTATTCATCCACGGCACGAACTATCGCGAGCTCGAGTGGATGGTGCGCGACGGCATGACAGCGGTCCAGGCGCTCACCGCCGCAACGGCCACCGATGCGCAGATCCTGCGCCGCGCGGAGGATCTCGGCCGAGTGCGCGCCGGCATGCTCGCAGACCTCGTGGCGGTGAGCGGCGATCCGACGCAAGACATCTCCGCGGTCGAGCACGTCGTGTTCGTCATGAAGAACGGCGTGGTTTACCGGCGGCCCTGAAGTGCCGCAGCAGCAGTGACCATCTGGCTACTTTTCCCTTTCGGGCTGTGCTGGGCTGTCATCGCTTCAACCCCCGCTGCCACTGCCGAGCATTTCCGGATAGTTGGGTATGTGGCCGGCTGGTCCATGCCGGCCGTGATCCACCCGGAGAAACTCACGCACATCAATTTCGCATTCGCGCGGATCACGCCTGACGGTCGCGTAGCGCTGGCGGGTGCGCCGCTGGAGCTCGCCCTTCGACGCCTGCTTGCGCTGCGAAAAACCAAGTCGGACCTCAAGATCATCGTCTCCATAGGAGGCTGGACGGCCGCGCCGGCGACGGCCGGTACACGCTGACGATCGCGTCCGCGGATCGCGAGTATTTCGAGCACACTGAGATGGAGAGGCTCCACGGCTATCTCGATTGGATCAACGTGATGAGTTACGACTTTTTCAACAGCCTGACCCCGACCACGGGGCACCACGCCGGCCTCTATAAGGCGGCGCTCGCGGCTGCCAGCGATCGCAATGCCGACTCCTCGATCAGGCAGCACCTCGCCGCCGGAGTACCGCCAGGGAAGCTCGTGCTGGGTGTTGCGTTCTACGGGCGCGGCTTCACGGGGGTGAGGCCGATCAATCACGGGATCAATCAGCCCTACGAGCGGTTCGAGGCCGAGCACAGCTATGCGCAGCTCAGGCAGAACCTCATCGGAAGTGCAGGGTTCGTACGTGGCTGGGACGATCGCGCCAAGGCGCCGTATCTGTGGAACCCGGCCTCGAGGACCTTCATCACGTACGACGATCCGCAATCGCTGGCCATAAAGGCGGACTACGTCAGGCAACGTCATCTGGGCGGGATGATGTTCTGGGAGCTGAGTCAGGACTACGACGGCGAGCTGCTGGACGTCATCGCGCAGGCGATGCGCCGGTAACGGCCGCCCGAGCGACTCGTCCTTCGCAGCCCTGGAGCCGAGCGCGAAGGCGTCAGTCACCGGCGAGTCGCTCGAGCGGCTCGCCGGTGAGGCGGAAGGTGGTCCACTCATCGATTGCGACGGCCCCGAGGCTTCGATAGAAGCCGATCGAGGGCGTGTTCCAGTTGAGCACCGCCCAATCGAGCCGCGCGCAGCCGCGCTCGAGCGCCGTGCGCGCCAGCCAGGCGAGGAGGCGTCTGCCGATGCCGCCGCGAGGTCGGCCTCGCTCGCCACGACCTTGTGCTCGAGCCGCTCGTACGCCGCCAGCTCGCGGATGAATGCCAGCACCTGCGGCAGCTCGCTGCGGGTCGCGGGACGGACGAGGATCTCGCCTGACACGCCGCTCAGCCCGTGCTCTGCAGCCCCTGGGCGATACCGCCGACGCTCGCCAACAGCGCCTCAAAGAGGTCGCGGTCGGCGCGTCCCCCGGCCCGCCAGCGCTCGAGCAGGTCGACCTGCGTCAGGTTCATGGGATCGATGTAGGGGTTGCGCAGCGCAATCGAGCGCTGCATGGTCGGATCGGAGTCGAGGAGTGCGGTGCAATCCTTGATCGCGAGCAGTTGCTCGCAGGCGCTCTGGTACTCGCTGCGGATCTCGCCCGAGAAGCGCCGCAGAGGCTCCGGCACCAGCGCATCGTAGTAGCGCGCGATGTCCGGATCCGCCCTCGCCAGCATGGCCTCCACATCGTCGATGAGGCTGCGCAGGAAGAACCAGCTGCCGTACGCCTCGCGCAGCCGCGGCAGCCCGAACTTGGCGAGCACGGTGCGCAGGCCCGACCCGGCGCCGTACCAGCCGGGCAGCATGTAGCGGGTCTGCGACCAGGCGAACACCCAGGGCACGGGCAGCAGCCCCGCGAGACCTGCGCCCTCCAGGCGGTGCGCGGGGCGCGAGCCGATCTGCATTCTCTCGATCACGTCGATCGGGGTGACCGCCTGAAAGTACTCGTAGAATTGCGGCGGCTCGTAGACCAGGCGGCGGTAGGCTGCACGGCTCGAGTGCCCAAGGAGCGCCGCCACCTCCAGGTGCTCGGCCGAATCGGGCGGAAGCTCGCCGCGGCGGCGGGCGGCGGTCGTGAGCAGCAACGCGTTGAAGGCGCGCTCGAGCGTGCGCATTGCGATGGGCCGCAACCCGTAGCCCTGCTTGACGGTCGCGCCCTGCTCGCGGATCCGCAGCGTTCCGTCCACCGCCCCGGCGGGCGCGGCGCGCACCAGCGCCTCGAGCCGCCCTCCGCCGCGCGCGATGCTGCCGCCGCGCGCGTGGAACAGCAGCGCATGCTCGCCGGCCTCGGTGAGCACCTGGGCGAGGTCGTGCTGGGCCTGGTGAATGATGAAGCGCGAGGCGCAGGCGCCGCTCTCCTTGTTGCTGTCGGAGTAGCCGATCACCACGCACTGGCGGCGGCCGCGCGCATCCAGATGGCGCCGGTACAGCGGGTCCGCGAGCAGCTCCTGGAGCGTGCCCCCGCACTCACTGAGCGCCTGCGCAGATTCGAATTGCGGCGCGATGTCGAGCGCCACTTCCCCGGTGCCCTTGTCGTAGGCTTCGGCCCAACGCGCGAGCAGCAGCGCCGCGAGCACATCGTCCGCGCCGTGGGCGTCACTGACGATGAAGTAGCCGATCGCTTCGGGACCGTAGCGGTGGCGGCCCTGCATGATGGCGTCGAAAACCGCGAGGTTGCGCTTGCCGAGCGCATCGAGCTCGACGACGGGGCCGCGATCCTTCTCGAGCGCCTCGGCGAGCCGGTCGCGCCGCTCGCGACCGCTGCGTGACAGCCAGCCCGCGTCATCGAAGCCGTGAGCCACCACCTCATGCAGCACGCTGGCGCGCTGGCGCACATCGAGCGTCGCCAGGTGAAATCCGAAGGTGTCGATCCGGCGCAGCAGCCGCTCGACGTAGAACAGGCCGGCGTTCGTACCCTTGTTGGCTCTCAGGCTCGCGGCGATCAGCGCCACATCGTCGCGGAACTGTCGCGCGTTCTCGTAGCCGTTGGCGCGCCCCTCGTAGGCGCAGCGCAGCCGCTCCCCGATCTGCGCCAGAAACACGCGGTAGGGCATGCGGTCGTGCCGTGCCGGAGTGATGGCGCGCGCGCCCGGCAGGAGTCGCATGTAGTGCTCGATGCGCACGCCGAGCTCGGGGGCGGCAGACACGCGACTGGCGCTCTGCGACAGCCGCTGCGCGAGGCTCTGACACTCCTCGAAATAGCTGCCGAGGATCACCTGCTGCTGGCGGGCGAGGGCCTCGCGGATGCTCTTGGCGTGCACGTCGGGATTGCCGTCCATGTCGCCCCCGGCCCAGGAGCCGAAGTGCAGGATCGGCGGCACGCGCGTGGTGCCGGCCTGCGCGCCGTAGAGCTTCTCGAGCGCCTGTGCGATCTCCTCGTAGAAGGCCGGCACCACGCGATACAGGATCTCCACCAGGTAGAACAGGATCTGCTCGCGCTCGTCCGCGACCGTGAGCCGCTCGCGCGGCAGCTCTTCGGTCTGCCAGGCGATCGTGAGCTCCATGCGGATGCTGCTCCAGATGTTGCGTGCCTCGTTCGGTGTCAGCGTCGGAACGAGCCTCTCGAGCAGCCGCTGGGCGATCCGCTGCGCCTGGCGCAGGAGCGTTCTGCGGCTGGCTTCGGTCGAATGAGGCGCGAACACCGGCTCGATGGAGAGCGTCCCGATGAGCTCGCCCACCTCGGCGGCGGTCAGCCCCTTCGCCTTGAGCTCCGCGACAGCCGCTTCCACACCGCCCGGCTGCGGCTGCTCGCTGCCGCGCAGCAGATACTCGCGACGGCGGCGGATGCGATGCACCCGCTCCGCGAGATTGACGACCAGGAACCAGGTGGAGAAAGCGCGCAGCAGCTCGCGCGCCAGCGCCGGCGGGCGCTCGCGCACGCAGGCGGCAAGCTCGACCCGTGCCGCGGGCTCCCCGGCACGGGCGCGGATGGCGGCGAGGCGATCAAGCTCCACCAGCTCGAACAGCTGCCGGCCGCCCTGCTCGAGCAGGATCTCGCCCATCAGCGCGCCGAGCGCGTGCACATCTTCGCGCAGCGGCTCGTGCTTGGGCGGAAAGTGAATTTCGGCTCGGTTCACCTTCAGTCGGTCCAGATGAATCCGGCGAGGCGGCTCTTGTGCATGCGGCACATCCTACAGCGGGTCGGTGCCTATCTTAGCGGGGCGCGGCAGCGCGGGCCGCGCCGCCCATCGACTATCCGGCGAGCAGCACGGACTCGGCGCGCTCGAGCTCCTCCGGCTGGCCGTAGATCACGACGATGTCGCCGTCGCGCAGCACGGTGTCAGCGGCCGGCTCGCGCCCGAGGATGCCGTGGCGCCGCACGCCGGTGAAGGTCACTTCCACGCCCCGGCTGCGCACTTCGCTCAAACTCCGGCCCACGGCCCAGGCTCCCGGGGGCACGACCACGGACTTCAGCTCCTCGCGATGCTCGCTCAGCTCGTCGACCGGGCGCGCATCGCCGCGCCGCACGATGTTGCGCAGCACCGCGTAGCGGTTGCTGCGGATCGTGTCCAGCGCGCGGATGACGCGCGCCACCGGCACGTTGAGCAGCATCAGCACGTGTGACACCAGCATCAGGCTCGCCTCGAAGGTCTCCGGAACGACGTCGGTGGCCCCGGCGTCCTGCAGCTCCCTGATGCGGGAGTCGTCCGCGGTGCGTACCAGAATCGGGATCTCCGGCCGCAGGCGGCGCACGCTGCGGAGGATTCCGAGCGCGGTCGCGGGATCGGAGAAGCTGATGACGAGCGCGCTGGCGGTTGACAGCCCCGCTTTCGCGAGCAGCTCGTCGTCCGCCGAGTCCCCGAATATCACCGGGTCGCCGGCCTGACGCGCGGCGCGGATGCGCGCCGGGTCGAGGTCGAGCGCGATGTACTCGAAGCCCTGAGACTCGAGCACCCGTGCCACGTTCTGGCCGACGCGCCCGAAGCCGCAGAGGATGACGTGCTCGCGAAGCGCGATCTCGTGCGTGGCCGCCTCCTCGCGCTCGCTGGCCGTACGCACCGGGCCCTGCTCGTGCAGCAGGAAACGCGCGACACGCTTGTTGTTGTTCAGGATCAAGGGGCTTAAGACCATCGAGAGCACCATCGCGACCAGGAGCGGCTCGCCGAGGGTCTCGGGCAGCATCCTCCCCTGCAGCAGGATGGTGCACAGTGCGACCCCGAACTCACCGCCGATGGCGATCACGATGCCGGTGCGCAGCGCCTTGAAGCGCGTCGTCGTGAATGGCCGCGTGACCAGGGAGGCGATGGTGGCCTTCAGAATCACCACCGTGAGCAGCATCAGCAGCACGCTCGCCAGCTCGCTCGGGCGAGTGAGCAGGCGCATGTCGAGCAGCATCCCGACGGAGATGAAGAACAGTCCGAGCAGGAGGTCGCGAAACGGGCGGATCACCGCTTCGATCTGGTGCCGGTACTCGGTCTCGGCGAGCATCATGCCGGCGAGGAACGCCCCGAGCGCGAAGGAGAGCCCCGCGATGTGCGAGACCCACGCGGAGGAGAGCACCACCAGCAGCACCGCGAGCGTGAAGAGTTCCCGCAGGCGGCTGTGGGCGATCTCGTGAAACAGCGGCCGCAGCAGCCAGCGCCCGGCGGCGAGCACCGCTACGATCGCAAGCGCCGCGCCGAGGGCCGCGGCGAGGCTCTCACCCAGGGGAAGCTGATCCTTGCCCGCGATGAGCGCGGAGGCGAGAGCGAGGAAGGGTACGAACGCCAGATCCTGAAACAGCAGCATGCTGAAGGCGAGCCGCCCGTGCGTGCGGTTGAGCTCGGCTCGCTCGGTGAGCTGCTGCAGCAGCAGAGCGGTCGAGCTCATCGCGACCGCCCCGCCCAGCACGATCGCGACGAGCCACGGAATCGCGAGCAGGTGTCCGATGAGCGCGAACACGCCGGCGGTGGCGATCACCTGGGCCGAGCCGAGGCCGAAGACCTCCCGCCGCATGGCGAGCATGCGCGGGAGGGAGAACTCGAGCCCGAGCATGAACAGCAGGAATGCCACACCGAGCTCGGCCAGCAGCCTTGTGGTGCCCGAATCCGCCATGACGCGGAGCGCATGCGGTCCCAGCACCATCCCGAGAACCAGGTACGCCATGCTGGTGGGGAGCGCCAGGCGCCGTGCGACGGTCACCAGGAGCACGGAGCCCGCGAGCAGAATGAGCGCTTGAGTGAGCGGCGTGAGCACTGATGGGGAACTTAGACTGCGCCGGCGAGGCGGCGCAACTTCGCGAGGCAGGTGGGGCTGCAGGCGCCCGGCCCGCCTCGGCGCGCCGGGTACGCACGCGCTTCCCGCGGAGCGGGGCGCGTGCGTGTCGTCGGGCGGATCAGATGCCCGACTGCCAGGTGCTGGGCATGCCGGCCTTGCCGATTGCGTCCTCGATGGCGAGGCAGGCGTCGCGCGCTTCAGGCTGCGCCCGCAGGCTTCTCGCTATGGAGTTCAGGAAGCGGCACATCAGCGCCACGTTCGGGTGGTTGGCGTGCAGCTGTTCCTCGACGCTACCGATGGCTTCGATCAGATCCTCCTGATCGCAGCTCGGAAAGGTCATGCTCGTGACGGCATGTTGAACGGCAACCAGCGCCTGGTGTATTGCGGCGGCTTGACTCCCATCCATGGAAGGCAATTTGAACCGGAATGCGGCCAGCCGCAAGCGCCGCCGCGGACGTGAGCGGGGGTAAGGGATCGAAATAGAGGGGTTCCGAAAACAAGGAGCCCCGCCTTGTGGGCGGGGCTCGGCAACCAATCAACTTGAGCTGACGGTTACTTGGCAGGCGCCTGGTCGGTCTTCGACTGGTCGGTCTTCGACTGGTCGGCCTTCGCCTTCTTGTGGTGCTTCTTGTGGCTCTTGCTGGCCTTGGCAGGCTGCTCGGCGGCCGGCGCGGTGGCCGGCGCGTCAGCGGCGAGAACCGGACCCGCGAGCAGGGCCAGGGCAACGACTGGGACGAGCTTCTTGAACATCGATGTGGTCTCCAAAGAAAGGGTAGGGAGCTAAGGCGCGCGTATTATGACTGGATTCACCCCTCACAAGTGCCGTATGACCGGAACGTAATGTTGGTGGTTAGGAGACCGTATCATTTTGAAAATATTGAATAATTTCCTGACGCCGGAGCCCTGGCGCCGGGCGGTCAGTGTCCGTGGAAGGCGACAAGTGTCCGGACCGGCACCTTGAGGGCCTCGAGGCGGGCCGAGCCACCGAGGTCGGGCAGGTCGATGATGAAGCAGGCGGCGAGGATCTGGGCGCCGAGCGTGCGCAAGAGCTTCACCGCACCCTCAGCCGTGCCTCCGGTCGCGATCAGATCGTCGACGAGTATGATGCGCTCACCACTCACCACTGCGTCGCGGTGCATTTCCATCTCGTCGAGCCCGTACTCGAGGGAGTAGGCGACGCGCACGGTGGTGTGCGGGAGCTTGCCTTTCTTGCGGATCGGGACGAAGCCCGCCGACAACTGATGCGCCATCGCGCCGCCGAGAATGAATCCGCGGGCCTCGATCCCCGCGACCCGATCGATGCGCTCGCCGAGCCAGGGCAGCACCAACAGATCGACGACGCTGCGAAAGGCCCGCGCATTCCCGAGCAGCGTCGTGATGTCGCGAAACATCACACCCGGCTTGGGATAGTCGGGGATGGTGCGGATGGCCTCGCGGATCTCGCGCAGGACGTCGGATTCCATGCCGCTACACTCTACGCGCCGCCGGACGGCCGCCGCCACACCAGCGTGCGGTTGTCGGCGGGCATCGCGTGATCGGCGTCGAGCACGAGGCCGACGGCGCGCGCGAGCTCATCGAGCGCCTCGAAGTCGCGGATGCCGCTCACCGGGTCGCGCGCCTTGAGCCACCCGTCGAACTCGGCGTTGCTGTCGCTCGTGTATTGACCCTCGTAGCGAAAGGGCCCGTACACGCACAGCACCCCCTGCCGTCCGAGCACCCCGCCCACGCCGCGGAAGAACTCGCGCACTACGCTCCACGCCACGATGTGCAGCGTGTTGGCGCTGAACACCGCGTCCACGCGCGGTACCGGCCAGGGATGTGCGCGCACGTCGAGTGCGATGGGGGCGAGGAGATTCGGCGTCCCTTCGAGGCGAATGCGCTCGGCGAGGAGGCGGAGCTGCTCGCCGAGCTCGGTCGGCTGCCAGCTGAGGTGCGGCAGCCCCGCGGCGAAATGCACGGCGTGCTGTCCGGTGCCGCTGCCGATCTCGAGAACGCTGTGAGTCGAGGCGAGGGCGCTCTTGAGAACTTCGAGGATCGGTCCCTTGTTGCGCTCGCAGGCTTCGGAAAAGGCCAGCACGGCGGGAGTCTGCGACAATGCGCTCATGCAAGCCATAGATGCCCTGCTCGCGCGGCGCTCCGCCCGCACGCTCACCGAGCCGGCCCCGGACGAGGGCGCGCTCGAGCTCATCTTCGCGAGCGCGGTCCGCGCTCCCGACCACGGGCGGCTGCGCCCCTGGCGCTTCGTGGTGGTGCACGGAGCGGCGCGCGAGCGGCTCGGCGAGCTGTTCGCCCAGCACGCGCAGCGCATGCGCCCGCAGCTCTCCGCCGAGGCGTTGCAGCGTGAGCGGGCCAAGGCGCTGCGCGCGCCGCTGATCGTCGTGGTCGCCGCGCGCTGCAATCCGGCGGTGAAAATTCCGGTCATCGAGCAGACGCTCTCGGCGGGCACGGCGGCGCACGCCATGATGCTCGCGGCATTCGCCCTCGGCTTCAACGCCATGTGGAAGACCGGCGGGCCCGCCTACGATGAGCTGGTGAAGCAGGCTCTGGGCCTCGAGTCGGGCGATGCCATCGTCGGATTTCTCTATCTCGGCACCGAGACCGCGCCGCCCGCGCCGCCCGAGAGCCGCGAATGGCGCGACCTGGTGCGCGAGTGGGGAACGGGAAACTGAAGCGCGACCAGGCGTTCACGGGCGCCGGCGAAGCGAGTGCCAGCGGAACGCGCGCGGACCGCTCGTGCACGCCAGCCGGTCCGGTGACGGCCGCGCTGCCTTATGATGCGCGCTTCGCGCAACTTTCGAAGGTCCCTGAGCTCCATGAAATTACCGTCGCGGATCGTCAGATCACTCACTCCACTGGCAGCGCTTGCGCTCGTAACTGCCTGCGCTTCGAAGCCCGTCCAGGAGAAATCGGTGCCTGCTAATGCCACGTCGCCAAGCGCGGCCGCTGCGCCGGCCGCAGCGACAAGCGACGCAACCGCCGCTGCCGCGCCGGGCGGCGCCGCGAGCACGCCCCGCAAGGGCGTGATCGGGGACTTCGGCCTCGACCTTTCGGCGGGCAATCACAACCTGAAGCCCGGAGATGACTTCTTCGCCTACGCGAACGGAGCGTGGTATGACTCGTTCACCATCCCCGCCGATCACGCGAGCTACGGCCCCTTCGATCAGCTCGATGAGCTCTCGAAGAAGCGGGTGCGCGAGATCATCGAGCACGCCGCCGCCGCACACACCGCCGCCAGCACTCCCGAGCAGCAGATCGGCGACTTCTATGCGGCCTTCATGGACCAGGCGGCAATCGAGGCCAACGGGCTCGCTCCGGCCGAGCCCGATCTCAAGCGCATCGCGGCCGCCGGCACGCACGAGGCCGTCGCACGGCTGTTCGGCGAGCCGGGCTTCGCGTCGCTGTTCGACGTGCAGCTGCCGGCCGACTTCAAGAACCCCGACCGTTACGCGGTCGTCATCAGCGAGTCGACGCTCGGCCTTCCCGATCGCGACTACTACTTGAAGGACGATCCGCAGCTGAAGGAGCTGCGTGCCAAGTACGTGGCCTACGTCGCACAGATGCTCGCCCTCGGCGGGACCGCCGAGGCGACGGCGCAAGCGCAGGCGCGCGAGATCATGGCGCTCGAGACCGCGGCATCGAAGGTGCAGTGGCCGATCGAGAAGCGCCGCGACGTGGATGCGATCTACAACCCCCGCGCCAAGGAGCAGTTGCTCGGCTTTGCGCCCGGCTTTCCCTGGCAACCGTTCCTCGAAGCGATGCAGCTCGGCACGCGGCAGGATCTGGTGCTCGGCGAGCTCTCCGCGATCCGCGATATGGCCGAGCTCTTCGGCCGTACTCCGGTGCCGACGCTCCGGGCCTTCCTGACCTTCCACTATCTCAGCAGCCACGCGCCCTATCTGCCGAAGCGCTTCGACGAGGCGCGCTTTGCCTTCTACGGTCAGACCATGCGCGGGCAGCCGCAGCAGCGCGAGCGCTGGAAGCGCGCCGTGGACGCCGTGGACGGGGCGCTCGGCGAGTCGGTCGGGCGGCTGTATGTGGCGCAGTACTTCCCGCCCGAATCGAAGGCCAAGATGCAGCAGCTGGTGACGGACCTGCGCACCGCGCTCGGGGAGCGCATCGACGCGCTCGACTGGATGACGCCGCAGACCAAGTCCCGCGCCCACGAGAAGCTCGCGATGTTCACGCCCAAGATCGGCTATCCGGACAAGTGGAAGGACTACTCGACGCTCGTGATCCGACGCGACGATCTCATCGGCAACGTGCGCCGCGCGACCGAGTGGGACTGGAACTATCAGGTGGCGCGACTCGACAAGCCGGTCGACCGGGCCGAATGGCAGATGACGCCCCAGACGATCAACGCCTATTACAACCCCTCGAACAACGAGATCGTGTTCCCGGCGGCCATCCTGCAGCCGCCGTTCTTCGACCCCAACGCCGACGCCGCGGTGAACTACGGCGCCATCGGGGCGGTGATCGGGCACGAGATGGGTCACGGTTTCGATGACCAGGGCCGCAAGTTCGGTCCCGACGGCGCCATGCAGGACTGGTGGACGCCGCAGGACGCCGAGGTGTTCAAGAAGCGCACGGCGCGCCTCATCGAGGAATTCTCCGCCTTCGAGGCGCTGCCGGGCCTCAAGGTCAACGGCGCCAACACCATCGGCGAGAACATCGGCGACCTCGGCGGCCTCAACATGGCGCACGAGGCGTACAAGATCTCGCTCAAGGGGCAGCTGGCGCCGGTCCTTGACGGCTTGAGCGGCGATCAGCGGTTCTTCCTGGCGTACGCGCAGGTGTGGCGCGAGAAGTACCGTGAGGGCGCGCTGCGCGAGCTGGTGATGTCGGACGTGCACAGCCCTTCGAAGTTCCGTGTCAACGGGCCGCTGCCGAACATCGACGACTGGTACGCGGCGTTCGGCGTGCAGCCGGGCGACAAGCTCTACATCAAGCCGGAAGGCCGCGTGCGCATCTGGTAGGGACGGACGACGAACACGGACGTGAGCGCGAGAAAGGACTTTCGGAGGCGTGCCTGCGATCGCGTCCGCGTGCTACGGCTTCACCACCGCCAGCACCACGATCGCGATGAGCAGGAGCGACGGGATCTCGTTGAACAGTCGGTACCAGCGCTGCGAGTGCCGCTGTTCGCCCGCGCGCAGCGCCCGCATCAGCCGAAAGCACCAGGCGTGATAGCCGACGAGTGCTGTAACCAGCAGGAGCTTGGCACGCATCCACCCGAGCGCCAGGTAGCCGGGTGCGGCGGCGATCATGGCTATCCCGCACAACAGGGCGAGCAGCGCGCCGAGCGACATGATGAAGAACAGCCGCCGCTCCATCACCACGAAGCGCGCCAGTCCTTCCCGCTCGTGGGTCGCCACGTGGTAGACGAACAAGCGCGGCAGGTAGAACAACCCCGCGAACCAGCTGACCACGAACACCACGTGGAAGGCCTTCAGCCACAACATCGGGCGCATTGTAACCAAGGCCGGACAGACCCGTGGCGCGCGCCTCTGGTAGCATGGCCGCCCCTGTTGCGACTCACTAAAGCACCCTCCATGCCCGCCGCATCCCCCGCCGCATCCTCCGCCGCATCCACGCCCTTCCCGAGCAACATCGAGATCGCGCAGCACGCCTCGATGCGTCCCATCGTAGCTCTCGCGCGCGAGCGGCTCGGCATACCGGAGGAGCGTCTCGAGCCCTACGGGCACTACAAGGCGAAGGTGGCGCTCGATTACGTAGCGCAGCTCGATTCCCGGCCCGACGGCAAGCTGGTGCTGGTGACCGCGATCTCGCCGACGCCGGCCGGGGAGGGCAAGACCACCACCACCGTGGGGCTGGGGGATGCGCTGAATCTGCTCGGCAAGCGGGCCATCGTCTGCCTGCGCGAGCCGGCGCTCGGCCCGGTGTTCGGCATGAAAGGCGGCGCGGCCGGCGGCGGCTACTCGCAGGTGGTGCCGATGGAGGACATCAACCTGCATTTTACCGGCGACTTTGCCGCCGTCGGCCTCGCCAACAACCTGCTGGCCGCGCTCATCGACAATCACATTCACCAGGGAAACCAGCTCGGCTTCGACGTACGGCGCATCACCTGGCGGCGGGTGGTGGACGTCAACGACCGGGCGCTGCGCAGGATCGTCATCGGGCTCGGCGGCACGGCCGACGGCGTGCCGCGCGAGGACGGCTTCGACATCGTGGCGGCCTCCGAGGCCATGGCGATCGTGTGTCTCGCCAACAGTGTCGCTGACCTGAAGGAGCGCCTGGGCAAGATCGTGATCGGCTATCGGACCGACAACTCGCCCATCCTGGCGCGCGAGCTCCACGCGCACGGTGCGATGGCGGCGCTGCTGAAGACGGCGCTCGCGCCCAACCTGGTGCAGACGCTTGCGAACAATCCCGCTTTCGTCCACGGCGGCCCGTTCGCCAACATCGCGCACGGCTGCAACTCGGTGATCGCGACCCGCACCGCGCTCAAGCTCGCCGACTACGTGGTGACCGAGGCCGGATTCGGCGCCGACCTCGGCGCCGAGAAGTTCGTCGACATCAAGTGCCGCAAGGCGGGATTCAGGCCGAGCGCGGCGGTGATCGTGGCCACGGTGCGCGCGCTCAAGTATCACGGCGGCGTCGAGCTCGCCGATCTCAAGCACGAGAATCTCGGCGCCCTCGACAAGGGCGTCGTCAACCTCGAGCGGCACATCGAC